>Ga0163144_10003129_pt1 | contig 37828 bp, 37 predicted proteins | sample OliLak19BULKMAT1_FD_123175 | JGI IMG/M metagenome (GOLD analysis project Ga0163144, IMG submission 123175) | Freshwater microbial mat bacterial communities from Lake Vanda, McMurdo Dry Valleys, Antarctica - Oligotrophic Lake LV.19.BULKMAT1 | ecosystem: Environmental > Aquatic > Freshwater >...
TAGCCCGATAGCCGTTCCCATGGCGAAGTCCTCCTCGCCAGCCATCGAATCAGAAGTCGGGCAGCTTGGGAATCCCAGTGAGTCGGATTTATTGCCCATTGGTATGAGGCGATGCGGCAGGTGCCGCAATGGCGTAGGCGTCTGGACGAGGAGTTCGTGAAGATACGCGGCGAAACGCACTACCTGTGGCGCGCTGTTGATCACGAAGGCGAAGTTCTGGAGGCGTATGTCACCAAGAAGCGCGACAAGAATGCAGCGCTGAAATTCCTCAGAAAAGGGATGAAACGCTGCGGAAACCCTGAAGTCGTTGCGACCGACGGGTGCCGCTCCTATCGGGCTGCAATGAAGTCTATAGGAAACGAGCGACGTCAGGAAACCGGGCGCCACCTCAATAATCGCGCCGAGAATTAGCACCGACCTTTCCGAAGACGGGAGAGGGCGATGTCGCGTTTCCGGCGAATGCGAAGTTTGCAGATATTCGCCTCAGCCCATTTGTCCGTACACAATCATTTAAATCATCAGAGAAACATCGAGGGTAGGGCCAGGTTCAAATCGCTACGTGACGCCGCGCTTCGCGAGTGGCGCGAACTTCTTGTCGCGTAGCGCCTGCACGAGCGCGAATATCGGAGACGGGTTCGCATTAAACTGACACCACCTGCCGTTCTATTCCCCCGTTTGGTCGGGCGCGATCCCGCCGAAGACCGACACTACCCCCACGGGCTGACCTGTTGTGTGTGGACGTAGAGCCAGAGCTGGCAGCCGTTAGGTTGTCATTACGACGTCCCAGTCATAACCCAGCGCTCCCTCCGCACTGGTGCTGCCGGCGCGGGCGATCAGCAGGCGTGGATCGGACGTAAGCGTTCGGCCTGACCGACCTTGCGGCCCTTCCTGATCCGTTGATGCTGGCGCGTTCGATAGAGGGCGATGGTGCCCACTATCGATAGTGGACACCAGGGTGATTTCATAGATGGCCGGCAAGCGGGTGCGTCGTTTCTGGGGCGACACGGAGAAGATCCAGATCGTTGCGCAGACCCGGGTGCCGGGCGTGTCGGTGGCTCAGGTCGCGCGGCGCTATGACATGAACGCCAACCTGATTTTCAAGTGGCTGCGCGATCCGCGCTTTTCCTCGGCGCCAGAGCCTGTTGCGGATTTCCTCCCGGTGACGATCACGCCCGATCCTCCCGCACTGAAGGCGACACCGCGTCCTCAGCTTCCGGCGCCGGCAGAAGTCCGCATCGAGATCACAACGCCGGGCGGCTGCAAGGTGCGCGTCGAAGGCGGGCTCGATGTCGCCCGCCTCTGCGCGCTCGTTCGGGGGCTGGAGGGATGATCCCGGTTCCGGCATCAACGAAGATATGGCTGGCGGCCGGCGTGACGGACTTGCGCAAGGGATTCGACGGCCTCGCCGGGCTCGCCGAGAAGGTGCTTAAGGAGGATCCGTTTTCCGGGCATCTGTTCGTGTTCCGCGGCCGGCGCGGTGACCTGATCAAGATCATCTGGTGGGATACGCAAGGGGCCTGTGTTTTTTCAAAGCGTCTCGAACGCGGCCGTTTCGTCTGGCCGGCCGCGAAGGACGGCAAGGTTCACCTCAGCCCCTCGCTTCTGGCCATGCTTCTGGAAGGCATTGACTGGCGGATTACCCAGCAGACCTGGCGGCCGCTGACGACCGGGTGATGTGATTTTTCGGATTCACGTACGGCGCGAAGCAGGGTAGATTCCTGTGCATGTCGGATGTGACTGATCTTCCCGATGACATCGAGGCGCTGAAGGCGATCGTCCGGGACATGTCGGCGCAAGTTGCCGCCCGGGACGCCGAGATCGCTCGCCACGAAGCACAGCTGCGCCATCATGCCCTGATGATCGCCAAGCTCAAGGCGCGCCTCAGCAAGCAGCTACGCGATCGGTTCGGATCCTCAGCCGAGAGCCTCGAACAGCTTCAGCTGATGCTGGAGGATCTCGAGATCTCGCACAGCGCTGAGACCCCGGCATCAGAGCCAGAGCCAGAGCCTTCGCAGAAGGACAAGCCGATTCGCAAGCCGCTCCCGGATCATCTTCCCAGAGCTGAGCAAGTGCTTGAACCGGGTAACGCCTGCGGGGGTTGCGGCGGCACGCTGAAGCGTGTCGGTGAGGACGTGACCGAAGAGCTGGAGTACATCCCCGGCCGGTTCGTCGTGAACCGCATCATCCGTCCACGTATGGCCTGCAGCTGCTGCGAACGGTTCCATCAGGCGCCGCTACCGTCGCGCCCGATTGAACGCGGACGCCCTGGACCTGGCCTGCTCGCCCATGTCCTCGTCTCCAAGTATGCCGATCACCTGCCACTTTACCGCCAGAGCGACATCTATGCCCGCGAAGGCGTCGATCTCGGACGCTCCACCATGGCCGGCTGGGTCGGCCAGAGCCTCGCCCTCATGAAGCCGCTTGCCGAAGCGATCGGCAAGCATGTCCGCGCTGGCGACGCGATCCATGCGGACGACACCCACGTACCGGTTCTGTCACCCGGCAACGGCAAGACAAAGACCGGCCGGATCTGGACCTACGTCCGCGACGAACGCCCCTGGGGTTCGGATGTGCCGCCAGCCGCCTACTACCGCTTCTCCATCGACCGCAAAGGCATCCGTCCGGCCGAGCACCTCGGGGACTATTGCGGGTTCATGCACGCCGATGCCTATGCCGGGTTCGAAGAGCTCTACCGGTCCGGCAAGATAACAGCCGTCGCCTGCATGGCTCACATCCGGCGCGAGTTCTTCGATGAAGCCCAATCGAACGGGACGTCCACAGCCACAGAGGCGCTCACCCGCATTGCGCAGCTCTACGCCGTTGAAGCCGAAGCTCGCGGCAAGCCGCCAGACGAACGCGCTGCGATCCGGCAGGCCAAGGCAAGACCTGTGTTCGAGGATCTCGTCCGATGGCTGCAATCAGAGCTGCTGAAGATCTCCGGTAAGTCGGACCTGGCGAAAGCCGTTCGATACGCACTCGGCCGCCTGCCACACCTCGAAGTCTACCTCTCGAACGGTCATCTCGAGATCGACAACAATGCCGCTGAACGCGGCATGCGCGGTATGGCCATCGGGCGGAAAAACTGGATGTTCGCAGGCTCCGAGAGCGGAGGAGAAAACGCCGCCATTGCCTATACACTGATCGAGACCGCGAAGCTCAGTGACACCGATCCGCAAGCCTGGCTCACAAACGTCCTGACACGGATCGCCGATCATCCGGCCAAACACGTCGTGCAGCTCGCGCCCTGGAACTTCAAAAACTGATCTCGTCAAGGGCGGTCAGGCCGAACGCTTACGATCGGACTGCATCGCCAGGATTAGGAAATCCGTGTTGTTGGCGGTTTCATCGGGGAAATAGCTCTGCGTTGTGAGTTCCCGGCCGTTGGCCGCGATCTTCCAGTGCAAGTGCGGCGTACGAGACTGCGTGGCGACCAGATAGCCGCCGGGCTTGATGGTGGTGAACCGGAACGCGCCAGCAGCATCACTTTTGATAACCGCGTAACCCTGGAAGTTCGGATCAAGCGGCGCGGGATTGCCGGCGTCCGCCGAATGGGCGTAGCGGCCAGCGGCGTTGGCTTGCCACAACTGCACTCGCACTCCGGCGATCGGCTGACCATTCGGTCCGAGCACACGCCCGCGAACCTCTATCACCTGTCCTGCTGCCCGTTCGCCGCGTCCAGTTAAGAGTGTGAGATCGACGTCGCTTTCAACGCGGGTGTTCTCTGGGAAAAAACGGCCCTTCGATCTCGCGGGGCGTCGCCGCGAGCGCGGCTTCATCACCTGTATCCACTTCCGCAGCGCAGGCGGTGAGCGCGCTCGCGCTAAGCAGCGCAAGTGTTCGGCGTCTCGTGATCATCATGCCAGCCTCCTTCTCTCGTAAAACTGCACCCCAGACCGGAGCGGCGTCAATGTGCGAAGGTCACGTGTCGCGTTTGGGCCAGGTCGGCTCCGATCGCCACCGCAGGTAACCGGCAAGGTCAATCCTATTTTGTCATTCGAGAGCCACGCTGGAACAAGGCCGGAATTCGCCGACTCCAGTCATTGATTCAATATCACCGAAGGAACTCTCGTACTGGGCAGTGTGAAAGTTACCGCTCGACCAACAGCTGTTCAAACGAACCGATCCACCTCCAATCGATCTGCTGAAGCCTCGCGCTGTTCTCAATACCTCGCGTCGAGCCTCTTGCCTGAAAGCGCCTCAAGGCGCTGAAGAATCCCCGAAGACACGGCGTGTTCGTCTAGGGCTCCTTGCACACCTGCTTGCCGAGACTGTTCCAGCCTATTGATCCGGGTCTGAAGGGACGCACGAACAGCGACCGATAGAGCTTCATCTTCGTCCAACCTGGTTTGTAGAGCTTCGATCTGCTCGCAGTTCTCCAAGATGCCGAAGATCGGAACTGTAAACCGAAGCATGTGCCCGTGTAGCGCGAACCGAAGCTGCATGTCCTGAATATCAAATAGCCGCTCACGGTTTCGTTCATAGATCGAGGCTTCGCGGTTCAAAGCGATTTCGAACAGGGTCCGCGTATAGTTTCCCCAAGGATCCCCCACCTTCATCGACTCGCATGCGAGTAGGAAGATTTGGTCTACAGAAGTCAAAATCTCCGCAAAAAATCGGGATGCATCGCGCTGGCGGCGCCTTCGTCCCAGCCTATCCTGGATCAGTTCTGCGACCAGCGCTCCACCTGTGGCGAGCAACGCGCCGAGCATTACGGCAAGCAATGTATCAAGATTGCCGATAAAGTCGAAAATAGATGTGCGGTTCATGCGTCTAGCGATCGTGTTGAGTGGAAAAGAAAACCAGCGATTCGGACGGTCGGTATCGTAGGAGGATAGCCGATTGAGATTAATCTTCATTTCCCAACCGACTTCGGCAAAGTATACCTCGATACCAAGGCGCACATCGCTGCTGTTCGAATGGATAATTAGGTTCGCATGCACTCGGCGCCATTTATTGTCTTCTTGAACAGCCTGCCTGGTTCGCGCGATCAGCCCAGCCCGCAGGACTCGCGCACAATCAGGTCGGCTGGCAGGCGTTCGGACCGGAGTGGTGCGTTTTCACTCGCAGCAAGCAGTTTCGACACCATCAGGCGTCCGGCCTTGCTCATGTCCTGATCGATGGTGGTCAGCGAGGGCTGCGTATAGGCGGCGACCTGAATGTTGTCATAACCGACAATCGCGACATCCTTCGGAACCGAGCGCCCCGCTTTCTGCAAGCTACGAAGGGCGCCGAGGGCGATGAGGTCGCTAGCTGCGAACAGGCCGTCAAACTCAATGCCGCGCGCGATCAAACCGTCGACGGCGGCCTCAGCATAGCTGATCTCGAATTGAGCGGGCACAATCAGGGCCGGATCAATCACCATTGAACTGCGCCGGTGCGCCTCGACATAACCTTCATACCGGTGCTGCACTTCCGGTGCGGCAGTATCGCCAAGGAATGCGATCCGGCGGCGTCCGAGATTGATCAGGTGCGAGGTTGCCCGCGCGCCACCGCGCAGGTTGTCTGAACCGACAGAGCAATATTTCTGGCCCGGCAGGTCAGCGCCCCAGACGATGAACCTGCTTTCGCTGCCGGCGAGGGCGTTGAGCCGGTCATGCAGCAACCGCTGGCCAAGAAAGATGACGCCATCAGCGCGGTGGGAAGACATTAATTCGGCGAGGTCGTCCATGTTGCCCGGCGCGAGATGCGAGATCAGCAAGTCGGCGCCCGACACCCGCGCGGCTTCGGCAATGCCGCCGATGAAATCCTGAACGAACGGATGCAGCGCGTCGCTCTGGCGCGCGTGCGGATTGGGAATGACCACGGCAATTGTTGCGGCAGCGCCAGACAGCAAGGCCGGCATCGAGGGACGGAAATGGTAGTTCTGCTCGCGCGCAATCTTCCAGACGCGGCGTTTCGTTTCATCATTGACGGCCGGGCTGTTGTTGAGCGCACGCGAGACCGTCGCAATCGAGACGCCCGCGATGGACGCGAGGTCTTCAAGGCGCGTTCGGCTGGACATTTCCGGCAAACTCCCGCATATTCATAACAACGTTGTCATCCGCTGTCCGGTCCGGGAGCGCGAGCCTACTATAGCTGGTGTAATTATTTGCAAAACGTATTTGCGCAGACGGTGGCCGCGCGCCAGTGCCACATAAAACAGAATGAAAACATGTACGTAACGCCGGAGCCCGAACTGCGCGCGACGGCAGTTGCCTGCGGGACCAGCCATCTCGCCGAAGGAGCCGCCTGATATGGCCAAATTTGTCCCGGTTGACCCGTTCGACATCGTGATCTTCGGCGGCACGGGAGATCTTTCCCGCCGCAAGCTCTTGCCGGCGCTCTATCACCGCTGGCTGGACGGCCAGATTCCGCCGACCAGCAGGATCATCGGCACTGCCCGCTCCGAGATGGAGTCTGCAGCCTACCGCAAGTTGGCGCGGGGAGCGTGCGAAGCCGCTTCCGGCGAGAGTTGGGATGCGAAGGAATGGGAGTCGTTCGAGAAACTTGTACACTATGTGATGATCGATGCGACACGCAGTGATGCTGATTGGCCGGCCCTCAAGGCGCTGCTGAAGCTCGACGCAAAGCGCCCGCGCGTCTTCTATCTCGCCACATCGCCGCATCTGTATGTCGATATCTGCCGGTCGATCGGGCGCGCCGGCCTGGCAGGCGAGCCGGCGCGCGTGGTGCTCGAGAAGCCGATCGGGACGGATCTAGACTCGGCGCGGGCGATCAATGACGGCGTAGGGGAGGTTTTCTCCGAGCGTCAGGTGTTCCGGATCGATCACTATCTCGGCAAGGAAACAGTGCAGAACCTGATGGTCCTGCGCTTCGCCAACATGCTGTTCGAGCCGCTCTGGTCGCACAATTACATTGACCATGTGCAGATTACCGTGGCGGAGAATCTGGGACTGGAAGGCCGGGCAGACTATTACGACCGCTCTGGCGCATTGCGCGACATGGTGCAGAACCATCTGTTGCAGCTGCTGTGCCTGACCGCGATGGAGCCGCCCAATGATATGGGCGACGACGACATTCGGACCGAGAAGATCAAGGTACTGAACGCGCTCGGCTCGATCTCGCCGGAGCAGGTGAAAAAACAGACCGTGCGCGGACAATACACATCCGGCCTGCAGGATGGAAAGCCCGCCAAGGGCTACCTTGAAGAGCTGTCTTCGGCGAACGGCAGCCAGACTGAGACTTTCGTGGCGGTGAAGGCTGAAGTGAAGAATTGGCGATGGGCGGGCGTTCCGTTCTACCTGCGCACCGGAAAGCGGATGTCGGGCCGGCATTCCGATATCGTGATTCAGTTCAAGCCGGCGCCGCACAACATCTTCGGGCAGGGGGTGGACAGTGTGAACCGCCTCGTGATCCGCCTGCAGCCAGATGAAGCCGTGCGCCTGTTCGTGCAGATCAAGGAGCCGGGGCCGGGCGGATTGCGGGTGAAATCGTTGCCGCTGAACCTGTCCTATGCAGAGAGTTTCATGCTTCGCTATCCGGACGCTTATGAACGCCTGCTGATGGACATCGTGCGCGGAAATCTCTCGCTTTTCATGCGGCGGGATGAGGTCGAGGCGGCCTGGCGCTGGGTGGACGGGCTGATCGAGTCCTGGGACGCAAGCCGATACCTGCCCGAGCCTTATCCGGCGGGAACAGATGGCCCACTTTCGGCCGCGATGATGATGGACCGGGACGGCCGCGATTGGTGGAAAGAAGCGTGAGCGCCGGGGCGTTTCACCTCATTGGGTTCGAGAACCGGGAGGCTGCGTCTGCGGCGGCCGCCCGTCTCGCTGCGGACACTCTGGGTGCGGACATCCTGCGCAGCGGCGCATCCAGCCTCATGGTGTCCGGTGGCTCGTCACCGGCGCGGATGTTCGAGCTTTTGTCTTCGGAACCGCTCGATTGGTCCAAGGTAACGGTTGGGCTGGTCGACGAACGGTGGGTGGCGCCGGATCATCCGGATTCCAACGAAGGGATGGTTCGGACGCGTCTATTGAAAGATGCGGCAGCGCGCAGTGCTTTCGTTCCCATGAAGACGGCACATGCGTCACCTGTAGAGGCGGTGGCGGACCGCCACGCGGCCTACGCCCCGCACTGTGCGGCGATCAGTTTTCTCCTGCTTGGTATGGGCACTGACGGACATACGGCGAGTTGGTTTCCTCGCACCTCGAACTTCGATAACGTTGTGTCGCCTGACGCGGACCTCTGCGTTGCCGCAATCGAAGCGCCGATCGCGACGGTACCTCATCGTATGACATTGACAGGCTCGGCAGTGGTCCATTCAAACCGAGCGCTGCTGCTTGTATTTGGCACAGAAAAGCGCAGCATACTGGAAAATATGGCCGCAGCGGACCCGAAGGATTGCCCGGTTCGTTACGCAATCGATGGCTTGGGCGACCGCCTTTCAATTTTCTGGGCTCCCTGATGGTTGGCAAACTCAATCCGGTCGTAGAAGCAGTCACCGCCCGCGTCGAGGCTCGTTCGCGGGAGTCGCGGGCAGCTTATCTCGAGATGATCCGTTCACGGCGTCCTACGGCCTACGCACGCGCCCGTCTGACGGAGGGAAACCTTGCGCACCAGTCGGCCGGTTGTGCGGTAATCGAGAAGGCGCAGATTCTCGGCGCCGGTTGGCCGGTGATCGGAATTATCACGGCCTACAATGACATGTTGTCGGCGCATGCGCCTTTCGAATCCTATCCGCAACTTATCCGCGAGGCGGCCCGCGAGGTGCATGCCGTCGCGCAAGTCGCGGGCGGAGTGCCTGCGATGTGTGACGGCGTTACGCAAGGCCAGGAAGGCATGGAGTTGTCGCTGTTCTCGCGCGACGTGATCGCCATGGCATCTGCGGTCGGCCTTTCGCATGACACATTTGATGCGGCGCTGCATTTGGGTGTGTGCGACAAGATTGTCCCCGGTCTTGTGATCGCCGCGCTGAGGTTCGGCTGGCTGCCGTCCATCTTTGTGCCAGCAGGACCGATGCCGTCAGGGTTGTCCAATCCCGAAAAAGTCCGTGTCCGGCAATTGTTTGCCGAAGGAAAGGTTGGCCGTGAAGCGCTCCTGAAGGCGGAAGCCGAGAGTTATCACAGCCAGGGCACCTGCACGTTTTACGGCACGGCCAACTCCAACCAGATGCTGATGGAAGTGATGGGCCTGCACCTGCCGGGCGCCGCGTTTGCAAATCCCGGCACGGCCTTGCGAACGGCCCTGACGCGCGCGGCCGCGCACCGTGCCGCCGCGATCACCGCGCAAGGCAAGGACTACCTGCCGGCGGGCGAACTGGTGGACGCGCGCGCGATCGTCAACGGCATCGTCGGGCTGATGGCGACGGGCGGGTCGACCAATCATGCGCTGCACATTCCCGCGATCGCTGCAGCCGCCGGCCTGTCCGTGACGCTGGAAGATTTCTCGGAACTGTCAGGTGTCACGCCGCTGCTGGCGCGGATATATCCCAATGGGCCCGCAGATGTGAACCATTTCCATGCGGCGGGCGGCATGAGCTTCCTGATTGCCCAGCTGCTCAAAGCCGGTTTGATGCACGGCGATGCCCAAGGCGTGGCCGGGCCGCTTTCGTCCTATGCGCAGGAGCCTGTGCTGTCGGATGGCAACCTCGTCTGGCGGCCCGCGCCTGCTGAAAGCGGCGATGCGGAGGTGCTGCGGCCTGCAGATAATCCGTTCTCGGAGGATGGCGGTCTGCGTCTGATAAGCGGGCTGCTCGGAGAAGGCGTGAGCAAGGTTTCGGCCGTGAAGCCGTCGCACCGGATCGTGGAAGCACCGGCTATCGTGTTCGAGTCTCAGGATGCCCTGAAAGCGGCATTTGATGCCGGGCAGTTGGACCGGGATTTTGTCGCTGTGGTGCGGTTCCAGGGCGCGGCCGCGAACGGCATGCCGGAACTGCACGGCCTTACCCCAGTGCTGGGTGTGTTGCAGGACCGGGGGCACAAGGTGGCGCTGGTGACGGATGGGCGTATGTCCGGCGCCAGCGGAAAAATCCCTTCGGCGATCCATCTCAGCCCGGAAGCGGCGCATGGCGGGCCGATTGCGAAGGTTCGGGACGGCGACTTGATCCGGCTGGATGCGGAGGCGGGGCGGCTTGATATCTTGGTCGATCCGGCAGAGTTCCATGCCCGCCCGGCGGCGGAGTTTCGTCCGAACAGGGCGCCTGCGGGTCTCGGCCGTGAGTTGTTTGATCTTTTCCGGATGAATGTCAGCAGCGCGGCAACTGGCGCGAGTCCGTTCAACTTCCTCGGCCTGCGGAGCTGAGCGTGGAAGAAGTTTTGCTGGTCGGTGATGTCGGCGGGACGAATGCGCGCTTTGCCGCCGCCTACCGTCGCGGGGACTGGATCCGAATCGAACAGTTCAAGCGCTATTCCGGCATCGCCTTTTCGAACTTCAACGCGGCGCTGGAACGCTATCTGGAAACGACCGGTCTGCACCCGGCGGCTGCCTGCATTGCGGTGGCCGGTCCGGTGCGGGGCGGCAAGGTGCATCTGACGAACCGGGACTGGAGCATTTCCGAGGCGGAAGTGTCGGCACGTTTCGGCATCGCGAAGGTTCTCGTCGTCAATGATTTCGTCGCCATGGCGCGCTCGGTGCCGGAACTGGAGCCGGAGGCCTTCAGCGTGGTGTTCGAGGGCACGCCGGTGCCCGGTGCGCCTCTCTTGGTAGCTGGTCCAGGGACAGGGTTCGGAGTCTCGACGCTCATCCCCTCGGCAGGCGGCTGGACCGTGCTCGCCGGTGAGGGCGGTCACATCGCCTATGCGCCGCGGACCGATCTGGAGCGGACCGTCGCCCACCTGCTGGCGCGCGATCACGGATATGTCTCGAATGAACTCGTCGCCTCCGGCAGCGGGCTGGAGGAAGTGCATGCCGCTTTCTGCGAGATTTTCGGCCGTCCGTTTTCCCAGGTATCACCTGAAGACATGCGCACAATGGCCGATGGCGGTGACGAAATGTACCTGGCGCTGATCCGCCTTCGGGCCATGGCTGTAATGGGTGCGGTCGGGGACCTCGCGCTTGCCAACGGAGCGCTTGGCGGGGTGGTATTGGCGGGCGGTGTTTCGGAGCGGATTGCGGACTTCCTGAAGACGCCGGAAACGCGCGAGCGATTCGCCGCGCGCGGACCGATGAGCGACTATCTGGCCGATTGTCCTGTGCGATTGCTGCACGAGCCCGTCGCGCCTTTGATCGGCGCAGCGGCATATTTCGAGCAAGTTCTGCAGGCTTGACGGATCGCCTGAAGCGCGTTGCGAAAGCAGCGTGCGTTGCGACGGATTCTCAGCCTGAAGAACGGCGAAGCGATAGCCTTGGATTTGAAGGCTTTTCAGCTAACGGAAATATCCTATTGCGCGGGCGATAGACGCCCATGCGTGACGCACCGCCGCAGGCAATCGCCGGTGAACTGATGGCGAGGGCGAGTATACTGCGAAAGTCCGGAGTGGGCGCGCCAGTTCGTGTTGCGCACATGCGAAAACCGTCCTAATCGGGCGACCGTTGGCTCTGTACCTGGAGGTACCAAGCATGTCCGAAGTCGAGCGTCTGGCCCTGGATTATCTTCCGGTCATATTTTTCCTTGTGATCGGCGCGGTGATCTCCGGCCTTTTCGTCGTCGGGTCGGCGCTGCTCGCGCCGCACAAGCCCGATCCGGAGAAGAATTCGGCCTATGAGTGCGGGTTCAATGCGTTCGATGATGCGCGCATGAAGTTTGATGTGCGCTTCTACCTGGTCGCGATCCTGTTCATCATTTTCGACCTGGAAGTCGCGTTCCTCTTTCCTTGGGCGGTGAGTCTTGGGGAGATCGGTATCCTCGGTTTCTGGTCGATGGTCGGCTTTCTCGGCGTCCTGACGATCGGGTTCATCTATGAGTGGCGCCGCGGCGCCCTGGAGTGGGAATGATGTCCGACTCCTCTCACAAACCCTATGCCCTGAGCGGCGCCCGTGCAGGCGCTGAAGGCTACAAGCCTGGCAGCGACGACCCCTTCTATAAAGGCCTTTCGGACGAACTCGCGGACAAGGGCTATTTCACAGCCGCCGCTGACGACCTGATAACCTGGGCGCGCACGGGTTCGCTGATGTGGATGACGTTCGGCCTTGCCTGCTGCGCGGTCGAGATGATGCATGCGGGCAACCCGCGTTACGATCTTGAGCGCTTCGGCATGGCCCCGCGCGGGTCGCCGCGCCAGTCGGACGTTATGATTGTGGCCGGCACGCTGACCAACAAGATGGCTCCGGCGCTGCGCAAGGTTTACGACCAGATGCCGGAACCGCGCTACGTGATCTCCATGGGCAGCTGCGCCAATGGCGGCGGCTATTACCACTACAGCTACAGCGTCGTGCGTGGCTGCGACCGGATCGTGCCGGTCGATATCTACATTCCCGGCTGCCCCCCCACCGCTGAAGCGCTCGTGTACGGATTCCTGCAGCTGCAGAAGAAGATCCGCCGCGAAGGCTCGATCGAGCGCTGAGATGGCCAACATGAACACCGAAAACCTTCTCGACCTCGCGACCCATATCGAGAGCCGGATGGCCGATGCTGTGCGCTCGACGCAAATCGTCGTCGGCGAACTGACCGTGCTGGCCGAGCGCGACCATATCCTGCCGCTGCTGCGCTTCCTGCGCGACGACCAGCAATGCAACTTCGAGACGCTGATCGACATCTGCGGTGTGGACTATCCCGAGCGCAACGAGCGGTTCGAAGTCGTATACCACCTCCTGTCGATGCGCATGAACCACCGCGTCCGCGTGCGTATCCGTGCCGACGAGGAAACGGCGGTCGCCAGCTGCGTTCCGATCTGGCCGGCGGCCAATTGGTTCGAGCGGGAGGCGTTCGACATGTATGGTATCCAGTTTTCGGACCATCCTGACCTGCGCCGTATCCTGACGGATTATGGCTTCGAGGGCTTTCCCCTGCGCAAGGATTTCCCGCTGACCGGGCATTACGAGGTTCGCTACGACGATCTCGAAAAGCGCGTGATCTACGAGCCGGTGAAGCTTGTGCAGGAATACCGGAACTTTGACTTCCTCTCGCCCTGGGAGGGGATGACGTCCGAGATTCCCGGCGATGAAAAAGCCGGCGGAGGCGCGTGAGACCATGGCCGACACAGCCCACCTGATCGAAGAAGACGACCGCAAGTTCACGCTGAACTTCGGCCCTCAGCACCCGGCGGCGCACGGCGTGCTGCGGATGATCATGGATCTCGACGGCGAAGTCGTGACCCGGATCGACAGCCATATTGGCCTCCTGCACCGCGGCACCGAGAAGCTGCTGGAGTACAAGACCTACCTGCAGGGCCTGCCTTACTTCGACCGGCTCGATTATTGCTCGCCAATGAACCAGGAACATGCCTGGTGCCTCGCGATCGAGAAGATGCTGGGTGTCGAAGTTCCGCGGCGCGCCAGCCTGATCCGCGTGATGTTCTCCGAAATCGGCCGGATCATGTCGCACATTCTCAACGTAACGACGCAGGCGATGGATTGCGGCGCGCTGACGCCGATCACCTGGGGCTTTGAAGAGCGCGAAAAGCTGTGCGTGTTTTATGAGCGAGCATCCGGTAGCCGGATGCATGCGGCTTACTTCCGTCCAGGCGGCGTGCACCAGGACCTGCCGCAGCGGCTGTTCGACGACATTGCCGCCTGGTGCGAGCAGTTCCCTGACAAGATGGCCCGCATCGAGGACCTGATCACCGAGAACCGTATTTTCAAGCAGCGTAACGTCGACATTGGCGTGGTTGACCAGCGCACGATCATGGACTGGGGTTTCTCGGGCGTGATGGTGCGGGGCAGTGGTCTGGCCTGGGACCTGCGCCGCTCGCAACCCTACGAATGTTATTCGGAGCTCGATTTCAAGGTTCCAGTTGGCAAGCACGGCGACAATTACGACCGCTATGTCTGCCGCATGGAAGAGATGAAAGAGTCCACCAAGATCATCCAGCAGTGCATTGCCTTGCTGGTGAAGGAGGGACCGGGTCCGGTTCTGATGGCGGGCAGCAAGCTCGCGCCGCCGCGCCGTGCCGAGATGAAGAATTCGATGGAAGCGCTGATCCATCACTTCAAGCTGTACACGGAAGGCTTCCACGTGCCTGCGGGCGAATGCTACGCGGCCATCGAGGCGCCAAAGGGTGAGTTCGGGGTTTACCTCGTCGCAGATGGCACGAACCGTCCTTACCGGGCTAAGATCCGTGCGCCGGGCTACCCGCATCTCCAGGCGATGGATCACCTTTCCAAGGGGCACATGCTGGCTGATGTGTCCGCGATCCTTGGCTCGCTCGATATCGTTTTCGGGGAGGTGGACCGGTGAGCACGTCTGCAGAACTCATCCAGAAACAATTGGACGCGTATAACAACCAGAACATCGAAGCTTTCCTGGCCTGCTACGCCGAGGACGCCGTACTGGCGGGCCTCAATGGAGAGATCACGCATCGTGGCATAGCAGCGATCCGCAAGCGGCATGAAGACATGTTCTACGAGTTCCCGAAGAACCACGCCAAACTCGCCAATCGTATCGATCTCGGCACGACCGTGATTGACCACGAGCAGGTCGAGCGCGCGCCGGGTGGTGACAGGTTTGAAGTGGCGGCGATCTACACGCTCAAGGGCGGCAAGATCGTCCGTGTGGACTTTGCGCGAGCAGGGGCTGTCTGATGGCCGTCCTGCCGGAGCAGCGCGTCTCGATCATCACTGTCGGGGTCAAGGACCTTTCCGGCATGGTCCGTTTCTATACGGACGTTCTGGGGTTTGAAGACCGGGGCGTGAAGGGCGAGGTTGCGTTCTTCAATGCCGGCGGCATGGCGCTCGGCCTCTGGGACGAAACGAAATTGGCCAACGATGCTGGTGTGGCCGACGACCGGAAGGGTGAGTTCAAGGGCTTTGCCATTGCGTTCAATGCGCGCTCTGTCGAAGAAGTTGATGCCATTTTCGAGCGGCTGGTCAAAGCCGGTGTGCGCATTCCGAAGGCGCCGCACAAGACCTACTGGGGTGGATACTCGGGCTACTTCGCCGACCCCGAGGGTAACGCCTGGGAAGTTGCCTACAACCCCTTCTGGCCAATTGACGAGGCAGGGCGCGTGACCGTGCCCGCGCCAAAGGAGCGATAGATGGCCTTGCGCCGATTTGACCTTGAAGCAGGCGGCGACAGCTTTGCCTTCAAGTCCGAGACAGAAGAGAAGATTGCGTTCTGGCGCGGGAAGTATCCCGCCGACAAGCAGCGCTCGGCGGTGATCCCGCTGCTCTGGCTCGCCCAGAAGGATAACAATGGCTGGCTGTCCGAGCCCGCGATGCGCGAAGTCGCTGACCGGCTCGAAATGCCGTACATCCGGGTTTATGAAGTAGCTACGTTCTACACGATGTTCCGCCTGCAGCCCGTCGGCAAATTCCATGTTCAGCTTTGTGGCACCACGCCGTGCCAGCTGCGCGGCGCGGAAAGCCTGAAGGACGTTTGCACCAAGGAAATCGGCAAACCGATGTACGTCACTGATGACAAGCGCTTGTCATGGGAAGAGGTCGAGTGTCTCGGCGCGTGCGTGAATGCGCCGATGGTGCAGATCAATGATGATTTCTATGAAGACCTGACCCCGGAGTCGCTGTCCTCCATTCTCGCGCGCCTGCGCAATGGAGCCGACGCAACGCCGGGTCCGCAAATCGACCGGGTGAACAGTGCGCCGGAAGGCGGCACGACGGTCCTCAGCGACGCTGCCCTTTTTGATGGCAGCCGCAACAATGTCAGTGCACTGCCAAACCTTCCGAAGCCGCCGGAACCTGTGACCCCTGAGGCAACCGCCTTGCCTGAGGTCGATGCGGCGACCAATACAAAGCGCGAAGAACCCACCAGCAAGGACATCAAGAGCTAAGCCATGCTGCAGGACAAGGACCGCATCTTCACAAATCTCTACGGCCTTCATTCGCCGGACCTCGAAGCCGCTAAGAAACGCGGCGCGTGGCACCTGACGAAGGAAATGCTCGATCTCGGGCCGGACTGGCTCTGCGACCAGATCAAGGCCTCCGGCCTGCGCGGGCGCGGCGGGGCAGGGTTCCCGACGGGTCTCAAGTGGACGTTCATGCCGAAGGAAGTGCGCGACCGGCCACATTACCTCGTCGTCAATGCCGACGAATCCGAGCCCGGCACGTGCAAGGACCGCGAAATCATGCGGCACGATCCGCACCTGCTGATCGAAGGCTGCATGGTGGCGAGCCGCGCGATGCGCGCCCACAAATGCTATGTCTACATCCGCGGCGAATATATCGCGGAGCGCCATGCGCTCGAGAAGGCGGTGAAGGAAGCTTACGAGGCGCGGCTGATCGGCGCTAACAATCTCAACGGCTGGGACTTTGACCTCTACGTCCACCATGGCGCCGGCGCTTACATCTGCGGCGAAGAGACCGCGCTGCTGGAAAGCCTCGAAGGCAAGAAGGGCCAGCCGCGTCTAAAGCCGCCTTTCCCGGCGAACGCCGGTCTCTATGGCTGCCCGACGACGGTGAACAATGTCGAGTCGATCGCGGTTGTTCCGACGATCCTTCGCCGGGGCGCGCAGTGGTTTGCGGGTTTTGGCCGGCCGAACAATTCGGGGACGAAGCTGTTTTGCATTTCGGGTCACGTCAACAAGCCGTGCAACGTGGAAGAAGAGATGTCGATCACGTTCCGTGAACTGATCGAAACGCATTGCGGCGGCATTCGCGGCGGCTGGGAAAACCTGAAAGCCGTGATCCCGGGCGGTTCGTCGGTGCCGATGGTGCCGGCCGAGCAGATCATGGACGCCTACATGGATTTCGACACGCTGCGCGATCTGAAGTCCGGTCTCGGAACAGCAGCGATCATCGTGATGGACAAGCAGACGGACCTGATCAAGGCAATCGCGCGGCTTGCCTATTTCTACAAGCACGAGAGCTGCGGCCAGTGCACGCCGTGCCGCGAAGGCACCGGCTGGATGTGGCGCGTGATGGAACGCATGGTGCGCGGGGAAGCCACGCATGATGAGATCGACACGCTGCTGGACGTGACCAAGCAGGTAGAAGGCCACACAATCTGCGCGCTCGGCGATGCAGCGGCCTGGCCGATCCAGGGGCTGATCCGTCACTTCCGCCACGAGATCGAAGAACGCATCAATCGCTACCGGCAGCCGCGTGCGCTCGTGCAAGGCGCCGTGATCGCTGCGGAGTAGGACCATGTCAGACACATTCAAACTCAACATCGACGGACAAGAAGTCGAAGTTCCGAAGGCCTACACGCTGATGCAGGCGTGCGAAGAGGCTGGCGCTGAGATTCCGCGATTCTGTTACCATGAGCGACTGTCGGTCGCGGGCAACTGCCGCATGTGTCTCGTCGAGTGGGAAGGGGCGCCGAAGCCGCTCGCCTCGTGTGCGCAGATCGTCGGAGATCTTCGTCCCAACCGGGACGGTTCGCCGCCGGTGATCCGCACGAAGGGCGCCTATGTCGAGAAGGCCCGCAACGGGGTCATGGAATTCCTTCTGATCAACCACCCGCTGGATTGCCCGATCTGCGATCAGGGCGGCGAGTGCGACTTGCAGGATCAGGCCGTCGCGTATGGCCGCTCCGACAGCCGCTATGACGAGAACAAGCGCGCGGTCGAAGACAAGTACATGGGGCCGCTGGTCAAGACGATCATGACGCGCTGCATCCAGTGCACCCGCTGCGTGCGCTTTGTGGCCGAAGTGGCGGGCGTCGAGGAGATCGGCATGATCTCGCGCGGCGAGAGCGCCGAGATCACCACCTATCTGGAAAAGTCGCTGACGTCGGAACTGTCCGGCAACGTGATCGACCTTTGCCCGGTCGGCGCGCTGACGTCCAAGCCTTACGCCTTCAATGCGCGCCCATGGGAGCTGCGCAAGACGTCGTCCATCGACGTGATGGATGCGATGGGTTCGGCGATCCGGATCGATGCGAAAGGAGACGCCGTGATGCGGATCCTTCCGGAGACGAATGAAGAGATCAACGAGGAATGGCTGTCGGACAAGTCCCGGTTTGTCTGGGATGGACTTGCGCGCCAGCGGCTCGACCGGCCGTACGTGCGCAGGAATGGCAAGCTGCATCCGGTGTCGTGGCCGGAAGCGCTGGACGCGGTGAAAGCTGCGCTGTCTGTCGGCGCGGACCAGGTGGGCGTCGTCGCGGGTGACCTTATCGAAGTGGAGCAAGCGAAGGCGGCGCTCGATTTCTTCCGGGGCTTTGGGGTGAAGAATACCGATTGCCGTCCTGTTGGCGCGCAGTACGGCACCAGCGGTGTGCGGGAACATTACGTGCTGAACCCCACGCTGATGGGCGTCGAAGAGTCGGATGCACTGCTGCTGATCGGTACCAATCCACGTGTCGAAGCGGCTGTGTGGAATGCCCGCATCCGCAAGTCCTGGCTCTGGGGCAATCTGAAAGTGGCCGTGATCGGCGAAACGGCCGACCTGACCTATCCGTACGCGCACCTTGGCACGTCTGCTGACGCGCTGAACGGCGCCGCAGTGCGCGAATTCTTCAAGGGTGCCAAGAGGCCGATGATCGTGGTCGGCGAAGCAGCGGCCTGCCGCAGCGACGGCGCAGCGATCTTGTCGGCAACTCTTTCGATGGCGCAGGAAATCGGCGCCGTTTCCGACGACTGGGCCGGATTCGGGATGCTGCATACGGCGGCTGGCCGGGTTGGCGCGCTGGATGCCGGCTTTGTCCCGGGCGAAGGCGGCAAGGCGACGAAGGACATCCTTGGCGGCGGCCTGAAGACGGTCGTGCTGTTGGGGGCGGATGAAGTCGATCTTTCGCAGCTTGGCGCGGCGCAAGTCATTTATGTCGGATCGCACGGCGATGCCGGCGCGGCGCGGGCCGACATCGTGCTGCCATGTGCGGCGTACAGCGAAATTACGGCGACTTACGTCAACACCGAGGGCCGGGTGCAGATGACGACGCGGTCGGTGCAGCCGAAGGGCGATGCCCGCGAAGGCTGGGCCATTTTCCGGGCGCTGTCGGGCGTCATGGGCAAGGTGCTTCCGTATGACACAGCCGACGAGCTGCGTACGCTCCTGCGCGGCAAGGCGGGACAGAACACGGCGTTTTCCGGACGCGGATATGCCCCCGGCGCCAAAGGCGTTGCGGCGCTCACCGCGGCGCCTCCGGCTGCAGATGGCACCCTCGGCAACGAGCCGTTTGGTCATGCAATTGCGGACTTTTACCTGACCAATCCCATCGCCCGTGCTTCGCGCACAATGGCTGAGTGTTCTGCGCTGGCGACCAGCCTAGACACCGCCGTGGCAGCGGAGTAGTGCGGCGCCATGAGTAATGCAATCGAGTCTTTGGGGAGCCTTTGGGGGCCACTTCTGGTGCTCGGCCAGATCGGTCTTTTCACGCTCGTTCTGCTGCTGTCGATTGCGTTCCTGCTACTGCTGGACCGGAAGATCTGGGCCGGCGTGATGATGCGCAAGGGCCCGAACGTGGTGGGCCCGTTTGGCCTGCTCCAGTCGTTTGCGGACTTTGGCAAATTCCTGCTCAAGGAAATCGTCATCCCCGCCGGCGCCAACAAGTTCGTCTTCATCTTTGCGCCGATCCTCACCTGTACGCTCGCTTTCGCCGCTTGGGCGGCCATCCCGGTTGCGCCGGGTATTGAAGGCGGCACTAGCTGGGTGATTTCGGACCTGAATGTCGGCGTGCTCTACCTCTTCGCAATCAGTTCGCTGGGCGTGTACGGCATCATCATGGGCGGCTGGGCGTCGAACTCGAAATATCCGTTTCTCGGGGCCCTTCGGTCGGCTGCCCAGATGGTCTCCTATGAGGTGTCCATCGGCTTCGTGATCATCACCGTTATCCTGATGGTCGGCTCGATGAACCTCAGCGACATCGTGAACAACCAGGCCGGCGGCCTGCAGAACTGGCATGCATTCAGCTTCCAGAATTTCCCGCTGATCGTCGTGATGTTCCCGATGTTCGTGATTTTCTTCATCTCGGCGCTGGCCGAAACCAACCGCCCGCCATTCGATCTTCCGGAAGCGGAGTCCGAACTCGTGGCCGGTTACCAGGTCGAGTATGGCTCGACGCCGTACCTTCTCTTCATGCTGGGCGAGTATCTCAACATCGTGCTGATGTGCGCGATGATGACCATCCTTTTCCTCGGCGGCTGGCATGGTCCCGTGGCCATCGGCGCGAACGCCGCCGGGTCGATGCCGCCGTTGCTGCTCAGCCTCGCGGGCCTCTTCTGGTTCATGCTGAAGATCCTCTTCCTGTTCTTCCTGTTCGCCATGGTGAAGGCCATCGTGCCTCGCTACCGGTATGATCAGCTGATGCGCCTTGGCTGGAAGATATTCCTGCCGACTTCGCTCGCGGCCGTACTCGTGGTGGCAGGCTACGTTACGTATTTCGGAGTGCAGTCATGAGCCTCGCACAGACCCTTCGCGGCGCCCTTCTGACGGATTTCCTCGGCGCCTTCTGGGTGGCCACGCTGGAAATGTTCCGGCGCAAGCCGACGGTGAACTATCCGTTCGAAAAGAACCCGCTCTCCCCGCGCTTCCGGGGCGAACATGCGCTGCGCCGCTATCCGAGCGGCGAAGAGCGTTGCATCGCGTGCAAGCTGTGTGAAGCGATCTGCCCGGCGCAGGCCATCACCATCGAGGCCGAGCCGCGGGAAGACGGCGCGCGCCGCACAACGCGCTACGACATCGACATGGTGAAGTGCATCTATTGTGGTTTCTGCCAGGAAGCCTGCCCGGTCGATGCGATCGTCGAAGGGCCTAATTTCGAATTCGCGACCGAAACGCGCGAAGAATTGTTCTACGACAAGGAACGCCTCCTCGCGAACGGCGACCGCTGGGAACGGCTGATTGCCAAGAATCTTGAGCTGGACGCGCCGTACCGGTAGCGCGCCGAACTAGTAACGCAGACCGGCGGGCAGGGGCTTCACCGGAACAGAAAAGGGGCGAGAAGGCAGTGGCACTGATCGCATTTATACTGATTGGGGCTGTTGTGGTCTTGTCGGCGATGTTCGTCATCATGGCGCGCAACCCGGTGCATTCCGTCCTCTGGCTGATCCTCGCCTTTTTCTCATCCGCCGGCCTGATGGTTCTGATCGGGGCGGAGTTCCTCGCGATGCTTCTGATCGTCGTCTATGTCGGCGCGGTTGCGGTGCTGTTCCTCTTCGTCGTGATGATGCTGGACGTAGACTTCGTCGAACTGAAACAAGGCAGCCTGGGCTATTGGCCTTTTGCGCTCCTGATCGGTGTGATCCTGATTGCCGAACTCGCGCTCGTTGGGGCCGCGAGCGGGTCGCTCACCTTCGATACGTTTGATCCATCGCCGGGCGCAGAAACCAACACCGAAGCCATCGGCGCCGTCATGTACACGCAATATCTGCTGCTGTTCCAATTGGCCGGCGTGATCCTGCTCGTCGCCATGATCGGCGCTATCGTGCTGACGCTGCGCCACCGGCCGAACGTCAAGCGGCAGAGTGTCAGTGCCCAGACCGGCCGGCGCCGCGCTGATGCCACCGAGCTCAAGGACCCGGCTCCGGGGCAGGGGATCTGACATGACCGAACTCGGCATCCTGCATTTCCTGATCGTCTCGGCGGCGCTATTCACGATCGGCGTGGTCGGCATCTTCGTGAATCGCAAGAACGTGATTGTCATCCTCATGGCGCTCGAGCTGATCCTGTTGTCGGTGAACATCAACCTGGTCGCCTTCTCGGTGTTCACCGGAACGATCCAGGGCCAGATCTTTGCGATGCTGGTGCTTACCGTGGCGGCCGCAGAAGCGGCGGTCGGGCTCGCCATCCTCGTCGTCTATTTCCGGAATCGCCGCGACATCTCGGTTGAGAATGTCGATCTGATGAAAGGCTGACCCTCAGTATGCTTCCGGATAGCCTGCTCATCTATATCGTCCTCGCGCCGGGCCTCGCCGCGCTGACAGGCCTGTTCCACAAGTGGATCGGCGACCGTGTCGTAATGGGCATCACGACAGGTGTCGTCCTGTCATGCGGCGCGCTTTCTCTCTATCAGCTGTTTGCCTATGTCGCCGGCCTCGGCGGCGTGGCGGAACCCACCCACCACGCTTCGGGCTATGACGCCTATCTGACGGCGGGTGCGGAAGTGGCGGCTGTAGAACTCAAACAGCACATCATTACGCTGATGCCGTGGATCCATGTCGGTGATTTCCACGCCAACTGGGCTATCCGTGTAGATACATTGTCGATTGTCATGATGGCAGTCATCACGGGCGTGTCGGGCCTCGTGCACCTCTATTCCTGGGGCTACATGAGTGAAGACCCGCACAAGTCGCGCTTCTTCGCCTACCTGTCGCTCTTCACCTTCATGATGCTGATGCTGGTGGTGGCGGACAACTTCATCCAGCTGTTCTTTGGCTGGGAAGGCGTAGGCCTCGCCTCCTATCTGCTCATCGGCTTCTGGTACACGAAGAAGGCGCCGAACGACGCCTCGATCAAGGCTTTCGTGACGAACCGGGTGGGGGACTTCGGCCTGGCGCTAGGCATCATGGCGGTGTTCTTCATGTTCCGCTCGGTTGAGTTCGGACCCGTGCTCGACGCGATCCGTACCAATGCCGTCATCACGCCATATGCCTTCGCCGAAGCTCTGCCGGCGCGCGAATCCGTGATCGTGTTTTTCGGGGAGCGCGTCTATGCGCTGGAGCTGATCGGCATACTGCTTTTCATCGGCGCGATGGGCAAATCGGCCCAGTTCTTCCTGCACGTCTGGCTGCCGGATGCCATGGAAGGCCCGACACCCGTGTCGGCGCTGATCCACGCGGCGACGATGGTGACGGCGGGTGTCTATCTCGTCTGCCTTCTGTCACCGATTTATGAATACACGTTCTATGCCTCCGGCATGGTTGCACTGGTCGGTGCGGTGACCGCGCTCTACGCGGCCACGGTTGGCATGGCGCAGAACGACATCAAGCGAGTAATCGCCTACTCGACCTGTTCGCAGTTAGGTTACATGTTCTTTGCGGCAGGTGTCGGCGCTTATGAAGCCGCCATGTTCCACCTCTTCACCCACGCCTTCTTCAAGGCGCTGTTGTTCCTCGGCGCTGGTTCGGTCATCCACGGCATGCACCACGAGCAGGACATGCGCCGCATGGGCGGGCTCGCGAAATTCATGCCTCTCACCTATGCCGCGATGATGATCGGCACGATTGCGATCATTGGCCTGGGCATTCCCCACACGAAGTTCGGCTTCTCCGGCTTCTTCTCGAAGGATGCGATCCTGGAGAGCAGCTATGCCGGCGTGATGGCCAACGTGTCTTTCGCGCAGGTTGCCTTCTGGTTCGGCTTGCTCGCGGCGTTCCTGACCAGCTTCTATTCCTGGCGCCTGATCTACATGACTTTCCACGGACCTGCGCCGCATACAGCCCAAGACCATCATTCTGCTGAAGAACATGCGCATGACGAACACGCTCATGACGCGCATGATCATGCACACGGCGAACATGCCCACACGCCGCATGAAAGCCCTGCCGCAATGCTAATACCGCTGGCATTGCTCAGCCTCGGCGCGATGTTCGCGGGCGTTTATTTCTACGATGCTTTCGTCGACACGAAGAACGAGATATTCTGGGCGGGCGCCATCTACCGCGCCGCCGAGAACCACATTCTGCACGATCGCCACAATGTGCCGGAGTGGGTGCTCTGGGCACCTCTCGTTGTGACCGTTGCCGGCTTCCTGATTGCGACGTTCACCTATTTCTTCAATCGCGGTATCGGCGCGCGCGTTGCGGCCAGCGGCGGACCGCTGCATGCGCTGTTCTCGAACAAATGGTATTTCGACGAGATCTACCAGGCAACGCTGGTGCGCGGGTCAGCCTTGCTCGGCAACATCTTCTGGAAAGCCGACAAGAAAATCATCGACGGCGTGGGTCCGGATGGCATGGCTAAACTCGCCGGCATGAGTTCGCGCGGCTTGTCGCGGATGCATACGGGTTATCTGTACCACTATGCGTTCGTGATCATCGGGGCGGCCATCGTCTTCGGTGCAATCCTGTCGCTCCGGTCGGGAGGAGCAGGCTGATGGGCGGTTTCCCGATCCTTTCCGTCATGACGTTCCTTCCGCTGGCAGGCGCATTGCTCGTGATGCTCGTGCGCGCCGCGACCGCAGGCAGCAGCAAAGGCGAATCCACCGCGCAGTCAAAGAAGGCGGTGCTGCTCGCAGCGGTTATCATCTCGGCGGCGACATTCGTCGCCTCGGTTGCAGCTTTCTTCGCCTTTGACCGTTCGGCAGACGGATACCAACTCGTCGAGCAATATGCCTGGTACGGACCAATCAGCTATAAGTTGGGCGTAGACGGCCTGTCACTGTCCCTCGTCATGCTGACGACGTTCCTGACGCCGATCTGCCTTCTGGCGAGCTGGAACTCCATCGACAAGCGCGTCACCGAGTATGTGATCGCGTTCCTCGTGCTCGAGACCTTCATGATTGGCGTCTTCGTCGCGCTCGATCTTGTGCTCTTCTACATCTTCTTCGAAGCTGGCCTGATCCCGATGTTTCTGATCGTTGGCATTTGGGGCGGAAAGGACCGCGTCTACGCTGCGTTCAAGTTCTTCTTGTATACACTGTTCGGCTCGCTGTTGATGCTGATCGCGATGGTCTACATGATCCTCGCGGCGGGTTCGGCGGACTTTGAAATACTCGAGAAGTTTGCCTTCGCGCCGGAAATCCAGACATGGCTCTGGCTGGCCTTCATTGCTTCGTTTGCCGTCAAGTTGCCCATGTGGCCGGTCCACACTTGGTTGCCGGACGCGCACGTGCAAGCACCGACAGCCGGTTCGGTCATCCTCGCCGGCGTGCTGCTCAAGATGGGTGGCTATGGGATGCTGCGTTTCTCGCTGCCGATGTTCCCGGATGCCAGCGCGATGTTCCAGCCATTCATGTTCGCGCTGGCGGTGATCGCGATCGTCTACACATCGCTCGTCGCCTGGCGCCAGACCGACATGAAGAAGCTGATCGCCTATTCGTCGGTTGCGCACATGGGCTTCGTGACGCTCGGCATCTTTGCCTTCAATGAAATCGGCATACAGGGCGCAATCTTCCAGATGCTGAGCCACGGCCTGATCTCTGGCGCGCTTTTCCTCATCGTGGGGGTCGTCTACGACCGGATGCACACGCGTGAGATCGCCGCCTATGGAGGACTCGTCGGCCGCATGCCGATTTATGCGTCCTTCTTCATGCTGTTCACAATGGCCAACGTCGGCCTGCCGGGCACCAGCGGGTTCGTCGGCGAAATCCTGACCATGGTCGGCGGTTTCCAGGCCGCGACATGGGCCGCCGCTGGTGCGGCGCTCGGCGTTATATTCTCGGCCGTTTATATGCTGACGCTTTACCGTCGCACGGTGTTTGGCGAAATCACGAATCCGGAACTCAACGACATCAAGGATATGAACCTCGTCGAATGGGTTTGCATCGCTCCGCTTGCGGCGCTGACCATTCTGTTCGGGGTCGCGCCCAACCTGATCTTCAATCTAACGGACGGCTCCACTTCGCGGATCCTGTCGCTCATGGCTGGAGGCCAGTAGGACATGCTGGACATTACCTCCATCCTGATGACGGTCGCGCCGGAACTCTGGCTCGCGCTATCGGGCCTGATCGGCGTGCTCCTCGGCGCCATCTTCGGTGAGCGGTTCAATTCGCTGTCGTTCAAGTTCGGCGCGCTGGCGCTGTTTGCGTCTGCTGCACTGGCCGCGTTGCACTTTGGCGGCGGCGAAGCATTTGGCGGACTCGTACGCACCAACACGTTCGTCAACTTCACCAAGGTTATCACGTTCATACTCGCAGGCGTGGCGCTGATCATCTCCGAGGGCTTCCTCAAGCGCCACGAGACGATCCGCTACGAGTACTCGCTGCTGATCATCTTCGCGAGCCTCGGGATGGGCATCATCCTGTCCGCGGCAGATCTAATGACGCTCTACATGGGCATAGAGACTCTCAGCCTTTCATCCTACGTGCTCGCCGCCTTCCACAGGGACTCCGCGCGCTCGTCAGAAGCTGGCCTGAAATACTTCGTCCTCGGCGCGCTGGCCTCCGGCATGCTGCTGTACGGCGCCTCACTGGTCTACGGCTTTACCGGGACCACCTCGTTTGCCGGCATTGCCGAAGCAGGCGTCACCACCGGTGCGCTGTTCGGCATGGTCCTGATGATCGTCGGCCTCGCCTTCAAGATTTCGGCCGCTCCGATGCACGTCTGGACGCCGGACGTCTATGAAGGCGCACCGACGCCTGTCGTCGCGTTCTTCGCGTCCGCGCCGAAGATGGCTTCGACAGTCGTTTTCGCAAACGTGCTGTTCACGGTATTCGGCTCGGTGATCGACCAATGGCAGATCATCGTCTCCATCATTGCGGGACTATCGATGATCATCGGCTCGCTCGGCGCTCTGGTACAGACCAACATCAAGCGTCTGCTTGGCTACTCGTCGATTGCCAACGTGGGATACGCGCTCGTAGCGGTCGCTGCAGGGCAGGAATTCGGCGCCGCGGCGTTGTTGACCTTTTCCACGATCTACGCCGTCACGTCGCTCGGCCTCTTTGCCGCTGTGCTGGCGATGCGCCGCCGCGGAGGTATGGTGGAAGGGATTTCCGAGCTTGGGGGCCTTGCCCGAAACAAGCCGGTACTGGCGGTCACGCTGTCTGTTCTGATCTTCTCGATTGCCGGCCTGCCGCCGTTTGGCGGGTTTTTCGGGAAGTTCGAAATTTTGCGCGCCGGTCTCGAAGCCGGGCTGGTTCCACTCGCGGTTCTGGTCGTCATCTCGTCCGTCATTTCGCTCGGATACTATCTGAAGCTCATCAAGATCATGTGGTTCGATGAACCGACCGAGCGGTTCGAGCGGGTGGACATGTCGGTGATGGGCACGGTCGTGCTCTGCTCGGTCGTCGCGGGCGTGGTGTTCATGGTGTTCATCAGCGAACTCGGCACCGGCGGTTGGGCGACCTTTGCTGCAGCGGGGCTGATGCGTTGAGCGAGGCCTGGCCCGTTCACCGGATGGGCATCATCGATAGCACCAATACCGAAGCCAAACGCCGGGTGGCTACCGGCTTCCATGATCAGTGGATCATCGCAGACCAGCAGACAGCAGGTCGTGGCCGGCAAGACCGGGAATGGATTTCGCCTGCAGGTAATATCTACGCCACAGCCTTGTTTCGCGAACCTGGCGGATTGCCGGTTGCCCTCCGGCTGCCTTTTGCAGCTGCTTTGGCGGTCACTGACGTGGTGCTGGAACACGCGCCCCTCACGGATGTGCGGCTGAAGTGGCCCAATGATGTCAGGATCGATCGCCGGAAGGTGTCCGGGATCTTGGTGGAAACGGGCGGCGGCGGACCGGATTTCTGGGTGGCAGCCGGCATCGGCGTGAATCTCCAGCCGCCTCCCGAAAACGTGACCCAGCCCGCCACCAGCCTGCTGGACCTCGGCATGCGGCCTGGAACGCCGGTGGATGCGGTGTTTTCCAGCCTCCGCTACGCGTTCGCGCGCCGTGCCACCCAGGCGCGGGAGGGCTTCGGGGAGACTCGCAAGGACTGGCTGGAACGGGCAGAAGCCCTCGGACAGACCGTTATGGTCCGGACCGGTGACACCATGGCCGAAGGCATATTCGAGGACCTTGAGGACGACGGCGCCCTTTTGCTTCGATTGCCGGATGGAACACGCCGCTCCATAAGGGCCGGCGAAGTCGACATACGCAGGAGCTGAGGGGCCATGTTGCTCGCAATTGACGTTGGAAACACCAACACCGTTTTCGCCCTGCATGACGGGGACGACTGGGTTCACAGCTGGCGAAGCGCGACCGATTCAACCAAGACGGCCGATGACCACGCCTCCTGGCTCTGGCGGCTCGCGGACATGTCCGGGGTAGACCTGAGCAAAACCAAGGGTTGCGTCATTTCGACCGTAGTCCCGCAGGCCCAGTTCAATTTCCGGACACTGGCGCGCCGCTACCTGAACGTCGAGCCGATGTTTATCGGTGAGCCGGGCCTCAAGACCGGTGTCGAGCTGCGCGTTCGCCATCCCGAACAGGTAGGCGCGGACCGGATCGCGTCAGCGCTCGGGGCACATGTGAAGTATCCGGGGCCCCTGATCGTGATCGACAGTGGCACGGCGACGACGCTGGATGTCGTGGCGGCGGATGGTGCTTTCGAGGGTGGTATCATCTCTCCCGGCATCTATCTCTCGATGCGCGCGCTGCACGAGGCAGCCGCGCAGCTTCCAAGGATTGCCATCCAGAAGCCTGCCCAGGTGATCGGCAAGGATACGGTGTCGGCGATGGAGTCCGGTGTTTTTCTTGGATATATTGAACTGATTGATGGGCTCGTGCGGCGCGTCAAAGCCGAGTATGGTGAACCCATGACCGTCGTCGCCACAGGGGGGGTAGCCTCCCTTTTCGAAGGCGCGAGCGAAACCATCGATCATTATGACCAGGACGTCCTGATCCGCGGATTGCTGGAAGTCTGGAAACGGAACCGTTGAGACCTGATGCCTGATAGCGCTGCGACGACAGACGAACTCGTATTCCTGCCCCTCGGCGGATGCGGCGAGATCGGCATGAACCTGAATGCCTATGGCTACGGGCCGGCCCATTCGCGGCGCTGGATCATCGTCGATGTCGGCGTGACGTTCGGTAATGCAACGACGCCGGGGATTGACCTGATCTGCGCGGACCCGGCCTATCTCGTGGGGGAGCATATCGATGCGGTGTTTTTGACGCATGCCCACGAGGACCATATCGGAGCCATCGGCCTTCTGTATCCGCTGCTGCGAACCAAGGCGCCTATCTATGCAACCCCGTTCACAGCCGAACTGGTGCGCGGAAAGATGCAGGAACGCGGCGTCGATACGCGCCTTCTGAAGACGATTGCCCTTGAAGCCTCGGTTACGGCCGGACCGTTCACGGTACGCTACATGACGCTGACGCACTCTATTCCCGAGCCCAACGCGCTGGCGATCGAGACGCCCGCAGGCATGATCCTGCACACGGGCGACTGGAAGATCGATCCGGAGCCGCTCGTCGGCGCGAAAACAGATATCGAAGGCCTGACAGCGCTCGGGGACCGCGGCGTTCTGGCGATGGTGTGCGATTCAACCAACGTGTTCGAGGCCGGCGAGGCGGGATCGGAAGACACGGTCCGCAAGGGCCTCATCGACCTGATCGCGCAACAGACCGGTGCGGTCGCCGTCACAACCTTTGCGTCCAACGTGGCGCGGGTCAAATCCATCATCGAAGCGGCAAATCTCGCGGGCCGGGATGTGTGCCTGGTCGGGCGCAGCATGCACAAGATCACGGGTGCGGCGAAAGCCGTGGGCATTCTGCCGCCCAAGATGGAGTTCGTGGACGAGTCCGAAGCCGGTTACCTTCCGCCCGAAAACGTCCTGTATCTCTGCACCGGCAGCCAGGGCGAGGCTAACGCCGCACTGTCGCGCATCGCGCGCGGCGATCACCGGCATGTCTCGCTACGCCCGGACGATACCGTGATCTTTTCTTCTCGCCTTATCCCGGGCAACGAAAGCTCGGTCTACGCGATGCAGAACATGCTCGCGGAGCAAGGGATACGCATCATCACGCCTCGCATGGTGAAAGAGCCGATCCACGTTTCGGGCCATCCGTGCCGGGATGAATTGCGCCGCATGTATCAATGGGTGCGCCCGCGCGTTTCGATCCCGGTACACGGTGAGCGGCGGCATATCGTCGAGCACGCGGCCTATGCGAGATCCCTGCAGGTGCAGTCTGCACTGACGCCGCGCAATGGAAGCCTGATCCGGCTGGCGCCGGGTGAGCCGGAAATCATCGATGAAGTGCCGGCCGGCCGCCTGATGCTTGACGGTTCGCGCCTTGTACCTGAAGCAGCAGAAGGCCTGATTGAGCGCCGCAGGCTGTCCGTCAGTGGCCTGATCTTTGCGACAGTGTGCCTTGATGCGTCCGGCGAGCCGGTCGACGGTCCCGTGATTGCCGTCAAAGGCCTGTCGGAATCCGATGGCCGCATCGCGGACGAAAGCCTTGAGCCACTGGACGTGGCTGCAGCGCGCGCGCTGGAAGGTATCAAGAAGCGTGACCGGATGGATGACGAGATCGTCGAGAAAATTGTCGGCAGGGCGCTCCGCAAGGCGTGCGAAGCGGAATTCGGAATCCGCCCGCTGATCGAAGTGATAGTCCTGAGGAGCTGAAGCGACATGAGTGATTTCAAGATTGGCCCGCTAAACCATGTCGGCGTTGCCGTCCCCAACATCGAGCAAGCCTGCGAGACCTATCGCACGCTCTACGGCGCAACGGATATCACCACGCCGTTCGACATGCCGGAGCAGGGCGTCAAGGTCTGTTTCGTCAACCTGCCGAACAGCCAGATTGAACTGATTGAGCCGCTGAATGAGGCATCGCCCATCGCTAACTTCATCAAGAAAAACCCGTCCGGCGGCCAACACCACGTCTGTTTCGAAGTCGCGGATATCCATCAGGCAGTCACCGAGATGGAGAAGCGCGGCGCAACCGTTCTCGGCAAGCCTCGGATCGGCGCGCATGGCACCATGATCATTTTCATACATCCGAAGAATTCCAACGGCGTGCTGGTGGAACTCATGGAAACACCCAAGGGTCACCACTGATGAGCCTCACAGGCGGTATCATCGTTTTTGTCCTCGCCTGGTGGATCAGCTTCTTTGCGGTTCTGCCGATCGGCGTGAAAGGCCAATGGGAAGATGGATCGACCATTCCCGGCACTGAAGAGGCGGCTCCGAAGAATCCCATGCTTCTGAAGAAGGTGATCTGGGCTTCCGGAGGCGCGCTGGTGGTGACTGCTTTGGCGGCCTTGCTCATTCCCCTCCTGCTTGCGCAATAAGCCCCTGACCGGCTAGTGAGCCGGGTCAGGAAAGCCGGAAAGAGAACCTTTAATGCGTCTGTCGAACTACTTTTTGCCCGTTTCCAAGGAAGCGCCGGCGGACGCCTCGATCGTCTCGCACCAGCTGATGCTGCGCACCGGCATGATCCGCCAGAACGGCGCCGGCATCTATTCCTGGCTGCCGCTCGGCCTGCGGGTCCTGAAGCGAATCGAGCAGATCGTGCGCGAGGAAATGGACCGGGCCGGCGCCATCGAAATGCTGATGCCGACGCTGCAGCAAGCGGACCTCTGGCGCGAGTCGGGCCGGTATGAGGCGTATGGCAAGGAAATGCTGCGCATCAAGGACCGGCACGACCGCGAGATGCTGTTCGGCCCTACCAACGAAGAGCTGATCACGGACGTGTTCCGGGCCTATGTGAAAAGCTACAAACAGCTACCGCTGAACCTCTATCACCAGCAATGGAAGTTCCGCGACGAGGTCCGCCCGCGCTTCGGAGTGATGCGCGGCCGCGAGTTCCTGATGAAGGACGCCTACTCGTTCGACCTCACCGAGGAAGGCGCACGCGCGGCCTACCGGAAGATGTTCTGCGCCTATCTCAACGCCTTTGACCGGATGGGCCTGACCGCCATCCCGATGCGCGCCGATACCGGCCCGATTGGCGGTGACCTGAGCCACGAATTCATCATCCTCGCCGAGACCGGCGAAAGCGCCGTCTTCTGCGACCGCGAACTGCTGGCGCTCGGCGCGCCGGGCCTCGATCTTGATTTCAACAGCGATCTCGTGCCGGTGGTCGAGCAGCGCACGCGCTACTATGCGGCCACGGAAGAGATGCACGACGCAGCCGCGTTCGACGCGCTGCCGGAAGAGCGCCGTGTCTCGGCGCGCGGCATCGAAGTCGGCCACATTTTCTATTTCGGCACAAAGTACTCGGCGCCCATGAACGCGGTTGTTCAGGGACCGGACGGTCAGATGGTTCCCGTACAGATGGGCAGCTATGGCATCGGCGTGTCGCGCCTCGTCGGCGGCATCATCGAAGCGAGCCATGACGAGAACGGTATCATCTGGCCAGACGCCGTGGCGCCGTTCCGGGTCGGCATCATCAACATGCGTGCGGGCGAGGCCGCCTGCGAGCAGGCTTGCGTGTCGCTCTACGACCAGTTCTCCAAGGCCGGCATCGAGGCGCTCTACGACGACACGGACGACAGGGCCGGTGCGAAGTTCGCCCGCATGGATCTGATCGGTTTGCCCTGGCAGATCGTGGTCGGCCCGAAAGGTCTCGAGAAAGGCGTCGTCGAACTGAAACGCCGCAAGACGGGAGAGAAGATCGAAGTGTCTGCCGAGGAAGCTGTCCGGAGGATCACCGGGTGAGCAAGGGCGCTGCCAAGGCGGCCGTACCTTTCGGCCGTCTCGAACGGACACTGGCCTGGCGATACCTGCTCGCGCGCCGCGAGCACGGCGGGGCAAGCCTGATCGCCATCATTTCCTTCGTCGGCATCTTCTTTGCCGTGGCCGCCCTGATCATCACGATGTCGATCATGAGCGGTTTCCGCGCGACTCTGCTGGATGCGCTGCTAGGCGGCGAGCCCCACATCGCGGCAGCCGTTGACGGCTATCCGCAGGAAGAGGCGACCGAGATTGCCAATATCATCAAGACCACGCCGGATGTGCTGAGCGTGTCCCCGTACATCGAGCAGTTTGTCTTGTTGTCCGCGAACGGCGTTCGCACGGGCGGTGTCGTCCGCGCTATTCCGCCTGCAGATCTGGCAACGATGCCGATCTTCAAGGATGGGGGGGGCGCTGCGATTGCCGGAGGTTTCGGTGAAGGCCGCAATGGCGGAAATATCATCATGATCGGCCAGTATCTTGCGGCCAACTTGGGCCTCGGCATCGGCGACAAGGTCGAGGTCGTGACCTCCCAGATGCGGTCCGGCCCCGTGGGCCAGACACCGATCAGCAAGTCCTATGTCGTCGGCGACATCTTCCGTACGGGGAGCGCCCAGCTCGACAACGTCTATGTCTTCATGCCGATGGAGCAGGCGCAGATCCTGTTCCAGTCGAAGGGTCGCTACCAGTATCTGGATATCCGTATAAAGGATCCGGATGCAACCGAAGATACCATGCAGGCGATTGCAGATGCGACCGGTTACAGCCTCCTGTTGCGGGACTGGAAAACCAAGAACCGGACCTATCTCGGCGCTCTGCGAACTGAGCGGGTGATGGTACGCCTGCTGGTCACGATCATCATGATGATCGCCACACTCAACATTATCGTGGGTGTTGTGATGCTGGTGAAGAACAAGACACGGGACATCGCCATCCTGCGCACCATCGGCCTGAGCCGGGCAGGGGTGCTGCGGGTCTTCCTGATGGTCGGTACGGCCCTCGGTTCGGCCGGTGCCATTCTCGGAATGGCGGTGGGCATTTTGTTCATTCTCAACATCGGCCCGATCGAGTCCTTGATCAATCTGGCCATCGACGGCGAAGTCTTCCCCGCCGAGCAGTACGGCCTCGACCACCTGCCAGCGATCCTGGACTGGAACGAGGTATTCAGCACGGGTGCCTATGCGCTTTTCATGTCGATGTTCGTGTCGATGATCCCGGCCATCTGGGCATCGTCTCAGGATCCCGTCAAAGCCCTGAGGTTCGAATGACCGCCGCGCCCGTTCTCGAACTCAAGGCTATCGACCGCACGTACAAGACGAGCGCGGGCGACCTCCCCGTGCTGCGCAGTATGGACCTGCGGATCGCGCCGGGCGAACTCGTGGGTCTTGTCGGTCCTTCTGGATCCGGAAAATCCACATTGCTTCATACGGCTGGATTGCTGGAGCGCCCCGAGGCCGGTGAGGTCCTGCTCGATGGGATCGACTGTCTGAAGCTAAACGAAGATGGCCGCACGGCGATCCGGCGAAAGAAAATAGGCTTCGTCTACCAGTTCCACCACCTGCTGCCGGAATTCAACGCGGTCGACAATGTCGCCATGCCGCTGATGATCGCGGGCAAGGGCCGCAAGGAAGCGCGCGGGAAAGCCGCTTCGCTGCTCGACGAGATGGGCCTGGCGGAGCGCCTCTTTCACCAGCCGGGTCAGCTTTCCGGCGGTGAGCAGCAGCGTGTGGCTATCGCCCGCGCGCTGGCGAACGATCCCCGCCTGGTCATCGCGGACGAGCCGACCGGCAACCTTGATCCGGCCACGACGGAACGGGTCTTCGTGACCCTCATCAAGATGGTCCGTGAAGAGGGGGCGGGTGTGCTGGTGGCTACCCACAACCTCGCCCTGACGCGTCATATGGACCGCGTGCTGACCCTGAAAGACGGCAAACTGGTTGACTACACCGGCTAAGCTTGTGGAAGGGCTCCAAAGTTCCTTGGCGTTTCAGACGATTCGGTGAGAGTCTGTCATCCAAGAGGTAGGCATCATGGACATTCCGCTTTTCATTCCGCTGGCGATCCGCTCGAGCTATTCGCTGCTCGAAAGCATGATCACGCCCTCTGATATCGCAAAGTGGTGTAAGAACAACGGGGTACCAGCTGCGGCCGTTACCGACCGGAACAACATGTTCGGCGCGCTGGAACTGTCGGTCAAACTTGCTGAGTATGGTGTGCAGCCGATCATGGCCTGCTGCTTCGATGTAACGGACGGGGTGCCGCGATCCGAGACGTCGCGAGTGTCGCTGTATGCCCAGAATGATGTCGGCTACCAACGCCTGATGTTCCTGTCGTCGCGGGCTTTCCTCGATTCGCCCGATGGTGTGCCGAAACTTCACCGGCGCCTGCTCCTCGAAGATACAGCGGGATTGATCCTGCTGACTGGCGGGGCCGAAGGCGAAGCAGCGCGGCATATCCAGAAGGGACGGATGGGAGACGCCCGGACGGAACTCTCAACGCTCGCCGCCGCCTATCCCGGCCGCTGCTATGTCGAGATCACCCGGCACGGGACTCAGGCCGAATTCAAGAGCGAAGCCGGGCTGCTGGAACTGGCTTACGAATTGGGTCTGCCTATCGTGGCGACCCATGATGCACGGTTCATGAAGCCGGATGACTCCGTCGCGCACGACGCCCTGATGTGCATCGCGAACGGCGAGTATCTCGGACAGGATGATCGCCAGCGCGTCGAGAAGACACAGTTTCTGAAGTCGCCGGCGGCGATGCGCGAACTTTTCGCGGACTTGCCTGAAGCGATTACCTCCGCAGTGGAGATCGCCCGGCGCTGCGCGGTTCGCGCGGAAACCCGCAATCCCATTTTGCCGGGCTTCTCCAAGGATGGACGGTCGGAGCCGGAAGAGCTGCGGCTACAGGCGCAGGAAGGCCTGGAGCTACGTCTCGCCGAGGCAGATCGTCTGTATGCGGACCGGAGCGTCTATATTGAACGGCTCGATTTCGAGCTCGGCGTTATCGAACGCATGGGCTTTCCGGGCTACTTCCTGATCGTATCTGACTTCATCAAATGGGCGAAGTCCAACGGCATTCCGGTGGGGCCGGGCCGGGGTTCAGGCGCAGGCTCATTGGTTGCCTGGTCGCTGCTCATCACCGATCTCGACCCTATCCGGTTTGACCTCCTGTTCGAGCGCTTCCTGAATCCTGAACGCGTCTCGATGCCGGACTTCGACGTCGACTTCTGCCAGGAGCGGCGCGGCGAGGTGATCCGCTATGTCCGCGACAAGTACGGCGCCGACAGCGTCGCGATGATTATCACCTTCGGCACGCTGCAGGCAAAGGCTGTGGTGCGCGATGTCGGGCGCGTCATGCAGATGCCCTACCATCAGGTTGACCGGCTCGCGAAGCTGATCCCCTTCAACCCGGCAAAGCCCCCGACGCTCGACGAAGCGATCGCGGGAGAATCGAAATTTGACGACGAGATTGCAGCAGATGCACGCGTCGGTGAACTCATCGAAATCGCGCGCGCCTTGGAGGGGCTATACCGCAACGCGGGGACACACGCAGCCGGCGTGGTGATTGCGGACCGGCCTCTGGTCAACCTCGTGCCGCTCTACAATGATCCGCGTGCGGAACTCCCCGCCTCGCAGTTCAACATGAAATATGCCGAGATGGCCGGGCTCGTGAAGTTCGACTTCCTCGGTCTCAAGACGCTGACGGTCATCGACCGCGCGATGAAGTTCATCGCGGCAGGCGGAAATGAAGTCGGCCCCGGCTGGCGTAGCCTCGATGATGCGGCGACCTACGACCTGATGGCAAGCGGCGAGACGCTCGGCGTGTTCCAACTCGAAGGCTCGGGCATGCGCGACACTCTCCGCCGCGTCCGGCCGAACAATATTGAAGACGTGATCGCGATCATCTCGCTTTATCGTCCAGGACCGATGGAGAACATCCCGGTCTATGTTCAGGGTAAGGAGGATCCCAGTTCGGTGCGGTATCAGCATCCGGATCTGAGACCGGTTCTTGAGGCGACTTACGGCGTGCCGGTCTATCAGGAACAGGTCATGCGCATGGCGCAGGAAGTGGCCGGCTATTCGCTCGGCGAGGCTGACCTGCTCCGCCGGGCCATGGGCAAGAAGAAACTCGAAGAAATGGTGGCGCAGCGTAGGCGCTTTGTCGAAGGCGCCGAAAGCACCAAAGGCATGGCGGAGAACCTCGCCAACGAAATCTTCGACACGATGGAGAAATTCGCCGGTTACGGTTTCAACAAATCCCACGCCGCCGCCTACGCTCTCGTGGGCTACCAGACCGGCTACCTGAAATGCCACTTCCCTGTCGAATTCCTCGCCGCGTCGATGAGCCTCGATATCGGCAACACGGACAAGCTGGCGGCCTTTTTCCAGGAAGCCAAACGCCTGCGCATTCCCGTCCTCGCCCCTGACATCAACACGTCAGGCGCCGACTTTGACGTCCGCGACGGCGCCATCGTCTACGCCCTCGGCGCCCTGAAAGGCGTGGGGGTCGAGGCGATGCGCCATGTGGCGGCTGTTCGCGCCGAAGCGGGAACGTTCCGGGACCTCTACGATTTTGCCGAACGGATCGACCCCAGGCAGGTGAACAAGAAAGCCTTCGAGTCGCTCGCCCGCGCCGGCGCCCTGGACGGGCTGGAGTCCAACCGCTCGAAAGTACTTGAATCCGCCAGCGTCCTCTCGCAGCACGCGACCAGTTCCGCCGGGGACCGGCAAGGCGGGCAGGGGGGCTTGTTTGCGGACGCCGAACCGGCGTTGCGGCCACCCCTCCCAGCGCCAAAACCCTGGACGGCCCAGATGAAGCTCGACGAGGAATTCCGCTCGATCGGTTTCTACTTCTCCGGCCACCCCCTGGACGACGTGCTCGTCTCGCTCGACCGGGACCGGATCACCCTGATGATGGAGATCGAGGACCGGGCCGGCGAGGGCCGCCCGCTCGAGATGATCGGCATCGTGCGGGCCCGCAACGACCGGACCAGCAAGAGCGGTTCGAAATTCACCTTCCTGACCGTGTCTGATCCGACCGGAGAGCGCGAGGTGACCGTCTACAGCGAAGCGCTGATGCAATACGGCGACCTGCTCAAACCCGGAAAGGCCATCGCCCTGACAGTTTCGGTCAAGCAGAACGGAGAGGAGACCCGGCTGATCGTCGAGCGGGTACTCGAACTGGAGGCCGCCCGGCTGTCCAAACCCTCCGGCCAGCTGGTCGTGCGCCTGTCTGCCGGAGCCAATCCCGCGGAACTGGCCGGGGTCGTGCATCGCCTTGAAGGCCTGTCGGACCCGGATCGCGGCTCGATCCTGCTGGAAATGCCGCTCGAAGACGGCCGCCTGGTGACAGTAAAGCTGCCTCAGACGTACACGATCAGCCTCCGGGCCCAGCGCGCCCTGAAGGAAATCCCGGGGGTCGAGCGGGTCATCCCCCGCCGGGCCGCCTAGGGCAGTAACCACGGCGGTTTGCGCTTGCTCCGGACGCCGGAAGCTGTATAGGAGCGCTGACTTAAACCATGTCGCGGGTGCATCCGGTGCGACGGGATCAAACCCGTAGTTCCACCCTGCGACGGCCAACCGGATGGAGAAAATCTATGGCCCTACCTGACTTCTCGATGCGTCAGTTGCTTGAAGCTGGCGTTCACTTCGGTCACCAGACCCACCGCTGGA
>Ga0163144_10003133_pt1 | contig 37781 bp, 37 predicted proteins | sample OliLak19BULKMAT1_FD_123175 | JGI IMG/M metagenome (GOLD analysis project Ga0163144, IMG submission 123175) | Freshwater microbial mat bacterial communities from Lake Vanda, McMurdo Dry Valleys, Antarctica - Oligotrophic Lake LV.19.BULKMAT1 | ecosystem: Environmental > Aquatic > Freshwater >...
AACGCCGATGCTTCAGGAGCGGCGAGGATGCGGGAAAAGACCGGGGTGCCGCCGCTCTTATATAGGAGGACCTGCTGAGGGCTTTCCCAATCGGAACGGATCAACGGAGTATCGTCGGAACGGTCGCGCTTCCAGAGGGCGTGGACCGCATGATTGAACGACAACAACTTCATCGCCGAGCCGAAGATTAGAACGGAGCTGTTTTTAACGGCAACGGAAAGGTTAGCCGGTGTAAGACCGGCGTGAGCCTTGGCATGAAACAACTCCTTGAAGCACCATTCCAAATGGGCGAGGTCGCCGATGAACGGCGCGTCTTTTTGGAAACGGCTTAACAGAAATTCGGGGAACGACGAGCCGTAATCCGACAGGTTATGGGAATTGGACGGCGTCGATCTGGCATAGACGCGACAGGCCATCAAAAAATCCTCGTCCCCCAATATGCGCCAACACGCTACGAACGTCTCGCCCAACGCCTCCGATATCCTTGCGGGAAAGCCCGCCCGATAGACTTCAACGGCTTCCGCCGACGTTAGGCTCCCGCCGCCCTTTACCGCGCGTGCGAAGGCGGGATCGGCTTCGCCGATCGCTGATCGGGTGAACTGTTGTTGGAGAAGCTCAAGCGGGGAGGGCATGGACCTCCGCGGCGATCCCGATGGCTTTGACGGCCTCGGACTCGAGAGCTTCCCAACTCGGAATCGCCTCGTCCCATTCGATCAGCACCGGAGCCTCAGGCTTGCGCCGGATGACTCTTCGAAACAAATCCCATACGGGATCGGTCGGGGCGCGCGAATGCGTATCGAAAAGAAAATTACCCATGTCCGAGTAGCCCCCGAGGTGGATCTGGGCGATCAGCTCGGCGGGGATCGCGTCGACATAATCTTCCGCGCTGAAACCGTGATTGGCGGCGCTTACGTAGACATTGTTCACGTCCAATAGAATCTTGGAGCCGGATCGCTTCGCGATCTCAACGACAAAATCTTCTTCCTTCATCTCGGACTCGTTGTACGTCAAATAGCTGGAGACGTTCTCGAGAGCGATCGGACGGCCCAAATAGTCCTGGACCTTCGAGACGTTTGCCGACACGACACGGATCGCCTCCTCGGTGTACGGCAACGGCAACAGATCGTGGACGTTTGACGAATGCGCGCCGGTAAAACATAAATGATCGGTGACCAAAAAGGGATCTACATCCTCGATCAGGCGCTTTAACTTATTCAGATAACCGCTTCGCGGCCCCTCGACCCCGCCGATGGAGAGTGATACGCCGTGGAGCGCAATCGGACGATCCTCGCGAATTTTCTTTAGAACTTCGAGAGGGCGGCCGAAAGAGTCCATGTAATTCTCGGTGATCGCCTCGAACCACCGAACGGGGGTTTTGAGCGGACCCTCGAGCAAACGAGGGAAGTGAGCGGATCTAAGACCCACTCCGACCATCGCGCCGCTACGAGCCCTTGAACTTACCGCTTTTCCCATCGCACTCGGCCTTGGTCAAGCTCAGCCAGCCATGGCCTTTGCACGCGTTTGTGCCCGCGCACTCGGACTCCGCGCCGCCGCAGGCGCCCTGGCCTTTGCAGGCGTTCACGCCGTGGCACTCGCCCTTCTTGCCCGCGTCGACGGCCGCCGCCGGCGTCTTCTCGGCTTTCGGGGCGGAGCTGCATCCGCCCAGCGCTAGGGCGGCGAGAGCCGCCGCGGTCAGATTAAGCTTGAGATCCATTTTCCTCCAATCCGTCTCACTACTACTCTAAATGGGTGCTTGGGAACGCCCGATTATGTCACTTAAGATCGGCGGAACGGTCGGCGGGCACGCCGTAGCGCGACATGATCGCGGGCAGGACCTTCGCGGCGGGCTCGGCGTCGAGGACGATTCGAGCGCCCTTGTTCTCGCCGTAGCCGGAGTAGTGCTCGAGCTCGATCTCGTGGCGCCCCCCGACCGGCGTCTTGAAGGCCTCGACGATGTCGACTAGCCTGCCGATCAGGCGGCCGTTGACCCGCGTGACGGGCGCCATGGACCAGCTGTGATAGCCGCGATTGAAGTCGTGGGCGAGGACGTGGGACAGCACCACGACCTGAACGCGCTCGGGCGAGGGCATGCCGTCGGCCGAGAGCGACCGGACGCGGAAGCCCGCGCCGCGCGCGCCGATGAGCTCGTCGGTCAGCGGCATGAACACGAGGCCGCCTTGGATGAAGTAGGAGGGCTTCGAGTCGTAGCGCGGCCCCGGGACGAGATCGGCCGACGGCTTCATCGCGATCTTCACGTTCTGCTCCTTGCCGCCGCGCACGACGACCGCGTCGATCTTCTCGCCGATCTGGCGCCGGCTGATAAGATCGGTGAACTCGATGCGCTCATCCTCGCGGAAAGGGATCGTGCCGTCCTGCCCGATCTTCACGTCGTCGAGCTTCGTGAGAACGTCGCCCTCCTTCAGCGCGTCCCACGCGGACGAGCCGTAGCCGACCTTCGTGACGAGGACCCCCGTGTTGTCGGTCGGAAGGCTCAGCGTCCGGCGAAGGCTCTCGTTCTCGGTGCTCTGCCACCAGATGCCGAGGTCGGGGATGCCGTCGTAGCGCTCGTCCTTGATGTCCTTCAGGAAGCGCTCGATGATCGGCATCGGGACGACATAGCCGATATTCTGGGCGCCCGCGCTGTGCTGGAAGGCGATGCCGATGAGGCGACCGTCCTGGAACACGGGACCGCCCGAGTTGCCGGGGTTGATCGCCGCGTCGGTCTGCACCGCGAGCAGCGCGCGCGAGGAGTGCGTGTAGACGGTCACGCCGACGCGCGAGACGATGCCCTCGGTCACGGAGAGGTCGGTGCCGCCGATCGGGTAGCCGTAGACGGCGACCTTGTCGCGCTGCGAGGGAAGGCCGCCGAACTTGGCGGCGACCGTACCCTCGAAGAAGCGCTCGTCGTCGACGGTGATGATCGCGGTCTCGCCGTCGTGGCCCGCGAAGGCGACGCGCGCCGGCCATTTCTTGATGTCGCCCGACTTGCGCACGGAGAGGTAGGCCGCGTTCGCGACGACGTGGCCGTTGGTCAGGATGCGGTTGCCGGAGATCACGACTCCGGAGCCGGTCCCGCCGCCTTGGCGGCCCGGCTGCCAAGGCTGGGCGTAGTCCGGGCTCGAGGCGGTGAAGTGGATCTGCACCGTCGAGCGGCGCATGTCCCGGTCGTTGTTCGGCTCGGCGAGGACGGGGACCGCGAGTACGACGAAAAGGCTCAAAATCAGCTGGCGCATGGGATGATTGTAGCAATCCAAGAAGGAAGCCGAGTTCGTAACAAATTTGATCTTGCGCTCGGCGGTCGCGGCTGTTATATCCGGGGGGATGACAACCGTCTCGAGCGCGCTTTTCGCGGCCGCGAACTTCGTTTACGCCGCGATCTTCGGCGGACCGATCGACGGCACGGCCTGGGACGTGAAGGTCAAGCAGGACGGCTTCTTCCATTGGGGTTCGAAGAAGGAAACGCTGGTGTTCCACGGCGGCAAGCTCGTCGTGGCGGGCGCCGTGAGCCAGGGCTATTCCCCCACTCTCTATAAGGCGCATGATGAGGAGAACGGCACGGCCTTCGCCGCGATCCTCGACAATCCGAGCCGCGAGGCGATCGAATGGTCCGGCCGCGTCGACGGCGACAAGATCGCGGGCGTCGTGATCGTGCGCGCCCGAGACGGACGCGTCGTGCGCTACGCGTTCTCCGGCGCGCGCAAAGCGGGCTAAGTCCGTCGAGATTTCCTAAGATGACTGCGTGGCCAAAACGCGCATCGTCGCCCTCAACAAGCCCTACGGCGTCCTGACCCAGTTCACGGACAAGGACGGCAAGCCCACGCTCTCCAAGTTCGGCCTTCCGTCCGGCGTCTATCCCGCGGGGCGGCTCGACTTCGACAGCGAGGGCCTCCTGCTCCTGACCGACGACGGCGGCCTGGTCCACCGGCTCACCGACCCCAAGCACGCGCATCCGCGCGTCTACTGGGCCCAGGTCGAGCGCGTGCCCGACGAGAAGACGCTCAAGGAGCTGCGCAAGGGCGTCATGCTCAGCGACGGCAAGACGCTGACCTGTTCCGCGCGCCTTCTGCCCGAGGAGCCCGAGCTGCCGGATCGCAACCCGCCGATCCGCTTCCGGCTCAACGTCCCGACCGCCTGGATCGAGCTCACGATGAAGGAAGGCCGCAACCGCCAGGTGCGCCGCATGTGCGCGGCCGTCGGGCATCCGTGCCTGCGGCTCGTGCGCTCGGCGATGGGCAAGGTCACGCTCGCGGGCCTCGCTCCCGGCAAATGGCGCTGGGTCGACCGCCGCGAGCTCTAGTTTTCGGCCGTTCCGGCCGAAACTTTTCTTTTAAACGGAATGCTCGCGATGACTCGCCTCGCGAACGAGAGCTCATCCTCTTCCTCGGCCGGCTCGGCGCGCTTTCTCGCCTCGAGGAGCGCGAGCAACGCGAGCCCTAGCCCCGCCGAGAATCCGCCCAGCACGCCCTGACGCCAGGGGCTGCGGAAGCGCTCCTGCTGCCCCTGCCGGACGAGCCTGATTCCTCCCATCAGCGCCGCCGAGCCGAGGACGTACCAGGCTGCGCCCCTCTCTCCGTCCCTCACGGCTTTTTCGGCTATCGCGGCCGCGTTGAACGCGGTCAGCGTCCGGGTCGCGCTCTCCTTCGGCGCGACGCGAAGCCCCGATCGCTCGACCTGCGCCCGCACTAGCTCCGCGCCGAACAAAAGGATCTGCGAGGAGTAGTAGACCCACAGCAGCAGCACGATAAGCGAGCCCGCCGCGCCGTAAGTCGAGGCGACGCCGCTCTTTCCTAGATAGAGGCCGATCGCGAGCTTGCCCGCGCTGAAGAGCAGGCTCGTCCAAAGGCCTCCGATCCATGCGGCTCGCCACGGCAGCTTCACGTCGGGCAGCACCTTGAAGATCAGCGCGAACAGAGCCGAGATCACGCCGAACGAGACGAGCGCGTTGACGGCCTGCCAGACGGCCTCCCCTCCCGGCAGCGCGCCCGTGAAGAGCTTGCCCGCCATCGCGACGCCCGCGCTGACGACGAGCGATACGAGCAGAAGAAACGCGATGACGCCGACCATGCCGAACGACAGCAGGCGGTGGCGCAGCGTGACGCCCCAGCCGGCCGTCGGCTTGAGCGTGACTTTCCAGATCACGTTGAGGGCCTCCTGGAGCTGGCCGAACACGCCGGACGCGCCGACGATCAAGGTGACGATCCCGACGGCGGTGGCCGCGACGCCCGCGCGCGGCTTGCTCGACGCGCCCTCGACCATCGATTGGACCGCGAGGGCGCCGTTGTCGCCTATGAGTCCGCGGATCGTTTCGAAGACGCCCTCACCGCCCTTCTCCCCGAACACGATGCCGACGACGCCGATCGCGATGACGAGGATCGGCGCGATGGAGAAGGCGGTGTAGAAGGCGAGGGCCGCTCCCATCATAGGCACCTTGTCCTCGGACGAGGCTCGGGCAGCCGCCTTCACGAGGTGAACGGCGGACTTGATCGCTTTCATGCGCTGATCTTAGGACGTCGGCGGGCTTTTCGCCTATCTCGGCGCTGTCATGAATACGTGACGGCCCGCAAATGGACCTCCGCGCGGCGGCGGGCTAACATCACGGCGTGAGACTCGCGCTGGCCCTGCTCGTGCTCCTTCCCGCCGCCGCGGCGGCCAAAGAGCTCTGCCCCCGCGTTCGATTCGCGGGACCCGATCCAAAGCTCACGGAGGTCGAGAAGCGGCTCGTGTGCGGCGACCCGGGCTCCGACGGCTGGAAGACCATCTCCCTGCCCCAGGCGCGGGAGTTCATGACCGCATTCCTGCAGAAGCGCGGCCGGCACTTTCCGCGATTCGAAAGCGACGGCGACGCGCTCGTCGTGGACATCGGCACGACCACGATCACGCGCGCGCTCGTCGGCCGGGGTCTCGAGGGAGTCTACAACCTCGGCAAGCGCCGAAAGATCGTCGGCCGCCCCCTGACGCCGGACCTGCTCGACGACGTCAAGAAGGCGGTGCTCTTCGAGCTGTCGAGCCGCGGCTATCCCTGCGCTAAGGCCGTGGTGACGGCCGACGCTCGATCGGGCGAGGTGCGCGTCGACGCGCACCCGGGCGCCCGTCACCTCGTTGGCCCGATCGAAAAGCCGTCCGGCCTCGCGGTGGACCCGGCCGTGCTCCAGCGCTACGAGGCGTTCGGGCCGGGCGACGTCTTCGACGCCCGGATGCTGTCGCTGACGTCGGAGCGCGTGAAGGACGACGCGCTGTTCGCGAGCGCCTACTACGACGTGACGTGTTCGACCGCGGGACTTAAGATCGTGCAGCGCGTGATCGAGGCGCCCCCGCACCTGCTCACGATCGGCGTCGGCGCCGACACCGAAGGCCTCTTGCGCGTTCGCGCGCGCTTGCGTCAATCGCGCATGGGCAAGCGCGCGAGCTTCGCCGAGGCGTCGCTGACGGCGAGCCGGCGCGAGCAGTCTCTCGACGCGATGACGAGGCTCTATCTAAGCCCCGAGGACCGCCTGCACCTGATCCCCGCCCTCTTCATTCGCCGCGAGGACGAGGTCCAGTTCGAAGCGGCGCATTCGGAGCTGAGCCTGAGCCCCACGTGGGCGAGCGACGCGGGCGGACTGCGCCTCGAGTTGCGCGGCGGACCGGCCCTGGACTTCTTCGACACGATCCGCGGCCAGGGGCCAAGGCGCGCGTCCTGGTTCCAATTCGTGACGCGCGCCCGGGTCTCGAGCCATCTGTTCGAATACTATCAGCGCGACCCGCGCAGCGGGTGGACCGCGACGCTCGAGACCTCGCACCGCAAGCGCGGCGTCTATTCCGACGTGAGCTCGCAGTGGCTTCGTCTGAGCGGGCAGACCCTCTGGAACATCGGGAATTACCAGCCTCCTTTGGCCGTGCTCGCGACACGCGGCTCAGCCGGGACCGTCGCCGGCCAGGATCGCGCCTCGGCGCTGTCCTCCCTGCCGCCGACCGACCGTTTCTTCCTAGGCGGCGACGCGGACCTGCGCGGCGTGGACCGCAAGCGCCTGCCCAACGACGGGTCCGGCTTCCTTACGGCGATCTACGACGGCGTCGAACTGCGCGCCGGGGACATCCTCCCGTACGGCCTGCAGCCGTTTCTCTTCATCGACGCCGCGATGGGCGGCGTAGCGGAGTTCCACCTCGATCCCGACGTCTACTACTCCCCCGGCGCGGGCGTCCGCTGGGCCTCTCCGGTCGGAACGATCCGCACGACCGCGGCTCGCGGACTCGTCTGGCGAAGAGGCGGCCGAGTCGAGCCGCCTCGCCCTCATTGGCAGTTCTTCTTCAGCTTTGGGAGGGAATTCTGAAATTTTTATTCAAATCGGCAGGCAAGATAACGTTGGAGATTTTCACGGCAAGTCTCCTTCTGTTGTTCTTTATCCTGCTCTTTCCGTCTACGGTGCTCAATTCGAGAACCCTGTCGTTCGCCGTTCAAAAATTCGGCGCCGATTACCGCCCCTCATGGTCCGCGCTGTCCTTCAATATCCGCTCCCCTTCCCTTCTCACGAAGCGCGCCGTATTGTCGATGAAGGACTTCTGCTTCGACGAGACGCACGGCGCCGCCAAGGGCTGTTTGTCGACGTTCGAGCTCGACGCGACGATCCGCCTGGGTGTGCGCCCCTTCTTCTCGGTCCGGCGGCTCGAGCGTTTAGCGGTCCACGCCGGCGACCTCCGCCTTGATTCGACGGCGAAGCCGGCGGCCCCGACGAAAAAGAAACAGCCGTCCAGCGGCGCTCTTCTACCCGCCTGGGCCCGCGGCATGGCGCTCGGCACGATCGACTTGAACGTACCTCGCGCGATCGTCATCTCATCCTCGGGCACGACGACGGCCGGGATCGCCGCGGCGTTCCGGTCCGACAGCACGGCGCCTCTGACGGCCCACGCCTATACGATCCTCGAGGGCACCGGCGCGGCGCCCGGCACGCGCTATGACGCTCACGCCTCACTCGGGTCAATCCAGTTTCGCGAGGACCGGCTCGTTTCCCTCGACGCGACCGCGCGCCTGCGGGGCGGCGGCCTCACGGCCGACGCGCGGGCGAAGATCGAGCATAAGGACGGCGACCGGCTGAAGCTTACCGGCTCCGCTTGGGCCGCGTACCGTGGCAGATCCTTCAATGCGCGCCTCGAGGGCGAGGGCCGGAAGGACGGCGGCCGGGCAACGTTCGGCGCGACCGTCTCGGATCCCAAGAGCAAGATCTCCTCAGCCGCGCTCAAAGGCTGCAAGGCGGAGGCGGCCCTTTCGCGAAAGACCGGCTTCCTCGAACGCGCGGACCTCGACTGTAAGATCATGCTGCGGCCGGCGCCGTTCGGCTCGGGGCCTGGCCCCAAGCCGAAGGACTTGAGCGGGACCTTGGCCGTCCACGGGAGGACTCACGCGAAAGCGTCGAGCGCCGGCCGCTTCGAGACCCGCGTCGACCTGAAGCTCGGGCCCGTAAAGGGCTACGGCGGCTTCTCCCTCGCGGCGAACGCGGACCTCGCCGGGCCCGCGGGCGGCTCCTTCATCGAGGAGCGCCGCGCGAGCGTGAAGGCGGTGATCGGCAGCTTCGGCGGTCTCGTGCGCTTCTTCGACGGTACCGAATACGCCGTTCCCGCCCCGCTCAACGCGCTCGACGGGACGGTCGAGATCGCGGCCGGCTTCGCCGGACGCGCCGGCGACGAGAGGCAGACCGTCGAGTTCAGCGCGAAGACGGAGCTCGCCTCCGCGAAGCAAGCCTTGATCACGGCGCTGAAGGGAACGGCCGTGTCGCGGCGCGATGCCGTGCCCGCGCTCAAGGTCGAGGTTGATGTCGGCCTCAAGCGCATCGTCCTTCAGCTTCCGTACCTCGAGATCAAGGGCGCGTCCGCTCCCATGGCCGATCGGCGCATCAAGACAGGCGAGCCCAAGCGCGACGCGGCCGTCGACGCCGCGCGCGCGGGGACCGCCGCGAAGCCGGCGAGCGCGGTCGACTACGACGTGAGAGTTCATACGGAGACGCCCATCGTCCTGAGCTCCAACCTGATCAGGTCGCCCGTGCCTATTTCGCTGAGCCTGTTTGCTAGGCCGGAGGGCCTTTCCGGGACGGTCCGCGTCGAGTCCTTCGATATGGAGGTGTTCCGGCAAAACGCGAGGATCGACCACATAACGCTCACGCCCGCGCCGAAGGGCGCCGAGACCGCGCTCGACGGCAAGATCATCTACAAGCGCAACGACGTGACCGTGAACATCCTGCTCCTAGGCACGACGGCCAAGCCGACGGTCGTCTTCGAAAGCGATCCGCCCATGACCCAGAACGAGCTCGTGGCGCTCGTACTCTATGGAAAAATGCCGAACGAACTCGACAGCGACCAAAAGGCGAGCGCGGGCAACGCGACGGCTGCGATGACGAACGGCGCGTTCGGGCTCGCGTCGCTCTACCTGTTCGCCTCGACGCCCGTGGACTCCGTCGGCTACGACGCCGCCACGCAGAGCTACCAGGTCAAGTTCAAGCTTCCGGGCGGGGCGACATTGGCGGTCGGCTCGAATCTGCAGGAGTCGAAGACCCTGTCGCTGCGCAAGCGCCTCGCTCGTCATTGGGAGCTGCAGACCGAGGCCGGAAACGCCTCGGGCGAGGGCAGCGCGATCACGACCTTCCTACAGTGGTTCCAGCGCTACTAGCTAGACCGGCTCGTAGATGATCGGAACGCTGAGCTCGTCGCCGAAGAGGTTCTCGTAATCCTCGACGCGCCGGATCGCGGCGTATTCGCGCCAGTCCGCGATGAGTCCGGAAACGTCGCTTTGAGTCTGTTCGCTTCTCACGTCCGGTATCACGTTATCCCCCGCGTCTTATCTCGTACAAATAGTCTATACGAGGGCGTGACGAAGGCCAATGACGCCGGCGGGAACGTTATATTCCAGGGACGTGACAACTGTCCTTAAGGATAGTTGGAGCGCTTATCGGCGCGGCCGGGACCCTTCGGGCCCTGCACAGACGCAGCTGAGGAAATTTTCTAACGTCTAGGGATGGAACGGCGGCGCATGCGGAAGGAGGACATCAGCGACGGGCGGTAGGTCTTCATGCGCGGCGGCACGCGGTACGGGAAGCCCGGAAGCGCCTTGCGCTCGATCTCCTGGCCGATGAAGGCCTCGATGATCGGCACGAGCTTCTCTTCCTCGAGGGCGACGAGCGTCGCGGCGTCGCCGGCCGTCATCGCGCGGCCCGTGCGGCCGATGCGGTGGACGTAGTCTTCGGCGTGCTCGGGCACGTCGTAGTTGATCACGTGCGAGACTTCGGGGACGTCGAGTCCGCGCGCGGCCAGGTCGGTCGCGACGAGCACGGTGTGCCGGCCCTCGCGGAAGTCGAGCATGCCGCGGTCGCGCTCGCTCTGTGAAAGATCCGAATGCAGGACGACGCACCTGATCGCCTTGCGCTGCAGCCAGCCCGCGACGCGGTCCGCGCGCACCTTCGTGCGCGTGAAGATGATGACGGACTCGACGCCGTCTACCTTGAGCATCGCCTCGAGCAGGGTCGCCTTCTGGTCCTCGGTCACGGGGAACAGCCACTGCTTGATTGTGGTCGCGGTCGAGCGCGGCTTGTCCACCGAGACGCGGACGGGCGAGCGCATGAACTCGTTCACGACGCGTTCGACCTCGACCGGGATCGTCGCCGAGAACATCAGCGTCTGCCGGTCGGCGGGGAGCATCTTCATGATGCGGCGCACGTCGGGCATGAAGCCCATGTCGAGCATGCGGTCGGCCTCGTCGAGGACGGCCACCTTCACGTTCTGAAGATTGAAGGTCCCGGAGCGGATATGGTCCAGCAGGCGGCCGGGGGTCGCGACGACGACCTCGGCTCCGCGCTTGAGCTCCTGGGTCTGCGAATGGAAGCTGGCGCCGCCGATGACGACGACGCATTTGACGGGGGAGAACTTGGCGAGCTCGGAAATCATGCGCTCGACTTGGGTCGCGAGCTCGCGCGTCGGGGTCAGCACGAGCGCGCGCACGCGCAGGCCGGCCTTCGCGCCGCCCTCGGCCTCGCGGTCGGCGAGCAGCCGGGTCAGCAGGGGGATCGTGAACGCGACGGTCTTGCCGCTGCCCGTCTGAGCCGAGCCGATGACATCCTTGCCGAGCAGCGCTTCGGGGAGGGCGGCCGCCTGGACAGGGGTCGGAGCGGCGTAGCCGAGGGCCTGGATTCCTTGGAGGAGTTCTGGACGAAGACCGAAACTGTTAAAGGGCATCTAAGAAGCATAGTGTACCAAAAAGAACACGTGCTAGAATGTGGGTCTAATGGCCCAGGCGCCCGGACGCCCCCTCGGACATACTGTGTCGATGCCTCGTCCCCTCTTCCGCGCGCTCGCCGCGCTGTTTATCGCATCCTCGCTTCACGCGCAGAACGTCCGCGTCACGGGCGCTTTAACCACGACGCTCGGCCCGACGGTCACGGGGTTTGGCGCGCCGACGATCATGCCGATGGCGCCCTCGCTTCCAATGAGCGCCGCTTCGATGGCTCCCTCGCTCACCTTCGCGACTCTGGCGCCCGCGCCCATCGTCGCGCAGCAGGCGGCGCTCACGCAGCCCATCGCGCTCGCCGCGCTCGAGGTCGTGAATCCGGCCGCTTCGCGGCCGGATTCTCCCAATAGACGCGGGACGCCTATCGGGGCGTTCTCCGCGCTCGCGGCGACGCCCGCCGACGGCTGGGCCAGCCGCTTCAACTTCCAGCCCGGCGAGCAGTTCTTCGACGGCGGCCGTCCGATCGTCTCCGAGTCCGGCGCCGTCTTCGCGGCGATCCAGAAGCCCGACGGCCGGATCCGGGTCCACCTTCTCGAGCGCGCCCCTCTCGCGGCCACGAAGGCCGTCCCCGGAACCGAGGGGCTGGCCGGCAAGCCCTTGCTCGACGCGCTCACCGCGATCTCGGCGCGCGGCCATCAGGCGCGCGGCTACAGCGAGACCTCGGACTTCATGTTCTCGACGGCCGACCAGATCACGATCAACGGCGTCAAAGGCGTCATCGACGCCTACTCGGGCATCTTCGTGCCGGGCACGAGCAAGGACGGCGGAGATTATCCGGAACGCGGCGACCAGAACGGCGACGGCCATTCCGACAGGACCGGCATGAACGTCGAGCATACGTGGCCCCAGTCGCTGTTCAACAAAGCGCTCCCCGAGCGCTCCGATATCCACCACCTGATGGCGACCTTCATGCACCCGAACTCGGTGCGCGGGCACATGCCCTTCGGGATCGTGACGGGCCGCGCCGACTACTCGAACAAGGCCGGCGCCAAGCGCGGCAACGGCGTCTTCGAACCGCCGGACGCGGTGAAGGGCCTCGTGGCCCGCAAACAGCTCTATTTCTACGCGCGCCACAAGAACTCGCGCATGTTCGGCCGGACCTCGGTCGTCTATTGGAACCAGCAGATCGAGCTGTTCATGAAGTGGAACCGGGAGTTCCCTCCGGACGCCGTCGAGATGCGCCGCAACGACCTCGGCCAGCAGTGGCAGGGCAACCGCAACCCGTTCATCGACGATCATCTGCTCGCGGACCGCATCGGCGCCGAGGCCTTCCGCGCCGGCAACCCGTCGCGCGGCGCGAACCTCACGGGCGACGCCAAGCCGTCCGGCCGGGGCCGCCGCTCCTCCAGACGCTGAACGGCGGGCTTTTTAGCTATCATAGCCGCCATTTCGCACAGGAGACTTCCATGAAACTCGCTCTGATCTCGCTGCTGCTGGCCGCGCCCGTTTTCGCCGCCGACGCCCCCAAGGCCGCCGCCCCCAAACAAGCCGCTCCGAAGGAAGCGTTCAAGACCGACGACGAGCGCTCGATCTACACGATCGGCTTTTTGATGGGCCGCAACGTCGCCTCTTTCGCCCTTACGCCGGCCGAGGTGAAGGTGATCCAGGCGGGGCTGGGCGACGCGATCCTCGGCAAGGAGCCGCAGGTCGACGTGCGCTTCTACCAGCCGCGCGTCAACGAGCTCCTGGCCAAGCGCATGGAGGCGGCGGCCGCGAAGGAGAAGGCGAAGGGCCGCGCGTTCACGGAGAAGTTCGTCAAGGAGAACAAGCCGCTGGCGATCTCCGGCGGCGGCTGGTACCTCGAGACCACGGCCGGCACGGGCGCCATGCCCACGGCCGCGGACACGATCAAGGCTCACTATCGCGGCACGACGGTCGAGGGAACGGAGTTCGACTCGTCCTACTCGCGCGGCGCGCCGTCGGAGTTCGCGCTCAACGCCGTGATCAAGTGCTGGACCAACGGCATCGTGATGATGAAGGCCGGCGGCAAGGCGAAGCTCGTCTGCCCCTCCGAAGTCGCCTACGGCGACCCGGGCCGCCCCGGCATCAAGCCCGGCGCGACCCTCGTCTTCGAGGTCGAGCTGGTCGAGATCGTCAAGCCCGAAGCCGCGCCGAAAAAGTAATCAGCGGCGCTAGGCCGGGCCCTTTGGGGCCCGGCACAGATGCGTTTAGGGAAATCCTAATAGCATCTAGCATGCCGGCGCATCATGCAGTCGTTCGACACGACGAGCAGCCCCGCCTCGCGCGCCATGCGCTCGCCCTCGTCGTGGTAGACGCCGTCCTGCAGCCAGACCGCCTTCGCTTTCTTCGCGATCGCCTCTAGGATCGGCGTGAGCGCCTCCTCGGGGCGCCTAAAAACGCAGACGACGTCGACGGGAAACGGGATGTCGGCGACGCTCGGGAAGCACTTCTCGCCTAGGATCTTATCGTGACCGGGGTTCACGGGCACGATCTTATAGCCCTGCTCCTGGAGATACTCGGAGACGTAATGCGAGGGGCGCTCGGGCTTCGGGGAGAGGCCAACGACGGCGATCACACGCAGGGCCAGGATTTTCGCGACGGCGTCTTCAGGCTTGCCGTCCTCCGGGAGACGGCAGGCGTTATCAGGCAGCTTCCACACCCACGTGCGCCTCGCCCTCGTCGATCTCGACATGGGCGACGAACGCGCGGCAGCAGACCGTGCAGTCCTGATCGATCGATTGGCCGTCCATGTCCGCGATCACGTGGAGCTCGGTCGCCTCGCCGCAGTGCGGGCACTCGAGCGTGACCCACTGATCGAGCCGCTCCACCGCGGCCTCGATGGTCTGCTCCTTGAGGACGGTCTCCATGATCTTCTCGGCGGTTTTGTGCTCGAGCGCGTCGTGGTGCGGATCGACCGCGCCCTTTTTCGCCTTCTTCGCCTTCACTGGAGCTTTAGTCTTCGGCATGCTTTCAGTGTAGAGGGTGAAGCTTTCTCCGTCAAGGGGGTTATTGCATCATCGGCGTGACGACGAACACCACGCGGCGGTTCGCCGCGCGGCCCTCGGGAGTGTCGTTGGGCTTCGCCGGGCGGAACTCGCCGTAGCCCGCGGCCGCGATGCGCGCGGGATCGAGGCCGGCGTGCTCGTGGAGCCAGCGTGTCGCCGCCGTCGCCCGGGCGGCGGTCAGCTCCCAGTGCCCCGCGTAGCCTCCGAGCAGGCCTTTCTTGAACGGCGCGTTGTCGGAATGCGCCTCGACGCGGATCATCTTCGAAGGCATCGCCTTCAGCGCGGCGCCGATGCGGCCGAGCACGCCGGCCCCCTTCTCGGAGACCTTCGCGGAGCCCGCGTCGAAGATCTCGACGTCCTCAAGCGTGATCATGAACGTCTCTCCGTTCTGCTCGACGGCGGCCTTCCCCGCCTGGATCTCCTTTAGGACGGCGTCGGCGGCCGAGCCCATGTCCTCGCGCGTCTTGAGCAGCGCGGCCGCGCGCTCCTCCTCGGCCTTCTTGTCCTCGGCTCCGGTCTTTCGGAGAACGCCCTCGACGGCCGCGGTTTTGCGCATGAGCGCTTCACGCTCGTTCTTAAGACGAGCGACCTCGCGCGACGTCTTTTCGCGCGCGCTCTGATAGATCGTCTTGAGGCGCTCGATCGAGAGCTTCTCCTTCACCGTCTCGGACAGCTTCTTCGCGAGCTCGTCCTTCTCGGCGACGACCGCCTTGAGCTTCTGGCCAAGCTCGTCCTGGCTCGCTCCGATCGCGTCGGAGAGAGAGGCGTTCGATTTCTTGAGCGTGTCGGCGCGCCCTTCGGCGGCGGCCGCGCGGCCTTCCGCTTCGACGAGCTTGCCCTGAAGCTCCGCGTTCGACGCCTTGAGCGCCTCGACCTCGCCGGCGGTCTCCTGGAGCTGGCTATATAGGGAACCGGCCTTCGTCTCCAGGTCCTCGATCTCCCTTTTCTGCTTCTCGAGCTTCGCGCCGGCGCAGGCGGTCATCGTCATCAACAGGAGCAGCGGGAAGAATCGTTTCATCGGGAGATGATAAAACATTTCCCCGGGCGCGCCTTCTCCGTACTTCCACTGACGCCCACTGACAATGTCCCGATAGGCAACCCGCGCATTAGGGGCTATCATGGACCCATGAAGAACCTACTGCTCGCGCTCGTCTGCCTGTTCGCCTCCTCGACCTCCGCCCTGGCTCAGTCGAAGGGCGCCATGGGCGTCGGCGTCGTCGTCGGCGCTCCGACCGCCGTCACCGGCAAGCTCTGGCTCGACAACACGACCGCCGTCCAGGCCGGCCTCGGCTTCGACGACCGCTTCACCGTCTACGGCGACTTCCTCTGGCACGGCTGGGACGTCCTGCCGCCGGTGCCCGAAGGCAAGCTGCCCGTCTATCTCGGCCTAGGCGCGAAGCTCCGGGCCTATCATGACGCCGAGGTCGGCATCCGCGCGGTCGCCGGGATCGCGTACTGGCTTCCCCGCCATCCCGTCGAGATCTTCCTCGAGGTCGTGCCCACCTTCTATCTCACCCGATATCGGGGCGTCGGCTTGGACGCCGGCCTCGGCATCCGCTACTACTTCAAGAGCTGATATGAACCTGATACTGAACATCCTCGTCAGCGCCGTGGCGGTCCTCGTAACCGGCCGCCTCCTCTCGGGCGTCACGGTCAACGGGTTCGGCACGGCGATCCTGGTCGCGATCGTGCTCGGCGTCGTCAACGCCGTGCTGGGCCCGATCCTGCTGTTCCTGACCCTTCCGCTCAACGTGCTGACGCTCGGGCTCTTTACGTTCGTCATCATCGCCGTGCTCGTCATGATCTCGGCGGCCATCGTGCCGGGCTTCAAGGTCGCGAGCTTCTGGTGGGCTCTCGGCTTCGCCTTCGTGCTCGCGTTCGTCAACGGCGTGTTCCACATGGTCACGAGGGTATAACTATGAACCGAATAGCTCCGATCGCGCTTCTTATCGTCGGCGTGGCGCTTCTGGCCTGCGGCTACGACGCGTACCGGTCCGTCAGCTCGGGCGTTTCCCGCATCTTCACGGGCATGCCTACCGACAAGGCGCTCTTTCTGCTGGTCGGCGGCGTAGTGCTGACCGCCGCCGGTCTCGGCGGCCTCTCGCGCGGCACCGGCCCCAAATAGACCGTCGCACCGCCGTCATGGAGGGCTTCGGAGCCTAAATGGTAGAATGATGGTCCGATGAAAACTCCCTCCCTCGACAGCTTCAAGGCCCGCAAGACCCTCACCGTCGGCTCGAAGACGTACGACTACTTCAGCCTCCCCGCGCTGGCCGGGCACGGCTTCGACATCGCGAAGATGCCGTTCTCGATGAAGATCTTCATCGAGAACCTCCTGCGCCATGAAGACGGCATGGTCGTCAAGAAGACGGACATCGAGGCCGTCGCGCGCACGATCGGCGTCAAGCCCGCCGAGCGGGAAGTATTCTTCATGCCCGCGCGCGTCGTCATGCAGGATTTCACCGGAGTGCCCGCCGTCGTCGACCTCGCGGCCATGCGGGACGCGATCAAGAAGCTCGGCGGCGACGCGAACCGCATCAACCCCTTCCAGCCCGTCGACCTCGTCATCGACCACTCCGTGCAGGTCGACCACTTCGGCTTCGCCGAAGCGTTCAATATGAACTCCGAGATCGAGTTCGCGCGCAATCAGGAGCGCTACACCTTTCTCAAATGGGGCCAGAAGGCGTTCGCGAACTTCCGCGCCGTCCCGCCCGAGACGGGCATCGTCCACCAGGTCAATCTCGAGTATCTCGCGAAGGTCGTCTGGACGAAGGACGGCTTCGCCTATCCCGACACCGTGATCGGCACGGACTCGCACACGACGATGATCAACGGCCTGGGCGTCGTGGGCTGGGGCGTCGGCGGGATCGAAGCCGAAGCCGCGATGCTCGGCCAGGCGATGCCGATGCTCATCCCCGAGGTCGTCGGCTTCCGGCTCACGGGCAAGCTGCCCGAGGGCGCGACCGCCACCGACGCGGTGCTCACCGTCACCGAGATTCTCCGCAAGAAGGGCGTCGTCGGCAAGTTCGTCGAGTTCTTCGGGCCCGGCGTCTCGAGCCTCTCGCTCGCCGACCGCGCGACGATCGCGAACATGGCCCCGGAATACGGGGCCACGGTCGGCTTCTTTCCGGTGGACTCGCGCACGCTCGACTATCTGCGCGTCTCGGGCCGCGACGAGGCCGACATCGCCCTCGTCGAGGCTTACTGCAAAGCGCAGGGCCTCTTCCGCGACGACGCGGTCGAGCCGACGTTCGCGGACTCGATCACCCTCGACCTCGCGACGATCGTTCCCTGCCTCGCGGGCCCGAAGCGGCCGCAGGACCGCATCGAGCTCGGCTCGGTCAAGAAGCAGTGGGCCGCCGCCGATCTGCCGGGCTTCCTGAAGGAAAAAGACAAGAAAGGAAACACGCCGGCTGCGCTGGGCACCGAGATCCCCGTCGACGGCTACAGCCTCGGCCACGGCGCCGTCACGATCGCGGCGATCACGTCCTGCACGAACACGTCGAACCCGTCCGTGCTCATCGCGGCGGGCCTCGTCGCGAAGAAGGCCGTCGCGAAGGGCCTAGCGGTCAAGCCGTGGGTCAAGACGTCGCTCGCGCCGGGCTCGAAGGTCGTGATGGACTACCTCCAGTCCGCCGGGCTCGTCGAGCCCCTCGAGGCGTTAAAATTCCATTTGGTCGGCTACGGGTGCACCACCTGCATCGGCAACTCCGGTCCGCTGCCCGAGCCGGTCGCCAAGGCCGTCTCCGAGAATAACCTGGTCGTTGCCGCGGTTCTTTCCGGAAACCGCAACTTCGAAGGCCGCGTCAATCCGCTCGTCAAAGCCAACTACCTCGCGTCCCCGCCGCTGGTGGTCGCCTACGCGCTCGCCGGCTCCGTGAACATCGATCTTTCGACCGAGTCTCTCGGCGACGATCGCGACGGGAAGCCCGTTTATCTCAAGGACATCTGGCCCACGAACGACGAGGTGGCGCGCGCCGTCGAGAAGAACGTCACGCGCCAGACCTTCCTCGCGCGCTACAGCGACGTGTTCGCCGGCGACAAGAACTGGCAGTCCCTCGACGTGACGGGCAGCGAGCTCTACTCTTGGGACCCGAAGTCGACCTATGTGCGCCTGCCGCCGTACTTCGAGGACCTCTCGCTCAAACCCCGCGCCCTCGACGACATCCGCGGCGCTCGCGCGCTCGCTCTATTCGGCGACTCCGTCACGACGGACCACATCTCCCCGGCCGGCAACATCGCGAAGGACTCCCCCGCCGCGAAGTACCTGACCGGCCACGGCGTCGCCGTCTCGGACTTCAACAGCTACGGCGCGCGCCGCGGCAACCACGAGGTCATGATGCGGGGCACGTTCGCCAACATCCGCATCAAGAACCTCATGCTCAAGGACGTCACGGGCGGCTACACCGCCCATCTCCCGTCGAAGGAGCAGCTTCCGATCTACGACGCCGCGATGAAGTATAAGGCCGCGGGCATCCCGTCGATCGTGCTCGCGGGCAAGGAGTATGGCACGGGCTCCTCTCGCGACTGGGCCGCGAAAGGCCCGTCGCTCATGGGCGTCAAGGCCGCGCTCGCGCAGAGCTTCGAACGCATTCACCGCTCGAACCTCGTCGGCATGGGCGTCCTGCCCCTTCAATTCCTCGAGGGCGACTCGGCGCAGAGCCTCGGCCTCACCGGCTACGAGACCTTCGACGTCGTCGGGCTCGCCGCCGTCAAGCCGAGAGGTCCGCTGACCGTCCGCGCGACGAACGACGCGGGCAAGACCCAGGAGTTCAATGTCCTGTGCCGCATCGACACGCCGATCGAGCTCGAGTACTACCGGTACGGCGGGGTGCTGCGCTACGTGCTGGGGCAGATGCTGGCCGGAACGAGCAAGGCCGCCGTCGCGGCCTGATCGGGCCGCGGCGGACAGGGCCTCGAGGGCTTGTCCTTTTTTGGGAGGCCCGCTACACTGGGTCCATGCGAACGGCGGCGTTAATCCTGGCGGTTCTTTTGGCTTCGGCGTGCGCGAAGTCCGGCTCCGCCTGGATCGAGATCCGGAACATGACCGGCCAGCCGCTCCGGGATATTTCGCTCGACTATGGGCGGGGCGCGCTCACGAATTCCTTCGTCCGGCCTCGCCAGACCTACGGCGATTGGGTCCGCGTCGTGAACGCCACGCCGCTCGTCATCACGTATACCGAATCGTCGGGCGGGCGCCGGATCCCGCTGATCAAGGCGCTCGAAGCGGACATGATCGGGGGCGTCATGCTGGTCACGATCTGGCCCGATGGGCTCGTCGAGCAGAACGTCGCGCCCTGGGGCGGCTCCGGACCCACGGGACAGACGTGGCTCGATCGGAACTATCCGTGGGTCGCGGCGGCGCTGATCATGATGGTGATTCCCGCGCTCATTCCCCTGCTGCTGGCCGCCGTTCCAGCCGGAGTCCCCGCGAGGAGCCGGCCCGAGAAGAAGCTCGCGCGGTCCTTCCCGGCTCTCGAGCGCGCGGCGACGCGCCTCGGGATGACGCGCAAGGCCTGTCCGGTTTTGTATGACCCCGACTCGGAAAAGCCGATCGTCTGGTGGCAAGGCAAGGCCGACGGGCGGATGATCGGGTTTCTCGACGGCGGGATGATCTGGGTCGGCGAGTCCGGCGACGAGACGCTCGGCGTCTTCGAGCGCTCGGCCCCCGGCGGCCCCTTCGTCGCGCGGGACCCTACGGTCCGGGAGATCGGCGCGCCCGGGCGTAAATCGCCCGTCGAGGATCCGGCGGCCGCCAGGCTCGCCTCCCAGCTCTCGACCAACGTGCGCTCCCTCAGCGTTTTAGCCGACGCCGTCGAAGCCGCGGTCGCGTGGGAGACTTACAGCGCGGACCTGATCATCTCGGACGTCCGCGTCCTCGCGTCGCTCAAGGGGCGGCTCGAGGAGCTCGATCCGCCGCTCGTGCGCGCCGTGATGAGGGGACACGAGACCGCGGCGCTCGCGATGATCAAGACGACCGCGGACCTCGAGGCGCAGACGATCGGGCGCCTCAACGCGATGACCGCCGCCGCCGAGGCCGGAAGCGCCGACCTGATCAAGGCGCTTCTCGCCGCGGGCGCGCTCGCCCAGCCGAAGCACGGCTTTCCGCTGCATTCCGCGGCGCGCGCGGGCCGCGCCGAGATCGCCGAGGCCCTCCTGGACGCGGGCGCTCCCGTCGACATCCGCGACGGCCGCGGCAATACCGCGCTGATCGAAGCGGCAGGCGAAGGACATCAAGAGGTCGTCGCGCTGCTGCTCTCGCGCGGTGCCGACCCCGAGGCGCGCGGCTCCGAGCAGTCCACGGCCCTCGAACGCGCCGAGAGCGAGGGCTTCACGCTGGTCGCGGCCGCGCTGCGGGCGAGGAGCGCGAAAAGCTAAGCCGCCTTAAGCTACGCCTTCTTGAGCTTAAAGCGGCCGATCCGGAAGCGGTGCAGGTTCAGCTCGGATTTTCCGCCGACGATGAGCTCGGCCATGGATTTGCCGACGATCGGCGCGAACTTGAAGCCATGCCCCGAGAAGCCGGCCGCGACGAAGGCGTTCGGCGCGTCCGGCAGGCGGTCCATGATGAAGTCGTCGTCGGGCGTGTTGTCGTACCAGCAGACGTGGCCTTCGAAATCGACGAAGTCCGCGAGCTCGGGCATGAACTGCTTCAGGAACTTGCGGCATTCCTTCTCGAACTTGGGGGACAGCGACCGCAGCTCCTCGGGATCGGCGGCCTTCACGACGGGGCCCTTCTTGTGGCAGCCGATCTTGATGAAGCCCTGGATGTGCACCGGAAAGCCGTAGAAGCCGCCGGTGAGGCTCGCGAAAACCGGGAAGTGCTCCGGGCGGTAGCGGCCGCGGCCTTCCTGGGGTCTCAAGAATATCTGTTCTTGCTTGGTGATCTTGATCGGGATGCCCCAAGGCTTGAGCAGCTCGTTGGACCAGTAGCCCGCCGTGAAGAGGAACTTATCGGCCTCCCACGTCTTGCCCGTCGAATCCTTGACGGATTTGATCCCGGTCTTGTCCTTCTGGATCGAGACGACCTTGACGCCGTTGCGGATCTTAACGCCCTTGCGCTGGGCGATCGACGCGGTCGCGGCGACGGACCGGTTCGCCCAGATCATGCCGCCGTCCGGGTGAAAGAGCGCCCACTTGAACGCGCCGGACTTGTACATCGGATAGCGCTTCTTCACGTCGGGCGGCGTCAGCTTCTCGAAGCGGATCTTGCGCTCTTTGAGGACGGCCATGCTGGCCGACTCGTAGCCGACGGCCTTCGGCGCGAGCTCGAGCATGCCGTTTTGAAGCAAAAGGGTTTCTTCCGAGAGCGTGTTGAGCTCGAGCCACATGGGCAGAGCCTTCAGCGCCATTTCGGTGTAGAAGGAGTCCTTGCCGTAGGTCAGGCGGAACACCCGAAGATGGTCGCCCGAGGCCGCCCACTGATTGGGGACGTCGCGCTGATCGAGGATCGTGACCGTGTGGCCGAGCAGGGCCAGATGATAGGCCGTCTGCACGCCCATGATGCCGCCGCCGACGATGATCACCGAGTGCTTGACGCTCATTTGAGAAACCGCCCCCCGATCTTCCGCGCGCCGCCTTCAGGCGCCGACCCGTGGCCGACCCGCATCCATTTCCCGCCTTCGGCCTCCGCCGTCTCTCCGAGCTCGACGTCCGCCGTCACGACCGTCGTCTTTCCGCCGTTCCATTTGCGCGAGCGGACCCGGTCGAGGATCAGCTCGTCGGCCGAAACCTCGCGCGTGAAGCTCAGCCGGAAATTCTCCGGCCGGGCGCCGCCGAGCGCCCGGAACGCCCCGTCAAAAAAAAGCTCGATCTCGATCTCCGGCCCCGCCTCCTCGCAGACCTGCGCGAAGATGGCGGTGATCCGGTCCGTATCGGCGTCTTCCTGGGCCGCGTGCGCCGGCCCGCCGTAGCCGTAGGCGGTACGTACCAGATTCGTGCCGTCCACGCAAAACAGCCGGCTCATGTTAGCTTATTTTAGCAAAGTGACAGGGCGGAGGGCCCTTGACGCCCCCATCCTAGGTCTTTACACTGACGGGGCCCTTCCCCTAATCTCATGCGTCTGATCGCGCCATTGGCGCTCGTTTTAGCCCTCTCCCTGACGCCCGCGCGAGCCGCGGACGGGGAGGAGGTCGACGCGCCCGCCGCGAATCCGGCCCCCGCGGCGCTCAATTGGCGCGTGATGCCCGCCGATGCGGGCTCGGGCGCGTCTTTAAGCGGCCTCTCGGGCGCGCCGTCCCGAGGCCTTCTTCGCGACTTCAAGATGACCCTCGAGGGCCAGCCCGAGAGCGCCGCGCGCGAGCAGCTGACCGCCGTCATCGACGATCTGATCAAGGGCGCCGACCGCGCCAAGCCCGCCGACCGGCAGGTCTGGATCGACAATCACCTGGGCGAGCTCAACAACGCGATACGCAACATGTCCAAGGACGCGCCGCGCGCGTTCGCCGTGCAGGCGGCGGCGCAGGCGTCCGGCCTCAACAACCGCGCCGAGCGCTGGGCGGAAGGCCGAGAGCTCGCCGAGATCGCCTTGAGCTACGAGCCGACCGACAAGGACGCCCTCATCAGCCGCTCGCAAGCGAGCTCCGCGCTCGGCGACTACGCGCGCGGCTATTCCGACGCGGATGCGGTCCTGCGCCGCGCGCCGAGCGACGGCGGCGCGTGGACCGCGCGCGCCGCAGCCTCGTATGGGCTTGGAAACTATCTGCAGGCCGTCGAGGACGCGCGCCGCGCGCTCGCGATCGACCCGAACGACCGGACCGCGTTCGCGCTGATGCGTCTCTCCGAGGGCCGCAGCGCCGCGGCGCCCAAGTTCGACAACGCCAGCCTCGCCCAATCCGTCGAGCGCGAATACCACGGGATGGTCCAGCAGCTCAACCAGGTCGAGGCGCTGCGCCAGCTCCCGCCCGAGCGGCCGACCGCTAAAGCCGTCCGAGGCCACGTCGACACCGCGAGCTCCAAGCTCTCGGTGAAGGACTACCATGGCGCGATCGCCGAGGCCGACAAGGCGCTCAAGCTGGAGTCCGACAACAGCGACGCGCTGTTCTACCGCGCGACCGCCGAGAACCTGCTCGGACGCTACGGCGACGCCGAGCGCGACGCCTCCCGCGGGCTGTCGATCGCGCCGTCCGCGTCGTTTCTGCGGGACGCGCGCGCGCTCGCGTACATCCGGATGGGACGCTTCGCCGAGGCGGTCGCCGACGCGAATCATTCGCTCGAGATCGACCCGAAAAATCCCTACGCGTTCGCCAACCGCGGCCACGCGCTCGAGGGCCGGGGCGACTACGAGTCGATGGCGACGGATCTCAAGGCCGCCGCCGAGCTCAATCCCCAGTTCGAGCCCGACTACCGCGACTCGACGCGGCGGCACGGACTGAACCCCGCTCCGCTCGAGCGCGAGCGCGCCGAGAGGACGTTCGTCGAGAGCGTGCCGCCGCGCGCGCGCTCCTTCGGAGTCGTGCTGATGTTCACGCTCTGCGGCGGGCTGCTGATCGGCTTCGGCCTCATGCACGTCGGCAGCGGGCTTCGCGAATCGCGCGACCGGAAGGCGCACCCGCCGTCGGCGATCGAGCTGCGCTATGAGCTGGGCAAGGCGATCGGCCACGGCGGGATGGGCGTCGTCTACGAGGCGCGCGACCGGCGGCTCAAGCGCCCCGTCGCGATCAAGATGCTGCGCGAGGAGTTCCTGCTGGATGTCTCCGCGAAAAAAGCCCTCGTGGAAGAGGCGACGACGGTCGCCGAGCTGCATCATCCGTCGATCGTGGAGATCCACGCCGTGGAGCAGGACGAGCGCGGCTTATATCTCGTGTTCGAACGCCTCGAAGGCCGCTGCCTCGACGAGCTGATCGAGGAGCAGAAGCGCCTGCCGCTCTCCGAGATCAAGCGCATTCTGGGCCCGGTCTGCGCCGCGCTCGACTACGCGCACGCGCATGACGTCGTCCACCGGGACCTCAAGCCGGGCAACGTGATGCTGCTCAAGGACGGCGGCGTGAAGGTCCTCGATTTCGGCATCTCGCGCCACGCCGCGCTGCGCGGCAACGCGGCCGTGACCCAGACCGTCGTCGGCACGCCGCACTACATGGCGCCCGAGCAGGAGTACGGCGTGATCCGCCGCGAGAACGACGTGTTCTCTCTTGGAGCGGTGCTCTACGAAATGGTGACCGGCGTGCGCCCATATGACGGGACGACGCCCGCGAAGCTCGCGAAGAGCTACCAGCGCCCGTCGACGCGCGTGCACGGCCTAAGCCCCGAGCTCGACGCCCTGATCGACCGCGCGCTCGAGCCGGATCCCGACAAGCGCATCGCCACGCCGGCGGAGTTCTGGACCCTGCTCGAGGCGATCAGCGACCGACGGCCCGCCTAGGCGCGGTTCACGGCTAAAAAGATCGTGTGCCGGTCCGCGCGCTTCTCGTTGGAGGAATCAACGCTCCTCTCCTCGACGTCGAAGCCCGCCTTGCGCAGGCGCATCCCGAAGGTCTTGTCGGGCGTAGACGACCAGATCGCGAGGATGCCGTTGGGCCGCAGCGCCGAGTACGCCGCCGCGATGCCTTCCTGAGAGTAGAGCCAGTCGTTCGAGCCGCGCGTGAGGCCCTCGGGGCCGTTGTCGACGTCGAGCAGGATCCCGTCGAATTCCGCGAGCTCCGTCTGAAGGCTGTGCGCGACGTCCTGGATCTTCACGACGACGCGGGGATCCTCTAGCGGACGTCCCGCGAGCTCCGCGAGCACGCCCTTGTTCCATTCAAGGACCGCGGGCATGAGCTCGGCGACGACCACCTGCCCTTTCGGCCCGAGCTCCTTGAGCGCGGCCGCCAGCGTGTAGCCCATGCCCAGCCCGCCGATGAGGATCCGGGCCTCGGGCAGATGCTTGAGCATGCCGCAGACGATCCTCGAGAGCTCGTCCTCCGACTTGTGGATCGAGCTGCTCATCAGCTCGGTGTCCCCCACCCAGATCGTGTAGACGCCGTCCTTGATCGACAGGCGCATCCTGTTCCCGTCGCCGTGGATGCGCACGCCGCCGAGCTCGACGTCCTCGTCGGAGCTCATGCCGCGCCTCTCTTGACGATGCTCTTCCACTGGGCGGGCGTCACCGGGATCACCGAGAGCCGCGAGCGCTTGAACAGTTTCATGTCCGCGAGCTCCGGCGCCCCGCGCAGCTCGTCGAGCGGGACGAAGCGCGGGAGCTTCGAGACGAAGCGAAGGTCCACCTGGAACCAGATCGGCTTATCGGGCGCGGACTTCGGGTCGTAGTGGCCGTCCTTTCGATCGAACTGCGTCGGATCGGGGTAGGCCTCGCGGCAGACCTCGGCCGTGCCCGCGACGCCGGGCGGCAGCGCGTTCGAGTGGTAGAACAGCACCTTGTCGCCCGTCTTCATCGCCTTCATGAAGTTGCGCGCCTCATAATTGCGCACGCCGTCCCACCCGCCGGTCTTCTTGGCCGCGAGGTCGTCGATCGAAAACACGTCGGGCTCGGACTTCATCAGCCAGCAGGCGCTCATATCGTCGAGAAAATCATACCACTAGGGAAGGCTCAACGGTATCCGCCGAACGGGCCCGGCCCGTCGAAGCGCTGGCCGTCGCGGCACAGCGCGACCTCGGGGATCGTCCGCATTCCGAGACCCGGATCCAAGAAGAGGACGTTGCCCTTCTGCGTTCCCTTCACGGGGGACTTCTCCAGCGTTCCGGTGTACGAGCCGCTCGAGACCTGCGACAGCCACAAGGATCCGAAGCTCGTCGACCAGAGGCCCGAAAAATCGCCCTTGATTGAATCGTCGGGCAGGCAATCCGGAAGGCGCGGGGCGGTCGGCATGACGGCCTCCGAGTACGGGTGGCTCGTCGGCTCGGGCCGCAGGGCGAAGCTGCCGGCCGCGAAGGCGCCGCCGAGGAGGAGCACCGTCGCCAGCGCGGACTGGAGCTCCAGCCGCAGCGCGAGGGCCGCGGCGCTTCCCGGCGCGAACGACTTGCCTTTTCGGCCCGCCACGAGCGCGTAGCCCGCCACGACGGTCGCGAAGACGAAGCTCGTTTGCAGCAGCACGGGCATCGTGAAATAGGCGGCCGTCACGGCCGCGGGGAAAATCCCCCAGAACAGCGGGCTCGGCGACGGAGTCCTTGGATCCGTCTTTTCGATCCCTCGAGAGCGGGCCGAGAGCGCGAGGACCAATCCGGCGATCAGGACGGAAAACGCCGCGAGGACCGAGAGGGCCGCGACGATGGTCGCCGTCGAAATAAAGGGCAGTATCGGCCCCGAGCCCATGTGGCCCCTGCGGTCGGCCAGCAGCCGCCTGGGAGTGATCACTCGAGGATGCGGGGCGTCCCGCCGTCGTCCCACGCGATCGGCGTGAGTTTCAGCGCCTTAGCCGAGGCGATCATGCGCTCGAGAAACGGGCCCAACAGCTCCGGAATCAGGAGCACCGCGTCGGCGCCCCCCGCGCGCGCGCGCTCGAGCTGCCACACGTCGGCGACGTAGTCCATCATCGCGATCAGCGCGTCGGGCACGGCCGCTCGCACGGCGTCGAGGTGGAGATAATCTCCCGCGTGAAAGTTGCGCTCGGTCCAGACGCCGAGCCCCGTCGCGCCTCGGCCGACCGCGGAGACCGCGCGCCGCGCGGCGTACTCCGTCGTGACCTCGCCGCCCGAGACGAGCAGCCCGCGGCCCGGCTCGGCGAATCGGAGGTCCATCACGATCCCGGAGAGCGCGGGCTTGAAGTCCCGGGGCGCGCGCGCGTAGCCGGGAAGGGCGCGCAGTGCGTCAACGGGATGCTCCACCTTGAGCCGTTCGATGCGACGCGACGCGTGCGCGGCTCGTCCGGCCAACTCGCTCATTTACCGATCATAGCAAACGGGCCTTATTCCGCTTCGAAGCAGAACACCACGTCGTCGACGGCCTGCACGACGACGCGCGCGCCGGCGGGAAACGAGAATCGGCGCCCTTTGTCGAGCGTGAAATCGCGAGAGTCTCCTTCATACGTCGCCCAGCCTCGTCCGGACACGCCGGACAGGGTCAGCTTGCCGGTCGCGGCCGGCGTCCAAACTTCTCCTTTCGTCAGGGTCATATGGTTCATGCAGACAGTGTAGCGCGCGCGCCGCGATAAACACAGATTCACAATTACATAATTGTGACCATAACAGTTATCGTTTTGCTAAACTGTGCTTGCCGAAGATGAAGCGCTCTGTGCCGGGCGCCCGGCCTTCCCTCCGTTTACAATAGAACACATGCCCCAGACCGCCACGCTCTATCAGTCCCTCGCCGGCGAGATCGCCGGCCTCATCACGGCCGGCGCCCTGCGCCCCGGCGACCGCATCCCCTCCGTGCGCGAGCTGTCGCGCTCGAAGGCCGCGAGCGTCTCGTCGGTGCTGTCCGCGTACCGCGTGCTCGAGGACCGCGGCCTCGTCGAGTCGCGGCCGCAGTCGGGCTATTACGTGCGCGCTTCGCGCCCGGGGCCGGCGGAGCCCGTCCGCACCGAGCCGCCGCCCGCCGCCGCCTCGGTCGAGATCGGCGAGCTCACTCTTCGGTACACGCACGACACCCACGACCCCAAGCTCATCCAGATCGGCGCGGCGCTGCCGCATCCGGACCTCCTGCCCACGGCCCAGCTGGCGCGCAGCATCGCGCGCATGGGACGCCTGCGCCGCGCGCAGAGCAACTCCTACGACACGCCTCAAGGCTGCGGCGCCTTGCGGGAGCAGCTGTCCAAGAGGATGTTCAAGGCCGGCGTCTCGATCGGGCCCGAGGGCCTATTCATCACGACGGGCGCCCAGGAGGCGCTGAACCTCGCGCTGCACGCGGTCTGCAGGCCCGGCGACATCGTCGCCGTCGAGTCCCCCGCCTTCTTCGGGACCCTGCAGGCCGTCGAGATGCACGGCCTCAAGGCGGTAGAGATCGCGACGGACCGCGACGGCCTGTGCCTCGACGCGCTCAAGCGCGCTCTCTCGCGCCACAAGGTCCGCGCGGTGATCGCGAACCCGACCTTCTCGAACCCGACCGGCGCGCTGATGCCCGAAGCGAAGAAGAAGCTGCTCGTCGAACTGCTCGCCTCGCGCAAGATCCCGCTGATCGAGGACGACGTCTATGGCGACCTGCCGCACGACGGCCTCGACCGCCCGCGCGCGGCTAAGGCCTTCGACCGGGACGGCGGCGTGATCTACTGCTCGTCGGTCTCGAAGACGATGGCGCCCGGCTACCGCGTCGGCTGGATCATCCCCGGCCGCTGGGCCGCGCAGGTCGAGCGCTTCAAGATGGTCTCGAACGTCTCGACCGCGTGCCTGCCGCAGCTCGCGGTGGCCGACATCCTCGCGAACGGCGGCTACGACCGCCACCTGCGCCGCATCCGCGGCGCCTACGCGCGCAGCACCGCGCAGATGCGCGACGCGGTCGCCCGGCATTTCCCGGAAGGCACCCGCCTCTCGAACCCGCGCGGCGGCTTCGTCCTGTGGGCCGAGCTCCCCGGGAAGGCCGACGCCCTCGCGCTCTACGACCGCGCGCGCCGCGCCGGCGTCGTGATGGCCCCGGGCCCGCTGTTCTCGGCCTCGGGCCGCTGCCGCAACGCGATGCGCCTGAACTGCTCCCATTGGAACCCGCAGATCGAGCGCGCGGTCGCGCTGCTCGGCCGGCTGGCGGCGGAGGCCGCGCGATGATCCCGGCGCTCTACGGCCTCGTCTGCCTGATATGGGGCTCGACGTGGCTCGCGATCAAGTTCGGCCTCGAGGGCGTGCCGCCGTTCCTGGGCGCGGGCCTGCGCTTCGCGCTCGCTTCGTCGATACTGTGGGGATTGGTCTACTTCGCCGGGCTATCGCCGCGCTTGTCGCCGAAAGGACGCCGCGCGGCGGCGATCGCCGGGGTCTTGGGCTTCGGGATCTGCTACTCGCTCGTGTATTGGGCGGAAACGCGGGTAGCCAGCGGCCTTGTCGCCGTGTTATGCGCCGTGGCGCCGCTGATCACGGCCTTATTGACCGCTTTCGTCGCGCGCAGCGAGACGCTGACGCCGCGCAAGGGCGCCGGCATCGTCGTCGGCATCGCGGGAGTGACCATCTTGTTTTGGCCGAAGGCGGGGGTCGCTTCCGCCGACACCATGGGCTTGCTGGCCGCGTTCATCTCGAGCGTCGGCGCGGCCGGCAACTTGGTGGCTCAAAGCTTGTGGTCGAAGAAGGACGACGCGCGCGTCCTTAACGCCTGGTCCATGTCGCTCGGCTCCTTCTTGATCCTGGGCCTCAGCTTCGTCTTCGAGCGCGGCGCGATCGTGGTCTGGTCTCCGGCGAACGTCGGCGCGATCGTTTATCTCGCGACTTTGGGAAGCGTGGTCGCGTTCCTGTCGTACTACAAGCTGATCCACGCGCTGCCGGCGACGCAGGTGAGCATGATCACGCTGATCTTCCCGGTGGTCGCGATCCTCTTGGGCTGGATCGTCTTGGGAGAGCGCCTCAACGCCAACGCCGCCTTCGGGATCGCCCTGATTATGGGCGGCGTCGGTCTCGCGCTCGTGAAGCGTCGAGGAAGTTCTTCAGCATCCGCAGTCCCAGCGGCGTAGCCACCGACTCGGGGTGGAATTGGACGCCTTCGACGGGCCGGTCCAAAAGCCGTAAGCCCATCAACGATCCGTCTTCCGCGCGCGCGGTCGCGACCATGTTCTTCGGCAGAGGCTCCGCGGCCACGAGGCTGTGATAGCGCGCGACCGTCACGCGCTTGGGCAAGCCGTGAAAGATTCCCTTGCCGTCATGCGAGATCTCGCATGTTTTGCCGTGCATAAGCCGTTTAGCTCTGATGACGGGTCCGCCGGACGCGAGCGCTATGGCTTGATGGCCGAGGCAAACCCCCAGGATAGGGATCGTCGCAGGGGCTTTCTTGACGAGCTCCAGCAGTATTCCGGCGTCTTCAGGCCCTCCGGGGCCCGGGGACAGAATGATTCCGTTCGGTTTGAGCGCCAGCAGCTTTTTGACCGACAACGAATCATTCCTCAACACCCGGCAGCCGTGCTTCAAGAACCGAACCGCTTGATACAAGTTATACGTGAAAGAATCGTAGTTATCGAGAAGCAGGATCATCGCAGGCTCCCGAGCGAGCGCCTCAATCCCTTAAGCTTGTCCATGACTTCGTTCCATTCCGCCTTCGGCCTGGAATCCGCGACGATGCCCGCCCCGGCCTGGAGCCTCGCGACGCCGTCCTTCAACTCGAGCGCTCTTATCGCCAGGCATGAGTCGAGGTTTCCCGCGAAGTCGGCCTGCACCAGCGCTCCGCCGTAAAAGCCGCGAGGCTCTCTCTCGAGGCCCGCTATGATCTCCATCGCGCGCACCTTGGGCGCTCCGCTCACGGTCCCCGCGGGAAACGACGCGACGAGCGCGTCCCACGCGGTTTTGCCCTTGTCGAGCCGCCCTTCCACCTCGCTCACGAGATGCATGACGTTGGAGAAGCGCCGCGTCACCATGAATTTCTTGACCTTGACCGTTCCGGGAGCGCAGACGCGCCCGAGGTCGTTGCGCGCGAGGTCGACGAGCATCAGGTGCTCCGCGCGCTCCTTCTCGCTGGCGCGCAGCTGAGCTTCGAGACGCTTGTCCCGGACGCGGTTCGTCCCGCGCGGCCGCGTCCCCGCGATCGGGCAGTTGCGCGCGACGCCGTCCACGACGCGCACGAGCCGCTCCGGCGACGCGCCGATCCAGGCGCGCTCTCCGTCGAGAAGGCAGAAGCCGTAGGGCGTGACGTTCCCCGCGCGCACCGCGCGATAGGCCGCGAACGCTCCGCCCGGGACGCGCGCCGTGAACGCGTCGGACACGACGGCCTGGAAGATGTCGCCCGCGACGATGTGCCTCTTGATGCTCGCCACGCTCTTCAGATATCTCGCGCGGCCGCGGCGCGCGTCGACCGGCAGGAGCCGTCCCGAGGCCGGCGCGACCGGAGCGCGCTTCGCTCCCCGTAAGGCGTCCTTCAGCCGTTCCGCGAGCGCTTTCGCCCGGCGCCTCGCCTTCGCTCCCAAAACGAGCGCGCAGAGGCTCGCGCTGCCCGCCTCGATAAAAATCACGGCGTTGAAAAACATCATGAAGCCTTCGCTCGCCATCGCGTTCATCTCGACGGGTTCGAGATGGCGGATCATCTCGTAGTCGAGCATCCCGACCGCGCCCGTATCGAAGGGCCAGCCGCCCCGCGCCTTGAACTTCGACAGGCGCCGGCCGATCACGGCGAAGGGCTCGCCCGTCAGCTTCTTCCTGCCGCGCGCGGTGACGGAATAGACCCGCCCCTTGACCACGCGCAGCGTCTCGAACGGCTGCACCCCGATCCAGGCGCGCCGCTTGCCGTCCTCGACCTTCTCGATCAGGTAGCCGCGCCCGTTCTCGCCGGCGAGGCGCTCGAAGCACGCCGCGGGATCGAGATCCGAAAGGCCGAGCTTGATCGTGACGACGGAGAGGAGCTTAGGCATCTACTTCGAGACGGCCGGCGCGTACGCCGCGCCGTTGAAGTACGCCTGGTATTTCGGCCAGGTCGCCGCGGCGATCCTGCGGCCGACCGCGAGGCCCGCCTCGTTGTCGAACGGGATGTGATAGCCGCCCATCGCGCGCGACAGCGCGGCCATCTCCGCGACCGCCGAGAACGTCGGGAGGTCGAGCGAGAGCTCCTCTCCGGCGTCCGCCTCGGTCATCTCGCAGCAGCGGCGCTTCGCGCGGAAGCCGAACTTGTCGCTGCCCGTGAACAGCTCGAGGATCTTGGCGCTCGCGCCGCTCGCCGTCGCGTGGCCGGACGTATAGCCGGGGAACGGCGGCGTGATGAAGACCTCCGGCGAGTACGGGCGCCAATCCTCGGCGGCCGTCTCCTTGACGCCCCCGGCCGGGCCCGCCCAGCCGGCGATCTTCTCGCCCGCGTGGTAATGGCGGATGAGGGTCCAAGGCCGCGAGGAGTCGTAGTAGCGCTTCGTCTCCCAGCAGGAGATGAAGGCGTCGAAGACCGTGTTCGCGATCGCGAAGTACAGCTTCACGTCCCGGTCGAGGCCGTGATGGTCGCGCTTGGATACGTCCTGAGCGAAGCGCAGCCAATGGCCGGATTGGCCGGTCGAACGCGGGCCGTCGCGCATGAATTCGACGACCGCCTTCTGCCGCGGCGTCAGCCGCGCGTTGTAGGCGAGGACCTGGTCGGCCTCCTTGCGCAGCGCCGCGCCGGCCGTCTTCGTCGTGGGAGGCGGGCCCGGCCGAAATTGATCCGACGAGTCGAGCATGAGCGGCTTCGCCCTGCCCCAGTGCGGGGTCAGGTAGCCCGGCGTGAACTTCGAGCCGTCGGCCCGCGTAAAGGTGATGGGCTGCCAGCGGTCCGGGTCGACGATCGAGTCCGGAGAGTTGACGGGCTTATAGCCCGTGTAGTCCGAGTAGGGCTTGCCGTCGCCGCCGGGCTCGTCGCCGAGCTGGTTCGCTCCGTCGCGCCGGCGGTGGTCGAGCACGGCCCCGGCGGCGAGGTTGCCGACGCCCTGCGGGAGCCGCGCGTCCGTCGAGTCGTCGGCCGGGTCGTAGCCGAGCGCCGCCATGAAGCCGTCGAGGTAGGCCTTATCATCCGGAAAGAGGTTCAACAGCGCGCGATACGAAGCGTAGCTGAGCGCTTTTTCCTTGTTCGCCAGCGTCCTCTCCGCGGCGGGGCGCCGCAGCGCGCCGCCGAGCCGCGTGCCGATCGCCTTCTCGTCATAGGCCGCCCACGCGTCGTACATGCTCGTGGCCCAGATCGCGTGCTGGCGCGAGACGGTCGTGGGCCGCGCGCCCGCCTTCTCGACGTCGCGCGAGATGATCTCCTCGACCGCGTTGAGCCAGCGGTAGGCCGCGTTCTGGCTTTTCTCGGGCAGCAGCGCGTTATGGATGTTGTCCGCCGCGCGCGCGGGCGAGAGAAGCAGCACGCAGGCGAGGAGCGGATTCAGGCGCATGCGTCGGCCCGCAGAAGATCGTCGATCGCCTCGAGATAGGAGCGCAGGCCCTTGCCGTACCGCTGGCCCGCGCAGACCGGCGCGATCACCGAGACGCGCCGGAACGGCTCGCGCTTCTTGATGTCGGACAAGTGCACCTCGATCGTCGGCACCGCGATCGAGGAGACCGCGTCGCGCAGCGCGTAGCTGTAGTGGCTGTAGGCTCCCGGATTGAACACGATGCCGTCCGCCCACTTGCGATGCGCGTGGAGGATATCGATAAGCTCGCCCTCATGGTTCGACTGCCTCGCGCGCAGCGACGCCTTCTTTTTCCTCGCGTGCGCGGCGAGCTTGACGTTCAGCTGCGCCAGGGTCATCGTGCCGTAGATCCTAGGCTCGCGCTCGCCGAGCAGATTCAAATTCGGTCCGTTCAAGACGAGGATGTTCACAGGATCTCCCGGATCGCGCGCAGGATCTCCTGGTCGGAGACGAACGCGGTCACGGGCCGCCCCGGCGCGCGCAGCAGCACGAACCGCGCTCGGCCGCCGCGCGCCTTCTTGTCGCGGCGCGCGAGCTCCAGCAGGCGGCGCGGCTCGATGCGCCGCGGCAGCGGCACGGGCAGCGTCGCGAGGAAGCGGTCCGCCTCCGCCGCGAACCCGGCCTTGAGGCCCGAGCACCGGTGCGAGAGGCGCAAGGCGCCGCGCATGCCCCAGATCACGGCCTCGCCGTGGCGCAGCACTCCGAGCCCCGACGCGGCCTCGAGCGCGTGGCCCAGCGTGTGCCCGAAGTTCAGCAGCTCGCGAGGCCCCTTCGTCTCGCGTTCATCGGTGTCGACGATCCTGCGCTTCCACGCGGCGCAGCGCTCGACGACCTTCGACGTCAGCGCGGGATCGCCGGCCATCAGCGCGTCCCAGTTGCCCGTGATGAGCGCCCAGATCGCCGGCTCGAAGACGAGTCCGTACTTCAGCGCCTCGCCGAAGCCCGAGATGCGCTCTCGCGGCGGGAGGCTCGCGAGGACGTCCGGGTCGCAGACGACCGCCCGGGGCCGGTGGAAGCAGCCCGCCAAGTTCTTGCCGCCCGAGAGGTTGATGCCGGTCTTGCCGCCCAGGCCGCTGTCCAGCTGGCCGAGCAGCGTCGTCGGCACGCTGACCCAAGGGATGCCGCGCTGGTATATCGCGGCCGCGAAGCCGGCGGCGTCGGTGACGGAGCCGCCGCCCAGCGCCACGATCGCGGAGTCGCGCCCGAGGCCGGCGGCGACCATCGAGGTGAGCAGGCTCGAGACCGAGTCCCAGGTCTTCGCCGCCTCCCCCGACGGCAGAAGGTGCCGGTGGACCTTGAGGCCGGCCCTCTTCAGGGATTTTTCGACGCCGGGGCCGAACCGCCGCCAGGCCCCGGCCTCGGAGACGAGCGTGACGCGCCCCGAGGGCGCGAGCCCGCGCGTCCAGGCGCGCGCGCGCAGGCGCGAGCCGGGCTCGACGAACAGCTTTTCGACGCTCATGGGATCCTCTGCGCGATCAGGCTGGCCGCGGCTTGAGGGGAGTTGACCGTCGTCGAGACGACGCAGTCGACGTCCTCGTACGCGGCGGCGCGGGCCTTCAGCAGCTTGCCCACCCGCACACTGAGCGCTCCTCCGGCGAGGAGCGGGCGCGAGGAGCGCGACGGCCCCAGTCGCCGCACGAGCTCCGAGCGCGAGCACGACAGGCACACGAGAAAGCCCTTCTTCGTGAGCGCGCGGTTGCGGGGATCGAGAAGGGTGCCGCCCCCGAGAGCCACGATCACGCCCGAGCGCCGCGACGCGCGCAGCAGCGCCTTGCGCTCGAGCTTGCGGAACTCGACCTCGCCGCGCCGGGCGAACAGCGAGGAGACGCTCGAGCCCGCCGCGCGCTCGATGGAAAGGTCGAGGTCGATGAACGGGCGGCGCAGCAGCCGCGCGAGCTCCTTGCCGACGACGGACTTGCCCGCGCCCATGAAGCCCGTCAGGTAGATGGTGGTTCTCATTTGCGCCATGCCTCGATACGCGGCAGGATCTCGTTCATCGAGTCTCCGCCGAACTTCGCGAGCACCGCGTCCGCCAGGACCAGGCACACGAGCGACTCGCCGATAACGGCCGCGGCCGGCACCGCGCAGGCGTCGGAACGCTCGACGTGCGCCTTCGCGGGCTTCATCGTGCGCAGATCCACCGAATCCAACGGCTTCATCAAGGTCGCGATGGGCTTCATCGCCGCGCGCAGGGTCAACATCTCGCCCGTCGTCATGCCTCCGTCGAGGCCCCCCGAGCGATTCGTCCGGTAGCCGACCTTCTTGCCCTTCACTTCATAAGCGTCGTGCGCCTGGGAGCCCGGTATCCCGGCCGACCGGAAGCCGAAGCCGACCTCCACGCCCTTGATCGCGTTCAGCGACATGAGCGCCTGCGTCAGGGGACCCTCGAGGCGGCGATCCCACTGCGCGTAGCTGCCGAGCCCGACCGGGAGGCCTTGGGCGAGGATCTCGAAGACGCCTCCGACGGTATCGCCGTTCGCTTTCGCCTCGTCGATGCGCGTAACCATGCGTTTGGAGAAATCGGGATTCGCGCAGCGTACCGGGTCGGCGTCGGTGAGCGCGTTCAGCTTGGAGACAGGAGTCGTCAAGGGCGAGTCGTCGGTCTCGCCGCCGATCGCGACGACGCGTGAAGCGACGAGCACTCCGCATTCGCTCAAAAAACGCCGCGCGGCGGCGCCAAGCGCCACGCGCATGGCGGTCTCGCGCGCGGATGCCCGCTCGAGGACGTTTCGCATGTCGTCGAAGCCGTACTTGATCTTTCCGACGAGGTCCGCGTGACCCGGTCGAGGGACGTCGACGCGCCGCGAAGCGGCCGCGTCGGTGGGCTCGGCGCCCATGATGCCTTCCCAGTTCTTGAAGTCGAGATTGGGGATCATCAGGCCGAGCGGAGAGCCGAGGGTCTTGCCGTCGCGGACGCCGGACAAGATCTCGACCTTGTCGCCCTCGATCTTCTGCCGGTTGCCCCGCCCGTGCCCTTTTTTCCGCCGCAGCAGGTCGGCCTGCACGTCGGCCGCGGCAAGCTCCAGGCCCGCGGGAAGCCCTTCTAATATGCCGACGAGCGCCTTGCCGTGGGACTCTCCCGCGGTGAGATAACGAAGGTTCATGAGATCTCCTCTATGATCCGGCGGGCGATCGCCGCGCGCCGGGGCCCGAGCGGCTTATCCCAGTACTCCCAGGCGCGCAGCGCCTGGTACACCAGCATGCGCGTCCCGTCGATCGTCGACGCGCCAAGCTCCTTCGCCCGCCTCTGAAAGGGAGTCACCTTGCCGTACACGAGGTCGATCGCGGCCATGGGCGCGGGCACGCGCGCGCTCACGGGAGATTCGTCGCTTTCCCCCTGCCCGAGCGGAGTCGCGTTGATCCAGATGTCGGCCGCGTCCGCCGCGCCCGCGGAGAATTTCGTCGCGGGGAACAGCCCGCCCAGCAGGCGGGCGAGCCGCTTCGCCGTCTCTTCCGTCCGATTGACGATTCGCACTTTGCTCGCGCGCTCCTCGCCGCACGCGCAGCCCGCCGCGCGCGCCGCTCCGCCCGCTCCGAAGATCAGGACGCGGCGGCCTTTGAGCGCGATGCCCGCGTCCGCGAGCGCGTCACGCAGCCCGTCGACGTCCGTATTATGGCCGATCGTCTGTCCGCCGAATCGGAGCACGTTCACGGCGCCGACTCGCTTCGCGGGCGCGGTCAACCCGTCCGCGAGCGCCGCCGCCCCAAGCTTGAACGGGATCGTGACGTTGGCTCCCCTCCACCCGTCGGCGCGAGCGGCATCGACGGCGGAGCCGAGCGGACCGTCGATGAGCACCGCCTCATACGAGATCGACCGGCGCAGCATCTTCCCAAGCGCCGCGAAAATCATCGGCGACTTCGAGTGCGCGACGGGGTTGCCGAAGAGCCCGAGCTTCACCCGGCCCTCCGGATGAAGTCGTCGTAGAACGTCGGATAAGAGATCTCCGCGCTCGAGGCGCTCAGCACCTTGCTCTCGCCCGACGCCAAGAATCCGGCGATGAACCCCGTCATTGCAAGGCGATGGTCCATCAGGGAATCGACGTTCGCCCCGCGGAGCTTCGCTCCGCCCAAGATCAGGAGATCGTCCCCTTCGACCATGCAGCGCGCGCCGAAAGCCTCGAGCAAGGATGCGATGCCCTGAAGCCGGTCGCTCTCCTTGTGCCGCAGCTCCCCGAGCCCGTTGAACCGGCTTTCTCCCGACGCGCATGCCGCGGCGAGGGCGAGGATGGGAACCTCGTCGATCAACCCGGGCACCTCGGCCGCGGAGATCGTCGCCCCCCGCAGCTCGGAAGAAGACACGATCAAGTCTTCCACCGCTTCGCCTCCTTCTCCGCGCATCGGTTCGCGATGGACGTCGGCGCCCATCCGGGCGAGCACGGCGAGATAGCCCGTCCGCGTGGGATTTGACCCGACGCCGCGTATCGCGAGCTCGCTTCCGTCCGCGAGCGTGGCGGCCACGACCCAGAAGGCGGCGGAGGACGGGTCGCCGGGGACGACGACCTTCGTCGCGCTGAGGCGCGAGCCGCCCTCGAGGGCGACGCGAAGGCCGGCGGCGCTCACGCGGACCCCGAACGCCGCGAGCATGCGCTCCGTGTGGTCGCGCGTCGCGGCGGGCTCGATGACGGCCGTCTCGCCCTTCGCGTGGAGCCCCGCGAGCAGGATCGCGGATTTCAC
>Ga0163144_10003137_pt1 | contig 37745 bp, 27 predicted proteins | sample OliLak19BULKMAT1_FD_123175 | JGI IMG/M metagenome (GOLD analysis project Ga0163144, IMG submission 123175) | Freshwater microbial mat bacterial communities from Lake Vanda, McMurdo Dry Valleys, Antarctica - Oligotrophic Lake LV.19.BULKMAT1 | ecosystem: Environmental > Aquatic > Freshwater >...
ACTGCCTCGGGAGAGGGAATGGTTCCGGTCGCCCTACGGGCTCCCTACACCATTCCCTCTCCCGGCACCTCGTAGCGTAATGTTTCCTTCCCCTCAGGACACCAACTCAGAAACGGCGGGAGTTTCATCAGCGGCGTAACTACCAAGCCAACCTCTCGCACCGAAAACGCCGCTTTCGTGATCTCGAAAAGTGGAAAAACCTTAATCTGTCGCTGTAGTGCTAATTCCGACGCGTCCCAGAACTGGCTGACGCGCGAAAAAGGGAGCCGGGGAATTTAACTGCAAAGAACACAAGGAACGCAAAGACCTGAAAAATTAACGGACTTACCCCTTACCTCCCATCCGTTCCATCCGCGGTTAAATTCCCCGCTTCCTGCTCTCTCAACTCTCAACTCAACTTGCCCCCTTCCTCCGCGAAACCGCTTTTCCTCCGCCAAGCCCCACCCTAGCCTGGTCCGTCGTCGGGCGCGTCCAAGCTTCCGACCTGTTCCGTTCGATTCTTGCTATGAAACCTTCCGCCGCCCGTTCCCGTCGTGGGTTCCTTTTCGCGCTCTCTGTCGCGACCGCTCTGGCCACTGGTTGTAAGCCGACCGACTCCGCCTCGGGAGGTGGTAGTGCCGGGGCCGGAAGCGAATCAGGAGCCATCAAAGTTGGAGAATACGCTTCACTGACCGGTAGTGAAGCCGCCTTTGGGCAGAGTTCCCACCGCGGCACCGAGCTGGCCGTGGCTGAAGTCAATCAGACGGGAGGTGTTCTCGGACGGAAGATCGAACTGCTCACGGAAGACAATCAGTCCAAGGCGGGCGAATCGGCCACCATCGCCAAGAAATTCATCAGCCGGGACAAGGTGGTCGCGGTGCTGGGTGAAGTGGCTTCCGGCCGATCGTTGGAAGCGGCACCCATTTGCCAAGCGGCTGGGATTCCGATGGTCTCGCCGTCTTCCACCAACCCCAAGGTTACCCAAGTGGGCGATTACATCTTCCGCGTTTGCTTCATTGATCCCTTCCAAGGCAAGCTGCTCGCCGATTTCACCCGGCGAACGCTCAAGGCTCGCAAGGTGGCCATTCTGTCGGACGTTTCCGCACCGTACAGTGTCGGGTTGGCGGATTTCTTCCGGAAGGCCTTTACCGAAGCCGGAGGGGAAATCGTGGGTGAACAAAAATACGCCAGCAAGGACAAGGACTTCCGGGCCCAACTGACGTCCATCAAGGCGGATGGACCTGATGCTATTTTTGTCCCCGGCTATTACACCGAGGCCGGCCTCATTGTGGCTCAAGCGCGGCAGTTGGGGCTCACGGTACCGCTGCTGGGGGGCGACGGTTGGGAAGCACCCGAACTAATTCAGATCGCCGGGCCGGCTTTGGAAAACACCTTTTACTCCACGCATTACTCACCGGAAGCGGCAGATCCGCGGGTGGCTGCTTTCGTGAAGGCGTTTCAGGTGAAGAACAATGGCGACGTTCCCGATGCGATGGCGGCGCTGGGGTATGACTCGGCCATGGTGCTGTTCGAGGCCATTAAGCGGGCGGGCTCAACCGATCCGGCAAAAGTCCGGGACGCCTTGGCCGCGACTAAGGATTTCCCGTGCGTCACCGGGAAGACCACGCTCGACGCCCAGCGCAACGCGACCAAAGGCGCCGTTATCATTACGGTCAAGGACGGCAAGTTTAAGTACGTCGAGACGATCCAGCCCTGAACCCCGGACCGCAGATATTCCTGTCGGTCGCGTTGCCGGCCTACTTGCCGGCTTCGGCGGGAAAGGGAGGTGGTTGAGAGTTGAGAGCTTAGCGTGGTGAGATGGGCGGAAAGCCCGTGAAAAGACTCATTCCTTCCGTTTCAGGCTCAATGCAGACGGGAGTCTCATTCCGGGAACTGTTCACGACGGATGAAACGCGATATCGGGTTAGCAGGTCATCGGGTGCCGGCTTTAAGATCTCCTCCAGTGACGCGGTCTCGGCCATCGGATTGAGCCAGATTTTGGCGGAAGTGGCGTCGAGTATGACCGGCATTCGATCGTGAACTGCTCCGGTGACGGCATTGGGAGTTGTGGTGATGATCGTGTACGTCTCTAGCGAGGGTTCGGTTTCCGAGGGAGTCCAGGATTCCCACAGACCGGCCAAAAGGAATAACCGCCGATCGGGGCGGGCGAAGCGCCAGGGGAACTTCGCTTTCCCGACTGCCTGCCATTCGTAAAAGCCATCGGCGGGCACCAGACAGCGACGTTTTTTAAAAGCGGCTCGGAAGGCGGGTTTCGTTGCCAAGCCTTCCGCTCGCGCATTGATGCACTGGAACGCGATTTTCGGATCCTTGGCCCAAAATGGAATGAGGCCCCAGCGAAGGGTGGCTACGGCGGGGCAACCCTCTTCCAGCCGAATCACGGGCGCGGTTTGGCCGGGCGCTAAATTATACCGGGGTGCTAGCACTCGGAGATCGATCCGAATGTCGTCCAGCTCGTGAATAAACTGTTCTCCCCGGACGGTAAGCGTGTAGCGACCGCACATGGACGGGAGTTAAGCAGACCGGGCTGGGGAGGTCAGTCTGGAGTTGAGGAGTTCAGGATTCGGCCAGGGAAGCGGTGCTGTGGCGTCGGTGGCATCTCTTCACCGGACGCCTTGACCGGTCGGGAATCGGACCGTCACGCTGCCGTCACCCGCCGGAGGTGTCCGGTGACCGCATGACAGAACTGCTGCAACAACTCCTCAACGGCCTTTCGTTGGGCGCGATCTACGCTCTGATCGCCTTGGGCTACACGATGGTGTACGGGGTGCTGCGGTTCATTAACTTCGCCCACAGCGACGTGTTCATGATCGGGGCCTACGCCGGGTTCTACCTGGCGCCTCGCCTCGGCGCTGGCTCGATTCTGGGTGGACTCGCCGTCCTGTTTGGAGCCATGGCCCTCTGCGCCGTGCTCGGCATGGTTATCGAGAAACTGGCCTACCGCCCCCTGCGCAATCGCTCTACCTTGACTGTTCTGATCACTGCGATCGGCGTTTCGCTCTTCTTGCAGAATGCGGGGCAGAAGGTTTTTGGAGCCAGTCCCAAGCCATTTCCGCGGCTGTTCCCGGAGACCCAGTTCAATTACGCCGGACTGACGGTGTCGAGCAATCAGGTGATCGTTTTGGTGGTGGCAATCCTGCTTTTGGTGGCACTGCACTATATCGTGAACCGGACCAAAATCGGTACGGCGATGCGAGCAGTGTCCTTCAATGCGACCGCCGCGTCCCTGGTCGGCATCAACAACGACCGGATCATTTCGTTCACTTTTGCCCTTGGATCGGCGCTGGCCGGTGCGGGCGGAATCCTCTATGCGATGAATTATCCGAGCATCGATCCGCTGATGGGAACGTCGCCGGGTCTGAAAGCGTTTGTCGCGGCGGTGCTGGGAGGGATCGGAAACCTGCCCGGGGCCGCCTCGGGAGGGATGCTGATTGGGCTGGTGGAGACCTTTGTCTCGGGTACCCGAGCCTCCACCTTCCGCGACGCCATCGCCTTCGCGATTCTCATCCTCATCCTGATGTTCCGGCCCGCCGGATTGCTGGGGAAGGTGCGAATCGAAAAGGTCTGAGGCGGGCCGCTTGGGTGAATCGCGGAAAACTCGCACTGACGGTCGGCCGGCTCACATGACGGGAGGGTTCGGCGGATCATCGGGTGCTGGATCCGGCGAGAGAATCGGCTGGATGGGCTCGGGCGGCTCGTCCTCCGCACTGGGCGTTGCCGGGGCGTCGGGAGCTGAGGGTTCTGGCGCAACTTCCGCGGGGCTCACCAACGGCAGCTCGATGGCCTCAGGGGTCGGGACACCTTCGGCGGTTACCAAGGCGTCCGGGCGATCCACGGGAATGCGTCGCAGTTCGTCGGCGGCGGGGAGGCCTCCGAGTGATGCCAGGCCAAAATACTCCAGAAACGCCGGGGTCGTACCGTACTGCATGGGTCGACCGATCACCTCGGCCCGCCCCAGTTCCGCAATGAGTCCGCGTTCCTTTAGGGTGGCGATGACCCCATCCACTGCGACACCGCGGATCTGCTCAATTTCGGCGCGAGTCACGGGCTGGCGATACGCAACTACGGCGAGCGTCTCCAGGCCGGGTTGAGACAACCGAGTCGGCCGGTTCTTGGCGCCGACAAACGTCTTCAACCAGGGACTGAACTCGGGTTGGGTGACGAATTGCCAGGCTCCGGCGACGCAGACTAACCGGTAACTTCGAGCGGCGGCCTCGTGTTCCTGGGCGAGTTCGGACAGGGCCGTCTCGAGCACCTCGACCGGCACCTTCTTGAAATCGCGGGTTTCGGGCGGCGCTTCCTCATCGGCGGCGGATTTGTTGAGGACATCGCGCAATTCCGAAACGGAAAGCGGCTTGGGAGCAGAGAACAGCAGCGATTCGAGAATGAACTTGAGTTCCATCGGCATGACAGCGGGCGGGGTGAAATCAGGCGGTCTGCGGCCGATCGGCTTCGGCGGCAAGCGGAACCGTCACGGGTTGGCCGTATTCGTCGGTCGGGGGCGGCGGCGGGGGCGGAGCCAGGACTTCCGGGAGCCCCGGAATGACCTCAATTTCTCCGAACTCGTAGTCTTGCACAAGTTCCAGTTGGCGCATGCGGGTGAGTTCGAGCAGGGCCAAAAAGATACACACGACTTCGCCCCGCGTGGCGGCCGCCTCGAAGAGTTCGCTGACTCGCATCCGGCCGCGTTCGCCGACCAAATGGCGGACTGACTCGATTTTCTCACTGACCGTGTACGGATCGGCATGCACCTCATGCACGCCGGGTCGGACCTGAAGGCGCTTGAGGATCAGGTTGACCGCACCGACGAGTTCGAAAATGGAAACCTCGCCTCGGCGGAAGTGGGAAACCTCGGTGAATTCCAGTTGCTGCGGCCGCCGTTCGTAGATGTTTTCCATCTCCGCCTCACGCGTCTGCAGGGCGGCGGCCGCGTCTTTAAATTTTTTGTATTCGACGAGCCGGCGGATGAGCTCCCAGCGCGGGTCATCTTCGTCGGTGTCATCCCCATCGGGCTGCAGTTGCTGGTCGACGGGCAGCAATTCACGACTTTTGAGATAGATCAGGGTGGCGGCCATGACCAAGAACTCGCCGGCTACGTCGAGGTCGAGTTCGCGCATCTGTTCCAGGTAGGCGACAAACTCGGTGGCAATCTTCGTCAGATTTACCTGGTAGATATCCACCTCCTGCTTCTTCACGAGATGAAGGAGCAGGTCGAGCGGGCCCTCGAAGACCTCAAAATGGACGCGATATTCGCTCATGCTGGACGGAGCCTGAACTGCAAAGGGGAAGGCTGAGTTGTGGTCGGACGTTTGGCAACGGTGGGTTGCTCCCCTCTTGGTTCTACCAGCGCGGTACCTTTACGGTCTCCACGGTGATTCGCCAGTCACCAAACCGCTCGGCCAAACGGAGCACGCCAAAGGTGGCGAAATCGAAATTGCAGCCGGCGCCATAAACGCTGTCGGGGCTCACATTCAAAGTCCAGACCGAGTTCTCTGGCAACGCCCGGCAGACCCCGGCTTCCAAGCGAGCGGTAAGTTCTGCGGGATTGGCGGTGCGGGCAGCCGCAGAATTCGTTTCCTGCCAATGGCGGAAGATCCCTTGGCTCGCCACCAAACGCCGCATCAAGGGGTTGGGGACACTAGAATGCTGATGACCACGAATGACCGCGTGAACGGTGGCTCCGGAGGCGGCGGTTTTCTCCAGCAGATATTTCACCGCGGGTTGCCCATAAACGAAGGCCCGGTCTGGGTTGTGGGCAAAGGCCGGCTCGCCCTGGAACACCGTAAAATCATTCCACATAAAGCCAATGACGGACGGACTGGTGGGCGCTGCGGGGGTGAAATCTGTGAGCTGACGTTGGGCAGTCACTGCGGCCTGGGGGTCGTTCGCCAGCCACTCTGGATTTTCCTTCAAGAACGTCGCCTGCCGCAACGAACCGAGGCCTTGGAAGCGATTCGTCCCGGGGGCCGCCAGCAGGGGAGCCGGATTGAAGCCGGGTTCCATGCCTCCATGACAAAGTTGGACCAGGTTGGATCCGCTTCCCAAATAGATTGCAACCGGCAAAAAATCATAGGCCTGCATCACTTTGGCGGCCTTGAAGTTCGGGCCGTATTTAGCCGTGCCTTCGGCGAGAAATCCGTAACGAGCCACCAGCGTGACGTCTTCGTGATTTCCCCGCACGAAGTGAACGCGGTCGGGATTGGCTAGTTTCAGCCGCAACAGTGTGTAGATCACTTCAATCCCGTACCGGCCACGGTCGGTGTAATCGCCCAGGAAGATGACGTGAAGGGTCGGGTCAAGGAGGGTGAAGCCGTCCAGCCAGCGGCGTTCCTGCAGGCGGCCCAGGACCGCCAGCAACGAGTGGATATCGCCGTGCAGATCGCCTTGGAGGAATACGGAAGATCCAGGCGGTAGAATCAGCTTTTGGACAAAGGGTTCGAAGGGCGCTTCCGGCGGGGTGGACCCACTGCGGGAGAGATTGAAGAAGGTGTCAGTCTGGGGAGCGGGACCGACCCACTGATCGCTCTTCGCCAAGGGGCCGTTGGTCGCGAGTTCGAAAAACGCGTCCAGAACTCGGTTAAGCCCATCGAACGTGGGCAGCGGCAGCAGTTCTTGGGGAGGCATTGATCCCCCCAGAGAGCGGTTCAACGGCAATTTCGCGCAAGCCGCTTGCCATTGAGCAAAAGTGGGACTGGCCTCCTGAGCCAGGCCGGTCATCCCGGCAAGCAAGACCCATAAAAACAGCCCCAGGTTGAGCGGGCGCAGTCGATTCATGTGGAACATTGGGCAGCAGATGCCACGCCCAGGCGGTGTTGGCGAGCCTCGTGTCCTTCGGATGGGTAGCAGACGACGTGAGAGTCTCTATTTGGGTTTCCCGGTTACCGGGCGCGGGAGGGGAGTGAATGGAGACTCGTTACCTCGTCTGCTACGGGGTAGGGGTTGCGAATCGCAGTGACGGATGGGCCCTTCTGCGGAACGCTTTGGGCATGTTCTCACTTGCAGGTAAAACAGCGCTCGTCACTGGCGCCGGATCCGGAATTGGAGCGGCCATCGCGGAGACCCTCGCTGCCGCTGGAGCCTATGTCGTGGTCGCCGACGTCAACGAAGTGGGCGGCCAAGGGACAGTCGCCACGATTGAAAAGGCGGGCGGCGGTGCCGAGTTCACCGCCCTTGATGTGACGGCGGAATCCGCCTGTCAGGAGTTGGCTCGCCGCATTCTGTCGGAACGCGGTCCGCTGGATGTGCTGGTCAACAATGCCGGTATCGGTCATGTCGGGACGTTACTGACCACCGCGGGGGCGGACTTCGACCGCATTCTCTCCGTGAATGTCCGAGGGATGTTCAATGTGACCCAGGCCTTCCTGCCGGCGATGGTGGAGGGCGGCCGCGGTTCTGTGATCAACCTGGCGTCGGCGGCTGGTCTCGAAGGACTCAAGGATCGATTTGCCTACGCGACTAGCAAACACGCCGTGGTGGGGATGACGCGGTGCCTGGCCCTGGATTATGCCCAGTCCGGTGTGCGGGTGAACTGCCTCTGTCCGGGCCGAGTCGAGACACCGTTCGTTAAATCCCGACTGGCGGAATACCCGGATCGGGAGGCGGCTTATAAGGAAATGTGTTCTACCCAGGCGAACGGCCGGATGGGGCGTCCGGAGGAGATTGCCGCGTTTGCGTTATATTTGGCGGCGGATGAAAGCAGTTTCGTGACGGGGGCGGCGCTGGCGATCGACGGGGGAATGACTGCGGGATCCGGCCGGTTTTAGGTCGTCGTCTTGACCAAGGCGGCCGCTTCGGCGGCGCGCTTGGCGAGGATCGTGTCCTTGATTTTTTGGGCGAGCGCGGGTTTTTCCACGAGTGCCTTTCTCGACGCCTCTTTGCCCTGGCCAATCAGTTCGCCCTGGAATTGCAGCCACGCCCCCTTTTTTTCGACCACGCCCGCTTGCTGACCCACATCGAGAATGGAGCCTTCCTTGTCGATGCCTTGGTTGAAATAGATGTCGAACTCGGCCTCGGTGAACGGTGGTGCGACCTTGTTCTTGACCACTTTCACTTTGACGTGATTGCCGATCGTGTTGCCCGCGCTGTCCTTGAGGGCGTCTTTACGTCGGATGTCGAGGCGAACGCTGGCGTAGAACTTAAGGGCCTTGCCTCCCGGGGTCGTTTCTGGATTGCCGAACATCACTCCGACCTTTTCGCGCAACTGGTTGGTGAATAGGCAGGTCGTCTTGGCCTTGTTCAGGATGGCGGTTAATTTTCGCAACGCCTGAGACATGAGGCGCGCCTGCATGCCCATCGTGGCCATGCCCATTTCGCCTTCCAGTTCCGCTTTCGGCACGAGCGCGGCCACCGAGTCCACCACGATGATGTCGAGGGCGTTGGAGCGGGCGAGGGTTTCGCAGATGCTCAGGGCTTCTTCACCTGAGTCCGGTTGGGAGACCAGCAAATCATCCAGGTTAACTCCGAGCTTCTTGGCGTAGGCGGGATCCAGAGCATGCTCGGCGTCAATGAACGCCGCGACGCCTCCCATTTTTTGAGCGTTGGCAATCAAGTGCAGCATCAGGGTCGTTTTGCCTGAGGATTCGGGTCCGTAGATCTCGACCACGCGTCCGCGCGGCACTCCCCCGACTCCCAGGGCTAAGTCGATGGCGAGGGCACCGGTCGGAATCACCTCAATCGGGCGGATCACCTGGGAACCCAGGCGCATGATCGCGCCATCTCCAAAGGATTTGGTGATGCTCGAGATCGCGCTGTCGAGATCGCGCTGTTTCTGCGGAGTAAAGCGAGGGGCTTCCACGACCGCCACGGCCTTGGCCTCGGCTTTGGAGTCAGCGTTCTTGGATTCGGCTTTCGATTCGGCTTTCGATTCGACTTTGGGTTCGGCTTTGACGGGAGGAGGCATAGATTCAGGGACACCTGGTTTGAACTGGGCCGAGGCTAGGAGTGAGGTCCGGCAAGTCAATCGCGTGAACTAGTGAGTTCCCTGGGGGAGCGATCGGCGGAACACCGCGTGCGGAACCGCTCGGCGGAGTTGTTCGGCCTGATTCAGTGGGGTTCTGGGCTGCTTCCTGGGGTCGAGATTCTGCTGCGTTGGTCTTTCGCCTGGCGCTGCCACGTCCGGTTGTTTTCGGGAAACAGGTCGCCGGGAAGTTTTCAGTCCGCCTCTGCGGGCGGAGAGAATCAAATTCTCCGGCCAGATTCCGGTCTGGAGGGATGCTGCGGGGACCTTCTCGGCCATGGTTATTGGGGGGCGCGCTTTGCATTTTGGGATCGGTAGGCGTAGTTTGGTAGGGTAATTTCGGGGTGGACCCATGGGACTTCAATGCTTCATGCCGGTGGGCTTTCGGGTCCTCAGATGGTTTCGCGCAGCTTTGGCTGCCGGAGCGCTCAGCGGATTGATTGAATCGGTCAGTGCCGCCGGTCCTTTTGAGTCGACCCAGGTTCGGGCTTTGGTCACGAAGTATTGTTTCGAGTGCCATGATTCCGACACCCGGAAGGGCGACCTCGACCTCCAAAAGCTCCCCCTGCAATTGGGAGATCCGGCCGTTTTTGCGCAGTGGGTCCGGGTCTTGGATCGGGTTGAAGCCGGAGAAATGCCGCCGCCCAAGCAAGACCAGCCGACTTCTGCCGAGCGAGCCGGGGCGCTGGCATCCCTCGCTAATGGACTTCGCGGCACTGATCTGGCCCGCCAAGCCGCCCATGGGAGAGTGGTCTTTCGCCGCCTGAACCGCACTGAATACGAGAATTCCGTCCAAGATCTATTAAGCCTGCCGAATCTGAAACTCGCGGATCGCCTCCCGCCCGATGCGGAATCAGATGGGTTCGACAACGTCGGCGCCGCCCTCAATACGTCGCCGGTCCAACTCGCCCGGTATCTAGAGGCCGCAGGAGTTGCCTTGCGCGAAGCGATGGCGATGGGGCCACGACCCAAGGTGCAGCTCCGGGCGGTGAAGGCGAGTGAGTTTAGGCTCTGGACGAATGCGTACGGGCAGGCGCAAGTGTCCGGGACCAACGTGGTCTTTCTCCGTCAGGCCCTGGACCACGTTTGGCCGATGCCGACAGTTGTGTCTCGGGTCGCGGGCGAATATCGGCTGCGACTGCGGGGGTTCGGGACGACTTGGAATGACCGGCAACTTGATCCTCCGGACCGGCAACACGTGGCCCGTCTTTATTCGGGGAATCGGCTGGTCGGTACTTTTGACCTGAACAATGGAGTTCCCGGGGAGGTGGAGTTTAAGATTTGGGTGAACCGGGGTGATCAGATGGTCATCGAATTTCCGACGCTCGATGCTCGGGAGGCGATGGCTCACTTGTTGAAACGGGGCAAGCCCTACCGAGGGGCCGGCGTGGCGCTTGATCTCGTTGAATCGGAAGGTCCATTGATGGGGGAATGGCCGCCTGCCAGTTACCGCGCCCTATTTGACCGGTTGCCGTCCGAATTGTGGAAGGCTAAAGACCCGATGGCGAAGCCACCGGCGCTGGTCAATCCCACGGGCGCGCATCATAACAATCGGTTTTACGTCGTGACCAAGGACGCCCCGGCCGAGGCGCGGCGGTTGCTTCGGCGTTTCATGGAACAGGCATTCCGCCGCCCGATCGTTCCCGGGGAAGAGGATCCTTATGTCGAGCTCGTGAAGCCGCTGCTCCAGGGAAAACTGGCGTTCCAAGAGGCCCTGTTGCCAGGCTTTCAAGCCGTCCTTTGCGCTCCTGATTTCCTGTTCTTGAATGAATCTCCGGGACGCCTGGATGACTGGGCGTTGGCCGCGCGTTTGTCCTACTTCCTTTGGAAAACGACTCCCGATGAGGAGTTGAGGCGCCTGGCCGCGGCGGGCCAACTCCGGAACCCCGACGTCTTGGTGGCTCAGGCTGATCGTCTGCTGGACGATCCGCGTTCCCGCAACTTCACGGACAGCTTTTTGGGTCAATGGCTCGACCTGCGAAAAATTACCTTTACGCAGCCGGACTCCAAGTTGTATCCGGACTTCGACTCGTGGTTGCAGGATTCTATGCTCGCCGAGTCGTTTCTGTTCTTCGAAGAGCTGCTGGGGCGGGATTTGAGCGTGGAGAATTTTGTGAAGTCGGACTTCACCTTTGTGAATCAGCGGTTGGCCCAGCTCTACGGAATCCCGGGCGTGACTGGATCCGCTATGCGGCGAATCACTCTGCCGCCGGACAGTCCGCGCGGTGGCTTCCTTTCGCAGGCGGCAGTCCTGAAGGTGACCGCCAATGGGAGTACCACTTCGCCGGTGATCCGGGGCGCGTGGGTCCGCGCCCGCTTGCTGGGGCAGAGTGTGCCGCCCCCGCCTCCGACCGCCGGATCCATTGACCCGGACACGCGCGGCACCACGACTATTCGGGAGCAACTCGACAAACATCGCCACGATCCTTCCTGCGCCAGCTGCCATACCAAGATTGATCCGCCCGGGTTTGCCCTGGAGAGTTTCGATGTTCGGGGAGCGTGGCGGGACCAGTACCGTTCGCTGGAAACGGGGGATTCGGTGGACCTAAAAATCAACAATCAGCCAGTGGCGTTCAAACTGGGTCGGGCGGTGGATGCAAGTGGCCGGACCGAAGAGGGTCGTGCTTTCCAGAATTTCTTCGAGTTTCGCGAATTGCTGCGAACGCAGCATAACACCCTGGCCCGGGGATTCGTGGAGAAGCTGGTGGTATTTGCCACGGGTGCTCCGATCCAGTTCGCCGATCGGGCTGAAGTTGATGCGGTGTTGCAACGCGCGAAGGCGAAGAACTACGGCATTCGTTCGTTGCTTCATGAAGTGATTCGAAGCCCCCTGTTCTTGCAGAAATAGCTAGCGGTTCCTCCTCCTCATGAACGCTCCCCACTTCGCCCTCGCTCGCCCACTGTCGCGCCGTCTTTTTCTTCGCGGGACCGGCGTGGCGCTGGCTCTCCCTTTGCTGGAAGCCATGCAACCGTCCTTTGCGTGGGCCCGTCCGGTCGAAAGCGGGTCGGCAGTGGGTCAGGATAAACCCCGACGGATGCTCGCGATCCTGACCAACATGGGGATTCTTGGAGCCAATTTTTTTCCAGAGAAAACCGGCGCCGAGTTCGCCCTGTCTCCCTATCTCGAGGAATTGAAAGAATTCCGCCAGGATTTCACGGTGTTTTCCGGCGTGGCGCATCCTGAAACCGCCGGCGGAGGCCATGCCGCCGATGTCACGTTTCTAACCGCCGCGCCTCATCCCGGTCGGAGCGGCTTTCGCAACACCATCTCCCTGGACCAGTTCGCCGCCGATCGAATCGGGCGCCAGACCCGGTTTTCCTCCTTGCCGCTTTTTGTCGGTACCGGCGGTGGGTCCTCATTGTCCGTCACGAGCAACGGCGTCCCCGTGCCCTCGGATACGCGGCCGTCCAAGGTTTTCTCCCGCCTTTTTGTGCAAGGCACCCCGGAGGAAGTCGAACAACAGGTCAAAAGTCTGCGCCAAGGACGGAGTATTCTCGACGTGGTCGGCGCTCGGGCCCGAACTCTGCAAAGCCGGCTCGGTCAACCCGACCGCGATAAGTTGGACCAATATTTCACTTCGGTACGGGACCTGGAGAAAGGACTGCAAACGGAGGAAGACTGGGAATACAAACCTAAACCGGTCGTAACCGAGGCCCCGCCGAAAGACATCGACAATCTGAACGATGTGATTAACCGGAGCCGGATGATGTATCGGGTCGCCCGACTCGCCTTGGAAACGGATTCCACGAGGCTGGTCACCTTGTTCATCGCGGATGACCACAATCCGCTGGTCCCGCTGGAAGGGGTCACTGAGGGCCATCACACGCTCACGCATCATGGTAACAAGCCGGAAAGTCTCGACCAATTGCGGACGATCGAGACGGCTCAATTCAAGGTCCTGGCCCAGCTCCTGGGGGATTTGAAGAAGACTCCGGAGGATGGCGAGACGCTGCTGGATCGCACGATGGTTTTCTACGGCTCGGCGATGGGGAATGCGAATGCCCATTCCAACGAGAATTTGCCGGTTCTCTTGGCGGGTGGAGGGTTCAAGCACGGCCAGCATCTCGCCTTCGACCGGAAGCGAAATTATCCGCTGCCCAACCTCTTTGTGAGCATGTTGCAGCGTTTGGGTCTTCCAGCGGACAAATTCGCCACTTCGACCGGGACGATGCGCGGATTAGACCTGGTGTAGCCGGAGAGTAACCCGCTGGGCTTGAAAGAATCCTCCGGTTCCGGGACAAGGAGCCTCGCCGCCAGCAATGCCCGGCTAGCTTTCCGCTCATGAATCCGGTCCGCGAGGCACACCTTTTCCAGCAAGCTCTTGCTCAGCCCGTGGCTCGGCGCCATGCCTGGCTGGAGCGTGAGTGCTTGGGCGATGTGAGTTTGCGTCAACGCCTCGAAAGCCAACTGGTGGCCCACGAGCGGTCCGACTCCGAAACCTTGCTGGTGCCGCATACCGCGATTCAAGAATCGGCGGTCTCCTTCGAAACGTCCCACGAACCTCCTGACGAAGCCGTCGGTCAATCCCTGGGTCGATATCGGCTGATGGAGAAGATCGGCGAGGGCGGGTGCGGTGTGGTCTACGTTGCCGAGCAGACGGAACCCGTGCAGCGCCGGGTCGCGCTGAAGGTCATCAAGCTGGGCATGGACACGAAAGCCGTGGTCGCTCGGTTTGAGGCCGAACGGCAGGCCCTGGCGATGATGGATCATCCGAACATCGCCAAAGTGCTCGATGCGGGCGCGACCGAATTGGGCCGGCCGTACTTCGTGATGGAATTGGTCCGCGGTATCCGAATCACCGACTACTGCGACCAGACTGGCCTCAACACCCAGGACCGACTTCATCTAATCATCAAGGTTTGTCAGGCGATCCAACACGCGCATCAAAAGGGAATCATCCATCGGGACATCAAACCGTCTAACATCCTGGTCACGCTGCACGACGGAGTGCCGGTACCGAAGGTGATCGACTTTGGGATCGCCAAAGCGACGGAAGGACGGCTGACCGACAACACGGTCTACACGCAATTGCATCAGTTCATTGGCACCCCGGCTTATATGAGCCCGGAACAGGCCGAGATGAGTGGATTGGATATCGATACGCGCAGCGATATCTACAGCTTGGGGGTTTTGTTGTACGAGCTGTTGGCTGGAAGCACACCTTTCGATGCCCAGGAATTATTGGCCGCGGGACTCGATGGGATGCGGAAGACGATTCGCGAGCAGGAACCCGTTCGGCCAAGCACTCGGCTTTCCGGCTTGCCAGGCGAGCAATTGACCACCACCGCGAAACGCCGCTCGGAGGAGGGGCCGCGACTGGTGCGACAACTGCGGGGTGACCTAGATTGGATCGTGATGAAGTGTCTGGAGAAGGACCGTACCCGCCGTTATGACAGTGCGACTGACCTTGCCGCCGACCTGACGCGATACTTGACCAACGAGCCCGTGGTCGCGCGTCCTCCCAGCGCCGGGTATCGGTTCCAAAAGGCGTTCCGGCGAAACAAGCTCGTGTTTAGTGCGGGGTTGGTGGTGGTGGTGGTCTTGTTGGCGGGGATTTCGGCGAGTCTGTGGCAGGCGGCGCGGGCCACGCGGGCCAAGGTTGAAGCGGAGACGGCCCGGATAAACGAGGCCGCGTCTCGCCAGCAAGCCGAAACGGAACGGGAACGGGCCACGGCCAGCGAACAATTGGCCCGCCGCACCGCCTATAGTTCGGACATGAACCTCGCCCAGCAAGCGCTGGCGGCGAGCAATGTTGGACGCGCCCAATCCCTGCTCGATCGGCAACGACCGCGGCCCGGCCAGCCGGATTTGCGCGATTGGGAGTGGCGTTATCTCTGGAGTCAGACCCGGGCCGATGAACATGAGGTCCTCCTGACGCATACCAACGGCACCAGTCGAGTTGCCTTTAGTCCGGATGGACGGTTGGTCGCCTTGGTTGAGCCCGCTGGCGAATTGGTGGTCAAGGATCTGATCGCGCGCCGGACCGTCTTGCACCAGTCGGGAGTGTGGAAAATGGCGTTTGCGAATCACGCTCCCTGGCTGGCTTTCGTGAGCGATAGTCGGTCCGCCTCCAATGCCGCGGTGGTCCTCTGGGACACCGTTCAGCGAACCGAGATCCGACGTTTTCCCATCGCGAGTCTGGTCGGACGCGGACATCTGGCGTTCTTGCCGGACGACACCCGGTTGCTGGTCGCCTCCGATCGACCCACCGTTTCCATCCTCTCCGGGCCGGAGACCAAGGACGTTCCCCTTCTTTTGTCGGCCTGGGAGATCGCCTCGGGAAAACTGGCCTGGCAACGCCCGCTGTTCGAACCGGAGACCAGTCAGGGCCGGACATTTGTCGTTTCACCCGAGGGGACGCGTGCGGTGGCTGCTCTTCCGGGGGGGAGGTTTCAGGTTTTGGACACGCAGTCAGGGCAGGATTTAGTGATGGTGAAGGCAACCGCGGAACGAGTTACAGCGTTGGCCTTTTCGCCCGACGGGAAAATCATCCTTTCCGGTGCCGGTTACACCGATCCGGTAATTCACCTCTGGGAGGCACAGCAGGGCACCCACCTCGGTTCGCTCGAAGGACATCGAAGTTGGGTCAGTGATTTGGTTTTTTCCGCTGATGGAAGCCAACTGCTCTCGGCCAGCGCCGACCAGACCATCCGGATTTGGAATTGGGCGACCCGACAACCGACCGGTTTGTTGCGCGGTCATCTGGATTCTGTGATGGGGCTGGCGCTGTTCCCGGATGCCCGGACGCTGGCCAGCCATTCCAAGGAGTCGATTTACCTCTGGGATTTGACCAAACCGTCTCGGCACCTCGGCTACCGCACTCTGCCGACCCGCCTCCTGCCCGACAGCGGCACCGTGTTTACGCCGGACAATCAGTCTATTTTGGGAGTCGAACCCGGAGGCGGGGTGGCTTTGTGGGATGTGCAAACGCTTAAGGAATCGCGTCGGTTGTGGGGTGATTCCACGAACCACTCCGTGCTGGCGGTCGCGCCGGATGTCAGTCGGGTCGTGCGCGTGGGACCGGAAGGCCGACTCCATGTCTGGGACCTAAATCTGGGACGGGAGAGTGCGCACGTTGACGTGCCTGGCGGAACGGGTGGGGGGTTCTTCACCGAGAATGGAAAGTTCCTGGTCACCGTGCAGGATCAAACCACGAATTTGGTGGCTGACCTATGGGACAGCGAAACGTGGCAACAGAAGGGTTCTCTTCAGGTTCGGCGGGATACCGCGATGTGGATCGGTGCCACCTCCCGGGCAAATTCGTTGGTCGAACTGTCGGAGGGCGCCATTCGGGTCTTTGATCTAACCCGCCTCGAAGAGGCGCCGAAGGAAATTCCTCACTCCGGCGACTACTATGGTTTGGAGGTTTCTCCTGATGGACGAACGGTGGCGGTGCCCTATCGAACCGGTCAGGTTCGTCTGTGGGATCTGGACACGCTTCAGCTCGTGGACACCCTCAAAGGGTTCCTGCTGGGAGCGCATTCGGTCACCTTTTCTCCCGATGGCCGCCGACTCGCGGCGGGCAGTAATGGACCGGAGGCCGTGAAGCTGTGGGACACCACGCTCCGCCAAGAAGTCCTTACCCTCAGCGGCGAGGGCTCAGTCTTTAAGCTCCTTAAATTTTCACCGGATGGCCGGTTTCTCTTGGCTATCAATGAAGATGGATTGGCGCATCTTTGGTCGGCACCCTCGTGGGCTGAAATTGCGGCGGCCGAGGCCCAGCGGCGGCCGTCGCCCTAGACGGCTCGAGTTTTAAGACAGGCTCTTAGAGATTCTTCAAACCCGTGGCGTCCGCGGTCAGCAGGTGCAGCGTTGAATCGGGAAGCACCCGGTGCATCGCGGCGGCGACAGCCTCGGGTTCCTGCAGCGTCAGGCAGACGATGGTGCTGCCGCTGCCGCTCAGCCAGCCGCCAATCGCCCCCGCTTTCTCGCCCGCGCGAATGACCCGGCTCAACTGTGGGATCAATTGTTCCCGGTACGGTTGGTGAATTCGATCATCAAAACATCCGCGGAGTGCTTCGAGTTTCCCACTGGCAAAGGCAGCAGTGATCAGAGCCACGCGGGTCAGATTGTGAACCGTATCGGCCTTGGAGAACTGCTGCGGAACCAGGGTCCGGGCCATGGGCGTACTGACTTCAAAATTCGGAATCAAGGTGACGAATCGAGCCCGCGGACTGACCGGAAACCGGATAGCCCGTGCTTCCCCCTTGATCATGGTGGACGCGGTGAACCCACCAAACAGGGCCGGGGCTGCATTGTCCGGATGACCTTCCAGACGGGTGACCAGCTGAAACAATCCGTCTTGATCGAGTGGCTCCCCGGTGAGTCGGTTAAGTGCGGCGACGCAGCCCAGTCGCGCCGTGACGCTCGAGCCGAGTCCCCGCGCCAGTGGAACGTCTCCGTCGATGGCGATCTCGCAGCCAAATGCAGGCTTACGGGCGGCGCGAAAGAAGGCTTGGGCCGCTTCGGTGAGCATTTGGGTGGCAGGACCACGAGCTTCGTCGGAAATGGGCGAAGTGATCGTGACTCCGCGCCGCGGAAGGCGCCGGGCCGAGACGCGGTTGAAGAGGCGTAGAGCCAGGCCCAGAGAATCAAATCCGGGACCCAAGTTGGAGGTGGTACCCGGAACGCGGACAGAGACCGAGGAGGACATTTTGGATTAGGCTTCAGACTTGGATTCGCGCGTCAGGATATCGGCGACGGCGCGGCGCGGCGACTTTCCTTCGTAGAGGGTGGCATGGACCTCCGCGGTGATGGGCGCACTCACCCCGAGTTTCTGAGCCAGTTCATGGGCCGAGCGGCAGGTTGGATATCCTTCGACCGCGTTGCGTAACGAGGCGAGGACTTCGGCCACGGGTTCACTTTTGCCCAGGCGTTCGCCAAAGCCGCGGTTGCGACTGAGTTTACTGAAGCAGGTCACGGTCAGGTCACCGAGCCCGCTGAGTCCGATGAACGTTTCGGGACGCGCGCCACACGCGGCTCCCAAGCGGCTCATTTCGGCCAGACCGCGGGTGATCAGGGCCGCCTTGGCATTATCGCCGAATCCCAGTCCGTCGCAGGCGCCGGCGGCAATGGCGACCACGTTTTTTAGTGCGCCTCCCAATTCGACGCCGAGGAGATCGGGTGAGGTATAGACCCGGAACGAGGGACGATGGAACAAATCCTGGATGAGCGAGGCCAGTTTGGGGTCATGACTGGCGGCGACGACGGCGGTCGGAACTCCGCGAGCCACTTCGGCTGCGAGGGACGGTCCGGAAAGCGCCGCCAGGAGGGCTTGGGGAGCGGTTTCGGCCAGGACGCGGCACATGGTTAAGCCGGAGTTGTGCTCGATTCCTTTGGTGGTGCTGACGACGAAGCCGGAGAAGGAGCCGAGCTGAGTTGTGATTTCGCGGAAGGCGTTGGACGGAATGGAAACAATGACGCCCTCGGCGTCGCGCAGGGCGCTCGAGAGGTCAGGTTCCAGGATTAATTCTACCGGTAGCGCGACCCCGGGCAAGTAGCGGTGGTTTTCCCGCGCATTGGAGGCTTCGAGCAGGCGGGCTGGGTTGTGTCCCCATAGGGTGACCCGGTGGCGGTTTTGAGCCAGAATAAGAGCCAGGGCGGTTCCCCAAGCTCCGGCACCAAGGACGGTAAGATTCATGACGGAGTTAGTTTGGCGGAACGTTTTCCTCCGAATTCGAAACGCGGTTCGGTTCCGGCCCGCAAGCGCTGAATATTGCCGCGATGGCGCCAGATGGCGAGTCCGCCCAAGACGGCTGCCAGCGCCCATAGAGCACGATTGGACGTGGTGAAGGCGGTGCCCACTGGCAGGGCGAGGGCCGCCACGATACTGGCAATGGACATGTACCGGGTGAGCAGTAGGACGAGGAACCACGTGCTCAGAGCAATCACCAACGCCCACGGCAGCAGTGCGCCCATGACCCCGGCGGTGGTAGCGACGCCCTTGCCACCCTTAAAGCGAAGCCAGCAGGTGTAGTTGTGGCCCAAGATGGCGCCAACGCCAGCGACCAATGGTAGGTAAGCGGCGGCCTCCGCGGTCATCGGGGCGCTGAACCAAAGGGGCACCCATTTCACCGCGGCGGCTCCCTTCAAGGCGTCGACGAGCAGCACAAAAATTCCCGGGCCCTTACCCAACACCCGAAAGGCATTCGTGGCGCCGATGTTTCCGGAGCCATGCGCCCGCAGGTCCACTCCTTTCACACGGGCTACCAGGTAACCCGTCGGAAGTGAGCCGACAAAATAGGCCACCACGGCAGTAAGTAGGAATCCAACGATCATCTCAGGCCCGCACTTGTAGGAAGCGTTCCGTTCGGATGCCAGCCGGGAGTTGTTCGATTAGCGTCTGGAATTGTCTTGCGTACCGAATTTGTTGAGCTTGGCCGCGTGCCCTGGCCGGCCATTTATTCGGCAACCGGACTGGATCTGGTGGAACCTTGAGTCGGGAACTCGATTCGGCGCTGAGAATCCGCAGGACCTGTCTTGAGCGGGCGCTCACAAGAATCGGTCGCAATAGGGGGCAAATCGCTGCCGCTCGGTCGCGTGATTGAGGCCAAATTGCGCCAGGGAATACTGATGCTGGCCAAATCGTCCTTTTGGATTCGAACTGCAAAATTTGGCGAGCCGGGCTTCCGCGGTGCCGGATAACTCAATCCCAAACTGGCGATACACTTGACGCACGGTCGCCAGGGGGTCTTGGATGAGATTGGCAGAGGACACATGCATTAGACGTTCCGGCGGGATCAGCCCCGCATCTAACGCCGCCATCGCCCGTCGCAGGCCTTCGGTCCAAGTGATTGCCAATTCCGGTCCAACCTCCTGCGGGTTGACCGCGTCGCTGAAAACGCGGCGCAATTCAGAACATAAACTCGCGAGTGAACCCAAGGTATCCAAGGGGGTTCGATGAGTCCAAACTAGACACGCATCGGGATACGTCGCCAACAAGGCGGGCAGTTGAAACAAGTGATTGGGCGCTTTCAACACCCAGCGCTCGCCCGGACATCGCCATTGGAGATGCTGGAGTAACTGACGATGAACGCGGTAGGAGTCCTGAAAATCCTGTCGCTCCAACCAGTCCGAATACGAAGGAATCCGGTACATCGTATCGAATTGGTAGCTCACGAACGAATGGCTGTGCAGGAGCACGCATTCCTCCGCTAGACGTGCCCCGACCGGATGGATCCGTTGAAACCGTGGTGCCAAACGCAGAAACCAACGGACCTGTTGCTCCGCAAATTCAATACGGGGATCGGAAGTGTGCGTGGCGGATTCCGGAGGCGGCGAGGGTAGCATGGCCTCCCAAGTCAAGGGAACGCGATTGGCCGGATCCTGGGACAATAACCGGTGCAGGAACGTAGTGCCCGAACGAGGTAATCCGACGACGAAGATGGGGTGCCGGATCGGTTGGACGGCGATCTGCGGATGCAGCTGCCGATCGCGCTCCAATTGGAGCCGGTTTCGCAATACTCGGAGAACATCACTGCGAAGCGCCAGTCGCCCAATCAGGTTGAGCCGGGCTTCGGAATCACAGGCCGAGAGCAGCGACCGCATCGCCGGCTCGAAGTCGGGTTCGCCGAAGGACTCAAGGCGGGCGCGTTGGCGGGCCGTGGCCAGTAGGTTGTCCGGATTCAAATCAACAAATCGACCCAGTGCGGGACCCAGCAGGCGCCCGCCCAGATGGACCAAAGAAGCCAAACCTGGCCGTTGAAAATCGGTCAGAGACATGCGGCCACGTGGGGACTTGTCAAAGAAAGCATTGGAGCGACAAAAGAGGGCGGTGACGCGGGCCAAGTCGTCAACGGTTTTCGCTGGTGTGGGCAATTGGGGGAACGAACAGGACTGGGTACTCTGTGAAGTGGCGGCCCGCCCAGCGGAAGCCGCCCACGAACCCTACGGCTAATTCATGCTCCTTTCGTGAGGAACCATTCTGCCACCGTATCGATTCCAAGGAGCGAACGATCCGGCGACGCGGGGAATGAAAAAACCCGGATGGGGCGCATCCGGGCTGGCAAAAAGGGTCGTTGGCCAAGGTTAGCTCAAGCCTGACGGCGGCGACGCCAGGCGCCGAAGGCTAAGCCAACGGCGGCCAGGGTGCTTGGGACCGCGGAGTGGGCCTCGGGAACTGGGTTGAGCACGATCGAAGTCTCAATGTTGAAGGTCGACGCGACGGTGTGTCGCTCGGCAAAATAGAGATCGAAGTCATAGGTTCCACCGGCGACCAATCCGAGGGCGCCGGCCGACGCCGTGAGATCGACCGACGCGGTCTGCGCCGAATGAACGCCACCGAGATCAATGGCGAGCTTGCCGTTGATGTACACCCAGAGATCATCATCACCAGTGAAGGAAAACACCTGTCCTGGGACGTAGGTGAAGTCGGTGTGAATCTCGTAGGTGAAATGATAATTGTGGCTGAATCCCGGGTAATTACCGAAGCCTAGGCCATCGATGGGGAAGAACGCGGCATTCGAGTAACCATAGACGCCAGAACCGGGGGCGGTTTCAGCCAGAGTGATCGAGTAGGGGAGGGGGATGTTGACTCCAGCCACGTCATTATACCACTGATTGAACGTGGCTGCGCTATGGATCGTGGGGCTTGAAACCGGAAGATATACCGGGTTCTTCGAGGCGGGGAGGGTCGAACTCAGTACGCCCAGGTCATTCGCAATAACATATTCAAAGTCCGGATTGGTGGCCGGAGTGAAGTCTCGGACGGTACCGGCGAGGCTTATGGTCGGAGGGCCGGCCAGGAGTGGAGTTGTGCCGAGGAGCGCCAAAAAGCCGGCGCTGAACAGTATTTTAGTATTCACTTAGGTGGGGGAGGAACTGCGCTTTTTAAGCCAACACTTTATTCGACTTCAAAACAAGCTCAATGTTCCCTTGGTGAAGGGCTTTGAGAGGCTTCTGGCCTCAGCACTTTTCCGCGGGGCACAGACCGGTGAGAAATGAGGTGTACTTGAATCACGCAAGCCGCGATGAGTTTCTTACCGTCCGACATAAAAAACCCGGATGCGAAAGCATCCGGGCGCAAAAGAACTAGCTAAAGGAGGACCGACTTAGGCTTGGCCCTGCCGGCGACGACGCCAAGCTCCGAAGGCGAGACCGACCGCAGCCAGGGCGCTCGGAACAGCCGTGGTGGCTTCCGGCACCGGGGTGTCGTTGAGGGGAATCGATGTCTGGATGCTGAAGTTCGACTGCGTGGTGTGACGTTCCGCGAAATACAGGTCGAAGTCATAGGTGCCACCGGCAACCAAACCGAGGGCGCCCGCGGAAGCCGTCAGGTTGACAGTCTTGGACTGCGCCGAATGAACGCCTCCGAGATCAATGGCGAGTTTGCCATTGATGTACAGCCAGAGGTCATCATCACCGGTGAAGGTGAAGCTCTGCCCCGCCTGATAGGTGAAGGTGGTGTGGATTTCGTAGGTGAAATGGTAGTTGTGACCCGTGGCCCCGAAATTACCAAATCCCAGACCATCAATCGGGAAGAAGGAATTGTTGGTGTAGCCATAGATCCCCGATCCCGGGGCCGTCTCGTTCAGGGTGATGCCGTGAGCGAGGGGAATATTAACGCCCGGGACATCATTATACCACTGATTGAAGGTCGCGGCGCTGTGGATAGTGGGGCTCGAAACCGGGAGAAAAACCGGGTTCTTCGAGGCGGGAAGATTCGGGCTCAGCACGCCCAGGTCATTCGCGATCGTGTACTGAAAGTCGGGGTTGGTGGCGGGGGTGAAATCGCGCACGGTTCCCACGAGATTGATGGACGGCGGACCGGCCAAGAGAGTGACACTGCTGGCCAGTGCTAAGAGACTTGCGGAGAGGATTGATGACTTGCTCATTTTTGATAATTGCTTACTGCGCTGGCTCTTTAATGCAGGAAGGAGGCCAACCCAAAACTTGGAGAAAAACGCTCGAAACGGTCACCTGAGTCGCTTCAACCGATTGATCACCAACTGAGCTTGTCCCAAAACAAAGCCGGAAATGACACCCTGTCATCCCCGGCCGTTCGACGGCAGAAGTAATAACTCCAGCGAATCCCGTCAGTTCGTTAGTCGGAAGAATTCAGGACTCGTCCCGGTAGCAACGCGAACCACATTGGCTGATCCTTCGACGACCACCGGCTCCAACGCGTCCGTCCAGGCCGCCCCCAAGGCAGTAGACCGTTGCAATCGGTACCCGACAGCCTCGGTCGACCAACGGATCTGGACTTCGGCAGATCCCTGGATCACCTGGAGGGCCGGCGCCGGAAGAGTACCCTGAACCTCCACTACGGCTGCTTCGCTCGCGAACATACCCAGGCCATCCAAGACCAACACGGAATAGTCTCCGGCATCCGGAACGGTGCTGCTGGTAATCGTGAGACGGTCGGAAGTCGCTCCGGCGATGCGGCCTCCATTCACCAGGGCCATCCCATTACGACGCCATTGATAGAGCAGCCCACTTCCAGTGGCCTTCACATTCAGGGTGATGGCGTCGCCGGCGTTGACGGACTGTCCGGCCGGTTGTTCCGCGATGATCGGGGGCGTGCGCTCCCCGGGAACCACGTGAACGTCGTCCACGAGCAAGGAAACGTCCCCGCCTGCCGGTCCGGTGATCTCGAACTTCAGAACTCCTTCGGTCGAGTCGGCCGTGAACGGCACATACTTCGCTGCGAACGGATTTCGTCCACCAATGGGAGGGATCTCCTCTTCCAGGACGGTCGCGTCATTCCAGGAGACCCGAGTCGTGGGAATACTGCCGCCACAGCAATTGCGGCCATTGATGGAGTAGATCAGGGTGTACTTCTGCCCTGCTGTAAGTCCCGGTATCGACTGACTTAGAAACCCGCCGATTCCCTGAATGAAGCCCGTTCGATCTTGATCCGGTACATCGCCGTTGTCGCTGAAGGGGCCTTCCCCATCGACATTGATTCCGCGGCCAATGTTGCTGTCCCAGCCTGCCAGTTGGAAGGGCTGCGTGTAGCCGACGCCCGCGGGCGATCCGCTCGATTCAAAACTCGGATTCTGGATCACGATTTCATCGGCTGCCCGAGGAACGATGCTCACCGCATCGAGAACTACTGAGCCATCTCCCGTGACTTCGTGAACAAACTCGAGCAGGCCGGAGGTGGCTTCGGCAATGAACGGGACGGTGGCCGAGTAGTAATTGACTTCGCCGAGATCCGCCACGGGCTTCACTTCCGCGTACTCAGCCACAAGCTTGCCGCCGAAGCGAACGGTGAGTTTCTGGGACCGTTCGTTGCAGCAGTTGCGCGCATTGTAGCGGTATTGCAGCCAGTAACTGCGCCCAACGGTGAGCCCATTGATCTGTTGGGAGAGTGAACCGGCGCCCTGGATGAAGCCGACCTGTTCGCGATCCGGAACGAGTCCGTTGTCCCCGAATGGACCGGCCGGGTTGGCCGGGCCATCGGTTCGATTCACTCCGGTGTTGCCGGATCTTTGCCAGCCCAAGATGTCGCCATAGCCCGGGGAAGCTGGGGCTGGACCACTTTCAAAGGACGCATTCTTCACGAATGAGCTGACCACATTAAGGGTTGGTGTGCCGGTGACGGGAATTTTGGCACTCTCCAGGACGTTAATGGAAGCGGTCCCGCGATTGACCGATTCAACGGAGAACGTCCGGCTCGTCACATTCGGATCGAAGCGGACCGTCAAGGAACCGTCATCGGCGGCGCCCACGAGGCGCCCCACCGCGGCACTGGAAGTGCCCAAGCGAATATCGACCCCGGTCGTGGTCACGGCTTCGGCTGGGATGTGCAACGTGTAGGTGATCGTTTCGCCGGGAGAAACCTCACTAGCCAGCGGACTAAAGGCCATCGGCGGGAGCGGTTTTTTGATCACGCCGAGCAACCGGACATTGTCGAGCAGCAGGGCATCGCTTCCGGCCTTAGTCTGCGCGAGGGATAGTTCGGCTTCGGTGGCAGCAGCGGTGAACTTGAAGCTCAGAACCTGATAGGCTCCCGGCGCGATATCCGGTTCAGCGATGATGGTGTCGCCGACCTTGATTTGCAGTTTTGGGGCGGTTCCCGTCTTGGCGTTCACGCCTAACTTGAGTTCGTATTCGTTGCCGATGATCAACCCGTCCAAGGTCTGGGACAACGAGCCTTCGCCTTCGATGAAGGCGACCAGGTCCTGGTCGGGCACGGTCCCATTATTGGCAAAACCAGCGGTTCCATCATCGACTCCCGCGGTGCCGGTTTGCACCCAACCCGCGATGGTGGCGACGGCACCGACGGCCGGGAGGATTCCACTTGCTTCGAAGCTGGGATTCCGGAGGACGATGTCATTCGTGGCCCGCGCGACGACAGTAATCCCGTCGAGCAGCAACGTTCGATCGCCGGACACAATGTGGGTGAACCGGATCGTTCCGGTGTCGGCTTCGGCGGTAAACGGGGCGCTCATGAAATAATAGCTCCCGGTGGAAGGCCTTAAATTCGCATCGCGGCCAATCTCGGTATCATTCCATTTTACGATCAATTCCTCCGCGGAGCCGCCACCTTGTCGCCCGTCGTAGAACAACTGCAGCCAATACGTTTCACCGGCAATGAGTCCGGAAATATCTTGGGTGACGTCCCCGCCCCCTTGTTTGAAGCCAACCCGGGTCCGGTCGGGAACGGGAGTGCCAGAATTGTGAAAGGGTCCGGTGGGATCGAGTTCCAGATCATTGACACCACTTATGCCGGTCCATTCGTCGGCCGAACTGTAATGGGGCCAAGTGTCGTTAAAGTTGCTTTCGAAGCTGGGATTACGGATGAAGGCCGCACCCAGGGCAGGCGTTCCGGCCCACGCCAAGGTGAAGGCCAGGCTGAGGAGGTATTTTGAGGAGTTCATGGTGTCTTCTGCTTGAAGTTCAAGATGACGTCATTGGTCTGCCGTCGAGTCCGGGCTGCGATGTGGTAGTCGAAGAAAAGGATGTTCGCAGCGCCTTCGGGATGCCGGTTGCCGTGCCGAAATCCCAGATCGTAGGTGCCATCTGGATTTCGACTCAGACTGCTGACGGCCGGATGATTCAGTTCCAGAGACACATCGACGCCGGCCAGGATGCCGCTCGGGTTTGCCAGAGACGTGATTTTTTCGGTTCGTGCGCTGGTGACCGCCGGCGGAAAGCTTACCAACGTATATTGGCTCAAGGCGTAGCTAATCTTCCACGGGTTCCCTGGGACCCCTGACTTGTACTCTTTGTAGGTTCGATAGTGGTTTTCCTTGAGCCGGTCGGGGCAGGGAAAGACCAGCGTGGCAAAGTCACTGTTGGTGGTGCGGGTTCCCGACTTGAACGCGGTTCGTTTCAGATACGGCTGAAGGAGATAGTGAAAATTGTTCACATCCGCCGAATCGTTGCCGGCGTTGTACCACCACGCGTAGGGCATTCGATCCTGGTTGTCGTCGGCATACATTGCGATCGCGAGGCCGATCTGCTTCAGATTGTTAGCGCACTTGGTTTTAGACGCCTGTTTTTGCGCTTTGGCCAGGGCCGGGAGCAGCATTCCGGCGAGAATTGCAATGATCGCAATGACTACCAGGAGTTCGATCAGCGTAAAGGCGCGGTCCAATCGACAGGACTTCACGGTAGGTGAATTCGCAATTCTCACGGGAATACGAGAACCTAGGGGCAATCTTCGCGGATGGGCAAGGTTGGCCCTTCGCTAAATCGAAGGACCGGCTCGGACTTGGTACGTCACCGTGAAGTTCCCGCTGATCAATGGCGGCAAGGTCACGGGCGCCGGAGCACCCGCTCGCCCCCGCACCGGAGGACCAGAAGGGCTCCGGGAGGATTTCCGTAACCAACTAGGGGAACTGCTCCTCGATTAAATGCCGTAGGCCAGCGGAATTCTTTCTGGTAGCATGCTAACACCTTGATGAGTTTCCTAAATCAGAATTCGCACGACACGTTCGAGGGACCTCGGTGATCGATTTCGCTGTAAGCCTTCGCGTCTCTGGCCCGTTGTCTCGGGCAATTCGACCCAGTTATGATCCGTCGCCCTTTTAACTGTATTCGCCCAACCCTGTACCAGTGGATTGGCCTCTGTATGCTAATTGCGGTCGGAAACACCTGTGGGGCCGGTTCGCCTCTGGAACCGCCGGTTCGGTTGGAATCGACGAACAGTCATTTGCTCTTCCGGGTGACCCCCCGCCTCTTCTCTGGTTCCCAACCTGAAGGCGACGCTGCTTTCGCCGAGCTCGCCCGCCTCGGAATTAGAACCATCATTAGCGTCGACGGTGCCCGGCCTGACACCGAAGCCGCCCGCCGTTACGGCTTACGGTATGTTCACCTGCCGTTCGGCTATGACGGCGTGCCGTCCAATCGGGTTGTTGAGTTGACCGCCGCTGCTTCCTTGCCCACTCAGATCTATGTTCACTGTAACCACGGGCTACACCGGGGCCCGACGGCGGTGGCGCTTATGTGCCTGGCTCGGGAAGACTGGACTACCGAGCAAGCGGAAGCGTGGCTCAAGCAGGCTGGGACGGCGGCGGACTATCGCGGCCTGTACCGAGCTGTTCGGGAATTTCAAGCACCTAACTCACACCAACTGGTCTCAATAACCAGCTTCCCCGAAGTCGCTCAGACCTCTACCTTGGTAGAGTCTATGGTGGCGATTGATGGTCATCTGGATCAGCTGAAACGGCCTCAACAAGAGGGCTGGAATGGGCTCTCCGCTCCTCCAGGTTTCAGTGCGGTTCACGAAGCGACCCTGCTCTGGGAACACTTGCGCGAACTGGTGCGCCATACTGACACCGCCGGTCGTCCGGCGGACTATCGGGATAAGTTGGGTGCGTCAGAAACTGCTGCCGATGCGTTCCGCCAGATCCTTGCCGAAACGCCCGACGGACCCGCTACGTTGCTCGATGAAGCGTTTCGTGACTTGAGTAAAACCTGTATCGCCTGTCACAAAATTTACCGAAACTAACCTCGCCGTGTCACCGCTCGCTCCTCGCTTATTCGGCGTCTTCACCAGCCTAGCTTTCTTCGCTCTATCGGTGGTCGCCAACCCCGTGATCGATTGGTGCGCACTGATGTTGGATGCGATCCGGAACGACACGACTAACCCGACTCTGAGCAGCCGCAACCTGGCTATTCTGAACGTGGCCACCTACGACGCTCTCAATTCAATTACGCGCACGCATCAACCCTACCGAGTGCAACTCGAGGTCTCGCCGGACTCTTCCTACGATGCGGCCATCATAGCGGCGGGACGCGAGGTCATGCTCACGCTGTATCCGAGTTTTCGACCGCGTACCGATCATTTATTTGAGACTCAGCGGTCCGCCCTTCCCAACACGGCCGCGGTGACCAACGGCCTGGCATTGGGACGCGAAGTAGGGTTGAAGATCATTGCCACCCGAAGTGCCGACGGAGCGAACACGGATGTGCCCTACATTCCCAGTGCGGCTCCGGGTCAATGGCGGCGCACCCCACCGTTTTTCCGTCCGCCGTTGACTCCGCAATGGCGCTACATTCGCCTTTTTTGTCTGCCGTCCCTCGGCCCCTTCCTTCCGGTCCCTCCACCGGCACTTAACAGCCCGGAATATGCGGAGAGCTTGAACGAGGTAAAGCGATTGGGTGGGAAACAAAGCCCCGAACGAACAGTCGATCAGACCGAGATCGCGAACTTCTGGTCGGACTTCAGCTACACCTCGATGCCGCCGGGCCACTGGCATGAGATCGCCGCGACAATCGCCCGAGACAAGAATCTCTCAGTTCCCGACTCCGCCCGCCTCTTTGCCCTGGTCGGATTGGCTCAAGCCGATGCCGCCATCGCCTGTTGGGAGGCCAAGTACCGCTGGAACCTGTGGCGACCGGTCACCGCGATTCAGCGGGCGGCCGAGGACGACAATCCACAAACGGAGCCAGACCCCGCTTGGGACCATCTCCTGGTCGCGCCGCCCTTTCCCGCGTATACCAGCGGACACAGCGGTTTCAGCAAAGCTAGTGCGCAAGTATTGACTCACTTCTTCGGCACCGATGCCGTCAGCTTCACCGCTCGGTCGGATACCTTACCGGGTGTCTTCCGCAAGTTCACCAGCCTCGCCGCCTGTGCGGACGAAGTCGGCATCAGCCGAATCTATGGAGGCATTCATTACTCGTTCGACAATGTCGAAGGCAAACGGGTCGGTGGCCTCGTGGGCGACTACGTCAGCCAAAATTTTCTGTTACCCAACGCGTCCCTACCGCAGATCCGGTTCGAGGGATTTACCAATGACGTCCCCTTTCTCCGGGTGCATGGACAGGTTGGCAAGCCGGCCATGCTGGAGTTCTCCTCAGATCTGATCCATTGGCAAAAACTGAGCACCAATTCAGCCGTGTCTGGCGGACTTCCCCTGCAGGGTGGGCGCGCGCTGGGTTGGGATCCGGGTTTTTACCGTGCTTGTGAAGATGCCCCCAGGTCACTTCAAATTGAGGTCCTCGACCCTGATTAACGTTTGGCCTTCCTCTCCCTCGATTGCGTCACGACAGTGCCTGAAGCCAGAGCAACGCCAATTCGCGCGCCACGGTGGGAATGTTTGAGTCCGGACATGTGGAAATGTAGGCGCGGTTAATTTTGGCCGAGCTCCAGGCCATCCAGAAACTCACTCCACCTGGAACCACCAATGCTCTTCTTTCCAAGGACCTTTCTTTCGGGTCATTGATTTGCGGCGACGATGGTACCTGGGATACCTCGCAGGCCTTCGGTTGTGCCTCCTGTCATGTGCCCAATCTTCCGCTGAACAACGGAGGTTGGGTCTACAGCGAACCCAATCCCTACGATCCCCCCGGCAACCTCCGTCCCGGCGAGAGCCCCACAGTAAACTTGGATCTCACGAGCGAAGACGTTCGGCCGCCACGACTGAAACCGTTCGAGGGCATCGTCTGGGTGTCCGCTTTTACCGACCTAAAGTTGCACGACATCTATGCGGGACCGAGTGATCCCAACATTGAGGCCATCGATATGAACCAGCCCGCGGGCTCTCCCGAATTCTTCGCCGGTAACCGGAGGTTCCTCACCCGCAAACTCTGGGGTGCGAGTCGGAAACCCAACTAGTTCCATCACGGTCAATACACCACGATGCGAGAATCGATTCTTGCCCACGCGGGCGAAGCGCGTGCGACCCGCGATGCCTTCACCGCTTTGACCGAGCCCGAGCGCAATTGCGTAATTGAATTCCTCATGACGCTGCAAGTTCTACCCGTGGGTGCGACTCATCTTTTTGTGGATGAGCGGGGCGCCGCCAAGCAATGGCCGCCCGCTCGCTTCACTCGTCTGACCCAGATCACACCTACCCGGATGTGGCTCGAGTGGGCCGGCAGTAGTGCTCTTTACGCCCCGGCTCGATTGCTGCAATTACAACGGTCGGGAAAAGTGACCGACACGTGGGAGAATTTGGGCCCGGCCAAGGCTTCATCAGCTGAGGCAACCAGCGAGCAACCGGCCGAGTTTTTTCGACTACAACCGACCGGTGTTCGCTGAGTCCACCGTCCATGCTCGGATCAGAGGTCTTTGGTTCGGCCGATAAGAAGATCAAGGCGCGTTTACTTGGCACCGCCAGGTAAGGGGACTTGCCCAGGCCTTCCCAAATAATACAGCAGGTCGCGAATCTCTTGTTCCTGCAGTTGGGTCAGCAAGCCCTCGGGCATCATCGACTGTTCTCCCTGTTCCACCTGCTCGACTTCGGCCCGCGGCAACTTCACCAGTTCGGTCGCGGTTTGCACCAGGTAGCCATTGTCATCCTGACCTTTCACCACGCCTATAACCACTCGCCCATCTTTGGTCTCCAGCGTGGAGGCCCGGTATTCGTTGGGGATGACGGCATTGGGGTACAAAATGTTCTGCAACAGGTACTCCAGATCGCCCCGGTTGGCGCCCGTGATGTCGGGTCCAACGGCGCCGCCCGCGTCGAACAATTGATGGCATTGGGCGCAGACTTTGTTGAACACGACTCGCCCGCGTGACGCATCTCCCGGGGTTGATCCCCCGGCGCGATACACTCGTTTAACCTTCTCAATTTCCGCCTGCATGTCCGGGCTGGTGTCTTTCATCACGCCCCAGACCAACGCGATTTGGTGGGCGACCCCAGGGTCTTTGAGGTTGCGAAGTTGGCGAACAATGTCGGCGGTAAGGTCACTTTTAGGTACGGTTCCGTCGGCCACTCCGCTTAGTAGGGGTTTAGCAAAGGCAGGACGGGAGGCCAGGGCATTGAGGGCCTCGCGTTTCTCCGCCACAGGCAGGCTGGAATAAGCGGCTAGAATGGAGTCCGGCGTGCCGGCATCGTCGTAGGCGGCGAGTCCGCGAATCGCCACTCCGCGGACGGCCGGGTCGCGGGTCAGCTTCTGGAGTACCGCCGGAAGCTCGAGATCACGAGCGGCCAGCAGGGATTCCAAGGCCTGGCGACGCGCCCCTGGATCGGCTTGGGTGTCACTGGCGGTCTGACGCAGGGACGCCCGGGCCTTTGGACTGCCAAAGGTGAGCGAAAGGGTCTGGGCCAGTGTTCGCACTTCGGAATTCGGACTCGCCGCGAGCTTCGTCTCCGCCTCGTCCCAACCGGCCGGCATCGGCACGGTACGACGGCCTTGTAACGCCGCTTTGAGGCCGCGGAGGATATCGAGTTGGAATCCGGGCTCGTTCGATTCCGTGAGCAGGCGCGCCAGTTGCGGGAGAGTATCAGCGGCGCGCCCGGGCAGGAGGCCGTTGAGTAGCAGCAGGCAGAGCAAAAGCGGTTTCATGCAGGGCGGGGACGATAGCTCTGGAAAGGGAGAAGTGCGTGACGGAATAGCGAACGTAGAAGCGTCCTTCAGTTCTGGGCGAGGCTGCCGGTGACGAGGCGACGGACGATGAATTCGCGGACCTTGGGAATCTTGCAGGCCTTCAACAAAGCCAACGCGCGCTCGGGATCGGTGGCCACACCGCCCTCGGCCGCCGACCAATATAACTGCGGCAAGTTGTGGTCGTCGGCGTCTTCCGCGTGCTGAACCAGAGCGGACAAGGTGTCCCAACGCTGTTCGACGGGGAGCCGTTGCAAGGCTGAAGCGATAAAGCGCCGGACCACGGGTGAAGGATCTTGCCGGGCCAGTTGACTGAGCGCGCCGACCGCCTCCTTTGCTCCCGGTACGTTCCACAACTGAGCGTCGGTGTAGGGAGCGTTTTCGTAGGCCAGTTGCAGAGACCAAGAACGGAGCCAGGCCTCCGTTTTCAAAGCGTCTTGGGTATGGGCGGGAATACCGCCGGTCAGGTTCAAGGCCCACAGGGCGCGCAACCGGGCCGGCAAATCCCCGCTCGTATTCACGGTCCGTGCCAGCTCAGTCCGAGCGGACTCCAAGGCGGCGCCGGACGCCTTCCGCTCCTGCAGTAACCGCCGCGCGTGCCGGCTCATCCACTCATTCTTCGAGGGCACCAGCTTGGCCAATTCGTCGTCGCTGAGCTGGGCCAGATTTAAACGGGACTTAGGTGTCGTGTGGTACACCACTTTGTACACCCGACCATTACTGCGGTCATGGCCGTCCTCTCGGTTGTGGTGGCACTGGTTCTTATCGTACCAGTCGATGATGTAAACCGAGCCATCGGGATCGTAACGCTGGTTCAGCGTCTGACTCCAAGTGTCGTTGAAATTAAGGAAATCGTCCCCGTGTTGGCCCACATAGCCGGAGCCGGCGGGAACCGGACGATCCACGTTCAAGCGCTGACCGTGAATATTGCCGATGAAAAGTTGATTCCGGTATTCGGCCGGCCAACTGGTCCCCAAATAGGCCATCATCCCCGCATGGGCATGACCGCCTCCAGAAGCGTCACTTCGGCCATTACCGGCGTGCGGACCCTGGTTCCCAGCGAAGTGAACATGGTCGGCCACGGTGGTGATATCTTCGTAGACGTAGGGGAAGATCGGCTTGCCGCTGCGCGAATCCCGCGACTTCGTGTTCCGGGCCGCCTCGGCCAGATTAAGGCAGTAATGCTCGCCCCCCTGTCGAGTGAGTCGTGCACCCTGAACCATATGAAACAGATGCGGAATAACGCACATTTCCGACCAGAGGTTTCCGTATTCGTCAAAGTCGATACCCCACGGATTCGAACCGCCCTCGGTGAACACTTCGAACCGTTCCTTAGTGGGATGGAAACGCCAGGCGGCGGCGTCCACCCATTGCCGCTCGTTTGCTGGTGTCCCGGGTTTGCCCACGTTCGATGGACAGAACACGCCATGGCACCCGTAGAGCCAACCATCGGGTCCCCAAATGAAGGTGTTGAGCGTCTCGTGCGTGTCGGCGGTGTAGTTCCAACCATCGAGCACGATTCGGGGCGATCCAGCCGGTTTCGGCGTGTCCCCCTCCGCTATCGGAATGAACAGCAGATACGGCGCCGCACCGACCCAGACGCCTCCAAACCCGTACTCGATTCCGGAAACCAAATTCAATCCCTCCTGAAACACGGTGCGCCGGTCGAAGCGATGATCGCCATCGGTGTCTTCGAACACGAGAATACGGTCCTTACCGCCCAGGATATCCTTAAGCAATTCTTCGGACGTTCCGTTCTTGGGCGGATGCCCGATCCGTTTCGGATAGGTAATGCCTTCCACCACCCAAAGCCGGCCACGATCATCATCGCAAAAGGCGATTGGTTGTTGCACGTCAGGTTCGGCCGCAAACAGGTGCATCTTAAATCCGGGAGGCAGGGTGGCTTTGCCGACTGCTTGCGCCGGAAGTAATCCCGCAAACAGCACCGCATCAGCCGGCGGCGGTTCATTCTTCTTGGCCTCGGCCAAAGTAAACTCGTTCTCCAACTGGGGCCGGCTGGGATAAAAGGCGAAGCCGTCGAAGTTGAGATGACCCCAGTGGCCGGAGCGTTCGTCCACCAACCGAATGTAGATCTCCTTCCCGAGGCGATCCTTCAGATCCACCACGATCGGTCGTAAGGTCTCACTCTCCACTCCACTGATCTTGAAGAACACGGTGCCGGTTCCACCTTCCACCAGTTCCAGCCGGGTTTCCGACCAAGTGCCAGCTGCAAATCGGAAGCTCGCCCACGGATGGGTGACTCGAAAAGGTTTCGAAGCGAGGGTCCCGCGCGGGTCATCGCCCACCTTTTCGTAGCCACCAATCCAAAACTCTCCCAGATGCGCCGACGCCATATCAGGTCGGCGGGCCTTGACCGTATCGCCTCGCACCGGTTGACCAACAAACGCGTTGCCGGTGGGCGTCCAATCGGTCAGGTCGCCCGTTTCAAATCCGAGATTGAGCACCCGACCTGAGCCGTCGACTGGGCCCACTCCCTCGGCGGCTCGGGAGATCGGTAGGCACATAGCCAGAGCGCCCACGAGCAGCGAAGGGGATAAGGGTAGGCGTGACATCGCGATAAATGAATCAAGGAATGGTCACTTGATAGAAGCTGTTTTCACTCGGCGAATTCAACACCACCGTCTCGGAAGCTCCCGCCAGGGTGACCGCTTGGAGGACCGTCCAGTTACCGGTGGAAAGCGCAGGGCGTTGCTCTAGGTTCACCACTGTGCCAGCCGTCCCGCTGATCGTGAACTGCAGGGAACCCTGCGACGCACTCAAGACCAGAGATGGCGGCTCTGACGGGATAATGGTGGGCGGATCGGTCAGATCAGGAATGCCATCGCCATCGCCGTCGTTCGGATCGCTGATGAAGATGTCCCAGAGATCGAACTCATCTTGGAAAGGAGTCCCGGGCATGCCATCGAGAAAGAAAAATGATCCGGCGTACCAGGGACGCGTCGCGATCCGATCCAGAAACAGTTCTACTTCCTCAACTTCATGCGTACCCAGAATTTCATAGTTCACTTGGTCGGATCCCGTCCATTGAGTCGGCCGACGTTCCAGGGACCGGGCATCGGTCAGGATAAGAGGGAAGCCTCCGACCAGCTTGCCCTCACCTCCGACGCGAGTCAGATCAAGATTGCCCGACACGTCGCCGCCTAGGGCTGAAGCCGCGGTGTAGGTGAATTTCCCGGAGTATTGGAAAATCTCGAAGGTGTGTTCGAAAACCAGCTCATCCCCTAAGGCCGAAGGCGTGGCCAAGCTGAGTCGAACCTGACCCGTATTCTTTCCCGCTGCGCGCGACCAGACGGCGCTGACGGGCTGAGGACCGTCACCGAAGTCAGCCGATCCGGCGGTCTGGGCGTCGATCGCTCGGTCGACTTCAAAAAAATCGGTGATGAAGTTCAGGTTCGAATCGCCGGGCAAGGGGATGTCCACTTCCAAGAACGCGGTGAAGCCGACCTCAAAGAAGGTGTCTTCCAACTGGAGAAGGGTCGCGTAATTACTGGTGCCACTGTAAGCAAACCATTCGTTGTTGATGGAGGCGATTTCCGACTGGTCATTAAAGTCCGCCGTGAACGCTGCTAAGTAGGTGGATCCGATGGAGTCATCCGCGGAGGCGGAGAAAACGGCGATCGACTGGCAAGCCATGGTCACGGTCGCCTCGTTCGCCAGAGCGCTGAACGAGAGAGTGCCCGCCAGGAGGGCGGCGGAAAACTGGCGGGGTTGCATGAAGTAAACCCTGAACAACCCGAGTCGCGCCGGCAAGTCGGCAATCGACTGGGCTTGGGCTGGGTAGGGGTAGGGACGGTGCGCGGGGCCGTGCCCGCGCACTTGAGCCGAGTGAAGGGACGCTGGGAGATCCTCCTGGGTCGACCTCCAAATTCCGGTTGGACAGTTTCGCGCCCGTCGGGGACGCCGCCGCGCACCGTCCTTATCTGGTGACTTCAGAGTCGATTGAGCGCGCTCAGCACCGCTTTCATCGAGGCGAGTTCGATGTTGGTATCCACCCCGGCGCCCCATTTCACCTGGCCCTCTGCGGTTTTGATTTGGATATACGCAATCGCACTCGCTTCGGTGCCGGCGCTCAAGGCGTGTTCCTTATAGTAAGCCACGCTAAAAGCGGGCGCTCCAGCACCCACCAGAGCCGCTACGAACGCCGCGATCGGACCATTGCCCTGTCCAGTGGCGTGCACTTCGCGTCCCTCTCGTCGCAACGAAGCACGGCAGGCAAACACCCGATCCAAACCATCGGCCTGGAAGTGGATGAGTTCCCACGGCGTCTCCCGTTGGATGTACTCGCGCCAAAACATCGCCTTCAACTCCTCGGCCTTCACTTCTCGGCCCAGGGCATCCACCAGGTCATTGGCAATCGGCCCAAATTCACGCTGCAACTCCTTGGGTAATTCGATGCCGAACTCACTCTCTAGCAGATACGCCACCCCGCCTTTACCCGACTGGCTGTTGACCCGGATCACTTCGTTATACTCGCGTCCGATGTCGGCCGGATCGATCGTTAGATATGGTACGTCCCAGTTGGGTTGCGCCCCTTGGGCCCACTCCGCCAGTCCTTTCTTGATGGCATCCTGATGCGAACCACTGAAGGCGGTAAACACCAGTTCGCCGGCATACGGCTGGCGAGGTGGTACGGACATGCCGGTGCACCGTTCATACACTTCGCGAACCGCATTCAAATCCGTGAAGTCGAGCTGGGGATCGATGCCGTGCATGTAGAGATTCAGGGCCACGGTCACCACATCCAGATTGCCGGTGCGTTCTCCGTTTCCGAACAACGTGCCTTCGACGCGGTCAGCACCGGCCAGTAAGCCAAGTTCCGTCGCGGCCACCCCAGTGCCGCGGTCGTTGTGGGTGTGCAAGCTGATGAGCAAAGCCTCGCGATCGCGGATGTTGCGGCTGATCCATTCGATCTGGTCCGCGTACACGTTCGGCATCGCTACTTCCACGGTGTCGGGCAGGTTCAGGATCATCCTTCGTTCGGGCGTCGGCTGCCAGATGTCCATCACCGCTTCCGAAATTTCCTGGGCAAACTCGACCTCGGTCGCGCTGAAGCTTTCGGGTGAGTACTGCAACCGGACTTTCGTGCCCTGCAACCGAGGCAGACGTTCCTGAATCCATTTTGCCCCCTGGACCGCGATGGCCTTGATCTCGTCCTTCGATTTACCAAACACAACGCGACGTTGGGCCGGCGAAGTGGAGTTATAGAGGTGGATGATCGCGTTCTTGGCTCCCATCAACGATTGGACCGTCTTCTCGATGAGATCCTCGCGAGCCTGCACCAAAACCTGAATGGTGACGTCCTCCGGAATGCGGTTTTCCTCAATGAGCCGGCGGTTGAAGGAGAATTCCGTATTGGAGGCGGACGGAAAGCCGACCTCGATTTCCTTGAAGCCGCACTTCACCAAGGCTTGGAAGAGCTCGAGTTTCTGGGCGACGTTCATGGGAACGGCCAGGGCCTGATTGCCGTCGCGCAAATCGACGCTGCACCAGATCGGGGCGTGGGTGAGCACCCGGTTGGGCCACTGGCGGTCGGGCAAGTGGATTGGCGGATATGGGCGGAACTTGGCTGCAGGGTTCTTCAACATGTCAGTGCGATGATGGAGTGGTGTGGTCGGCCACGCGTCGGTTACCAGGGATGGGAAAGAAAAAACCCCACCGCCGGGTCGCGGCGATGGGGTGGAAAGCGATGTGAGCGTTCACCAGGCCCCAACCACCGCGCGGCTGAGCGACAGCAGCGCGCTGAGGATAAGTCGAAGGTCAGTGAAACGGATCACAAGTACCGATGTAACGGGCCACGCGCCACCGGGCAAGCGCGATTCACCGGACCGCAGGTTTGCATCCCGTCTCCTTGACCTGGGTGCGAGGTCCGCCAGGGGCGTGAGGTGGGATCAGATTCAACAAAACCTCAGTTCTCCGTTACCGCTAGTGTAGTGTCGCATAAATGCCTGGTGTTATTGTTTTTTGCCACCAGAATGCGTTCGTGCCTCGTGTTGCTCGGACTATTCAACTGGATCCCACCGACCGTCTCGAACTAGAGCGATG
>Ga0163144_10003138_pt1 | contig 37744 bp, 33 predicted proteins | sample OliLak19BULKMAT1_FD_123175 | JGI IMG/M metagenome (GOLD analysis project Ga0163144, IMG submission 123175) | Freshwater microbial mat bacterial communities from Lake Vanda, McMurdo Dry Valleys, Antarctica - Oligotrophic Lake LV.19.BULKMAT1 | ecosystem: Environmental > Aquatic > Freshwater >...
CTGTGTCTTGCCAAGCATCATCGGCCCGCGCCGCCTAGGATTCTTAAAGTCTCCCAGATCCCGCGTGCCCCGCGTGTCGAGCAGGAAGACCTCTACATTTCCGACGCGAAAGCTCGAATAATTCTCCCCCCTCATTCTCTTGGGAGGGGCCACAGCTAGAGCAAGGTTAAAGCTCTATCGGGGAGGAACAAAAGCCCTGATAGGTGTGAAGCTATTCGACGGAGTAATCCTCAGTCCCGTCGCCACTATGTCAACCCCGCTGTTCGTTGCACGTATTACTACGGTCCCCTGAATACCGACTGTTTCAGCCGATAGGACGTGAAGTGTCAGGAGTTCCGACCCTCCTGCCCTCAACGTTAGATTCAAGCTGCGCAGCACTTTGTTGGAGGTATCAACGATCTCGAGGGTCACGCCAGTATCCGTCGCCTTTGGGTTGACCAGGTAAAGCAATGTGGTAAATCCGATGCGGCCATCAAAAAGCAAGTACTGTGTCTGGGCCGGTTGCTCGATTGGAAATATCGATTCGAAGTCTGGCCTCGTCGAATTACGGTTTCGAAGCGTCACCTCCCCGTAAAGCCCTGTAGTTTCGCAGGCTCCCGTGGCCGGACAACCGATGAAGGCATGTCCAAATTGTGTATCTCTCCCTCCCTCAAATATTGCCTCGACCAAAGCTCCGACTGGAAGTGTCGCGGTAAATGAAGAGTCAGTTATTGTGCGGCCGTCAGAGAGCTGAACGGTTGCCCGCATGGGTTTGCCTGTATTGTCGATGAGGACAACTGGGATCTCAGTTAGAGGCCTGGTCCCCCGATTCGTCAGCTTTATTGTCGAGGTCCATTCTCCGCCAACAACGAACTGTGGAAAAACATATTCCTGGTTTTGTAGCTGAACCGCGTCACGCTGAATCCGAATGTCCGTTACCGATTTAGCGGCATCTGCGCTTGGCAACTTCTGTTGAATACTCTGCGCACTACTAACCAGACACAGTGCGAACGGCAAAAACTGGGCCCACAAGAAAATATCTGAGGGCAATTTTGCGGTCTGTTGCTCGATGTCGCGCGCGACGGGACCCTCGCTATGCCCGGGTTTGGGTTCGGTCTCATGTTGATTGGCAAAGTCGTTGTATTCCATGTTAAATTCCTTTCTTTGAGGTCTGACGTCTTAGAGATCGCAGTTGAACGCTAAAGTTACAAAGGATTGCGACCTAACCGTTCACTATTTCGCCTCCGTTGGGATGTAGCACCTGGCCGGTCATGTAAGAAGAATCGCTGGATGCGAGGAATACGTAACAAGGCGCAATCTCAAAGGGTTCAGCCGGCCTTTCCATCGCTGTTTTGGATCCGAACTCGGCGATGTCGTCTTGCGGAAAGGTTGAAGTAATCAAGGGAGTCCAGACGGGGCCCGGAGCGACGGCATTCACACGGATATTCTTCTTCGCCAGCGATTTTGCGAGCGACCTTGTAAATGAAACGATTGCACCCTTGGTGGCCGAGTAGTCGAGCAAATGGTCGCTCCCCCGGTAGGCGGTGACCGAGGTGGTATTCACGATCGCGCTGCCTGCGGGCATATGGTCGAGCGATGCCTGTACGAGGTAGAACATGGAGTAGATGTTGGTGCGGAAGGTTTGTTCGAGTTGCTCGCGGGAAATTTCTCTCACATCCTCTTTCACCTGTTGTTCACCCGCGTTGTTCACCAGGATGTCAATCCGGCCGAATTTTTTCACGCATTGACCAACGGCTGCCCGGCAGAATTCCTCGTCGCCAATGTCGCCTGCCAGAAATGAACATTGCCCTCCATTTTTTTTGATCAATCGTTGGCTATCCGCCGCATCTTCATGTTCATTCAGATACATCCCCATTACCTTCGCCCCTTCTTTCGCGAAAAGTATGGCCTCGGCGCGCCCGATCCCGCTGTCGGCTCCTGTGACGATAGCGACTTTGTTCTTGAGTTTTCCGGCCGCCTTGTAGTCAGGACTCTCGCTCTGAGGCTGAGGATGCATCAGGTTCTCCTGTCCTGGGTGCTGATCTTGAGTTTGTGGCGGTTTCTTCTTTTTTTGGGCCTTCATAAAGGAATGATGAATTCAGGCGGACGGTGTTTCGCTGCGCGTCCTGAAAGATTATTGGCAACACCTGGCCCTGGCTGCCCAAAGGGTATGGGAGATCCTGCCGCTCGCTCAGTCCACACATGTCGAAACAATTCTCATCCGGATGCACTCTGGAGTGTAATGGCGTCCTCATATTGGTCTGAATCCACGCGGTTGAAACACTTTCCCGCATTGTCCGCCGATCTTAGGGTAGACATCCTGATCGTGGGCGGAGGCTTGATGGGTGTTACTGCGGCCCATCTATTGAGCCAGGAGGGGAAAAAGGTGGCGCTCATTGAGCGCGACAAAATTGCCTCCGGCGATACCGGGTACACTACCGCGCATCTCACCCCGCTGATGGACATGGGCCTCACGGCGATGGTCAAGACCTTTGGCGAAGACGGCGCAAGGGCGCTGTGGGATGCCGGAGAAGCGGCTATCGATCAAGTCCACGAAATCGTTGCGGGATACGGAATCGACTGTGATCTTTCCACCATCCCAGGCTATCTCCATTTGCCAGATGCGAGCGACAACGACGGCATGGAACGCTTACATTCCGATGCGGAAGTTGCGGCTCGCCTGGACTTGCCAGCCCGGCTTATCGAACATACACCATTCTTCCGGACACTGGGCATCCGCTTCCCGAACCAAAGAAGATTTCATCCTACGAAGTACATCGCAGGGCTTCTGAAGCAATTGGAGAAAACCGATTGCATGGTCTTTGAAGATACGAAGGCGGAAGAATTCACCGACGATGGCCATACCGTAAAGGCAGGCAATTTCCAGATTCATGCCGAGAATGTGATTGTCGCCACGCACACGCCGATCATGGGGAACTCGGGCGTGATGAGCGCCACACTCTTTCAAACAAAAATCTACCCCTATACCTCCTACGTGATTGGTGCTGAGGTCGCAAGCCATGCCATTCCGGATTGCCTCTTTTGGGACACTTTGGACCCATTTCATTACCTCCGAATTCAGAATCACGGGAATTCGACCATTGCAATCTATGGCGGAGGAGATCACAAAACAGGCCAGGTGGAAGACACAGAAGCCGTGTACGCGGACCTGCAGCGCGACCTTGAGCGTCTTCTCAACAAGCACGATGTGGAACGCAAGATCGTTAGTCGCTGGTCGGGCCAAGTGATCGAAACGAATGACGGCGCTCCGTTCATCGGAGAAATTGCGGATCACCAATTCGCCGGCACAGGTTTCAGCGGAAACGGAATGACCTTTGCCACGCTGGCCGCCATGATGGCCCGCGATTGGGCAATGGGCAAAAAGAATCCATGGTCGGATTTGTTGTCTCCTTCCCGCAAGAAGCTCTTCGGCGGCACGTTGGACTATCTCGCCGAAAATATCGATTTTCCCTACTACATGGTTCGCGATCGCCTTCGTGCTTCTGAAGGAACATCTCTCACGGAACTGAATGTGGGAGAAGGAAAGATCTTAAAGCTCGATGGCGAACGCTTCGCGGTCTACCGCGATCCCGGTGGGGAAATCGTCAAGCTCTCCGCAGTTTGTACTCACCTCGGTTGCCTCGTTAATTGGAATGACGCCGACAAGTCCTGGGATTGTCCTTGTCATGGATCTCGATTCCATGCGACAGGGGAAGTTATGGCCGGGCCTGCTGAAAGCGCATTGGAGCGGAAGTAGCGTACAAGTTGGCGACGCAGAGCGGTTTCCTGCGTCATATTCTTATGGATTCCGATTCCCAAAATCATGTTGCGCTAGACCGAGGATCTCTCCAGGTATCCGTGCTGGCGGCGGTGACGATTGTCTGCCTGATTGTTTGCCTGTGGCTTGCGGCACCATTTTTTCCGGCAATTGTCTGGTCGCTCGCACTTGCGGTGGCGGCTTATCCCATTCATCGATGGATTTCGCTGCGAGTCACTCACGCCACTTGGGCTGCAGTGCTCTCTGTCGGAATTATCGTCCTGCTCATCCTCGCCCCTATGTTTTTGATCGCGCAGCAAGTAGTGATTGAATCCAGGGAAGAGTCAAAACGATTTCAAGCGTGGCTGGCGTCCACCGACCTCGAAGGCCTGCTTTCCCAATCGCCATTCACCTCAAACCTTTACCAGTGGCTCAGGCAACACATGGACTTCGAAAGAGAGGCCAGCGCGCTCCAGTCCAACATTGGAAGAAACTTTACGCAGTGGCTTTCCAACACAATTTGGACAGTTACTCAGTTCCTGGTTATGGTGTTTATGCTTTTCTACCTTTACCGTGACCGGGCAAGTGTAATTCAAACCTTTCGGTATTACTTGCCCTTGTCAAAGCAAGAATCCACCATGGTTATGGAACGGGTAGGCAGTATGATTTACGCCACTGTTTATGGATCGCTGGGCGTTGCCGCTGCTCAAGGATTCCTTGGAGGCGCAATATTCTTGATCCTGGGATTGCCTGCGCCTTTGCTTTGGGGCGCGGTCATGATGCTGTTTGGCCTCGTGCCAGTAGTTGGGGCATCCATTGTCTGGATGCCCTTTGCGGCAGCTCTCTTCGTTCAGGGCAGTACGACGAAAGGGATCATTCTATTGGTTTATGGAGCAACAGCCATCAGCCTGATCGACAATTTGCTTTATCCATATTTGGTCGGTAGCCACGTACGCCTGCATACGGTTCCAGTTTTCCTCGCGATTGCAGGGGGTTTGATCGTATTCGGACTCTCAGGTCTGGTGGTCGGACCGGCGGTCCTGTCGCTTACGCTGGCGCTGCTCGAGGTTCTTCGCAAGCGCACTGAGGACGGGCGTTCGGCAATCGAACCCGTAAAGTCGGGAGTGTAACCAAATCCGCCACATCAAGCTCTACAAACAGAAGACCTTTATGCCGCTCCTGCACCTGATGATCGCGTTGTTGACGTTGATGTCGTGCAGTCGAACCGGCCCATCCGTTGCGCGGACGGAGAGCGCTGAGTTTCGCGCCACCCCACCGATCGCTGTCCAGCAGCCCGATGATGGGCAATGGCTGATGGCCGCCAAAGACTACGCAAACCAGCGTTTCAGCGGGCTTACCCAAATTTCTGCCTCCAACGTGAAATCACTCCAGCTGGAATGGAGTTTTTCAACGGGAGTTCTGCGAGGACACGAGGGTGCGCCGCTCATCGTCGGCTCGACGATGTACTTCGTCACGCCTTATCCAAACACGCTGTATGCTCTCGACCTTGCCAACAAAGGGGCGAAAAAATGGGAGTACCGGCCCAACCCTGCCTCCTCCGCGCAGGGGGTTGCCTGTTGCGATGTGGTGAACCGGGGAGCTGCCTATTCCAACGGCAAGATCATCTACAACACTTTGGACAATCACATGGTCGCTGTGAATGCCGAAACCGGCAAAGAAGTCTGGAAGACCAAGCTGGGAGAGATCAATCTGGGCGAATCGATGACCATGGCGCCAATCGTGGTCAAAGGCAAGGTGCTCGCAGGTAATAGTGGAGGAGAATTCGGAGTCAGAGGGTGGATCACCGCTGTTGATGAGGCTGACGGCAAAATTGCCTGGCGCGCCTACAATACAGGCCCGGACCAGGACGTCAAGATTGGTGCCGCTTTCCATCCATTTTATGCGCGAGACCGAGGGAAGAATCTGGGTGTTAGTACTTGGCCCAAGGATCATTGGAAGATCGGTGGCGGCTCAGTTTGGGGCTGGATCTCTTACGACCCGCAACTCGATCTGATTTATCACGGAACGGGCAATCCAGGGCCGTGGAATCCAGAAATGCGCCCAGGCGACAACAAGTGGACTTGCGGCATCTTCGCTCGCCGTCCCGACACCGGCGAAGCAGTTTGGGCCTATCAGTGGAGCCCGCACGATCTATACGACTACGACGGAATCAACGAAAACGTGCTGCTCGATTTGAGGATCAACGGCCGTGATCGCAAGGTGCTTGTGCACCCGGAACGCAATGGATATATGTACGTGCTAGATCGAGCGACAGGAGAGGTATTGTCGGCAGACCCGTTCGTACATATTACGACTACGACGGGCTTTGACCTTAAGAATGGATTGGCCATAGAGAATCGGGCCAAGAAGTCAGGGCTTGGAGTGTCCGAGTATGATCTGTGCCCATCCGCGCCAGGGGGCAAGGACTGGCAACCCTCTTCCTGGTCTCCGCGCACGGGCCTTCTGTATGTGCCTCACAACAATCTCTGCATGGATGTGGAGGGAACCGAGGCGAATTACATCGCGGGAACTCCCTATGTTGGGGCAGTGGTCAAGATGCGGGCCGGGCCTGGAGGAAATCGCGGCGAGTTTAGCGCCTGGGATCCTATCCAGCGCAAGAAGGCATGGAGTGTGAAGGAATCTTTCCCGGCCTGGAGTGGAGCGCTGGCCACGGCGGGAGACATAGTTTTTTACGGGACGATGGACCGGTGGTTTAAGGCCCTGGATGCGAGGACTGGCGAGCTGCTCTGGCAACACCGTACAGGCTCTGGAATCATAGGCCAGCCCATCAGTTTTCTTGGGCCTGACAAGAAGCAGTACATCGCAATTGTCGATGGAGTGGGCGGTTGGGCCGGGGCTATCGTGGCCGGAGGGCTAGATCCTAGGGATGAGACATCGGCGCTGGGTTTCGTCGGAGCAATGAAGGACTTGCCATCGCACACTAGCAAAGGAGGCACAATTTATGTGTTCTCGCTTCCTTAGGCTTGCGGTTGGGCTGGCTCTCGCGCTCAGCGGCTGTCAAACGAATCCACCGCCATCGAGCGCAATGTCGCAGCAAGGCAACCAACTGAGTTCGCTCACGCTTGGGTCGAATCCGCCTGCAATGACGAATCCGTACGAAGGCAATGAAGAAGCATTGGGAGAAGGCAAGCGTCTTTACAATCAGTTCAACTGCTCGGGCTGCCACGCCGCAGGCGGGGGCGCGATCGGGCCGGCGTTGATGGATGAGACGTGGATCTATGGAAGTCAGCCAGGTAACATTTACTCCACAATTGTCGAGGGTCGACCGAACGGAATGCCTGCGTTTGGATGGCGTATTCCTAAGGACAAGATCTGGCGTATCGCGGCGTTTGTTTCTACCCTATCGAAACCGGAAGCGAAACCATGAGGCTGCTGCAATTGCTAGTTACGGCGACGATGCTTCTATCCAGTTGCTTTCAGCACTCGAGGCAGGACCCATGGCAACTGGCGGAAAGCGTCGACCGCTTCAGCAAGGCCAGTCCGGAAGAGATTCTTGAGGGCCAACGTGTTTTCGTGGAAGGATCCTGTTCGCTTTGCCACAGCATCCGCGGCACTCGTGCCCGGGCTAGCGTTGGCCCTGACCTTACGCACCTCGCCAGCCGCAAGACCATTGCCGGAGGCACGCTGCCGAATACGCGCGGACAATTGGCAGGGTGGATACTGAACCCGCAGAACCTCAAGCCTGGTGTTCACATGCCGCCGACGGTCCTGCCTTCCAAGGACCTTCATGCTCTGCTCGCATTCCTCGAAAGCCTCAAATAGCCATGATTACCAAACTCTACATCTCGATCATCTTGATATCCATCTTCGCGTTTGGCTATTACCTTTTGCCTGAAAGCGAGGCCGCCAAACGAAGTGCACGGCTCCGTGTGCGCTTTACGGCGTATGGTTGCTCCAGTTGTCATGTCATTTCGGAGGCGCAATCGTCGGCGGGCAAGGTGGGCCCCCCGCTCACCGGGCTTGGCAGCCGAGCGTACCTGGCTGGACGTCTGCCCAATACTCACAAAAACCTGGTTCGATGGATTCGCTTCCCGCATGAAGTCGACCCAGATACAGTAATGCCGCACATGAACGTCACTGAAAGCGATGCTCAAGAAATGGCGCAAATCCTCAATGAATTCAAATAAGGAAACACACTGATGCTAACTCTAGAAGCGGCGGAAAAAATGATTGCGGCGGCTAAAATCAAGGCTGACTCCATCGGTCAGCCCGTGAACATTGCAGTGGTGGACCACGGGGGCAATCTAATGGCTTTTGCCCGCATGGATGAAGCCTGGCAGGGCAGCATTGACATTGCAATCAACAAGGCCTGGACTTCCCGAGCCTTTGATATCGAAACCGGCAAACTGTCTGAACTTGCCCAACCAGGTGGAGATTTCTACGGGATACACGTTAGCAACCACGGTCGGGTCATGATCTTTGCCGGAGGGGTGCCTGTAAAGAAAGCGGGCCGGGTGGTGGGGGCGATCGGAGTCAGCGGCGGTAGCGGAGATCAGGACCAGGCTGTTGCCGAAGCGGGCGCATCGTCCTTCCGTTGAATAGCAGAGCGGAAGCCAGCCAGAGCCCTCCAGCGCAGTAGGCAATCGATCCCCATACCAGCATGATTACGCCGCCCCACTCCTGATCGCTCAGTATGGTCATGGCATAAAGCGGCCTTGGCGACAAGGCCAGGATTGCGCCGAGCAGCGTCATGTGCATGAGGGTGAGAAGCAGTGCCGCAATCCCTTTCGCGTAGCGAGTCTGGCGTTCTTTGCCTGTGCCTCCCAGGATAGAGATCCAGAGTGTCAGCCCCGAGGCGAGAAAGCTTGCCTGCTCGACCAGCCCCAAGGCAGGATTCATCATCGCTGCCTCGTGCATTTTCGGCATGTGCCACAGCCACACCACAAAGAACTCCACCATCGACAACAGGAGTGGCGAGAAACATTGTGGGTATCGCAGGACAGGGTCCAGTCTCGATCCTGCGATTCCAGCCGCCACAAGTGGCGCTGCAATTGCCACGGCAGTCATGTGTGAAACCATATGGCCGGCAAAGGAATGAGCTGGAAACGGCCAGCACCAGGCGAGCACCAACATTGCAATTCCGGCGGCCGCTGAGCGCATTACCCACACCCTCCAGAGATCAACGCGGCAACGCTGGTGTAAATAGTCGCAACTGCGCTCAGCGCGGCCAGCAATACCGTGGCGAAACCTAGAAATCGAGTGCGGTCCTCGTTGTTATCTCCATCGTGAGACGGCTTTCCGCCAGGTATTGTGTGCTTTTTCCAACCGATCCAACCTGCAAATCCTATCAGCGCGAGCGCGACCAGCGCAGGCGCGGCGATTGAAACGCCCAACCAGTAGCTGCCTGTGCTGCCGCCCCGGCACCAGACCGCAGCTAGCGCATAGCTGCCCAAAAAGTGGACAGCCCAGATTGTGGGTGGCCACGCGAGCAGCCACAAGCTCTGACGCTTCTCCTCGACATCGGTATGTGCCTGGCTGATCATTTTAGAATTGGAAACAAGACGAGCACGATTTCCGTAGCTACAGCGGTGATGGCCACAAAGTGCCAGAACAATCCGACATTGTGAATCTCGATGTCGTACTTGGCAGTCATTCGCCCGGCGGCCCGGCGGGCGATGCAGTAGGCGTTCATGATCAACCCAAGCCCGGCATGCATCGCGGTCCAAATTGCCAAGAGCCAGATCGTTGCGGCATAGACGTGTTGAGTCGGATCCATGCTGTTCAAGTAAGGGCCGGCAATCATGGCGGCGCCGCCAGCAATGGCTAGCAAGCAACTGACACCCAATCCGCCATAGACCTGCCCCGCGCGATCCTGACTGTTCCATTTGCGCACCAGATTGGTCAATGCCCATGCGCCCAACAACAAAGCCGTCCCCAGCGTCGGCCAGAACCAGCCAGGGCCTGGCATGCCGGGAGGGGGAAAGTTGCGATCCAGCGTCCAATAAAACAAATAACCAAATAGCAGGGAAACGAAAGCAGTAATTACGGCCAGCATTGTGATGAGCATTGCCCACCAGCCCACTGAATCGGACCCGGACACATACAGCGGCACGTCCACGCCATGGCCGATGTACTTGTGGTCTTTTTCGGGAATCATCGCGCTTCCTTCCCACAACCAACGCAGGATCAAGCCCGTGGCAATCACTGCGCACACTGCTGCGGGCCAATAGAGCTTGAACGTCGGAAAGATAAACACGCCACCGGTAAACAGGGCGGCCCAAAACGCGATGTAGCTCGGGCCGGGAATGCGTAGACACTGAACGGGCTTTGCGTCGATGATCGACGTGATCAGCATCTCTCGCTTGCCCTCTTCGGCATCGGGCATGAAGAACCGCCCTTCGTCCACATCGCGAACGATATTCGCCTGATCCCAGAGCGGATAGCGGCTGTCGATTTCGGGGATAGATCGAACTCCCCAGGGCTTGCCGGGCATTTCCTGCAACCACTCGAGCGTACCGGCGCCCCAGGGATTGCGCTCCGAAAGTGGCTCATGATCTTTGCTCCGAAAGAGATCCCAAAAGAACACAGCAAAACCGGTAACAAGGATCGCAGCTCCGACGGTCGAGATGAGATTGAGGGTCTCAAATCCGAGACCTTCGGAGTAGGTGTAAACCCTTCGCGGCATCCCGCGAAGTCCTGTGAGATGCATCGGCATGAACGTAACGTTAAAGCCGATAAACATGAGCCAAAACACGATCCGCCCCAAACGCTCGGAAAGTTTCTTGCCATTCACCAAAGGGTAAAAGTAGTAAGTCGCGCCGACAAACGGAAAGATCGATCCGCCAATGAGGACCGAATGCAAATGAGCCACGATGAAATAGGTGTCGTGGGCTTGAAAGTCAAAGGATGCAACAGCCACCATCACGCCGGTCAGGCCGCCAATCACGAAAGTCGCCAGCGCTCCAAAGACAAACATCATTGGCAGCGAATTCACGACGCGCCCGACCAGCATGGTCGCGATAAAGCAAAAGATCTGCACCCCCGTCGGAATCGCAATCGCTTGCGACGCGGCCGAGAACAGCGCCAGGGTGATGCCCGGCAATCCAGTCGTAAACATGTGGTGAACCCAAAGGCCAAAGCTCAAGAAACCCGTACCAATCGCCGACAGAACGATCCACGAGTAGCCAACGATTGGGGTACGGGCGAAGGTGGGCACAATCATCGCCACCAGCGCCACTGAAGGAAGAAAAATGATGTAAACCTCTGGATGGCCAAATAGCCAGAAAAGGTGTTGCCACAACAGCGGGTCTCCTCCTCGGGTTGGGTCGAAGAAAGGCCAGTTTAGCGCCCGCTCGATTTCTAGCAACATGCTGCCCAATATCAATGGCGGAAAGGCGAATAGCACCATAGCCCCGGCTACCAGTACATACCAGCAGTACAACGGAATCAGGTGGATTCTCATTCCCGGAGGGCGCGATTTCAGAATGCCAACGATCAGCTCAACCGATGCCGCGATTGCCGCCACCTCGATAAACGAGAATCCAAGCAGCCACATGTCTGCTCCGATTCCAGGCTCATATTTGCTGGTCAGCGGTGGGTACATGAACCACCCTCCACTGGGGGCCGCGTTGAAGAGCAACGACAGGCATAGCGTCATGCCCCCCATGAGAAAGGCCCAGAATCCATAGGCCGACAACCTTGGAAACGGCAGATCCCGGGCACCCAGCATCTGGGGCAGGAACATGATCGAGAACGCCTCAAAGATCGGAATCGCAAAGAGGAACATCATTACGGAGCCATGAACGGTAAAGACCTGGTTGTAGGTCTCCGCGGTCATGAATTTGTTGTTCGGAATCGCAAGCTGAATCCGCATCAGCGCGGCGAGTACGCCTCCATAGGCCAGAAAGAAAATGGTGAGGGCTGTGTACCATTGACCAACTACCGAATTGTTTACTTCCGACCAATAGCGCCAGCCTTTTGCGGGCTCCCATGCCCGCTGCAGACGCTCCGACTGCTGGCGCTGCAATTCAACGGGCGGAGTCTCGGCCAGCGGTTCATGGTCGTGATGCATTTAGGGCTCCACCGATGCGGCCAGGCTCGCGGAGCCCGACTGAGCTTTCAGCCAGCGATCGAATTCTGCTTTTGGTTTCACCACTACATAGAAATTCATCTGAGCGTGGGCCCGGCCACAATATTCGGCGCAAGCACCGCGATAAACACCGCTCCTCTGCGGATGGATAGTCAAGTGGTTCACGCGCCCCGGAATCAGATCCATCTTGCCAGCCAAAGACGGCACCCAGAAGGAGTGAATTACATTGTTGCTTCGCAAGATGAACTCCACGGCTTCTCCCTCCGGAAGCCAGATCTCATTGGCTAGTTCAAAGGGCTCGGTCCCCGGCGCCTCATAACGAACACGCCACCACCATTGCTCTCCAAACACAGTCACCTTCATCGCACTTGCCGGTGCATGGGCAATCAGGGAGGGCAACACGCGAAGTCCATAGACCAGCAGCGCAAACAGGACGATGGCTGGAATGACCCCGCCAAGCACGATCAGCTTGCGCGCAAATGGCCTGCGGTGTTCGCCGCCTTTACTCTGAGCTGCATAGATCGCAAGGCCCATCATGGCCAGCCAAATGACTGCCCCAGAGCCAGTCATCATCCAAAACAGACTGGCAATGCTCTCGGCTTCCGCGCCCGCTGTTGAGAGGCTCGATTGAATTCCGCCGCATCCTGTAGCGATGCTGAGAGCAAGAATCAAACTCAATCCGCACGAATTTCGAGGCGCTATGTTTCTCATTCCAAGAGGACGCAAACGGGTCACTTTGCAGATGATTTCACTGTGGACTTCGTTTCGCCGACCCCTTGGAAACAATGTTGGAAGAATTCCTATCCAACGGAAGATAGAGTGCGCCAATCTGATTTGATCGTTCCGTTGCTGGTTTTCATCGGTGGCTCCGCCCACGCGCAAGATACTCTGCGCGTGTGTGCCGATCCCAATAACCTCCCGTTCTCTAATCGTGCGGAGCAAGGATTCGAGAACAAGATTGCAACTTTACTGGCCAAAGACATGAATCACACCCTTGAATATGTTTGGCACGCGCAGCGGCGGGGCTACTTGCGGAACACCATCCTCGCGGGCAAGTGCGATTTGATCGCCGGCATCGCAACCGGCGTCGATATGGTCGAAACCACAGAACCCTATTACCGCTCCACTTATGTATTCGTCACCAGATACTCAAGCAAACTGAAACTCGATTCTTTCAATGCACCGGAGCTGAGGAAACTTCGCATTGGCGTTCAAGTGATCGGCGACGACTACGCGAATACTCCCCCAGTGCATGCACTTGCACGGAGGGGCATTGTGTCCATCCAGGGCTACCGGGTAGTGGGCGACTATCAGACTCCAAATCCGCCCGCCAGTATTATTCATGCGGTTTCGAGTGGCGAGATAGACGTGGCCATTGCCTGGGGTCCCATGGCGGGATACTTCGCCGCGTTAGCGCCTGAGGAGTTGCAAGTTCAACCGCTCAAAGCAATTGAAGACGGGAAACTTCCTCTTGCATACGACATTAGCTTTGGTGTGCGGCGTGGCAACATGGCGCTTAAGCAACGGATTGAAGCTGCCCTCAAGCGAAACCGCCGCGCGATTATGGCGATCCTGCAGGATTACCACGTGCCAATGGTTGGCGGGCATCGATAAATGCAAATCGTGGATGTCAGAGAATCATGTTCGATGCAGCAATTGGCGAGGTTGGAGGCTGTCAGTAAGGGCGAGTTGTTGCACCTGATTTTGAGATGATTCAAGTTATGGGCAAGAGTTTACTGATTGTTGTGGGGTTGGCATTCGGGAATGCCTGTGGTCAGGGATTGAATAGCCGGTCACCGAATGGGGCGGGTCAGAAGCCGGCATTTGCCGGGCAGACTCGGGTCGCAGAACAGAAGTTGGGCGTTGCGTTTGAGGTGGTTCCGATTACGGATGCGTTGAAGCAGCCTTGGGGCATCGCATTTCTGCCCGATGGGCGGATGCTGGTTACCGAGAAGCAGGGGAGGCTGCGGATTGTGACGCAGGCTGGTCAGATTTCTGAACCCCTGACGGGCTTGCCTCAGGTGGATCCGCGCAATCAGGGAGGGCTGCTGGGGGTGGCCGTCGATCCGAAGTTCGCATCGAACTCGCTCTTTTATGTCAGCTATTCGGAACCGCAGGCCGATGGGTTCAACAATACAGCTGTGGCTAAGGGGAAGCTGGTGCTGACGGGAGCACCGCGGGTTGAGAATGCGCAGGTGATCTTTCATCAGACGCCGAAGTTAAGATCTACACTGCACTTTGGGAGCAGGCTGGTTTTCAGCCCGGATGGCACTTTGTTTGTGACGATGGGTGACCGGTCGGTTACCGAAGGACGGATGCAGGCGCAACGCATGGATGGTTTGCTTGGTAAGGTGGCCCGGATCAACACCGATGGAGGCGTTCCGAATGACAACCCATTTGTGGGGAAGGCGGGAGTGAAGCCGGAGATCTGGTCGTTGGGGCACCGTAATATCCAGGGTGCGGCACTGCATCCGAAGACCGGCGAGTTGTGGACGATTGAGCATGGGACGCGGGGCGGTGATGAGTTGAATGTCGCCAAGAAGGGGAAGGATTATGGCTGGCCGACGATTGCCTATGGCATTGAGTATGGAGGCGGGACGATTACCGGCGGCATACAGGCCAAAGAGGGTATGGAGCAGCCGGTGTACTACTGGGACCCGGTGATTGCGCCGGGCGGCATGACTTTCTATACAAGTTCGATGTTTCCAGCCTGGCAGAACAGCGTGCTGATTGGCGGCCTGGGGAGCACACATCTGGTGAGGCTGACGCTGGACGGCGAGAAGGTAGTGGGCGAAGAGCGGTTGCTGACGGATATGGGGCAGCGGCTGCGCGATGTGGTGCAGGGGCCGGACGGGGCGCTCTATATTTGCACCGATGGCGGCAGGCTGTTCAAGTTGGTGGCCAAGAAGTAGCGAGTCAGGTTGTGATTTTGCTTTGAGTTGTCTTAATGACAGGCGGCCGGTCAAGCTGTGATATTGTTACAAATTCGTTCACCTGCCGTAGCTATTTCCTGTCATGAAAACTTCTGTGATTCGTCAGCGCGTTGCTGATTTTTTGAAGCAATATGCGCCTTTCGATGCGCTATCGACTCCCGACTTACTGGAACTTGCCGGGAGCGGAAGAGTGAAGTTTCATTCCTCGGAAGAATTCCTATATCAAAAGGGTGACGGGAAGAGCGATTTGATTTGGGTGGTGCAGCAAGGGCGGGTGGAGGTGCTGGATGTGCGGGGGAATCTGGAGACCTTGCACGATGTGATGGGGGCTGGAGATTTATTGGGATTGGATGGATTGGTGGGGGATCGGCGGAGCCAGTATTCTGCCCGCAGCGCAACGGACGTAATTCTTTATGGAGTGAGCGCGGCTTTGCTGGAGAGTATGGCGGCGCGGTACCCGTCGCTTGACCGCTTTGTGAAGGCAAGATTTTCGATGTCGGAGTGGGAGGGGGCGGGAAAGCATACGTGGCTGGATGAGGAAGGGCCGCCAGAATCTTATGTGCGTGCTCGTCGAGGCCGTCATTTCTATGAGGGAGGGATTGCGAGCGTACGCGCACCGTTCCGATGCCGGGAAGCGGTGATCCCGATGTTGCGCAGTGGACGGGACGTGATCCGGGTGGAAGGTCAGGCCGGTGAGCCGGTCGGGTGGTTGAGTTCAGCGGAATTGGCGCTGTTTTGCGGGTATGACCTGGCTCGGCTGGAATCAGAATTGCGAGGCGCTGAGTCGCCCGCGGAATTGGCTCCGCTGGTAAAAGTGGCGCAGAGGATGGTGTTGGAGGGCTTGGGCGGGGCGACCGACATCGATGATTGCCGACAGATGGGAGGTTGTCTGATGCGGGCCGCGGTATCGGCTTGTATCGGGATGGCGGAGAAGGAAGCTGCCGATGCAGGGATGTCTGCGCCCGGCGTGCCTTTTTGTTGGGTGATGTTCGGGGCTGGTGCGAGAGGGGATGTGCCGCAGGCGGAAGCGCCGCAACTTGCGGTGATCTACGACGATAGTCAGGGTGAGCTTGGGGCTTTGGAATGTGCTTACTTTGTTTCGGTGGCGGGATTGACCGGGCACTGGATGCATGAAGGGGGGCTTGCGGGGCAGGGGAAGAGTTGGCCGAATGGCGCTCAACCTGGGATGCCGCTCACGGAGTGGAACCGATTGTACGTAGAGACGCTTGCGGACCCTTTGGCTCATGAAGTTTATGCGCGGCGTGAGTTGTTCGATTTGTGCGCGCTGCGAGGGGATGCGGGGATTGTGGAGGAATTGAAGCGCACGACAGAAGCCGGGTTGGGGAAGAATGCGATGGCTGTCGGGTTGCTGGCCAATGACACGATGAGCCATGTGCCGCCGCTGACATTCTTTGAGGGGTTGGTTGTGGAACTGGACGGGGCGCGCAAGGAGAGCTTCGACATCGATGCCGTGCTGGTTGGGCCGGTGGTGGATGCGGCTCGAGTGATGGCGCTATCCAAGGGAAGGGTGGCAACGGCCAGCACTCTACTCCGGCTGGAATCGGCCATTGAAGATTATCCGGCGGGAGAAGCGATCTTGCGTGCAGCGGGGCAGGCGTTTCGGATTGGGCTTTACTACCGGACTCTGGCCGATGGGAGCACGATCTATCCAGGCAAGTTGTGCAAGGCCGACCAGATTTTATTGAAGACGGCGATCGTGTCGGTGGGGCGGTTGCTTAAGTTCACGGTTGAGACGTTTATGGGAGAGCAGTGAGATGGGGGCGGAGTATTTGAAGTGTTTTGAAGAGACCTGGCCGGAGGATGTGGACTGGCGGGTGGTGCGGTTCGTGGTGTTGGATTCGGAAACGACGGGGTTCGATGCCCGGCGAGACAGGATCATCACGATCGGGGCGTTGGGTATTGTCGATGGCGAGATTTTACTTGAGGATTGCTTTGAAGTGATGCTGCCGATTGCCTACAACAATTCGTCGGTGACGGTGCATGGGATTACTCGCGATGAAGCGATGGGCGGAATGGATGAGAAGGAGGCTGTTGGGCTTTTTCTCGAGTACCTGAAGGACGGAGTGATCGTGGGGCATCACATCGGGCACGATATTGAGGCGTTGAATCATGCCTGTGATCGGCACTTCGGTTTGCGGCTGCGGAATCGCTGGCTGGATACGATGGATCTGACGTTGCACCTCGACCGTGATGGGGCATTTGCGGGGCGGCAGTTGCCTGAAGGCTATACGCTCGATACGTTGTGCGAGATGTTCGGGATTGCCGCGCATGACCGGCATACGGCGGGTGGAGATGCGTTCTTGACCGCGAAGGTATTCTTGCGGTTGTTGAAGGCGGCGCGTTTGGTGGGCCGGATTGAGTTACGGGCGCTGTGCGGACAGTTTGTCGAGACCGGCTAGTAGCGCCACGATTTGAGGTCGGCGCCTGGCGGGTGGTTGGCTTCGATGCGTTTGAGGATACGGTCGAGGTACATGGTGTGGTAGCGGAGACGGGTGATGTGATTGGGGAGGTTGGGATCGCCGTTCCAGCAGTGTTCGAAGCGGTCGCCGTATTTGACTTCGCCGCCGTAAGCAGGGTTGGTTGTGGTCTTGAGGAAGTCTTCCATCAGATAGACGGCGTTGTTGAGGTAGTAGTTGTCCATGTCGCCGCAATAGATGTGGAGCTTGCCTTCGAGTTGTTTGCCGAGCTTAGGCCAGTCTCGGGCGAGGATGTGGCGGAGGTCGTAGTTTTCTCTCCAGTAGACGGCGACCTGTTTGTCGATCTCACCGGTTTCCTTGTTCCAGATTCGCTTGGGGTAGCCGTCGGGGCCGACGGGTGAGTAGACTGCTTCCCAGATGTCGAACTGTTGACCGCTGCGGGTTTTGGAGCCGAGGGCGAGCTCGAACTGATTCAGGGTTTCGACGGTAGCGGAGACGTGGCCGCGCCAGTCGCGTTTGCCGGGGCGTGGAATGCGCTGGTGGGGGCCCACTGTGTAATAGGCGTTGGCGTCTTCGTAGAGATTGACGGTGGTGTAGGCGCGGAAGTCGATGGGGTCGGGGCAGGCGCCGAATGCTCCATTAAACTCGGTTGGGTAGAAGATCTGGGCGGCAAGAGCTTCCCAGCCGCCGGTGGAGCCACCGTAGGTGAATCTGGCCCAGCCTTGGCCGATGCCTCGGAATTGCTTCTCGATGGCGGGCAGCAGTTCTTTCATGATGGCGTCGCCATAGGGGCCGAGGTTGGCGCTATTGACTGCATAGGAATCGTCGTAGAACTGGTTGGCGTGCTGGACTTCGACGGCGAGGAATCTTGGAAGGTTGGAGCCGGTCCACTGTTTGTAGAAGGCGTGGGCTTCCTGTTCGACGATGCGGTTGTACCCCGAGATTTTAAATCGTTCCGAGTAGTCAGGCTTGAGGGTATCGTCTGGAGGTTCGGGACGGAAGCCGGAGAAGTCGGCCGGGAAGTGCCCGTGGAAGAGCATCAGCGGATACTTTGCGTTGGGGTGTTCCTCAAAGCCGTGGGGTAGGAGGATGTTTGCGCCGAGATAGACAGGTTTGCCCCAGAATTTTGTCAGCAGTTCGCTTTGGATGCGAAAGTGGCGGATGTACTTGGTGTCTTTGGGTTGGGGGATGGGCGGGATCTCTTCGGTGAGATTTAGCTGGATGTTTGCGCCGCGGGTGATGGTGAGTTTGACGGGCTTCGAGTAGAGGTTGCCGGGAGCGCGGTTCCATTGGCGGCCTTCGCCCCGGTCTGTGGGCAGCTTGAGGGTGTGGCCGTCAGCGCGGTGGAAGGTTTCATATAGATCGAAGAGGACCTGGACGGTGTATTCGCCGGGCTGGATGCCGGAGAGCCGTTTGATGGGATAGCCGAAGGCTTCGCTTGAGACGGTATGGCTCGAGCCGGAGCGGAACTGGTCGACATCGGCGCCGAAGACGAGTTGTGTTTTGGGTGTGTCGCTGATCTGGAAGCGTGGCTCGGTGGATGCATCGGTTGAGAAGAGGACCAGCAGGCGGCCATCGAGGGGTTTGGAGGCTCGGCCTGTTGGAAGGTGCACGTTGACCTCGAGAGCGTTGAGCGAAGCGGCAAGAACTACGAGCAGAGAGAGCGGAGTCATCTTGAGAGTTTACTGAATTGGTTTGTCGAGGATTGCGCCAGTGTCGTTGCGGAGGTCGTTGAGAATGCGCAGGTCAGTTGGGTCGCGATGGCGGGATGCTCCGGCGGATTGGAGCACCTGTTCATAGGCTTTGGTAGCTGGTTCGGCCGGAGGGGATTTGCCCGGGAAGGGGTCTGTTTGCTTGGTGAACTGTCCGGTGAAAGCTTGCCAGCCAGTGTCGATGCCGTCGCGCTGGTGGTTGAGATTGCCGTCGATGAGGTTGCCGCTTTGGTGGATGTAGGTGTTGGTGCTTCCACCGTTGAAGGTGCGGGCTCTGCGGCCAGGGTCTGTCGATGGGCCGGCGATGGTGTAGTTGGCGATGTAATTGATTCTGGTGATGCCTTCGGAAGCAGGCCCCGTATAAGTGGCCTGGCCGCCTTTGAAGCCATAGTTGTAAATGACGTTGTTGATGAAATTAAGCTGGATGTTGTCGCCGATGCGCGGGTTGCGGCTGCGGTTTTGGGCGAAGAGGTTGTGGTGAAAGGTGACTTGGCCGTCGCCGTATCGGATGAGCGAACCGCACCCGTGAGCGCCTTTCAGATGACAGCTCTGGTTGAGGCTTTCGGCAATGATCGACCATTGCACGGTGACGCGGCCGGAATGGACGACTGAGAGGACTTCGTCGATCGACCAGGAGGCCGAGACGTGATCGATGAGGATGTCATGCGAGCGATCCACTGTGACAGCATCGTCCTGAAGTTTGGGACAGTTGATATCGCCGGGACGAAAGCGCAGATAGCGGATTGTGACGCGGTGAGTGTTTGTCACGGCGACATTCCATCCCGTGATTGTGATTCCGGGGTCAGGTGCGGATTCGCCATCGATTGTGAGGTTAGGGTGGCTGATCTTGAGAGGCTTCGACAGACGGATCTCGCCGGAAGTCTCGAAAACGATGGTTCGGGGGCTTCGCGCGGATTCTATGCCGTAGCGGAGTGAGCCGGGGCCGGCGTCCTGGAGGTCGACCACTGAATACGTTTCGGCGCCGGTTCCCATGGTGAGAATTTGGGAGTAGAGTTTTGGTAACAGAATTGCAGCCAACAGAAAGATGAGTTGCACTGCCCTACAGAATAAGACGCAAGGAAGCTTGGAATGAAGCTCATGGCGCTTTGGTCGATTCTTGCCGGACTGGACATCGACGCGGTGCTGCTAGAAGGACAGGCCGCCCTTGAGTGGATTAGATCGCTCGATGCGAGCCAATTGGAGCTAGCCGAGAAGATCAACCGCGCCGATTCCAGACGGCTGATGCGGCTGCCTGTAGTTGTGGCTCCGCGGCAGTGGCCCATGGATGAGATTGAGGCGAGCCCGATTCCCGCTGAACGGTTGGAATGGAAGGATGAAGCGAAAGCGATCTCGATTGATTTGAGATTGCAGGCGTTCGGGGCTTATGAGCAGGGCAAGCTTGTGCGTTGGGGGCCGGTGAGTTCAGGCGCAAAGATCTCGCCCACTCCCGCAGGCGAGTATTTTTTGAACTGGCGGGCCAAACGGCACGTCAGCACGGCAAACCGGGAATGGATCCTGCACTGGTACTTCAATTTTGAGAACCTTCAGGGCAGGGCATTGCATGCCTATGAAATGCCTGGATTTCCGGCCAGCCATAGCTGTATACGGCTGTTGAATCGGGACGCGCAGTGGGTTTATGAATGGGGGGAGACCTGGATGCTATCTGAAAACGGCCGCGAAGTGCTGCGAGAGGGAACGAAAGTGCGGATAGAAGGCTCTTACGAATTTGAAGCACCACCGCCATGGCGTAACGAAGGTTTGGCACTCAAGGTGCAGACTATCCAATAGGAGTGACAGCGATGACCCAAAGAACGATTGAAGTTGCAACCGGGCGGATCCAGGAAGCGGATCTGATTCACCTGGCAAAGAAGACTGGAGAAATCTGGTCGGCAGGGTTACCCGCCACACATCCGGGTGCGGGCGAAGGAACGAAACTGAAGGCATTGCGTGCACTCTCCCAGGAACCGCAAGCAAAGTGGATCTCGCGCATGGAGGAACTGCTAGTTGAGCGGCAGTTGGCCGGAGGCGGGCCTGGTTTGGCGTTGTTTGTTGGCGATGATTTTGCCGAGGTGTATGTTGCAGGGATCACGAGTGGCAGGATTGCGCATGGTGAGAGCTGCCACCTGCTGCCACTGCTGCGGGAAGCGCAGACCAGGCAGGAATTCCTGATTCTGGGGATCAGCAAGAAGGAGTTGAAGCTGTTGCGATATGCCCATGGCGTCTGCACCGAGGTCGCTTTGCCAGAAGGAATGCCAACAAATCTTGAAGAGTTTCACGCGCACGAATCGCGGGAGAGAAACGCCGAGAATCATGCATCTGTTTCGACCGCTGTGGGAGGGAAGTCGGGTGTACGGTTTGGCACCAAGGCCGAGCGCGAGTCGGATGGTGAACACCTGGAGCACTTTTTCCTGGTGGTGGATCAGGAGTTGTCCAAGGTGGCCGGTGGAAGCAAGGTGCTGTTGTGGGGCGTACTGGAGGAAGTGGCGCTGTTTCGGCGAACGGCCAAGAAGCTTAGCCTGATGGACGGGCAGATTGCATCGGGAATCCGGGATGTGGAATTGGGTGAAATCGCGCTCTTGGCTGGGGCATTTGCGCCAAAGGAGCAGGCCATCCAGGAGAAGGCGGCTCTTGATCGAATTCGAGAGTGGCGCGACCGATCCCGCGTGGAGGGAGACCTGGCCAGGATTTTGGTTGCGGCCGCTAATGGCCAAGTCGACGAATTGTGCTTGAAAGATCAGGGAGCCACCAAAGGCCTGGTTGGCGAGTGGGATGTATTGGCCAACCAGGCGGCTGTTGAGACGCTGCGCCACAAAGGTCATGTTCGCGTGGTCGCCGCGTCTGATATGAACGGGCTTGGCGATGCTGTGGCTGTTTTACGATTCTGACCTGATTCGACTCAAGCGAATGGAGGCATCGGATGAACATCCTACTGGCATTGGACTGCACACCTGGCTCGGAGGACATGGTCGGGGAGGTGTTAGAACAACCATGGCCGCGCGGGGCCAGATTCACTGTCTTGCATGTTCGAGATCAGGCTGGAAGGGAGGAGTATGAAGAACGGTGTCTGCATGCAGCCGTGTTTGCGATCAGCGAACGAGGTTGGCAAGCGACGCGCCACCTGCTCGAAGGATCACCTAAGCAGCAGATTCTCGATTATGCGGAACAGCATTCGCCTGACTTGATTCTGGTTGGGGACCGCCGCCGATCGAACGTAAGCCGGTTTGTGTTGGGGAGCGTGTCGACTTCCGTGATGCGCCATGCGAAATGTTCTGTTCAGATTGTGCGGCCACGCGTTCGAGACTTCAGGGCCGAGCGGGCAATGCGTGTGATGCTGGCGACGGATGGATCCACGCAGGCCAGCAAGGCGGCGGAAGCGGTTGCCCGCAGGCCCTGGCGGCCGGGGACGGAAGCCAGAGTTGTGAGTGTCGTCGAATTGATTCTGCCTCCAACGGTGAGCCTGATCGAACCTTGCGAGCCAGGATTTCCGCCGCATCCGGACGATTTTGCCGAGGCCAAGCGGCTTGCGAGGTGTTCCGCATCGAGGGCCGCACAGATCATTGGCAGTGCTTGCTCGCACGTCAGTGAATCGATACCGGTGGTTGCAAGCGGAGCCAAGAACGCCATAATCGAGGAGGCCAAAGGGTGGGACGCCGACTGCATCTTCCTTGGCTCGCATGGAGTGCACGGGCTGGACCGATTTCTGCTCGGAAGCGTTTCAGAGGCGGTAGCTGTACATGCCCATTGCAGTGTGGAAGTGGTGCGCTGAGGTTATTTGGCTGCCCGCTTTTGTTTTGAGGCAGCGAAGGCTCGTGCGGTAATTCCTGCGCGGTAGATTGCGAGTTGTTTGCCGAGCTCGGCAGTCTTCTCAATCGGCGCAAGATTGACGCCGTGCAGGGTGAGAAGGTTAGCCTTTTGTCTGGCTGCGGCTCGGATCAATTCCGGGTTTAGTGTCGCGATTTGCGCTTCGTAGTAAACGTCGTCGTGAACGCCGTTGCGGGTATGGGCAGGGCGGTCGGGCCTCTCGCCTTTAGGCGGGGTTTTGTCGATCTGAACGATACCTTTGGCCTTGAGGAAATCGTAGCTCCAGGGGTCTTGCGAATAGTATTCGGGCAAGTAATGGATGCGCGCCTGTTGGCCTTTCCATTTGGCGTTGAGGGTCCGGGCGACATGCTCCATGCCTGTGTGATTGCCGCCACTGTCCCCGATGAGGATGATGTCGCGGAAGCCGTGGGCTTTGTAGGAGCGGCAGATGTCTGTGAGCAATGCCTCAAATGTTGATTGTTCGAGGCTGATCGTTCCGGCAAAGCGCATGTGGCTGGTTGGTGTGGGTTCGATGGCGCCCTCAGGAACGAATCTGACGATGGGGGCGATGAGAGTGTTGCCGATTTCCTTGGCGATGTAGGGCAGGACGGTTTGGAGGACGAAGTTGTGTTTGCCGCCGGCGACGTACGGGCCATTCTGTTCGATGCCACCTGTTGCGATCAGGATGGTTGTGTAGCCGGCGCGGAGTTTGTCGCGAACCTCCATTGTGGTCAGTTCTTCGGTCCAGAGGCTGGGACTTATGGGGATGGGGCGAGGGTCGTTCGGAGACTGGGCCCAAAGTGTCAGGGCAAGGGTTGAGAGAACCAGGAGTCGCATGGGATGCCCCTATTCTTACTCACCGTTGAGGAATGGGGAGATGAGTTCTGACCAGAGCGACCAGGCCAGCACGAGCCCGACGATGATTCCGACAATCCAGTTCGAGCGATTCGATTCTGCTTTTCTGAGTTTGGCGGCGCGCTGCGCATCGGGGCTTTTGGTGTCCCAGAGGTGATGGATGTTGGCCTGTCGAAAGCTGTCCGCGTAGCTAGTGGATCGGAATTGATACGCGCGCCAATAGGGTTCGTGATCGAGGTTGAGTGCGGGTGTGAATTCGATGGCCCTGTCGATGAGCGTGGGCTTGGGGAGAATCAAGTGTAGGCTGTTTTGCCAAACGGGGCGGATCAGCCAGATGCCGATCGAGAGAGGGAGAAGTCCCATGATCAGAGGTGCCAGCTTAAATGGGAAGAATGCCTCTTTGAAGAACAGGGAGGAGATTGCAATGACGACCAGTCCGGCGAAGCCGTTCGCGTGAGACATCAGGCGGCGGATGGGCAACCAGGGGCTTGGCTGAGTTAGTTCGCCGGAGCGCTGGGCGAGGCAGGACGGGCAGATGAACACCTCGAATGACTCCACGATAGGGAAGGTGTCTGCAACAGAGTCGGAGTCGTGCTCACTGTCAACCAGGAAGGATTTTCCTAGCTTGAGAGTTACGGAAGCAGGCTTTTCGCAATTGAGGCAGATCCGTGGGAAAGCCGGCGTGGCTTGCACCAACACCAGGTTGGGATCTGGCATGGCCTGTTTGACGGCCTGGCGGATCCCGCGGATTGAAGCGCCACCCGTTGCCATGGAGCGGAGGTCGATGGGCTGTGACACTGACCCAAGTGTACGTGCAAGAACTTCAGCGCCGCAGTTGAGTGATGATGTAGCGCCAGACATCGAGCTCGGGAGGTCGGTGTGGATAGATGTCGCGGCGCGATTCCCAATCGTAGAAGTTGCGGACGGCGGTGATGAATGCCTCCCCGGTCTTGTAGACTTCCGTGCCCGGGTCTTCGCCCTCGTCTCGCCGAATGAATCTTGAGCCGGTGAACATCAGCGTATTGCTGCCTTCTTTGTGGTTCTTGTTGAAGGTGGCTCCACTGCGGACCTCGTTTAGCATCTGGTCCTTGAGGGCGAGGATGGGTGCCTGATCTTCGGTTTCGGCGGCAGCCTTGGCCTCGGCATCGAGGGCGGACTGGCGATCCTGTTCGAGCAGTTCCGCTGACGCCTCATTGATCGAGATCTTGCAGGTTGCCACGTCCAGTTTGCCGGTCCAATAGTCGAAGCAGCGCTTTGCTTCCGTCAGGAATTCGTCCTCGTCGAGCCAGTTTCTTGAGCCCTCGAAATCGATATGAAAAGAGTATAGGCGACGGTCCGGGAAGGATGCTTCCAGTTGGACGCGAATCATCCGGCGATAAGAGACCAAAGTGCTATCGGCAATGAAAGTGATGCTGGCGGTATCGTTTTCATCGCGCGAAAGCAGGATTCCAGTTAGCTTCTCCAATGCAAACTGAACGGCAGGCGGCGGCACCGTATGCCAGAAGCGCGCGTGATGGCTGACTTTCCACTCGCCAGTGCGTCCTAAAGGTTCATTGAATTTAGTAATTGGATTGACTGGCAGGCTTACTGGAATAGCGCGATTTGAATAGCAATTGGATCAGTTCGTATAGGATTTGTATATGAGCTTGATGAAACGAGTGAATCTGGCGGCGATTCCGGACGGAATGCCGAAGCAGAGTGACTTTCTTGTTGAAGATGTTGAAGCGCCAGTTTGCGGTGCTGCAGCGGTTCTGGTGCGGACTGCATTCGTGTCAGTTGATCCGTATCTGCGTGGACGGATTACAGGCGTGCGGACCTATATCGATCCGATCCCGGTTGGCAATGTGATGGAGAGCAGTTGCGTTGGGCAGGTAGTGGAATCGCAGACCAGTTTGTTTGCCAAGGGCGACTGGGTGGCGGGCTTCTGGGGGTGGCAGGAGTTCGCTTCGGTGGATGCGCGCGGGCTGATCAAATTGGACCCTGCTACAGCGCCGGTAAGTACCGCACTCGGAATTCTTGGCATGCCGGGTATGACTGCGTATTTCGGGTTGACTGAGTTGTGCCAACCGAAACACGGGGAGACGGTTTTTGTATCCGGGGCCGCAGGTGCGGTGGGGTCCGCGGTGGGGCAGATTGCGAAGATACTGGGATGCCGTGTGGTGGGGTCGGCGGGGACGCCATCGAAAGTAGCGTACATCAAGTCGTTAGGTTTTGATGGCGCGTTTGATTATCACGTAGAGGGCGACTACCTTGGCCTGCTCGACGAACATTGTCCGAAGGGAATCGATTGTTTCTTCGACAATGTGGGTGGAAACCTGACTGACGATGTGATGATGCGGATGAACTCTCGGGGACGCGTAGCGGTATGCGGGCAGATTTCGGCGTACAACGATCCTGCGCAAGATATCGGAATGCGGCCGTTTTCGCAGATTCTGGTGCGCCAATTGCGGGTGGAAGGGTTTATTGTGTCGCGGTGGGCGGATCGATACCCGGAGGGTCGCATGCAGATGGCTCTCTGGCTCAAGCAGGGCAAGCTACTGTATGAGGAAACGGTTTATGAAGGGTTGGAATCCGCGCCTGCCGCGTTCATTGGCTTATTCAAGGGAGAGAACACTGGTAAGGCGCTGGTGCGGCTGTTCTGAGCCTATGGAATGGGCGGGCAACTCGTAGTCTGGAAGTAGCGATCGCATTCTTCTGCCGTGAGCGAGCGCGTCGTGCGGCTCCGGGAGAATTGAAGTAGTTTCTGCGGGTCCATCCAGAACACCCGCGCAACGTCATTTTGGCTCCGGACGGCCAGGTAGTTTCCGTCTGGCGAGAAGAAAATCTCCTGGACCGGGGAGTCTGGAAGGCTGATGCTCATCAACTGCCGGCCGCTGTCGGCGTCCCATAACTTTGCAGTTCGATCGTCGCTTGCCGTGGCGATCACTTCTCCGTCTGGGGAAAATACCAGATCGTGAACATAACCGACATGCCCTTTGAGTTCGCGAACTTTTTTCCAGTCGGCGGTATTGAGGATTTGAGGCAAGCTGTTCCAATTTCCAAACGCGAGGCGTGAACCTGCCTTGTTGAAGGAAGCGCCGCTCAGGTATCCGGCCTTGGGTTGGAGGGGGGGCAGAATCGTTCCTGCGCGCGTGTTGTAAATGTGCAGATTCTCAGCGAAGGTGGGCACCGCCAGGGTGCGGCCATCGGGGCTAAACGCCATCGAGTTGATTGTGAGCGGGGTTGGCCGCTTGAACCGATGGCCCAATTTAACGGCAACGTCGCCGAGATTCAACAACTGGATCGACGCGTTGTTGAGTACGGCGAGTTGGTCTTCTTTCGGGTCGAAGGCAAACTGTTCGGCGCCAATGACTTGTGGGATTGGAACTTCCTTGCCATCCGTTTTGTACAAACGCACGCGGGAGGGAGATGCGACTGCGAGCCAATCGCCGGTCGAATTTAGCGCAGCTTTGTAGGCCCCTCCTGGAGCAATCACCTGGCGAAGGAGAGTTTGTGTGCTGAGGTCAAACAGGGAGATTCCACCATTGATGGCCGCCGAAAGGCGATGATTGCTTCCTATCGAGATGCTGGAGGTTGACAGGGTCATAAGTTCCTCGCCGGGGACCATGCTCCAGAATGATGCCGACCCATCGTCTGCTCCTGAGACAACTCCACGTCCATTCGGACTCATCGCGATACGATTCCCGACGCGGGAACCACGGAAGGCAACCTTCTCGACGCCTCGATCCACGTCCCAGCTTCGGATGACGTTGTCGCGTCCAGATGAAACCATTTGTTTCCCGTCGGGCGTGAAGACAAGCTCGAAAACACTCAGGTTCGGTCCGAAGAATTGTCGGATCGCCTCGCGCTCACCGACCCTCCACAGCCTGATGATTGGTTCATCCGAACTGGTTGCAACCTCGTCTTCGGAGCCGGGACGGAACCTGACGCTGAGAACGGAGTAGATGTGCGCCTCTTTGTCGTGGAGCATGACTGCCTGACCAATGTCCCAAACCTGCAAGTGATGGTCCTCGGTGACAATCGCGATTCGTCTTCCCGCCGGGCTGAAGTCCATGGCTTGCACTGGAGAGTTGAGACGCAGATTCGGAGTGGGTACGGGAACCAGCCTGTTTCCCGCGCCGCGATTGAAAAGCAGCAACTCCGTGGGCGTTGCGTCATAAACGATCGCCACCTGCGTGCCGCTGCCGTTGAACTTCATCTTGCGAATCCTCGACTGATTGCCGGGATTCAGCACCACCGGCTGGTAGGGCTTCGCCAGATTGTAAGTCAGAAGGAGTTCATAGGCCGCGACTGCCAAAATATTGTTGCCGATGTACTCGATACCGCCAATTCCTTCCCTCGATTGGATTTTTCGGATCAGCTTACCTGTGGGGCTCCAGATGTGGATTGCTCCGTACCAATCCGCAGTTGCAAAGCCATCGCCATTAGGGTCGTAGGCAACCATCACGGATCCCTGCTTTGCGTGTTGGACTGAGAAGCGGAGTGGGGACACCAGCAGAGAATTGTGGAGCGCTTCCTGCGCAATGTAAAGGGTTGGCGTGCTGAGATCGAACGCATTCTGGACAGCGTAGCGGGCTAGGATCACGGCTCGTTCTGGGTCTTCCGAAAGACTTTGCACGGCGTAGGCGGAGAGTGCCCGGGCGCGTGCTTCGCGTTCCTGATGGAGTGCCAATTTCTTAGCCTGTTCGGTGTCGTCGATTGATTTGGCGAGGGCAGCGTTCTGCGTGGACAATTGTGCCGACGCTTCATTCGCGATGACGGCTTTATTGTAAGAATAAACTGTTGCCGCACCGAGAATTGCAATGACCGCGACAGCCGTCAATATGGCCCAATTGCGGCGAGTGCGAGCTGCCCTTTCGGCCTGCTCGCTTTGATCGAGGAATTTTCGCTCAGGCAATTCGACTTCTGAAGGGTGTTCTGCTGCGAATTGTTTGCAGTCCTGCAATAGCGAGCCCGTAATCAGCGCTTCCGTTCTTGATCCTGCCAACTGGTACTGTGCGAACGCCTTTGCTACGGGGTTGTGGTATCCCGCAAGCCAAGTCTGGTTGTCTTCGAGAATCGGTTGCACCAGGCGATCATGAGACAGTTCGCAATAAATATTGTCGCCATGCAGATCGGTACGAACGATGGAGGTAGCCTTTAGCGCTTTGAGCGCAACGATGGGCAGCCCAGCTGCGCCATCATCGGTACAGATCACGAAGCCACGTGTCTTGGCCGACGTGATCAACGCATTGTCAAACCAGTTGCGAAGCTGTCGTTCCGTCACGCCCGGCACTGTTGCCTTTGCCAATGCGTCACGATAGAACTGCGTCAACACGTTGTTGACATTGGCGTATTCTTCCACTGCTTCGGGCGTGATCGCGGGCTTGATGTAGTTCACCTTCTCGAGGCTGGACCAGAGCTGCCGGCAAACAATCTGGAGCTGGACCGGCTCCACATGCGTTCCGAGTTCGCCTTCTTTGCTGAACCGCAGGTTGTCGATCAAATTGAGAGTCGCTGTATCTTCAAAGGGGAGACCTGCGTCGGTCGCGGGCTGTTCGATCGCTTCTTTGGCGCTAGCGACCGTCAGGCGTTCGAGCCGCATGCGAGTTCGCATCCTGTCCGGCAGCAGGCTCGCATAATCTTCCAGGTCCGCCAGATAATCTTCACGCATGGAAATCAGCAAGCTCAATTGCGGGTACGCGGCGAGGCAGTCGCTGAGCTGGGTGAAGAATCGGCGGCGCGGTTTGGTGAGTTCCGGATGGAAAGTGAAAATCTCTTCAAACTGGTCGAAGACAATTAGATGGGGTTGGGGGCGTGAGCTGGTTGTGTCGAGGACGCTTCTAAATGCATCGGTAAAACTCAAACCGGCTGGTGTGCCGGGCAACAGACTGTCGAGTGCATTGTCTATGTAGCTCGTAATGGAATCGCCGGTAACGCGAGCGATGGGGAAGGCGCTGATCCGCTTGCGGCGCTGAAGTTCCGGAAGGAGGCTGGCCTGCAGCAACGAAGTTTTCCCTGCGCCCGATTGTGCGTAGAGGAGAACGGCGCGACGGGCGATGATCAGCGAGCCGAGTTCTCGCGTTTCAGATGTCCGGCCAAAGAAACGGTGCTGGTCCTTCTCGCCAAACGCGGTTGGGCCAAGGTAGGGGTTTGGCGGGAATGGATTAGCCATGACGGTATTCCTTCCATCGGGCGGACAGGTCGGCCATGAATTGCTGCGTACTGCCCCAATAGATATCGATCTGCGAAGCCGAGAAGTACTTCTCGAAGTAAGAGATGATTTCCTTTTCGCGAGCCTGATCGCGCTGTGAAGATTCAAGCTGGACCGCGACATGCAGCATGCCCCAGCGTTTCAGATCGAGATGCGTCAGCAAGCCACGCATGATGACTTTCATGTCGAGGTCTTCGAGGCGGTATCCGAGGAATAGAAGCGTGGTGCAGGCAAGTCGCTCATTCACCGAAACTGGCAAAAAGTATTCATGGTCGTGCGAAATGCGCGCCAGGTAATCCAGATGGTCGTCTTCAGTCAGCACCAGCGAGAGCAGGTCGGTGTCGGCCCCGAACAGATGCAAGACAACTGGATTGTCCGTTGAGGGTGGCGGATCGAGGTCGCGCCGCTCAAGGTCGCTACTGCGCCAGGGAATGACTTCGCGGCGGGGCTTGCGGGTGTCCGTCTCAAGCGCCAGCGTCATGAAATTATCAATGTTGGTCGTCAGGTAGAGAGGCAGGTCGAGCGCGGCAAGTTGATGGTGAATCTCGGTCTCGCTGATATCAAGGCTGCTTGCGGCCCACTGACTTTGGGCGGCGAGTTGGGAAACACATTCGTTCGCTCCAGGTTTGGCCTTTGGCAGGGACATATATTTCCGAAATTGGTTCGCCATCACAGCGATAACATCTTTCCGCAACCGCCGATTGTCCAGGGTGCCGATGAACTGCGTGACGCGCGGCAAGTTCGCTTCATCCGCGAACGGGTAGTTGTATTTGATAGCCAGTTCGTGGGCAAGCTGTTCCGGATCGGAAAGCAGACTGCCGGCTACCCTGGGGCCGAGGAAAGGGGTGCACTCCTTTTCTGCGATGTTTGCAAGCAGGGTTTCCCAGAAGCTCTCGCCGCGCTCGCCGACAATCATTCCGCGTTTGCCAAGCAGCAGCCCGGAACGCAGCCGTAGGAAAAGTACAGGAATTGAGGGACCAGGCAGCTTTGCGCTCAGCGTGCCGGATCGGGCAGCGTTGACTGCTTTGTCCACTTCGCCGTGTACCAGCAATTCGCGATAGAAGACCTTGCTGAACTCGGATGCAGTCGTAATTGCCACCCGATCCTGCATGGCCAGCACGGCTGGAACTCCGGCGGCCACCAGCTTGGGGGCCAGCCCCAGAAATGCTTCAGCCGGACTCAGCGCTCCCGTTTCGCAACTCGAGAGATAGACCATGCGAAGTTTGGCTTCATCATCCGAGCTGGCGTCCTTGAGCAGCCTGCCAAAAAGGGCGGCCAGGTCCACATCGCTGGCCGGCGCAGACTTGGCAGGGTCTGTCGGATGCGGCAGCAGTAGCCATGCATTCTTACCGTCAAAGGTGCCATGCCCGACAAAGTGGAGAATGTGGATGTTCTTGCGCAGAGCCGCATCGAGCGCGGGAAGCGTGCATGGGCCTTCGAGCGGCACCAGCTCAATCTCAGGGTTGTCTCCGATTGTGTCCTTCAGTAATTGAAACTCTGCAGCGAAGTCGAGGGGTGTCAGCTTGAGAGCAGACAGGCCCGGAGGGTTGGCAACGGCAACAAGTACCCGGATCGGGCGCTGCAGAATGGGGCTTCCTGGCACCCAGGGCCCCGCCAGATAGCGAGAGAACGGAGTGGCGTCACGCGAAGCGAATTCGAGCGATTCCCAACGGAGCGTATGGATTTCTGGCGCACCTTCGTCGATACGAAGCCGGATCCGGCGTTGTGGGTATTGGCCTTGGGCTATCGACCATGCCGACAGCAGCTTGGCATCGGCGAACAGCCAGCTAAACAGTTCCTGACCGCCTTCTTCCGGCAAGTCGCTACTCAGGAACCCAGGCGGGAATTCTATCTCACCATTGCAGGTAATCTCGACGGGATAGCCCGCCGTTTGCTTGGCCAGGATTCGAACTTCCAGGTCGGTATGTTGCATTCTCGGTCCGGATGCGGAGCATTGATTATACTCAAGTCCGTCAATCTGGAAGCGGGAAATCCAGCCAACTTCCGCATAAATTGTCGAAAGCTCTAAGCCAGGGAATATCCGGGGTCAATGCCCTGAAGAGCGACCAACACCTGGTGGTCGTCGATGTCCAAATCGATCAGAAGTTGGTGATCGCTATTGGTGGAAAAAGTCAGTTGGAGGTTTGCTTGCCGATCGGAAGACTTGAAGCTCCCACGCTTCTCGATGCGCCGCCAGGGACGAGCAAAGCTATGGCTCACTCCGCTGGCCTCGATTTCTTTCCAGTATTCGTATCCAATGCTTTAACTATTCACTCCTAACTACAACATAAACGTGCAATTGTTTATCCAATATCGAATCTGCTGAACGCCGAATTGGGATTGCGCGCGAGGCTCCGGCCGCCCAAAACTGGGATGCTAAAAAATAATTCGATGCACACCCAAAGAGTACTAAGGTGGAGCATAGGGTGATTTCGAGACATAAGGCTCCTGTTTGCCACCGTTTAGCAAGTGGAAAACGTGTGGATAAAATCAGACCTGCTGTGGACGAATTTTCGCCACGCTGCAAGTCGTTGCACTGTATATAGATATTTTTCTTGCTGTAACACAATATCTTGTGTCATCATCCATAACGCAGCAAGATAGAAATGCGCCCCGTTGGCGTTCCGTCGTCGCCTATCCTGAGGCAAAAAATTTGAGAAGAGGTTTGATTATGGGCCAGATTGCTGTTGCACTCGGTGCGAAAATTCCCCAGGCCAAGAAGTCGCTCCTGCGCGCAGAACGCAAGGGTGTGAGCTTCCCGCGATATTTTACGGCGAGGTTGGAGCCGGGGAAGACTCCATACGATGAAATCCTATGGGAGAAGCGGACCGCGACGATTGGTAATTCGTCCGGCGCCGTAGTGTTCGAACAGCGCGATGTGGAGGTGCCTTCCGATTGGTCTCAGACGGCAACCAACATTGTTGCCAGCAAGTATTTTCACGGGAAGATGGGTTCGCCGGAGCGCGAAACCAGCGTACGCCAGCTCGTGCATCGTGTCGTGGATACGATTGCAGAGTGGGGTATCAAGGATGGCTATTTCAAGACCGCGGAAGATGGTGAGAATTTCAGGAGCGAACTTGCGCACCTGATGCTGAATCAGAAGGCCTGCTTCAATTCGCCGGTCTGGTTCAATGTAGGCGTTCGTGAACAGCGCGGTTATGGCTGGGTTTGGGATGAATCCATCCAGCAGATGCGCAAGTTGAATACGGGCGAGCATCGCCCGCAGTGTTCCGCCTGCTTCATCAATTCCGCCGGCGATTCGCTGGAGTCGATTCTCGATCTCGCCAAGACCGAAGGCATGTTGTTCAAGTGGGGTTCCGGTACAGGTTCGAACTTGTCGAGCTTGCGGGAAGAGAACGCGATCCTGAGCGGTGGCGGCCGAGCTTCCGGTCCTCTCAGTTTCATGCGTGGCTTCGACGCGTTTGCCGGGGTAATCAAGAGCGGCGGAAAGACTCGGCGCGCGGCCAAGATGGTCATTCTCAACACCGATCACCCCGATGTGGAAGACTTCATTTGGTGCAAGGCGAAGGAAGAGAAGAAGGCTCACACGCTGATTGCGGCCGGCTACGATTCCTCGATGGACGGCGAGGCTTATTCGAGCATCTTCTTCCAGAACGCGAACAATTCCGTGCGCGCCGATGACGACTTCATGGATGCCTCCGAGCGCAACGGGGAATACTGGACCAAGAGCCGCATTAATGGCGCCCCGCTGAAGCGTTATATGGCCAAGGATCTGTTGCGACAGATTGCCGAAGCGACCTGGAAGTGCGGTGACCCCGGCATGCAGTTCGACACCACGATCAACCGCTGGCACACCTCAAAGAACACTGCCCGCATCAATGCATCGAATCCTTGCAGCGAGTATATGTTCCTCGATGATTCCGCCTGCAACCTGGCGTCGCTGAACCTGATGAAGTTCCTGGGTCCAGATTGCAAATTCCAGGTGGAGGCTTTCCGCCACGCGGTAGACACCTGCATCATGGCGCAGGAAATCCTCGTCGACAACGCCAGCTACCCGACCGAGCGGATCGGCAAGAATTCGCATGACTATCGTCCTTTGGGTTTGGGATTTGCGAATCTCGGCACGCTGCTGATGGCGATGAGCCTTCCGTATGACAGCGATGGCGGCCGCGACGTGGCGGCGGCCGTAACGGCAGTGATGTGCGGTCAGGCTTATCTGACCAGCGCCCGCGTTGCCGAAGCTGTTGGACCCTGTCCCGGATATGAAATGAACGAGGAGCCCTTCCTCGATGTCATCCGCATGCATCGCGACAGCGTAGCCAAGATCAATACGGCTACCGTGCAACCGGAGCTGATTTCCGCTGCCTGGGATTGCTGGAGCAATGCCTATGAGGTAGGTCGTGGCAGCGGGTACCGGAACGCGCAGACGACCGTGATCGCACCGACCGGCACGATCGGCTTCATGATGGATTGCGACACCACCGGCATTGAACCAGACCTGAGCCTGGTGAAGTACAAGAAGCTGGTCGGCGGCGGTGTGATCAAGATTGTCAATCAGACTGTGCCGCAGGCTCTGATCAAGCTCGGCTATTCGGCCGAGCAGGTCGAGAAGATTGTTTCGCACATCGATTCGACGGGCACTATCGAGGGCGCTCCCGGATTCAAGGATGAGCATCTTGCGGTGTTTGATTGCAGCTTCCGTCCGATGAACGGCAAGCGCTTCATCCATCACATGGGGCACGTCAAGATGATGGCGGCATCACAGCCGTTTATCTCGGGCGCGATCTCAAAGACCGTCAATATGCCGGAAGAGTCGACGGTTGAAGATATTGCCGATGCTTACCTTCAGAGCTGGAAGCTCGGGATCAAGGCCGTGGCAATTTATCGTGACAACTCGAAGAAGGCGCAGCCGCTCTCGAGTGGTTCGGCCAAGGGCGAGAAGAAGTCGACTGGAAGCCTTGCCGATGCGAAGCAGGAAGTGAAGATTGTCGAGAAGATCGTCTATCAGCCGAAGCGCCGCAAGCTGCCGGAAGAACGCGAGGCGAAGACGCACAAGTTCTCGATCGCGGGGCATGAAGGCTACATCACGGTTGGGTTGTTTGACGACGGTACGCCGGGTGAGATCTTCATTACGATGGCCAAGGAAGGCTCGACGATTTCGGGTCTGATGGATAACTTCGCTACTGCGATCAGCTATGGCCTGCAGTATGGTGTGCCGCTGAAGTTCTACGTGGATAAGTTCAGCCACGTGCGGTTTGAACCGTCAGGCTGGACGGGCAATGCGCAGATCCCTTATGCGAAGTCGATCATGGATTACATCTTCCGCTGGATGGGCGCGAAGTTCCTGGGTCCTGAGTATGCGCTAGGTGATGCGGGAGAATCGACGAAGCTGGCGCCGACCGAGAAGGATCCGCAGCAGGATCTGTTCTCACCGGTTGCGGCCGATGCTCCTTCGTGTGCGGAGTGCGGCGGCATGATGACGCGCAATGGGTCTTGCTACAAGTGTGAGAACTGCGGGTCGACGAGCGGCTGTAGCTAAGCTCGAATCGCTGAACTGCTAGAGAAAACAAGCCCCGGCCTAAGTGCCGGGGCTTCGTCGTGTATGCCATGTACTAAGGCAAATCCTTAGAATTCGTACCATTGCCTGCTACAAATCTGTCGCCCATGCTTTAGGTATGAAATTCTGGGTGTGCCTCATGATGGGCATTAGTCTGTTTGGAGCATCTGCGAAGAAAAGTGCGGCTGAGAAGCCGGCAAAAACCACCGCCGATGTGGTTTGCGTCGATATACCGCGGGTGATGGCGCGTAAGAATCCAGTCAAGAAACTGGAATTGAGCGAAGCGATGAGCAGGGACCTTTCCGGTGTGCTGTTCGGCGTGAGCCTGACAGATCAGATGGAGTTGCGCGTGGATATGGAGTCTCCCTCAGAGGATGGAGCGACGCAACTGGAGAAGATGGTCGGCTTGCTGGTTTCCGCCCAGAGGCTGAAATCCGAACCCGGCGAGCCGGTTGGGATCGATCTCCAACGGGATTCGCGCATTGCGAGGAATGGCAAGGTTGTGCGCACCACCGTCTCGCTTACCGATCAGCAACTCGAAAAAATCCTCGAAGCCCGTTACGGCGGCAAGCTGATCGCAGAAGCCAAGGCGCGGATGGTCTACGTGCACGGCCTGTACGGCGGCACCAAATCGTATCCCTGGGGTGACGGTCTCACGATCGACTTGAGGCAGTAAAGATAGAATCTTAGGGATGACTCGTAGAGACTTCCTGGCAGTGTCCGCCGCTGCTCCCATGCTGGCGGCTGCGCAACGGCCCAACCTGCTCGTGATCTATACAGACGATCAGGGGATTGGTGACGTTGGATGTTATGGCCACCCCGAAGTCAAGACACCCAATCTGGACCGCCTTGCTGCAAGCGGCGCCCGGTTTACGAACTGGTACTCCAATTCCCCGGTCTGCTCGCCTTCACGCGGAAGCCTGATGACTGGCAAGTACCCCGAGAATCACGGCATGTTGGATGTGCTGACCTCGACGGCCAAGTTCAACACCCCTGGTTTGAAGCAGGGAGAGACAACGCTGGTAGGGGAACTGAAGCGGGCCGGTTACCGGACCGGGCACTTCGGTAAATGGCATATAGGAAGCGCAGCCCATTCGCGGCCACGCGCGGTGGGTTTTGACGAGTTTATCGGTTTCTACTCAGGATGGACGGATTATTATTCCCATCTCTACTACACGCTTGGCCGGGGACAGAGCGAGATCGTCCACGACATGTGGCGCAACGAGGACGAAATCTGGAACGATAACAAGTACCAGACTGAGCTGCTCGGCGAGGAGGCTAGCGCCTTCATCCAGCGTCAATCGAGCGCGCAGCCTTTCTATCTGAACCTCTGGTTTGGAGCCCCCCACTACCCGATGATTGCGCCTGAAAAGTATATGGCGCGCTTTCCAAAGTCGATGGATCGAGACCGGAGGCTGCATCTGGCGATGGTGGCTGCCGTGGACGACTTCGTAGGGATGACGCTTGCCGCACTCAAGAAAAAGGGCCTGCTCGAAAACACGGTGGTCTTCTTCCAGAGCGACAACGGCGCTACGCAGGAGACCCGCGCCGATCATGCAGGACGACCCTATCGCGGCGGCAGCAACGCACCGTTCCGGGGCTGGAAGGAAGGCCTGTTTGAAGGCGGAGTGCGCATGCCTGCTCTGATGAGCTGGCCGGGAAAGATCCAGGCCGGCAAGGTGGTGGATGGGGTTGGAATGGCGATGGATGTCTTGCCAACGTTTTTAACCATGGCGGGGCTCACGGTGCCGGCGGGAATCGACGGGCGCGACCAGGGTGAGATGATCCTGCGCAATGGCAAGAGCGCGCACGAGGCGGTGCACTGGCTTTACCGGAACAGCCGCGCTGTGCGTAAAGGCGCGTGGAAGTTGATTGAGAACCCGCCGCTTTACCCGGAGGATCCACTTGGCCAACCCAAGGAAAAGCTCTGGCTGAGCAACCTCGATCAAGATCCCGGGGAGAAGAAAAACTGGGCCGCCGAGGCCCCGGCAGTTTTCGAACAAATGAAGCAGATCCTGCCGATAAAAAGGTAAATTTCTGCGGATACATTGTGATGCGTGAGTCGGGATCGAGCAAGCCGGTTCTCTATGCGATTTACTACGAGACTGGAGACCACAACCCGATCGGCAGTTTGTGGTTCTTCGAGCAGTTCGGAGGGATCGCAATTGAACCACCCAACGCGAAGCAGCAACTTCGCCTCGCGCTGGCAATCGTGGTCCTGGTCGTACGCAAGACCTACAATGGAGTCGTGAAAACACGTTTCCTGTCGCTGCTTGGGATCACCTTCAGCGCCTTTGCCATCGAGCCGCTACCTATCCAAACGGGTCAGCTCGCCAATGGCATGAAGGTGATTGTGGAAGAGGATCGAGACATCCCCAACGTGGCGATGGACTTGTCCCCTTTGTTGAGACAAAAGTTTAGACACAGTACTCGGACCAGCCAAAAAAGTACTGGACAGAGGGGCAATAATTTAGCAGAATCGCATTGGTCGGAGAGACAGAAGCGAGC
>Ga0163144_10003140_pt1 | contig 37732 bp, 32 predicted proteins | sample OliLak19BULKMAT1_FD_123175 | JGI IMG/M metagenome (GOLD analysis project Ga0163144, IMG submission 123175) | Freshwater microbial mat bacterial communities from Lake Vanda, McMurdo Dry Valleys, Antarctica - Oligotrophic Lake LV.19.BULKMAT1 | ecosystem: Environmental > Aquatic > Freshwater >...
GTTTGTGCAGAGGGTCCCTAGGGGGTTAGAAACAAAGATTGTCCCCTCGATCAACTGAAGCGCCCCAGGATAGCCGGAGACTCAAACCTCCCATGGTCTCGAGTCTCCGTCCTGGGGCGCTTCACCGCTGTTCCCACGGAGAAGGTCGCGGTCACCGACTTCGCGGGTTCTACACACTCGACCGGGGAAAGCGGCCCCGGAAGCAGCCCGGATCCGCGAGGGCCACTATCGCCCTCCGGGTCGGATCCGGTACACCTGGAACTCAGGCACCAAAACCCCGATCAGCCGGCTCCGCGTCAAACCCGCGCTGAGCCCAGCTCCGTCGACGCTCGTGGTAGCCGGCACGGAATGCAAACATCAGGGGGATACCGACGACGACGATTAGCGGAAACACAGAGGGTGCTCCGGGGGTGCTCCGGAGCAATGTCTGCAGCGCAAGAAGCACACAGAATACGCTGAGGAGCGCACTCTCAAGGATCCTGTAGGTGTATGTTGCTCGGTTGCGGGCCCGGGTAATCAGCAAGGTTACACGGAATGCCATCCCAGATGCCCAAGGTTTGTTCCGATGCATTGCCTCCCTCCCGCACACAGTTGCGGAGCGCTACGGCCTCGTCGGACTCAGGATGTCCACCCCCAGTGCGGCCGAGACTGCTCGGTCTAGAATCGTTGGCCAGACACACTCATTCTGGTCGCGGACCAGTATCGGCCGGTCGCCCGCTCCTTGAGCGGCACCACGCGGGAGATCGGTCACGGCAGTTCGGAAACGCGATCAACCCGGCCGATGTTCGACGTCCACTGGACCCGCTGCACCTGTGCCGCATAACCAGCGTATCTGGACTCCTCCCCCTGTTTACGCAAGGGGTGGTTCTCGGCTGTTCTCATTTTCAGATCATCCGCGTTGGCGGAGGGTCGACCACCAGCGCCGTCAGCGATGTGCGCACGGCGTCCGCCTTCGCCTCGAGCGACCGGATCTTCGCGATCAGCTCCAGCTGCGGATGCGTGAGAAAGTCAGGCACCGCCTCATCGGCCAACGCGGACCGGGCATCGAGTGTGACGCGCCGGGCCCCGACCGGGATCGTGTGCCCCAGCTCGCGCCGGTGCCCGCGCAGCGCGTGGATCCGTGCGGTTCTCGTCCGCAGGTATCCTTGGCGGATGCGATGCAGGGCCACCACCGCCTGCTGCTCCACCGACTTGACCGCCACCGGCGTCAACGCCTTGTTGCGGGCTGCTTCCCGCAGGGCCTTGGCATCGGCGCGATCGGTCTTGTTGCCGTCGCGGTAGCACGCCACGTCCGCCGGATGGAGCAGGGTCACCCGATGGCCGAAGCGCTGGGCCTCCCGTCCCCAGTGGTGGGCGGAGCCGCAGGCTTCCAGCAACACCTCGGCGGGAGCCTGGCCCGCGAGGAAGCGCGGGAAGGCCGCACGGGAAGGCCGTCGCCGGGAGGTCACCACGCCGGGCGACTCGGAGATCGCCACTTCGAAGACCGTCTTGGCGAGATCGACGCCGATCTGTATTGTTGACATGGGGCTCCTCCTCGAGGTGGTGGCCTTTGGGGCCGTGATGCGTGATGTTGGTGGCATCTTGGAGCGGAGTCCATACCATCACTTGCTTCTGCCCAGGCCCTGAACGCTTCGGCTGCCGCCGGAGATACGTGGCTGTTTGGTCGGCGGCAGCCTCAGCAGGGCCTGACAGCAGAAGCGCAGGCCGTTCTGCCGCTTGGATCCGTCCCCGGGGTCTGGCGCTCCGGTCACCTGAGTATGTACGTTAAAGTGTACATATGTTTGGAGGCCGACCTATGGCGCGAGTACGCCCGACCCAAGACGTCCGCCCGCTCGCTGACTTCCGCGCCAACCTGGCTGCGGTGGTGCGTCAGGTCCAGGAGACGAAGCGGCCGGTCATCCTGACGCAGCATGGTCGCAGTACGGCGGCCTTGCTCGATGCAGGCGAGTACGAGGCCATGCTCGATCGAGCCGAACTGCTTGAGAATGTGCGGGTGGCCGAGATGGAACTCGCCGCGGGCAAGGGCAGTTCGCACTCCCAGGCCAAGGCGGCTGTGTTGCGCCGGCTGAATGGATGAGGGTCATCGGGGCCCCGCGGGCCCAAGAGCGGGCGGTGGGTACCTCCTAGCCGCGATGGAACGTGAACGGAACGGTCCGGAGTCGTTCCGCCACGAGCTCAGTGCCTTCTCGTCGGCGGCCCGGTCAGTCCTTCAGGACGCTCGGAAGGAATCCGACAACCGCCCAGGTGACTTCTCCTGGTACAATGACCAGATGAAGAAATACCCGCAGGCCAAGTTTATGAAAGGCCAAAGAGACTCAAACCTCCCCAGTGCTCCGGTACCGCTCAACAACGACGTCGCAGTCGCAAGCTCCAGCATGGTTATGATGACCGGCTCGGCCACAGCTGTTCTGAAGCGGTCCGATGGGACGATCGGAGGTATAACAAACCAATGCAGCGGGCGATGGCGCCACACTCTCCCCGTAGCCGCTATGGATTGGTGCGGCGCCCTCGCCGCTGGTGTGTAAGCCGTTCGGCGGCAGTCGTTTGAAGGAGCAAGCTTTTGTGACAACGGACCCGGCGGCGAAGGGACGGGCTGCGGGCGCGCAATTCACTCACGGGCGCGCTCCCCCGGGACAGGCGGAGGCGTGGCACACGCTCCCGCTCGACGCGGTAACCCATCGGTTGCGAACCGACGCGACGCGAGGCTTGACGAACGCCGAGGCGGCGCGGCGGCTGGCGCTCTCTGGCCCCAATACTCTGGCCCAAGCGCACGGGCGCTCAGCCCTGGCCATCTTTGCGCATCAGTTCACGAGCCTCATCGTGGTGCTGCTGATCGCGGCTACCGCGGTCGCCTTCGCGCTCGGGGAGAACATCGAGGCTGGCGCGATCCTGATCGTCATCGTGCTGAACGCCGTCATCGGCTTCCTGACGGAATGGAAAGCGGAGCTGACGTTGTCCGCCCTGCAGCAACAGACGGTACCGGTCGCGCACGTGGTCCGCGAGGGTGCGGAACACCAGATTCCGGCGGCAGGATTGGTGCCGGGCGATCTGGTCGTTCTGGCCGCCGGGGCGCGGGTACCGGCCGACGGCCGGGTCGTCGAGAGCATGCGTTTGCAAATTGAGGAGGCGGCGCTGACGGGGGAATCGCACGCCGTCACCAAGGCGACCGACCCACTCTCCGACCAGGACGCGGCACTTGGGGACCGCCTCAACATGGCCTTCATGGGGACGACGATCACGGGCGGGCGCGGCCGGCTGCTGGTCGCGGCCACCGGCGCGCAGACGGAGATGGGTAAGATCGGCATCCTGATCGAGGAGGCCGCTGCCCGCGCGACCCCGATCGAACAGAAGCTGGCTGGGCTCGGTCGCTTGCTGATCATGATCGTGTTGGGACTCTGCGCCGTCATCGTCCTGGTGGGCTGGCTCCGCGGCAACAGCTTCCTGTACATGCTGGAAGTCGGCATCTCTCTGGCCATCGCGGCGGTGCCCGAAGGGCTGCCCGCCGTGGCCACGATGACCCTCGCGCTCGGGATGCAGCGCATGGCCCGCACGGGGGCGCTCATTCGCCGACTCCCCGCGGTCGAGACCCTGGGCTCCACCACCGTGATCTGCACGGACAAGACGGGGACGCTGACCAGGAACGAGATGACCGTGAGTGCCTTCGTGCTCGACGGGCGACGCATCGAGGTCACCGGCTCGGGGTATGTGCCGACCGGCACATTCCAGGACAACGGCGAGCCTGTGGACCCGCGTGCCGACCAGCACCTCGCGCTGGCCCTGCGCATCGGCGCGCTCTGCAACGATGCCACAGTCGAGCGCCACGACGGCGGCGAGACCGTGCTCGGCGACCCGACCGAAGCGGCCCTGATCGTCGCGGCAGAAAAAGCGGGGATGACCCCTGCCGCCCTGGCTCAGGAGTTTCCGCGGATCGGCGAAGTTCCCTTCGACAGCACCACCAAGCGCATGGTCACGCTGCACCGGACTCCACCCGGGGCGATCGTGGCGTTTCTCAAAGGCGCACCCGGCACGCTGCTCGCCGCCAGCAGCTCGCACGTCAGCGGGTCGGGCGTGATGCCCCTGACACCGGATGACCGCCAGCGATGGCATGAGATGAATCACCGGTTGGCCGGGGCCGCCCTGCGCGTCCTGGGCCTGGCCTACCGCGAGTTGCCGGACGGCGACCACGAGGCAGACTATGCTCGCGACCTGATCTTCGTGGGCCTGGTCGGCATGATCGACCCGCTCCGTGACGAAGCCAGGGCGGCCATTGCGACCTGTCGAGAGGCCGGTATCCGCACGGTGATGATTACTGGCGACCAGCAGCCAACGGCCGCCGAGATCGCCCGCCAGTTGGGGATCGACCGCGACCCACAGGGCCTCCCGCTCCGCACCGTCCACGGTCGCGAACTGACCGACCTGGACGGTGAGGGCTGGCGGCGGGTCGTCGCCGAGACCGCCGTGTTCGCCCGCGTCTCCCCCAAGCACAAGCTCCAGATCGTCGCCGCGCTGCAAGGGCAGGGGCACATCGTCGCCATGACCGGCGACGGGGTGAACGACGCCCCGGCATTGAAGCAGGCGGACATCGGCGTGGCGATGGGCATCAAGGGCACCGAGGTCGCCAAAGAGACGGCCGACATGGTCATCACCGACGACAACTTTGCCACCATCGTCGGCGCCGTCGAGCAAGGGCGCATCATATATGCCAATATCCTCCGGTTCATTCACTTCCTCTTCTCCTGCAACTTTTCCGAAATCCTGACGGTGTTCATCGCGATCGTGATCGGTTGGCCCCTGCCGCTGGGGGCGCTCCAGATCTTGTGGCTCAACATGATTACCGACATCTTCCCCGCGCTGGCGCTGGCGCTGGAGCCATCGGCCCCCGCCACGATGCAGCGGCAGCCGCGAGACCCGAAGGAGTCGCTGCTCCCGCCGCGCTTTATCGGCCTGATCGCCTGGCAAGGGATGCTGCTCGCCGGGGTCACGCTGCTGGCCTTCTTCCTGGGCATGCGCTGGTATGGCACGGAGGGCGAGGGCCTCCGCCACGCGGTCACGCTGGCGTTCATGACGCTGGCCTTGGCACAGGTCTTTCACGCCTTCAACGTACGCTCGCTGCACCGCTCGGCGTTCGACGCGCGTTTGTTCACGAACGGATGGCTCTGGGGCGCGGTGGTGGTGTGCCTGCTCCTTCAGGTGGCCGCGGTCTATGTTCCATTTGTGCAAACCGCCCTGCAGACTGTCCGGCTGTCCGGCACGGACTGGGGGGTTATCGCCGCATGCTCCTTGCTCCCGGTGGCCATCGTGGAACTGGTCAAGGTGGTGCAGCGCGCCGCCGACCGCTTCGGGCAGCCGTGATGCTGGCTGGCCTGCGACTGATTAGCCCGAGCCGGATGTGAGTGGTACGCCGCCGAACCAGACGCTGCACCTGACCCGGGCCGCACGCGAGCTTTTCGTGACGCCGAGCTCGTCGAGCGGGCCGGGCAGGTGAGCGTGGTCGGTATGCCGCGAGCCTTGGTCAGCCGTAGTGGTAGCGTGCTTGGAGGAACTCGATCCGATCAGCGAAGACTTCGTACACCAGTCGGCCGGCTTCACTGATGCGGCGAGACCACACGGTGCCGCCGAGATGCGTGAGGGGTTCCGGCTTCCCGATGCCAGTGAATGGGTCCCTAAGGGCGGCGTCCATGAGATCCAGGACCCGCAAAGCCATCTTGCGGTTGGTGTCCACCCAATAGCGCACATCCTCCAGGCACTCGTCCTGGACGACGGCGACCCGCACGACCCGTGGCCGCTGACTCAGGAGGCCTCCGCCAACCCCAACTCACGGCGAAGGGTATTGAGATCGGTCGGCTTGGCCCGCCCGCGCCGGGCGCGGGTCAGCGCGGCCAACAGTCGGACCGCATTCTGGGGAGACCGAAGCAGGGATGCGGTCTCCCGCAGGCTGGAGAGCTCGTCGGCGGGAATGAGCGCCATGTCCTCATGCCCACGCCGCTGGATGATCGCGGCTTCGCGGCTATCCTCGACAGTATTCCAGAGCGTGGCGAGGTGCTGTCGAGCATCACTGTAGCTGGTCTTGACGGCCATGGTCTGGCTCCTATTAGATGTACAGCTATATTGTACAAGTCAAGTCTCGGTGTCAAGGGCGCGGCATACCCGATCAGATGAAGTCGCGGGGCTGCCGGGCGGCGGCTCTTGAGGCCTCGCGGAGTCGCTGGTGCTCTGGCTGGCCGGTGACGGTGGCGATGGAGGCGACGCTCTACTGGGCCTGGCTGCAGGATCAGCGGCGTGCAGTGGGGCTGGCGTATTCGGTGGCTGCAGATCAGGGCCGCTGGGCGGCTCGCGAGGGCACGGGTGCCTGACAACCGGGCTTTTCAGAGGAGCGCTTGCTGCGGGCGGGGCGAGAACGCCCAGCCGCAGAACCGCAGGTCGTTGTGCCGACACCGACTTGCCGTCTCGGCAGGTCAACCATAGGTTCCACTACGGTACTGGTATGCAGCCACAATATGCCGACGCTGACCATCAAGGGTCTTCCCGACCCGATCTACGAACGTCTCAAGGCCCAAGCCAACGCGCATCGGCGGAGCCTCAATGGCGAGATCATCGCGTGCCTTGAGCGCGCCGTGAGTGCGACGCGATTCGACCCGGGCAACTGGCTCGCGGAGGTGCGCGCGTTTCGCGATAGCCTGACACTCGAACCGCTGACCGGGCGGGAGCTTCGGGAGGCACGCCGGGCGGGACGCGCGTGATCGTCGTCGCCGTGAACCTCGTCGCCTACCTTGTGCTCGGCGGGCCGGAGCAAGCGCTGGCGCAGCGGGTGCTGGAACGGAACCCCGTGTGGGCCGCGCCTGTGTTGTGGCGGAGGGAGTTCCGAATCGTGCTGGCGGCGTTCATGCGCCAACGCGACCTCACTCTCCGCGATGCTTGGCGCGCCCATGGCCTGGCGGACCAATTGCTCGCCGGCCAGGAGTTTGCGGTGCCCGCTGAACGGGTGCTGACGCTGGTCGCTGCCTCCACCTGCTCGGCGGATGATTGTGAGTATGTCGCGCTGGCCGAGGAATTGGCGGTGCCGCTGGTCACCGCGGATCGCCAGCTCCTCCGCACTTTCCCTGGGCGGGCGATCAGCCCGAGGGATTTTGTGGCTGAAGCGGCATACCGGGCAAATGCAAGTGCCGCGGGCGCGACTGATGCGGCTTCGCCGCACCTGCCCTCGCAACTGATTGGCGGGCGTTGATTGTCGTTGGCAGTATCGCGTTGATGAGGTTGGGACTGTGGTCGGCTCGGAGCCAGGCAACGGCAGGGGACATCGCCTGGATGAAGGCCATGAATCCTCATCACTCAATTGCCATACTCACCAGCGCGCGCGCGGCCATCGCAGCTCCGCGCGCTGGGAAACTGGCAGATGGCATCATTGAGGCCCAGAGGCGTGAAATGTCCGAGATGGAGTTCCTCGTCAGCGATGTGCAACGCCAACCGAGGGAAGCGCCACCACAGTGACGAGCAGATTGACCGCAACCATGGTTCGGGGCAGGCATGAACATGCCGGAATAACACGGCCACCATGAAGAAACCGATTGTCATTCTTGCCCTTGTTCTTCTGGCGGTGGTCGCCGCCGTTGCCGTGGTGCGATTCAGTTCGCCCGAAGACTCCTGGTTGTGTCAGGAGAACGGCTTATGGGTAGCGCACGGACAACCGAGCGCTCCGAAACCAGAAGGCCCGTGCGGACCGCCGAGCGTCATGCCGCCGGCAGCGCCACCGCCGTCGGTTGCGCCTGCCAGGACCGCGACCTCGACGACGGATGCGCGCATTCAGGTTACTTCGCCGATACCAGGTCAGGCGGTCGCCAGCCCCCTCACGGTCACTGGCCGAGCCCGGGGCAATTGGTACTTCGAGGCAAGTTTTCCGGTTGAACTGCGCACAGTGGACGGCCGCGTGCTCGCGCAGACTACGGCGACCGCGCAGGGCGAGTGGATGACGGAAAATTTCGTTCCCTTTATCGCCACACTGGACTACACCGCCACCAGCGCCATTGATGCCCTGGTGGTGCTCAAGCGCGACAACCCCTCCGGCTTGCCGGCGAACGACGCGCAGGTGAGCGTCCCGGTTCATCTGGACCCCAATGGCACGGTCTCGCTGCAACTGTACTTTGGCAACTCCATCAACGACCCGAACACGCAGGATTGCGGCAAGACGTTTCCGGTCACGCGCAACTTGCCGAAGACCGATACGCCGGCACGGGCGGCACTCGTCGCGTTATTGTCCGGCCCCACCGAGGTCGAACGGACCGCCGGGTACTTCAGTTCGATCAACCCCGGTGTCACCATCCGGTCGCTTGTCATTGATAAGCAGGGGACAGCGAGGGTGGATTTTGACACCACGATCGGTCAGGGTGTGGGCGGTTCCTGCCGCGTATCCGCCATCCGTTCGCAGATCATCAGCACGCTCAAGCAATTCCCGACCGTCAAAGAGGTCGTGATCGCGGTGGACGGAAACGTCGCACAGGCGCTCCAACCGTAGCAATATTCAAGCACGAATGTCGATTCTGGACCCTACGGTCGCCCGAGCCGTGTGCTCCCCGGGATCCCCACCCCGTGACAGGCGATGCACATCTCGGGATTCCGCTTCCTCAGGCGCTCACCGTCGAACCCCGGCCCATGGGGGTTGAAGCCGAATCCGGCGCCGGCCGAGGCGTGGCAGGCCATGCAGTCGCGCTCGACATGGCAGGAGACGCAGGACTCGAGTGACTGCCTGGCCGCCTGGCCATGACCCACGATGAACGCGGCCTTGCCGTCGTGAAAGCTGCGACGGCCAAGCGGAGCCCGGGCGTTGAGCCCGGCCTGCTGGTGGCAACTGGCGCAGAACTGCTGGGCGTTGTGGCAGTCACCGCAGGCGGTCTGCCGGGCGTAGGTGGCCGCGGGGTGGCGCACCAGGAACCCGGTGGGGTGGTAGTCCCCTCCCGCGGAGGACTCGCGCGCGCCCGGCCTGTGGCAGGAAAGGCAATCGTCGCGGACATGGCAGGTGGCGCAGGTGCGTGGGGTGGCGCTGGCCTCGCCGCTATGGCCCTCCTTGAACTCCGGCGTGTGCGACAGCGGGGCGTGGCGGCTGGTCCGGGCGCCAACCGCCCGCCCCGGTCCGGGGAGGGCAAGCGCCATCGCCTGCTTCGGTGCGGGCGCGACGTGGCAGGCCAGGCAACTGGTCTGGGTGTGGCAGGTCGCGCAGGTCGGCTGGTTTTTCCGTGCCTCCGGACCGTGCGATGCCAGGAAGTTGATCTCGGCATGGGACGACGGCGCCATGAAGTTGGCCCGATGCACCAGGGACCGTTCGTCGCTGGCCAGCGCCTGGATGGCGGGCACCTCCGGCGCATTGACGTGGCAGTTGATGCAGAAATTCTGGGCATGGCAGGTGGCGCAACTGGCGGCAACTGTCCAGGCGCCATCGGGACCCCGCACCGAGGCCATCTTGCCGTGTCCCCCGAGGCTGAAGCCATCGACGGCATGGTTGCTGGGTACCGGGAATCCTGCGACATCACTCAGGGTGAGCCGAGTGGCCTCGGCCAGGGTGACGTGACAGGTGGCGCACTCTGAGGGGTCCAACTCGAGGTGCTCCTCCCCAGCCGCGTGGCAGTCGATACACTGGGCAGTTGAGCGGCGAACCACTGGACCCTTGGGACCCTCCGGAGTATGACAGTCGTTGCAAGTGGCCGCGTCACCGGCGGACTCAACGTGCGCAATGTGTGTAAACCGGAGATTCGAGGGTGGGGCGCTGGTGGGGGCAGTCCAGTCGATGACCGGCATCACGTCGTCATCGTGGCAGGCAGTGGCGCACTGGATGGCGGTGGGCCAGATCGGGGCGTCGGGCTCGCTGACCCCCAGATGGCAGGTGGCGCATGAGGCCGGGAAATAGGTGGCATGTGCCTCATGGTCGAAAGCCGGCGGGGCCAATCCAGGGCCAGCCGCCGCCCAGGATCCCAACGCGGCCAATAGGAGGGGCAGGGAGAGCCCCAGTACCCGAACTTCACGCCAGGCTGTCATGGGATCTCCCGCGTCCGAACTGCCGGTGGCAGTGGCAGACGGTCAGCATTTGAGCCGAAGAAGAAGCTGATCCGCGCCGCGACCCGGACCTGGTTCCAGTCGAGCGCACCGGCATCGTTCCGGTCTCGCTTTTCGCGCCAGCTGGCGGCTTCACCGCCGAGCCTCCAGCGCGGAGTCGGGCGGTACTCGGCATCGACGCCGAACACCGTCAGGTCGGAATCGCTGTAGCGCAGTTCGAGCGGCCGCTTCATCCTGGCGCCGTGCGCCGAGATCCAAAACGCCTGCGACGCGATCCAAGTCGCCCGAAGGTCCACCCCGCGTGAGGCCGCCCCGGGACCGAATTCGGCGTGATAGCCGCCGTCCAGCACCCACGCCTGGGTTGGTGTCCAGGTGGCTCCTGATGAGACGCGCCACCCTTCCGACTCCACTTGCACTGTCGGGGTGTTGGCGCCGGCGTCCTCGAATTGGTATCGCTCGCCTCGACCGCGAAGGGTCAGCCCCGGCACCGCCGTCACCGACGCGGCGGCATGCATGGTGTGATGGGGCACCGGGCTGAAGGCACCCCAGATGGTCCAGAGATCAAAGAACGGGCGATACCGCCGCCAGCCGGTGGAAAGGGTATAGCCTCGGCCAATCCAGCCGATAGTCACGTCGGCACTGCCCGTCTCGCCAAACGCCAGGTCGTACTCTCCGCCGGCCGTAATCGACACCGGGGCGAGCGGCCGGATGGCGAGGGATGCCGCCGCCCGCTCCGACACGAAATAGTCCACCGCCGGGTCGACCTCGCGCCGGTACTCCAGCCTGGCATCCACCAGTCGGCTGGTGACCCCGGCGTCGAGCCCCGCCACAATCTGCCGATCGCGAGGCTGGAAGTCCTGCAGTGGATTGAGCGCCGGGTCGGTCACCGGCAGCGCCACCCCTCTCGCCAGACCCCAACCGATGTAACTGGACAGCTCCAGCCCCCGGTCGGCATCCCTGACCGTCACCAGTCCTCCATCCAGGCCATAGGCGCCGAGCCGGCTGGAGAGGAATTGCCGACCGGCGCGAGTGGTGACGCCGCGGCTGGCGTACTCGAGGTAGCCCTCGACGAGTTGCACCTCGGGCTGGGTTCCCGGCCAGGTGGCACCGTCGCCAAGGTCGGTGGCTACACGGGCGTTGGCGCGGAGGCTCAGTCCCTGGACCCCGAAGCCCCAGCCGGCCAGATCCACTTGCGACACCCAGGGGAGCCCACGGCGAACGTCACCGGCACGGAAGAAGTAGCAGAACGACTGCTGGCAGGTGGCGGCGTGGCCGTCCGGGGTCAGGAACCCCCCGCCGGGCTGCAGAACCGCCTGTGCCCTGGGGATGCTGTCCGCGGCCACGCCGCGCCACGAAACGCCCTGCATCCGGCTGTCCACCCGGACCCGATACTGCTGCGCACCCGCAGGGCTCCCGCCGAGCACCAGAAGGATGCCGGCCACGAGGAGGCCCCGCTGCGCGGTCATCATGCCGGTGGCCGTTGCAGGAGGTGTGGCCGGTAGGCGGCGGGGGCCAGCAGGAAGTGGCAGGTGGTGCACTCCCGCCGGGCGTAGTGGTCCACCTGGGGCTGGTGGCAGGTGACGCAAAACGAACGGTCGGGCGTGAGCAGTGCCACCGTCGATGAGGTGTGGCAGGCGTCGCACGCCTGGTGCGTGGCGGCGATGTTTTCCGCGTGGGCGGTGCGCAACTCGGCGCCGGTGTGACAGCTGGCGCAGTTCCGCTGGGCGGTGTGGTGGTCGGCGTGGCAGTCGGCACACGTCCTGACCGCCGCTGTCGGAGCCAGGGAGACCGGCTGGGTGTGGCACTGCTGGCAGCGCAGGGCGGTGTGGGTGTCGTGGGCAAAGCTCACCGCACGTGGCCGTGGGGCCTTGTCCTTGGTGGCGATCGGGATCGTGAGGGCAAGGCTGGTGCCGAGTTCACCGGGCTGGTGGCAGGTGGCACAATTGTTTGTTTCGGCCCGCTGGTGGTGGCAGATCTGGCAGCCCCGTGGGGCCAGGAAGGTCAGCCGGCCGGTGGGCTGGTTGGGCGCCACGTGGCAGGTGATGCAGGCCAGGCTGCTGTGTCTCGGGTGCGGAAAGGAATCCGCCTTGGCCGGCTGGAGTTCAGCCGGCCGTGGGGATGGGGGGAGGTCCGGTGGAGGGACGTCCCCCTTTCCCCGCACCGGCTCGTCGAGCAGGCTCTCGTGGCGGGCAATGGGGCGCAGGGCGCGAGTGGTATCAAACGGAAGTGGTCGGACCCGCAGGGCGCCGTACTTGTTGGTGACGGTGGTATGGCAGGCTACGCAATCGCTGGCGTCCACCTTGGCGGCATGCGGGTTGTGGCAGGTCAGGCACTGTTCTCCTACCCGGCGATGTGAGGTCCCGGTGTGGAAGGGAGTCTCCCGCCAGTTGGCGTGGCACCCGGCGGTGGTGCAAGTCTGACCGGCGGCCTGCGGGGTCTCCTGGGTATGCGGGTTGTGGCAGGTGCCACAACTGCCGCCATGGGGGTCCTTGGATGGATCAAAGGTGGCCAGGATCTGCTGCATCTCGTGACAGCCCAGGCATTGCTGGCTCCCGGGGCGCAGGGTGTTGGCCGCCGAATCGCGGGTGGCCAGCAGCGGTACCTCGGCGGTGAACTGATGGCACTGGTTGCAGTGCAGGGTGGTTTGCAGCGCCATCTTGCCGAGGCGGATCTCGAGGTTCTCGTGGCAGCCGGAGGTGCCGCAGGTCTCGTTGGCGGGAATGAAGGCGTGCACTTCCTTGCCGTGACAGGTAACGCAGAGCACGTCCTTCAGGGCCGTCGAATCGGACTCCAGGTGGGTGCGATGACCGGCGGTGCGCACCACCTTGGTCCACGACTCGGCGTGATCCTGGGCATGACAGGACTCGCAGCGCTCATTGGGGACCGGGGCGTGGGCTGGAATCTCCTCCGGACGGTTGGCCACCCAGAGCACCAACTGCCGGGTACTGGCATACAGGGACTGCTTGTGGCAGTCGTGGCACTCGAGGTCACTGTGCTTGCCGGCATCGCTGGAGAACTTGTTCCAGGGGCCCTCCATGATGTGGCAGCCGACACAGAATGCGTTCTCGTGCTCCATGTAGTTCCAACTGGTGACCCCCATCCAGGTTACCAGGGCCAGGATCAGGCCACCGGCCGAGCCGAGCGCCAGCTTGACCCCACGGTCGCTGGTGACCAGCCATTGCCAGATGGCGGTCCGGTTGCGCCACATCAGCCGCCCCAGAATCGTGGCGACCGTGAGGCCGACGGCGATCGCGATCAGCCACATCCACAGCGGTGCGTTGAAGATGCTCCGCAGCACGGTGGTAATGCCGCCAGGGAGTGGCGGTGGCTGGGCCGGGACGCCCTCCTGGAACCGGTGGAATGAGGCGGAATCCTGGGCCGGTTGCAGCAGGGTCAGGAGGGTCGGTGAGAGGAGCACTGGCATCCGCTCATTGAGGGAAGGTCAATCCTACTTCGGAAACAGCGGTACTGCCAACCACGGCCGGAAGCGAGTCGTGCCGCCGAGCCAGAGCAGGGCTCCAGCTGGCGGCACGGCAGGCTCGCCGGGGACAGCTCACCGATGCTGGCTGGCCGACCTGACCTCGAGTCCCGCGATCTGGGTGCTGGACTTCTGGAGGCCAGTGGCGTAGCTGCCGCCCACCGGCCCGTCGAGGATCGCCTGCACCGCTGCCGGAGGGGCGGGTAACCCATAGGCGGACCGGACTTCGTTGATCGAGGCAATCAGGAGCGCCTCACAGAGGAACGGGTTGTGGATGCCCTTGGAGTTGTCGGAGTTCCCCTGGTTGTACTCGCCACAGAGTCGGGCGTTGAACTCGGCGCCCTCCGCCGGGCTGACCATGTTGTCGGCAGTGGACCAGGCCGTTGGGTTCGTCTGACGGACCGTCGGTAGCATCCCGGCATCGGTCGGGGCGGCCTGCAGGCTGCCACTCGCATTGCTGTCAATCCACAGCTGGTCGGTGAGCAGTTTCATCCTGGCGCGCACTGTGGTGAAGGCCGAGACTGCGACGGCCGCGTTGGCGTGGCAGCCGCTGGCCACGCACCCGGCCCACGAGCGGGCGGTGGCGGTGTAGGCGCAGTTCTTGTCGGCCGTCGGCTTGCCCTGTGCATCCAGGCAGGGGTTGGGGCGGAAGAGGTGGCCAGTGGCCTGGAAGACGAACCCGCCGGCCTGGTCGGTGACCGTGAACCGGTTGACGTGGCATCCGGCACAGAGTTTCGGGTTGGCAGTTGACCCGTGCGAACTGAAGATCCGGTCTTCCGCATAGACGAAACCAGCGGGACGGTATCCGGCGGTGCCCAGCAGGACGGCGCCCTGGGGTGCGTGCGGCTGGACCCCGTAGGAGGAACCGGCGTTCGGCTCAGAGCGGCGGATATGGCACTTCATGCACAGGTTCTGCTCCGGATCTGGCGAACTGATCGGGAAGCGAAGCTGGCTGGAATTGGCGGAGCCGTGAGGGTCATGGCACACCGAGCAGGTGGTCGGTTGGTAGGTGGTGGCGTTGGACTTCTCCATGTAGTTGGCGTTCTCACCCCATGCGATCAGCGCCTTCCGTCCGTCATGGCAGCTGGCGCAGCCGGAGGAGGTGTTGGCTGCGGCGGAACTGACGATCTGCGCGTGCCCTGATTGGGCCCATTCTTCGGCGAACGGATGGTGGGCGCCGCTGTGGCACTCGGCGCAGGTGCCCTCACCGGTCATGCCCACCTTGGCCAGCGGCCGTACGATCTGCCCTTGCCCGACGCCCCTTACATGGTCCAGACCGGGGCCATGGCAGCTCTCGCATTGGACATCGTGATAGGTCGAGTCCTTGGTGGCGTCGAACCCGGCCACCTCGGACACCAGATTGCCTTTGGCGCTGACGGAGTGGCAGGACTTGCAGAAGTCCTGCGCCGTGGCGGGGAGAGTCGCGTACGCGTCGGCGTGCGCAGTACCCTTCCATGAGGCCTGCAGGCCGGCGTGGCAGTTGCCGCAGGTCGTCTGCTTGGTCGAAACGTCGTAATAGCCGAGGAACCCCTTGGCTGCGGCGACCGGCTCATTGAACGGATCGCGGTCGCGGTACACCAGCTTTTCAGTGGTGCAACCGGCCAGGACACCCAACAACGGGAGCGCCAGCAGAGTGGGGCGAAGGATCGCGGTCAGGGATCGCATAGGGCAGGCCTCGCGTCGGCAGAAGAACCGTTGGAACAATCACCTCAGTACTACTACGGTGCACCAACAGTAGGGCCACGTTTCGAGGCACGCAAGCGAATTGTTGCCGCTGTTACAAACTTTCAGAACTCTTCACACTTCAACGAGTTAACTCTTCATCCTTCGGGGTGAGGATGGATCAATCCTAAGGGGGAGTTCGGCCATCACCGGGGGCTCCAGAGGGTAGCGGGAGTCTCACGGATTCCTCACGAATCGTTCATGCCTGGCCCCGTACGTTTGACCGGTCCCCTGCAGTGCCGGCACTGATACCGGTCCCAGTCGCTTCCGATCACGGTCTCCGCCCGGAGACGAAGGGAGCACCAATGTACCTCCCCTCCTCCCACCCATGGATGGCTGACGAAACCCTGAGCGAGCATCTGGAAAGCCGCGGGGTTGACCGTCGCACCTTCCTGGAATTCTGCGGCACCTTTGCCACGATCCTTGGCCTGGGAGAGCTGGCGACACCCCGGATCGCCTTGGCGCTGCAGCAGGTCCGCCGACCCAGCGTCATCTGGCTGCAACTGCAGGAATGCACCGGCTGCGTCGAGAGCGTGCTCCGGAGCTCCGAGCCGTCGATCGGTGACCTGGTGCTCGACCTGGTGTCGCTCGATTACAGCCATACCCTGATGGCCGCCAGCGGCACCGCCGCCGAGGGCGCCATGCGGACCGCCATGCGGGACAACATGGGGAAGTACATCCTGCTGGTGACCGGCTCGGTGCCGACCAAAGCCGATGGCATGTACACCGTGATCGGCGGGCGCACGGCGCGGGAGCACCTTGAGGAGGCTGCCGAAGGAGCCGCGGCCATCATCGCGGTGGGTGCCTGCGCCCACTGGGGCAGCGTCCAGGCCGCCAAACCCAACCCCACGGGCGCGGTGGGAATTCGGGACATCATCAAGGACAAGCCGATCGTCAACATTGCCGGGTGTCCGCCCATCGCGGATGTCGTCACCGGGACGATCGTCCACTACTTGACCTTCGGCCGACTGCCGGACACTGACGCCGAGGGCCGGCCGCTGTTCGCCTACGGGGCTCGGATCCACGACCAGTGCTCGCGCCGGGCCAATTTCGACGCCGGCCAGTTTGTGGAGGTCTTCGACGACGAGGCCGCCCGCAAGGGATGGTGTCTCTATCAGGTGGGCTGCAAGGGCCCCCAGACCTTCAGCCCGTGCCCGATCCTGCAGTGGAATGACAGCACCAACTGGCCGATCGGGGCGGGGCACCCGTGCATCGGCTGCACCGAACCGAATTTCTGGGACACCATGACCCCGTTCTACCAGCGTCTCCCCGACATCGGCGTGCTGGGGATCGAGAGGAGCGCGGATGTCTGGGGTGCGGCGCTGGCCGTGGGGGCGCTGGGGGGAATCGCTGCCCATGCCGCGGCCACGGGGGTGAGTCAGATGCGCAAGCGGCGGGAACTTCCGGTGCTCGATCCGTCGGCACCCACTTCGACGACTGGACATGAAGGAGATGACCATGGCCGTCACTAAGGTCGTCGTGGATCCGATCACCCGGATCGAGGGCCACCTCCGGATCGAGGCCAAGGCCGAGAACGGGATGATCCAGGATGCCTGGGCGTCGTCCACGCAGTTTCGCGGCCTCGAGGTGATCATGGAGGGCCGCGACCCGCGCGATGCCTGGGCCTTTACCCAGCGGATCTGCGGGGTCTGCACGGTGGTGCACGCGGTGGCCTCCTGCCGGGCGGTCGAGGACGCGCTGGGGATCAGGGTGCCCCCCAACGCCAACCTGATCCGCAACCTGATCCACGGCATGCAGTACATCCAGGACCATGTCATCCACTTCTACCACCTGCATGCCCTCGACTGGGTCGACGTGGTCAGCGCCTTGAGCGCCGACCCCGCTGCCACCAGCAGGATTGCCAGGTCGATCTCGGCCTGGCCCACCAACAGCGAGACCTGGTTCGCCGAGGTCAAGGCCCGGGTCGGGAAGTTCGTGGCCGGTGGCCAGCTGGGGATCTTCACCAACGGGTACTGGGGCCACCCCGCCTACAAGCTGCCGCCCGAGGTCAACCTTCTGGCGGTGGCGCACTACCTCGAGGCGCTCGACTGGCAGCGTGACGTGATCCGACTGCACACCATCTTCGGCGGCAAGAACCCCCACCCCAACTTCCTGGTCGGCGGGATGGCCTCGGCGATCAACCTGAACGACACCGCCACCATCAACGCCGTGCGCCTGGCCGATGTCCAGGGCATGATCCGGCGCGCCCAGCGGTTCGTGGAGCAGGTGTACTGGCCCGACGTGCTCGCCATTGCCGGCTTCTACAAGGACTGGGCCGCCATCGGGGGTGGCTCCGACAACTACATGGCCTGCGGCGAATTTCCCGAGGGGGAGATTGACGACTTCAGCAAGCTGTACCTGCCGCGTGGCGTCATCATGGGCCGCAACCTCGACCGCGTGCTGCCGTTCGACGAGTCGCTGATTACCGAACACATCGGATCGTCGTGGTATGAGTACTCCGGCGGCGACGGGGTCGGACTGCACCCTTACGAGGGCGAGACCCGGGTCAAGTACACCGGCCCGCCGGCCCCCTGGACCTACCTCCAGGACGAGCCCAAGTACACCTACATGAAGTCACCGCGGTATGACGGCAAGCCGATGGAGGTCGGACCGCTGGCCCGGATGCTGGTGGCCTACGCCAGTGGTCACGCCGACACCCGCGAGATTCTGACCGAGGCGCTCACCCAGCTGCAAGTCGGACCCTCGGCACTGTACTCGACCCTGGGACGGGTGGCAGCCCGCGCCGCGGAGACGGTCCTGGTAGCCCGGCGGATGAACACCTGGTACGACCAGCTGGTGGCACGGATCAAGGGTGGGGACACCACCACCTTCAGCAAGGAGAAATGGGATCCCTCCACCTGGCCCGCCAGTGCGCGTGGCTATGGCTGGCTCGATGCTCCCCGCGGGGCGCTGGGGCACTGGGTCACCATCGAGGGTGGCAAGATTGCCCGCTACCAGTGCGTGGTGCCGTCCACCTGGAACTGTGCCCCCCGCGAGCCTGATGGTTCCACCGGGGCGTACGAGTCGGCGCTCAAGGCCAACCATCCGTTGCTCATCCCGGCCCAGCCGCTGGAAATCCTCCGGACCGTCCACTCCTTCGACCCGTGCATGGCTTGCGGGGTCCACGTGCTCGATGCCCAGGGCAACCTGGTCGTGGAGGTCAAGGTGCAATGACCACCAAGACACGCCCGTTCTCGCTGGGCCGTGAGGTGCCCTCGCGCATCGGGCAATACAAGTGGGTCTACCTCTGGGGGGCGCCGCTACGGGCAATGCACTGGATTGCGGCATTCGCCGTGGTGGTCCTGATCCTGACGGGCTTCTATGTCGGGCGCCCCTATTTCATGGTGCCCGGGGAAGGCTCCCCAACCAACCTGATGAGTTGGGCGCGGCAAGTCCATTTCCTGGCGGCGGGGGTCCTGGTCGCCACGGCAATCATCCGGATGTACTGGCTGCTGGCTGGCAACCGCTATGAGCGCGTCGGGGCCCTCTTGCCCGGCGGCAGGGACCTGATGCGGATCCCGACGGTGGTCGGGTACTACCTGCTGGTTGTGCCCGAGGAAAAGGCGCCCCGTTACCTGGGCCACAACCCGCTGCAGCAGCTCTCCTACACCACCATGTATGCCCTGTCCGTGTTGATGGTCGTCACCGGCTTTGCCATGTACGGCCAGGCCGATCCGGACGGGTTCTTCTACTGGGCGTTCAACTGGGTGGGCGGGGTATTTGGCGGCATGCAGTATGTCCGCTTCGCCCATCACATCACCACCTGGGCGTTCATCCTGTTCATCCTGATGCACGTATACCTGTCCCTGCGGGCAGACGGCATGGAGAAGACTGGGACGGTCTCCTCGATCATCAGCGGTGGCCGCTGGGTGCCGGCCGACGAGAAGTTCGTGGATGAAGATGAGTGATGACGTCCTGGTCCTGGGCCTCGGCAATCCCATCATGGCCGACGACGGGGTGGGCCTCGCCGCCCTCGAGCGGCTCCGGGCCCGCTTTGTGGTGCCCACCGGTGTGGAGCTCGCCGATGGCGGCACCTGGGGAATGCGGCTGCTCCCGATGATCGAGGACCATGACCGGGTCCTGTTCCTTGATGCCATTGACCACGGCGACCCGGCGGGCACCCTGATCCGCCTGGAGGGAGATGCCATTCCGCGCGGGATCGGGATGGGGAAGCTGTCCCCGCACCAGGTGGACCTCCAGGACGTGCTGGCGGCGGCCGCCCTGCGCGGGCGGCTGCCCCGCGAGATGGTCGCCCTGGGACTCCAGCCGGAGCTGATCGAGATGCGGGTGGGGCTGACCCCGGTGGTGGAGGCCGGACTCGACAAGCTGGTGCTGGCCGCCGTGGAATGCCTCGCCGCCTGGGGCATGCCCTGCCACCCGGTCACGGAGCCGAGCCATGCATGAGATGAGCATCGCCATGGAGATCTGCCGGGTGGCGGAGCGGAACGCCGGCGAGCCAGGGCCCGCCGGGGTGCGGGTCGTGGTGGTGGAGCTGGGGCAAGACGCGGGAATCGAACCGGGCAACCTCCTGTTCTGCCTGGAGGCACTGCTCGCCTCGCCGCCATTCGGCGGGGCAAAACCCGAACTGCAGGCGGTGCCGGGGCACGACATGCGGGTTGCCTGGCTGGAGGTGGATGATGGCCGTCCGGACGATTGAGGTGCGTGAGCGGGTCATGGCCCGCAACGACGAGCTTGCCGCCGAGGTGCGCCACCGTCTGGCGGCCGCCGGGGTCACGGCGTTCAACCTCGTCTCCTCACCCGGCTCCGGGAAGACGCTGCTGCTCGAGCGCACCCTCGCGATGCTCGGCGCGGAGCTGCCGATGGCGGTGGTGACCGGGGATGTCCAGACCCAGAACGATGCCGATCGCCTGGCCCGGCACACCGACCGGCTGGTGCAGGCGGTCGTCACCGGGGGAGCATGCCACCTGGACGCCAGGCAGGTGTTGGCGGCGCTCGAGGCCCTTGACTTGTCGGAGATCCGGCTGCTCTTCGTGGAAAACGTGGGCAACCTGGTCTGCCCCGCCGGCTGGGACCTTGGTGAGACGGCCAAAATCGTGGTCTTCTCCACCACCGAGGGCGAGGACAAGCCACTCAAGTACCCCACCGCGTTCCAGCGGGCCAGCTATGCCGTCATCAACAAGGTCGACCTGCTGCCCCATCTGGATTTCGATGTTGAGCTGGCCATGGCCAACGCCCGGCAGGTCAACCCCGACTTGCAGTTCTTCCTGACCTCCGCCCGCACCGGCGAGGGGCTCGCGGAATGGTGCGACTTCCTGCGCCGGCAGGTGGCCGGACCGGTCCTCGCATGAAATCCATCACCCACGGGCGCGAGGCGCTGGAGCTGCGGGTCACTGGTCTGATCCAGGGAGTGGGGTTCCGGCCCTTTGTGCATCGCATTGCCCAACGTCACGAGCTGGCGGGATGGGTGCGGAACACCGCTGGCAGCGTGGAAATCGAAATCGAGGGCGCCCCCCGAGAACTCCGTCGGTTCCTGGTGGAGCTGAACGTCGAGGCGCCGCCGCTGGCGCAGATCGCGACGGTGGAATCGCGGTGGCGTCCCGTCTCTGGCCGGTCGGGGTTCGCCATTCTCGCGAGCGCCATTGATCACTCCTCCCGCCAGCCGGTGTCTCCCGACGTGGCAACCTGCGATCAGTGCCTGGCCGAGCTCTTCGACCCCGTGAACCGCCGCCACCACTACCCGTTCATCACCTGCACCGACTGCGGCCCGCGATTCACGGTCATCGAGGCAATGCCCTACGATCGCGAGCGCACCAGTATGCGCCATTTTCCGCAGTGCCCGGCGTGCCTGGCCGAGTACCACACTCCTGGCAACCGGCGCCACCACTCGGAGACCAACTCCTGCCCGGCGTGCGGGCCGAAGCTCTGGTGCACCGGGAGCAGCGGCGAGGCCATTACCCACGGCACCGCGGAGAGCATCGAGGCCGCAGCCGGCCTGCTCCGGCTCGGCGGGATTCTGGCGGTGCGCGGGCTGGGCGGATTTCACCTGGCCTGCGACGCCACTGATCATCGAGCGGTTGCTTGGCTTCGAAAACGGAAAGGCCGCGAGGCAAAGCCACTCGCCGTGATGGTGGGCAGCCTCGAGGCGGCGGCACGCCTGGTGAGGCTGACCCTGCAGGATCGTGCGTTGCTCCAGTCGCCGGCGCGGCCGATCGTGGTGGCCGAGCGATTGCCGGGCACCCGTTTGGCGCCCGCCGTCGCTCCCGGGTTGGTACAGGTGGGGATCATGCTGGCCTATACCCCGTTGCATCACCTGCTGCTGGCGGCGGTGGGACGGCCCCTGGTGATGACCAGCGGCAACCGCAGCGAGGAGCCGATTGCCATTTCGAACGCCGAGGCGCTCCAGCGTCTGGGTTCGATTGCCGACGCCTTCCTCTTCCACGACCGGGAAATCGTGGCCCGCTACGATGACTCCGTTGTCCGGTCCACGGCGGTGGGCCCAGTGTTTCTGCGCCGGGCACGGGGCTACGCGCCGCTGCCGCTTCGCCTGCCGGTGGCGACCCCGATCCCGATCCTGGCAGTGGGCCCCCACCTCAAGAACACCTTCACCCTGGCCAGCGAAAACCAGGCCTGGGTGAGCCAGCACATCGGCGACCTCGAAAACTTCGAGACGCTGGAGCACTTCCGCACCGCGCTGGACCGGTTCCGGTCGCTGTTCCGGATCGACCCGCAGGCGGTGGTTCGCGATCTGCACCCCGGCTATCTCTCGAGCGCCGAGGCCGACCGTCTCGGGATTGGCCCGGTGCTCCAGGTGCAGCATCATCACGCCCACGTTGCCGCCGTGCTGGCTGAGCATGGGCGGACTCGGCCGGCCATCGGCGTCGCCTTCGATGGCACCGGGTATGGAACTGATGGGACGGTGTGGGGCGGGGAATTTCTCCTGGCCGACCTGGAACAGTTCCAGCGGGTGGGGTTCCTGCGCCCGGCCCCCTTGCCCGGTGGGGATCTGGCGGTCCGGACGCCCTGGCGCTCGGCCCTCGGGTACCTCTCCCTCGATCCCAGTCGGGCGTCGCGATTCGAGCGGGCCTTTGCCGCAGTACCGGCCGTCGAACGCCGGGTGGCCGAGCAGCAGGTGCAACGGCATCTCAACGCCCCGCTCGCCTCTTCGGTTGGGCGCCTCTTTGACGCGGCGGCTGCCGTCCTTGGTGTAAGGTCGACGTCCCAGTTCGAGGGCCAGGCCGCCATGGAGCTTGAGGCGATCGCCGGATCCCGGGTTGCGCAGCCGCTTGAATTCCCGATTGTCGACACTGCGAAGGGATGGGTGCTCGATCCGGTCCCGCTCCTGGCGGCACTTGGGGCCGGGGTAAAGGCCGGCCAGGCCGTCGAGCATCTCGCGGCGGCGTTCCACACCTCCCTGGCGCACGCCACCGCGCTCGCCGCCCGGCGCGCCTGTGAGCACGCCGGGGTCGGGACCGTCGTCCTGGCGGGTGGGGTCTTCCAGAACGCCCGGCTGCTCGCCTCGGTGGCCAGTCGCTTGAAGGCGATGGGGGTTGAGGTGCTCACCGCGACGCTGCTGAGCCCGAATGACGGGGCGGTGAGCTACGGGCAGGCGGCGATCGCCGCCGCCCGTCTGGCTCGCGGGCTCGGAAACTGAGCAGGGAGGAAACGATGTGCCTGGGTATTCCCGGTCGGCTCACTGCGCTGCACGACGATCTGGGCCTGGCCATGGGTACCGTCGACTTCGGCGGCGTTCGCCGCGAGGTCTGCCTGGCTTACGTGGCCGGTCAGGTGGCGGTGGGGGATTATGTCATCGTCCATGTTGGCTTTGCCCTGTCCCGAGTGGACGAGGCGGAAGCCAGGCGAACCTTTGAAGTGCTCCAGGAGATGAGCCAGTTGGATGAACTGGAGTGGATGCGTGAGGTGGCCGACCAAGCGCTCCGCGATGCCACGGCCGGTTCGAGCGGGGCGCCATGAAGTACCTGAGCGAATACCGCGACCCGGTGCTGGCGCGCACGCTGGTGGGCCGGATCCAGGGCCTCGCCACCCGGCGCTGGGCGCTGATGGAAGTCTGCGGCGGGCAGACCCACACCATCGTCAAGCAGGGCCTGCACGACCTCCTGGGCCAGGCGGTGGAGATGATCCACGGTCCCGGTTGCCCGGTCTGTGTCACCCCGTTGGAGCAGATCGACAAGGCGCTGATGCTGGCGGCCCGCCCGGACGTGATCTTCACCTCCTTTGGCGACATGCTGCGGGTTCCTGGCAGCGAGTGCGACCTTCTCCAGGTCCGCGCCCGGGGCGGGCAGGTGCGGATGGTGTACTCTCCGCTCGATGCCCTCGAGTTGGCCCGCGCCAATCCCGACCGGCAGGTGGTGTTCTTTGCGGTTGGCTTCGAGACCACCGCGCCAGCCAATGCCATGGCGGTGTGGCGGGCTCGCCAGTTGGGGGTCGGCAATTTCAGCGTGCTGGTGTCCCATGTGACTGTGCCGCCGGCCATGAATGCCATCCTCGATTCTCCCGACAACCGGGTCCAGGGTTTCCTGGCGGCCGGGCATGTCTGCGCCATCATGGGATGGACCGAGTACGAGCCGCTGGCCGCACGCTACAAGGTGCCGATAGTGGTCACCGGCTTCGAGCCACTCGACATCCTCGAGGGCATCTGGATGGCGGTGCAGCAGCTCGAGGAAGGGCGGGCCGAAGTGGAGAATCAGTACGTCCGCACGGTGCGTCGCCAGGGCGCACCCGCCGCCCGCGAGGCGGTCGAACGGGTCTTCCAGCTGGTGGACCGCCGGTGGCGGGGCATCGGCATGATTCCCCGCAGTGGCCTGGGCCTGCGCGAGGAGTTCGCGGACTTCGACGCCGAGGTGCGATTCGGGCTCGGGGATCTTGCCGTGGAGGAACCGGCAGAGTGCCGGGCCGGCGATGTGCTGCGTGGCCAGCTGAAACCCGTCGACTGCCCGGCCTTCGGGACGCGCTGCACCCCGGAGCACCCCCTGGGCGCCCCGATGGTGTCCAGCGAGGGGGCCTGCGCCGCCTACCACAACTATGGACGATATCGTGCCGATCAGCCCGCAGGCGCCTGAGCGCTCCCTGCCCTCGCTGGCCGAAGGGCCTGCCTGCCCCGCGCCAGCGCCGATCACCGGCGAGGTCCAGCTGGGTCACGGGAGTGGGGGAAAGCTCAGTGCTACCCTGCTGCGGGAACGCTTCCTGCCGCATTTCGCCAACCCCGCGCTGGAGCGGTTGGCCGACGCTGCGGTCCTCCCAGCTCCTGTTGGCGAGCTGGCAATCTCGACCGACACCTTCGTGGTGCACCCGCTGGAGTTTCCGGGAGGAGATATCGGGATGCTGGCGGTCCACGGCACCCTGAATGACGTCGCGATGATGGGGGCGGTGCCGGTGGCGCTGACGGCGGGATTCGTGCTCGAGGAGGGGCTGTCGCTGGCGCTGCTGGATCGGATCGTGACCAGCATGGGCCTGGCGGCGCGAGCCGCGGGTGTCCCGCTCGTGGCGGGCGATACCAAGGTCGTGGAGCGGGGGAAGGCCGACGGCATGTTCATCTGCACCACGGGAATCGGGGCGGTGGATCCAGCGTTCCGTCCGGGTCCTGAGCGGGCCAGGCCGGGCGATGTGGTCCTGGTGAGCGGTCCGATTGGCCGGCATGGGATGGCTATCATGGCGGTCCGCGAGGGGCTCGCCTTCGAGGCGGCCATCGAAAGCGACACGGCATGCCTGGTACCGCTGGTGGCGGCGCTGCGGCAGGCCGCCGGCTGCGGTGTCCATGTGCTCCGGGATCCCACCCGTGGCGGGGTTGCCAGTGCTGTCAACGAAATTGCGGCGGCCTCCCGGGTCGGGATCGAGCTCGATCAGCCCGCACTTCCGATCCCGGGGCCGGTGGAGGCCGCGTGCGAGATGCTCGGCCTCGACCCCCTGTACGTGGCCAACGAAGGGATCCTCCTGGCGGTGGTGGCGGTGGAGCGGGCCGATGCTGCGCTTTCGGCGCTGCGCTCCCACCCGCTGGGGGCCGGCGCCGCACGGATTGGCACCGTCGTCGACGTCCATCACCGGATGGTGGTCATGCGGACGGCGATTGGCGGCATGCGGGTCGTCGACCTGCTCCCCGGCGACCAGCTGCCCCGCATCTGCTAGTCTTCATCTCCTCTTCATCCCCCTGGACCCGGTTGAGATTAGATTTATGGGATGGCTCTTCGCCTCTTATTGAGTAAAGACTTCTTCAGGAATGGGTAGCTGATGTCACCTGCCGCCTCCGCCCATTGCCCCTCCTGCGGCAAGCCGGCATCCGGCCGATTCTGTGGTGGCTGTGGTGCGACGCTGGCTGGTCGGGCCTGCCCGTCGTGTCAGCAACCGCTGGCACCCGGGGCACGCTTCTGCGGCGCCTGCGGGTCCGCCACGGCGGGTGGGGCGGTATCAGGCCCGTCGGCCGGGCCGGCGGCAGCGATCAATCCGCGGCTGCTGTGGCCAATCGGGCTCGCCGGGATTGCCGTGGTGGTGGCGCTGGTGATGTTCCTCCTCCCGGGACAATCCGCACCACCCGCCGACCCGGCCACAGGCCCGGGGCCGAGCGCCCAGGCGCCTCTTCCGGACCTGTCCGGATTGCCGGCCCGGGTGCGCTTTGACACCCTGTACAACCGGGTCATGCGGGCCGCCGAACAGGCCGACGAGGCGACTGCTGGGCGATTCGCGCCGATGGCGCTGGAAGCCTATGCGCAGCTGGAAGGGGTGGATGCCGACGCGCGCTACCACGCCGCGATGATCCGGATCCACACCGGTGATCCCGCCGGAGCGGCGGTGCTGGCCGATTCGATCTCGATGGCCCAACCGAACCACCTCTTCGGGTTCGTCATCCGGGGTACGGTGGCCCGGCTGCAGAAGGAGGATGTTCGGCTGGCCAGCGAACAGGCGGCGTTCCTCGCCGCCTATGATGCCGAGATGGCTGCCGGCCGCCCCGAGTACACCGACCACCAGTTTATCATCAACCAGTTCGTCACCGAGGCGCGGGCGCGGGCGGGTGGGCCGGGGGGCGGTGGGGCAGGGGGGCAGTGAGGGCAGTGAGGGCAGTGAGGGCAGTGAGGGCAGTGAGGGCAGTGAGGGCAGTGCAAGGTATATTTCAGGTCGCCTGATTCCGGAGGAAGTACCATGCGAGCAGGGCACAAGTTTCTCATCGGGGCCACCATCATCGTCGCGGCGGTGGCGCTGCTGATCACCGAGGGGGTCAAGCAGACCGGGATGTATTTCCTGACCCCGACCGAACTGGCCGCCAAGACCCAGGCCGACCCGAGCTTTTACGACCTTGGCATCAAGGTCAGCGCCACGGTCGTCCGCGGCTCGATCGTCCGGAACGACGCCGAGCGCCGGGTCGATTTCCGGATCAGCGATGGCGGCCACGAGTTCCCGGTCACCTATGTCGGGATCGTGCCTGATACCTTTACCGATGCCAACGAGATTGAGGTCATCGTGGAAGGGAAGTACCGCCGGGATGGCGTGTTCCACGCCACCGAGGTGCTGGCCAAGTGCGGCTCCAAGTACGAGGCGGTGTTCGAGGAACAGGGCAAGAAGGCCTGATCGATGACCCTCCTCGGCAACTTCGCCCTCTGGGTGGCCCTGCTGCTTGCCCTCTGGGCGGCGGTCACTTCGTTCGGCGGCGGCTGGCGGCAGAAGCCGCAGGTGGCCCGCGCGGTGGTTCGCTCCACCTACGCGGTGTGGATCTCGCTGATCGTGGCGTCGATCGCGCTCTGGAAGGGCCTGTTCGCGCACGATTTCAACATTGAGTACGTGGCGGCCTACACCAGCCGCAACCTGCCCGACAGCTATGTCTTCTCGGCGTTCTGGGCGGGACAGAAGGGCTCGCTGCTCTTCTGGGCCGCGGTGCTCGCCAGCTTCGGCGCCCTGGCACAGTTCACCGCCAGCAAGCGCCACAAGGATTTGATGCCGTATGTGGCGGGAGTGACGCTGGCCATCACGGCGTTCTTTATCATCGTCATGTTGTTCGGAGGCGCCAACCCCTTCGATCGCCTCAGCTTTACCCCGCCCGATGGTCGGGGCCTCAACCCGCAGCTCCAGAATCCCGGGATGGTCATCCATCCCCCGATGCTGTACCTCGGGTATATCGCCATCACCATCCCCTTTGCCTTTGCCATGGCTGCGCTGCTTTCCCGCAAGCTGGACACCGGTTGGGTTCACGCCATTCGGCGCTGGTCGCTGCTGGCGTGGATCTTCCTCTCGGTGGGCATCACCCTGGGGATGTGGTGGGCCTACGTGGAACTCGGCTGGGGCGGGTACTGGGCATGGGATCCGGTCGAGAACGCCAGCCTGCTGCCGTGGCTGACGCTGACTGCCTTTCTGCACAGCGTCATGATCCAGGAAAAGCGGGGGATGCTCAAGAAGTGGAATGTCGGCCTGGTGGTCGGTACGTTCCTGCTCAGCATCTTCGGGACCTTCATCACCCGGTCCGGGATCATTGCCAGCGTCCACAGCTTTACCCAGTCCAATGTCGGCTACTTCTTTCTCGCCTTCCTGGTGATCGTGGCCGTGGCGAGTTTTACCCTGCTTTACACCCGCTGGCACCTGCTGGAGCCGGAGACCGAGCTCGAGAGCATGGCCAGCCGCGAGGCGGCCTTCCTCTTCAACAACCTTGCCCTGGTCGGGATCGCGTTCTCGGTGCTGTGGGGCACCCTGTTCCCGATTCTCTCCGAGGCGGTGCGAGGCACCAAGATCACCGTCGGACCGCCCTTCTTCAATCGCGTCAACATCCCCCTGGGCCTGATGCTGCTGGCGCTGACCGGGATCGGTCCCCTGATCGCGTGGCGAAAGGCCTCGCCGGAAAACCTCCGTCGCCAGTTTATCTGGCCGGTGGGTACCGGGCTGGTGGCCACCCTGGCTGCGCTGGCGGCGGGGATTCGCGATGTCTACGTCCTGATGGCGCTGGGGCTGGGCGCCTTCGTCGTGGGGACGATCAGCCAGGAATTCTTTCGCGGAGTGCGGGCCCGCCGCCGCATGCACGGTGAAGGGGTGCTGGGAGCCTTCCTGGCGCTGATCGGCCGGAACCGCCGTCGCTACGGCGGGTATATCGTCCACCTCGGCATCGTCATCTACTTCGTGGCCTTTACCGGCATGGCGTTCAAGGTGACCCAGGAAGTGACCCTGAAGCCGGGCGAGTCCACCGAGATCAGGAGCCCGTTCGGGCACACCTGGAAGCTGACCAGTCTGGGGGTCTCGCAGTACGAGGCCCTCAATCGGGTGGTCTCCGCGGCCACGTTTGAGCTGGAGCGCGATGGCAAGCCGATGGGCCGGCTCAACAGTGAAAAGCGCCAGCATGTGGACAGTTTTGGCCAGAAGACCTTTGAGCCCTCCACCGAGGTCGGCATCCGGAGCGATCTGCGCGAGGATTTATACGTGGTGTACGCCGGCTCGATCGGCGGCACCGAGGAGTCGAGCTTTGCCATCTCCATCAACCCGCTGGTCTGGTGGGTCTGGTACGGTGGCGTGGTCCTGGTCATCGGCGGGATCATTACCATGTGGCCGGGGAGCATGACCCAGCCGGGCCGCAAGCACCAGGCGGCCCAGTCCGGGTACGCCGTGCCACTGGCGGGCGTGGGGACCGAGTCATGATGCGTCGGCGGGAGTGGCTGGCGCGGATCGGCGCGGCCGCCGTGGCCGGAGTGGCTGTGGGGCCGCGCCGTTCGGTCGGCCAGGCAGGGGCCGACCCGCTCCGGATGCCGGGCGCGGTGCAACAGCGCACCGTGGTCACCGACTCACAGAACGATGAAACTGTCAAGGCGATCGAGCACCGGCTCAAGTGCACCTGCGGGTGCAACCTGGATGTTTTCACCTGCCGGACCACCGACTTTACCTGCGGGACCTCGCCGGAAATGCATCGGGAAGTGGTGACGCTCCTGGAGGCGGGCAACTCGCCCGATCAGGTGGTGGCAGCGTTTGTGACCAAGTATGGCGAGGAAGTGCTGATGGCCCCCAAGCCGGAGGGGTTCAACATCGCCGGGTACATCGTGCCCGGTCTTGCCCTGACGCTGGCGGGTGGTATCCTGGCGGCGGTCCTGGTGCGGCGCCACCGGGTGGCAGCCGTGACGATGGCGCCCGATGGCGCCGCCGCCGTCCCTCTGGGTGAGCTGCCCGCAGGCACCTCTGCGGCGGAGATGGCCCGGCTGGAGCAGGCGCTCCAGGAGGTGAACCGATGATGCTGCTTGAGGCGGCCGCCGCTCTCCTCCTTGGCCTGGGCGTCCTCTGGATGGTCTTCCAGCCATTCCTGGAAACGGGGCCCCAGGAGCCTGAGTTTATCGAACCCCTGGAACTCGAGGAGACCCAGCGCGGACAGGCCCTGCTGGCGCTCAAGGAGATCGAGTTTGACCTCGAGACCGGCAAGCTGTCCACCGCCGACTACCAGATGCTCAAGAGCCGCTACACCACGCGCGCCCTCGAGGCGATGCGGGTGGAGGAGGGCGCAGCCACGGCGGCGGGTGCCGATGTCGAGCAGCTCATCGCCGATCGTGTCGCCCGGCTCAAGGCCGAAGGTGGCGTGGCCACCGCAGAGCTCGCGATGACCTGTACCTCCTGTGGGCCGCGGCCGGAAGCCGACGCGCTCTGGTGCTCCAGTTGCGGGAAACCGCTGCCGGGGATGCGGGTCTGCGCCATTTGCCAGTCTCCGGTAGACGGCGGGGCGGGGTTCTGTGCCGGCTGTGGGGCGCCGATCGGCTGAGGGATTTCAGGTCGGAAGGGGGGCGCCAGGGAAAGGTGATCGTGCATCGCTTCGCTCGATTCCCTGGACGCCAGGACCGGGTCGGCTCGCACCCCCCGGTCACTCTCCCAATTGTGACTTGCGCTCAATTCCAACTCACCTTTTACCTGCTCCCTTCTTGCTTCTTACTTCTCACTTCTCACTTCTCACTTTAATCACAGCCTCCACACCATCCCCACCCCGAGCGCTCGTCGCCAGGTGTGGGTGGGGAGATAGTCCTCCAGGGCGTCCGTCGCCTTCAACGGATGGCTGAGCAGCGTCCCCGCCGAAACGGAGACGCGTCCGGCCATTCGGGTGCTGATTGGCAATTCAGCCGAGAGCATCGCTAGTGCCCCGACGCGCCACCGGGGCGGGTCGGCCGATCCGGGAAAGGTCCAGCGCTCGAGCGGCGCGCCGATCCCCGCGCGCACCGCGCCGCCGTGCTCCAATTGAACCACCGGGATCGAGACCTGCGGCACGATCCCAATCACCTCGAAGGCAGGGCGCAGGGCAATCCGGAGCTCGGTGTCAAAGATCTCGAGTCCGGGCCGGCTCCGACTGACGGCGATGCCGACGCGGCCGCCGGCACCGCCATGCTGCACTTCCACGATCAGGGGCCACGTGGTCGTGGGCCGGCCATCGGGCCCGCCGCCCAGCCGGTCGGGGGGGGAGACCACCCAGCGGCCGAAGCTCTGGATGGCGATTCCCGCGCCGACCTGCCATTGGGCGCCGGCGGTGCCGGCGGCGGAGAGCATCAGGACGGTCAGGGTCAGGGCACGGTGCCACATGTGGGATGGCTCCTGGTCGGGGTTCATCGCATTTCGAGGCGAAGCGCCCCGGTGGCGACATTGTTGCTGTTCTTGACCATCCACGTGGCGCCGGTCAGGATGAGGCCTGCCGAGGGGTCCTCGATTGCCGTACCGACCAGGTCGTCGTTGGTCTTGAAGAACGAGGCCAGGCCGCTCACCAGGTCATAGGCTGATTTGGCCTTTTCGAACTTCGATTGCAGGCTGGTGATCTTGACCTCCTTGCCCGAGGTCCAGCTGGCGAACGCCGCATCCAGAACCTTGAACAGCGTGGTCACGCGATTCTTGTCCACCTTGATCTGGCACGGCCCGTCGTCGTCCTCCAGCACCAGCAGGCGAAGCCCCTGTCCGGGGTGGGCCGACTCAAAGTTGGCCAACTGAGCGGTGCTGAACATCATGGCGGATCCGCTCCAGGTCAGGTTGTCCTGGTTGAACTCGTACGGGGCGCCGGCCCGTTCCCCGACACACTGGTAGCTGGTCAACTCGGCCGTGCCGGTTTTCTGCCCCAGGATATGGATCTCAAATTCGGGTGCACCCTTCAACCAACCCTCAAACTTGTCGGCGAACCGGGTCCCGGTCAGGAACAGGCCGCCGGAAGTCACCACGTTCGGGGGATCGGGCAGCGCCAGAGTGGCGAGCCCCGGCTCGCTTTCGATCCCCCGGACACAGGCCGCCTCGCAGGGGGCGTCGTCGCTGCCCTCCCAGCGCTGCACCGCCAGGACCGGAGTGGTGGGTGGGCGGGCGGGATCGAGCAGGTGCTTGCGGCCGCGGAGGTCAAAGGCCACCGGGATCTCGCCGTCGTTCTGGATAGTGGCCACCAGGATATCGTCGCCGCCACGCCAGTTGGCGCGGTGGGAAGGCACCGGCAGATAGACCTCCATGCTCGGCGCCTCCCGAAGGTCGGTGTCGGTGGCGGCTCCTTCCCCGGTGGCCCGGCCAAGCCGGGTCAGTTGGCGGTGGCTGTTCCCGAACAGGAACCGCTGCAACTGGAGCCGTCGCTCGCGCAGGGGGGATGCGCTGATGCCGGCATGGACGGCGGCGCGGAACTCCTGGTCGGCCATGGCCAAGGCAAATCGGCGGGCCAGGCGCTGGTCGCGGGCACGGTCAGCATCAGGGGGTTCCTGCCAGTCGCCGCTCCGGGCCAGGTCGGGACGGTCGGGAGGCACGGGCTGGGTGGGGTCCGAGCAGGCGGAGACCAGCAGCAGGGAGGCGACCAGGGCGGCCGCGCGGAACGGGATGGACATTGTTTCCTCCTTGGGTGGGTGATGACAGCGAGCCCAAGGTAGGGAACGACTTCAAGACAACCGGTACCAATTTTGTGCAGGTAGGGGCGGGAAAACGGGTGGCGGGGAATGGGGAATGGGGAATGAGAGGAGTCAGGGGGAGCTGATTGGCGCTGGGGGCGGACCCGAAGCGCCGGGTCGGCCACTACCTCAGCCTCGATTCCCCATTCCCCATTCCCGGTCTATTACACCTCCAGCGCCTCCATGCGCTGTCGCGCCATCCGCAGCGGGATGACCGTCGCGGCGCCACAGAGCATCACCACCAGCCCCAGCCGCACCAGCGCCGAGAGCGTCATGCCGGTGGGCTCACCCGCTTGGGCGGAGCGCAGGTGGTCGGCTACCGCACCCGCCTCGATCACGGTGATCAGGGCCAGGAGCAGGACGGCGCTCATCATGAACGCCATGCCCCCGAAACTGGTCGGGATCTGGGCGGCGTTCTCGCTCTCGAATTGCGGATAGATGGTGCCGAAGCCGAGCGCCATCGCGGTTACCCCGAGAGTGAATGCCGCAATCGTCACCACCGACAGGACGGTCATGAACGGTGAGGCCTGCAGGATGTCGGCGGTCACCACGGTGATGATCAGTGCCAGGATGAGCAGCGGGAGGGTGCCGATCCAGTACTTGCTCCAGAGCATTGCCCGGAGGTCGAGCGGGCTCGACTTGAGCAGCCAGAGCTGGCGGCCCTCCAGCGACACCGAGGGGAAGACGAACCGCGCCGCGATCGCGGCCAGCACGAATCCCGCCAGGCCCTGGTTCAGGAACATGACCATCGTGATCAGGGTGTAGGGCACCTGCTCGCCGGTAAAGAGTGGCAGCGCCTGGATGTTGAAGATGTAGACGATCAGCAGCACCGCCAGCAGGATCAGTTGGCTCCACTGGGTCGTGTCACGGAAGAAGAGTCGCAGGTCCTTGAGGATGAACTCCCGGCGGGTCACCGGCAGCCATCGCACCAGACTCCCCAGTGCACCTTGCCACTTCCGCCGTGCCGGGGACTGGTGGGAGCCCTCTTGCGCCTTGGTAAAGCCGACCGCGTACAGCGCCTGGTGCAGCGCGGCGCCGGCGGTGATGAATGCCGCCGCGGTGCTCCACAGCAGGAATGGCGGCAGGCCATCGGGCACCCGCTGGAGCCAGTTCATCAGCATGCTGGCCGCCCACTCGCTCGGCAGCAACGCGTGGCTGGGTGCCTGCAGCAGGATGATGAACTCCACCAGGTTCTGGAACCCCTCCGGCCGGGCCAGCTGCTCGGGGCGCGCCATCCGGAGCCAGAGCACCACCGCCGCCACCAGCGCCAGCGCCAGCAGGCTCAGCACATCGCGGGCGCGCTTGGCCGGGAAGACATTGACCAGGATCAGGGTCAGGGCGGTGCCGATCACGGCCGGCAACAGGAGGAACGGCACCAGCGCGGCCACCGCCACCAGGGGAAACAGCCAGCCGCCGTCAAAGACCAGCCCATAGGCGGTCAGGATCGGGACCACCATCAGCCCGACCATCCATGAGGAATGGAGCGTCGTCTCGATCAACTTGGCCAGGTAGAAGCGCAGCCAGTCGAGCGGGGAACTGACCAGCAGGTCGAGATCCTTGGCCAGGAAGAAGGTCGAGAGGGAGGTGACCAGGTTGGAGAGCAGCAGGATGGAGAAGAATGCCAGCAGCGCCATGCCGAGCATTTTGCCGGCCAGCAGGCTGCCGATTTCCTCGACCCCGCGGAAGTAGCTCAGGACCCGGTACGACAGCCCGAAGACCACCGACCAGAAGCCCACTCCAATCAGGAGCAGCAGCAGCCCGCGCGTGCCGGCGCCGGAGCGTTCGCTCCTGATGCGGGCCAGGGCGCTGCGCCATTTGGGGCTCGAGACGGTCCAGACCGACGCCTGGCGGATCGCGCCGGCTTCAGTCGCCAAGGACGGTGCTCAGCACGGCGTCCGACACCCCGCCGGTCAACCGGAGGAAGAGCTCCTCCAGCGTGGCGTTGCCGGAGGAGGTCTGCTCGCGGATATCGGCCATCGTGCCGCTCGCCACGATCCGCCCGCCCTGGATGATGGCGATCCGGTCGCACATCGCCTCCGCCACCTCGAGGGTGTGGGTGCTCATCAGCACGGTGCCGCCGCGGTCCACGAAATGGCGGAAGATCTGCTTCAGGAGGTGGGCGCTCCGGGGGTCGAGTCCGACCATCGGTTCATCCACCACAATGACAGCGGGGCGGTGCACCAGGGCGCTGGAGATGATCAGTTTCTGGCGCATCCCATGCGAGTAGGTCTCGGTCAGCTCGTCTTTCCAACGCCCCAGCTCGAACAACTCCAGCAATTCGTCGATCCGGCGCTCGATCTCCGGTCCATCCTGGCCGTAGAGAGCAGCCACGAACCGGAGAAACTCGGCGCCACTGAGCTTGTCGTAGACGTAGGGACGGTCGGGAATGAACCCCAGGCTGGTCTTGGCGCGGACTGGATCCTGGGCCACGTCGACCCCCGCCACTTCCACCGTCCCGCTGGTGGGACGCAGGATCCCCGCGATCATCCGCATCGTGGTGGTCTTGCCGGCGCCGTTGGGGCCGAGGAAGCCGTACAGCGTGCCGGCCGGGATCTCCAGGTCAATTCCCTGGACTGCCGTGAAGCTGCCGTACCGCTTGGTCAGCTGGGTGAGTCGAATCATCGGCCGCCCGGGGTAAGCGTTTCCACCCTGAGCGCCGCGGTGCGCCACAGGGTCTCGAAGGGCCGGCCCTGGCCCCCCTCTGCTATCCGCAGGAGCCGTGCCGAGGCTGGGGCGTGACCGGACACGGGATCCACCGGGGTCCACCGCCCTCCGATCCATACCTCTGCCCACGCGTGAGATAATAGCTCCCCGCCCGCCACGGCAAGCCCGGTCACCACCCGCGCCGGGAGGCCGCCAGCCCGGGCCAGGGCCACCAGGAACCCCGCCATCGCGGCCGGGGTCCCGGTCCACCGACGGGCAGCAGGCACCACCTCGGGATAGCCCATGGAACTGGTGTCGAGGGTCACCCGTTGCGAAACCCACCGTGTCAGGCGGATCACCGAGTCCCGTGCGGTAGTCGCGCCCGCAAATGCGGTGTCGGCCAGGAGCCGGGTGCGGCCTGTTGGCTCTCGCCGTCCAGTTGGCGGATCAAGGTACCCCGCTGGTGCGGAATCCGAGCCCGTGGGCCATTGCCTGCTGATCGTCAGGATCCCGCTGTCGCTCGCCTGTGCCCCCCCAGCCAGGTGGTCGATGGCGCTGGGATCGAGCGGCCGATCCACCCGGGACAGGCGGTAACTCAGGGTGGCGGTGGCAGTGTCCAGTCGGATGCCGGAGGTGGCAAGCGACCGGAGGCCCGCCAGCGTGCGACGCGGCACCGGCCCGGACATCCGCAGGGAGTCGCGATACAGGGTATGGCTGTAGTCGAACGGGGATCGGGTCAGGGTGACCCCGAACAGCGTTTCCACGCGGACCAACCGGCCGACACCGTCCACCCACCACTGTTCCGGCAATCCACCGGCGTCCACCGACAGATGCCAAGCCTGCAACGTGTCGATGGTGATGGTGCGCCAGACGCTGGCCAGGGTGTCGTACTCCACGCTGTCCGGCAGAATGAAGGTGGTGTCACCCAGCACCGAACCGCTCAGCGTCGTGGTGCGGCGTCGCTCCAGGTCCGCTACCGGTTCTGCAATGACTTCGCCCGCCACCAGTCGATTGCCATAGGCCAGTCGCAGCGGCAGGATCCCGGCGATGGTGGGGCGGGGCCCGATCTGGCGCACCGTCGGACCGCCCTTGCCATCCGTGCTGACGGAGTAGGCCTGCAGCGTATCGATCTGCGCCTCCACCAGGACCGTCTGGCTCCCGGTCGGGTTGCTGGTCCGCCGGGAGGCGGTCTGCAAGGTCAGCGCGCGGGTGGTGGTGATCTCCGTCAGGGCCAGATGGCGCCGGATGCCCTCCCCGACCGGGAGGTCCAGCGCCAGCAGCTCCTGCATCTTGAAGCCGGTTGGCAGGGTGTCCCAATTGAGGTTGAGGACGCCGATCTGGAGGGTGCCGGCATCGACCCGGAAATACTTGGCGTCGGGGGAGAGCCGGGCGGCGCTGGCCGTCATGCTGGAGGCTTCGCCCTGGAACAGTTGGCGACGCGCCAGCCAAGCCAGCGCGGCAATCCACACCACCATGACTATCCGGCCAATATTCCGTCGACTCATGCCACTCCCCGCTGAAGGCAGGACTCCATGCACCCGGCGCCAGCCCATGCCCAACCCCGGGGCGCCTCCCGGCAACCTGCAACATCGGGACCGCGGGGGGGCAGGGAGGGCGGGTAGGACGAGAAGGGCGGACAAGAAGGACAAGTTGACAGCCTCGAGCGATTCCGCGCGTTTGGCACCCGGCACCCGGCACCCGGCACCCGGCACTCGGCATCCGGCATCCGGCACTCGGCATCCGGCACCCGGCACCCGGCACCCCAGTCCCCAGTCCCCATTCCCCGCTTCTTGAACCCCGCCGCCCAAGGGGGCTATCCTTCAGGGCTTATGGCCGAAGAATTCCTCGTCGTTCGCGGTGCCCGCGAGCACAACCTCAAGAACATCACCGTCAGCCTGCCGCGCAACCGGCTGTCGGTGATTACCGGGTTGTCGGGGTCCGGCAAGTCCTCCCTCGCCTTTGACACCATCTACGCCGAGGGGCAGCGCCGGTACGTTGAGTCGCTGTCGGCGTATGCCCGGCAGTTCCTAGGCTTGATGGAAAAGCCCGATGTCGATGCCATCGAGGGGCTTTCCCCCGCCATCTCGATCGAGCAGAAGACCACCGGGCACAACCCGCGCTCCACCGTGGGCACGGTCACCGAGATCTACGACTACATGCGGCTCCTCTGGGCCCGTGCCGGCGTACCGCACTGTCCCAACGATGGCAGTCCGGTTGCCCGGAGCAGTGCGGCGCAGATTGCCGACCAGGTCCTGGCCTGGCCCGAGGGGACCAGGATCGAGATCCTCGGCCCGATGATCCGCGGTCGCAAGGGCGAGTTCCGCGACCTCTTCGAGGATCTCCAGAAGCGGGGCTTCGTGCGGGTCCGGGTCGACGGCACCGTCTACGAGCTCGGCGCGGTCCCCGCCTTGAACCGCCGGCAGAACCATGACGTGGCGGTGGTGGTGGACCGGCTGGTGGTCCGGGCCGCCGACCGGGCCCGCCTGGCCGATTCCCTCGAGACCGCCCTCAAGGCCGCCGATGGCGTGGTGGAGGTGATCCGGCACGGCGGCAAGAAAGGCAACCCCGATTCGGTGCTCTTCTCCGAGAAGCTGGCCTGCCCGGTCTGCGGACTGTCGCTCCCCGAACTGGAGCCGCGGCAGTTCTCCTTCAATTCACCGTTCGGCGTCTGTCCCGACTGCCACGGCCTTGGCACCCGCCGGGTGGCCAATGCCGAGCTGGTGCTGGCCGACCCCACCATTTCGATCCTCGAGGGCGTTGTCCTCCCCTGGGGGGAGCCCTCGGGGTACCTGCGCAAGGTGGTGCTCCCGACCCTGGCCCGGACCTACAAGTTCGACCTCAACGCGCCCTGGGGTGAACTCTCGGAGGCGGCCCGGCACGCCATCCTGCACGGCGTTCCCGGCAAGACGCTCAAGTTCGCCACCGAGACCACCAAGGGCCGGGGCGACTATGAGAGCGAGTGGGAAGGGGTGCTCGGCAACGTGGAGCGCCGCTATCGCGAAACCTCCAGCGACTCGGTGCGCACCTCGCTCGACGA
>Ga0163144_10003141_pt1 | contig 37724 bp, 32 predicted proteins | sample OliLak19BULKMAT1_FD_123175 | JGI IMG/M metagenome (GOLD analysis project Ga0163144, IMG submission 123175) | Freshwater microbial mat bacterial communities from Lake Vanda, McMurdo Dry Valleys, Antarctica - Oligotrophic Lake LV.19.BULKMAT1 | ecosystem: Environmental > Aquatic > Freshwater >...
ACGCGCCGTCGAACGTGCCGATGTGTGCGTGCTCGTGGTGGACGCGCATCTGGGGCTGCAGAATCAGGACCTGCGCATCGCCAACACGGCGTGGGACAAGGGGTGCGCCCTCATCGTCGTCGTCAACAAGTGGGATCTCGTGGAGGAGAAGGATTCCAACACGGCGCAGCGCGGGCAGGATCTGCTGATCGAGAAGGCGCCGTTTCTGGCACATGTGCCGTTCCTCTACATCTCCGCGACCACCGGACAGCGCGCGCACAAGGTGCTCGACCTGATCCTCGAGGTTGCGGTGGCACGCTCGTTCCGCGTCACGACGTCGCAGATCAACGATTTCATCGGCGAACTCGTGGAGCGCAACGCGCCGCCGCAGGAACAGGGCGAAGAAGTGAAGCTGCTCTACGCCTCGCAGATCGGCACCGAGCCGCCGGAGTTCGCGATCGTCTCGAACCGCCCGGACGACATCCCCGAGTCGTACAAGCGCTACCTGCTGAACAACATCCGCGGGAAGTGGCCGTTCTCCGGCTCGCCGGTGCGGCTCAAGTTCACCGAGCGCGGAAACCGTAACAAGTGACGACGCTCGTCTGGTTCGTCGCCGCCTACCTGTGCGGCGCTTTCCCGACGAGCTTCCTCGCCGGCCGAGTGCTCCGCGGGATCGACCTGCGCGAGCACGGATCCCGGAACCTCGGCGCCACGAATGTCCACCGCGTCATGGGGCTCGGCGTTGCGATACCCGTCGCGGTGATCGACATCCTCAAGGGTGCGGTGCCCGTCTGGTTCATCGCCCCGCGCGTCTCCGAGTCACTGGTGATGGCGCTGCTTCTCGGCGCAGCGGCGATTCTCGGTCATGTCTTTTCGGTCTTCGTCGGCTTCAAGGGCGGCAAGGGTGTCGCGACGGCCGCCGGCGTGATGCTGGGCCTCGTGCCTGCCGCCATCGGCGTCTCGTTCGTCGTCTGGCTGGCGACGGTGCTGCTGACGCGCTACGTGTCGTTGGCCAGCATTCTCGGCGCTGCCGTGCTTGCGCCGTCGGTCTGGCTGCTGCACCCGGATCGGCGCGAACTGGTGCCGCTCTGCGCACTCATCGCGCTGGCGATCGTCTTTTTCCATCGCGCCAACATCGCGCGGTTGCGCAACGGCACGGAACACCGTGTGGGCCGCAAGTCTACGCCCGGCATGGCGGCATGAAAGTCGGGGTCCTTGGCGCAGGCGCGTGGGGCACCGCCCTCGGCAATCTGCTCGCGCAGAACGGACACGAGACGACGCTCTGGGCCTTCGAAGCCGACGTGGCGGCGGCGATCAACGATCGGCGGGAGAACGCGCAGTATCTCCCCGGCATCGCGCTGCATCCGCAACTGCACGTAAGCACCGACGCGACGGCCGCCGTGCGCAACGCCGAGCTGCTGGTGAGCGTGTCGCCGAGCCATGTGACGCGGAGCGTGCTGGCGCGAGTGCGGGACGCGGTGCCGGCGGGCATTCCCGTCGTCAGCGCCACGAAGGGACTCGAGCTCGACACGCTCGCGCTGATGTCGGATGTCGTCGAGGCGATGCTCCCGCAGGCGCGGCTGGTGGTGCTGTCGGGGCCGAGCTTTGCCATCGAAGTGGCTGAGGGACAGCCGACGGCGGTCGTGGCCGCCTCGCATGACGCGGAGGCCGCAGCGCTGACCCAGCAGGCCTTCGGCGCCGCGCGCTTCCGCGTGTACACCAACGGCGACGTCGTCGGGGCCGAACTTGGCGGTGCGCTGAAGAATGTGATGGCCGTGGCGGCGGGGATGCTCGAAGGGCTCGGGCTCGGGGACAATCCGCGTGCGGCGCTGCTGACGCGCGGGCTCGCCGAGATCACGCGGCTCGGCGTCGTGATGGGGGCGGATCCGCAGACCTTCGCGGGACTCGCCGGCATGGGCGATCTGGTGCTCACCTGCTGCGGCGACCTCAGCCGCAACCGGCAGCTCGGGCAGGCCGTTGCGCAGGGCATGTCGCTCGACGACTGGCGCGCCACGCATCGCGCGGTGGCGGAAGGCGCCAATGCCTCGCAGGCGGCGGTGGCGCTCGGGGCGAAGCACGGCGTGGAACTCCCCATCGCCACGCAGGTGTGCAACGTCCTCTTCCACGGGGCGAGCCCGCGTGAAAGCATCAGCGCACTGATGGAGCGGTCCCCGAAGGCGGAGCTCTGGCGATGACGACGGCGGCACCGAGCCCGATGCAGGAGTTCTATTCGATTGGCGAGGTGTGCCTGCTCACCGATCTCAAGCCGCACGTGCTGCGCTATTGGGAGAGCCAGTTCCGGTTTCTCAGCCCGGCCAAGAATCGCTCCGGCAACCGCGTGTACAAGGCGCGCGAGGTCGAGCTGATCCTGCTGGTGAAGGAACTCCTCTACACCGAGAAGTACACGATCGACGGCGCCCGCCAGCGCATCGACCAGTACCGCCGCACCGGCACCCTCAGGACCGAAGCAAAGCGCGGCGCGAACCTCGCGACCGTCCGCGACATCACCACCGAACTGCGCGCGGTGCTCGACCTGCTCGACGGCCGGCAGCCGGCGGAGCGCGCGGACCTCTCTGGTGCACCAGAGCCGGAGGCACACCGTGCGTCGTGAATTGCTGGTGGTGCTGTGCCTCGGCGCAGCGGCCTGCGGCTCGAGCCGGAGCAGTGATGAACCACGCGAGCCCGCGCCGTACGCCGTGGCGTCTCTGGTCGTCGAGAATCAGGACTTCAAGGACTACCGGATCTACATCGTCAACGAGATCGGGTTGCAGTACAAGCTCGGGACGATTCAGGGGAATCAGATACAGGAGTACCGCATTCCCGACACGTTCTCGAAGTCCGGCGCTTCCGTGCGCTTCATGGCGATTCCGCTCGCCTCGCCCGACCGGCCGTCGACGCAGCAGATCGTGCTGACGCCCGGCGATCAGATCACCATCCGCATCACGCCCTGATCATGCACATTCTCGTCAGCAACGACGACGGCATTCTTGCCGCCGGCATCTCGCTTCTGGCGGATGCCTGCCGCGACGTGGGCCACGTCACGGTCGTGGCCCCGGACCGCGAGCAGAGCGGCACCTCGCATTCGCTTACGCTGCATCATCCGCTGCGGGCCCAGCGACGTCCGGACGGCGCCTTCCAGGTCGACGGCACGCCGACGGATTGCGTCATGCTCGCCATCGAAGGCCTGATGCCCGAGCGGCCCGACTTCGTCTTCTCGGGCATCAATCACGGGCCCAACATGGGCGAGGACGTGCTGTACTCGGGCACCGTCTCTGCCGCGATGGAAGCCGTGATGCTCGGGGTACCGGGTGTCGCGCTGAGCTTTGCGGGCCGACAGACCGAGACGCTCCTGACGTATCGCGCGTTCCTCGGCAAGCTCATCGCGAAGATCACGTCGGTGGACGGCTACCCGCGGAAGACGCTGCTGAACATCAACCTGCCGGATCTGCCCGCCGACGAGATCAGGGGCATCCGCGTCACACGCCTCGGCAGTCGGTTCTTCTCGGAATCGCTGGCCAAGATGAAGGATCCGTGGGGCCGCGACATCTGGTGGATCGGCGGCGGCTTTCCGACCTGGTCCGGCGACGACACGACCGATCAGGCCGCCATCCGCGATGGCTACGTCTCGATCACGCCGCTGCAGATGGACCTCACCGATCACGCGCTGCTCGAAACGGTTCGGGGATGGTCGCTGGCGGATTAGGCCCACCCGACGGCTACGGCGGTTATCGCCGCAAGCTCGTCGAGACGCTGCGCGACCGGGGCATTGCGGACCTCGCCGTACTGGCCGCGGTGGCCGCCACGCCGCGACACCTGTTTGTGCCCGAGGGCGTGCGGCACCGCGCCTACGAGGACAGTGCCGTCCCGATCGGCGGAGGCCAGACGATCAGCCAGCCGTACGTGCAGGCGCGCTATCTCCAGACGCTCGAGCTGCGCGGTACCGAGCGCGTGCTCGAAGTCGGAACGGGCTCGGGGTACCAGACCGCGCTGCTCGCGCAACTCGTCGGCCATGTGACGAGCATCGAGCGGCTCCCGGCGCTGGCCGACAGCGCGCGCGCGGCGCTGCAGGCCGCCGGCTTCGGGCGCAACGTGCATCTGCTGGTGGGAGACGGGACGATGGGCTGGGCGGCGAATGGCCCATACGACGGGATCCTCGTCGCCGCCGGTGGCCCGCGCATTCCCGAGCCGCTCGTCGAACAGTTGCGACCCGGTGGCCGCATGCTGATTCCCGTCGGCCCCGCCGGTGCCCAGGTGCTGACGCTCGTGGTCCGCGAGGGTGACGGCCTGCGCACCACACCACTGGGCGATGCCCGCTTCGTGCCGCTCATCGGCGAGCACGGGTTTCCTCTGTCCTGACTCGGATCCGTCCATGCAATTTCTGCTCGATGCCTACCATCAGCTGCTCGATCTGCCGACGCTCATCAAGACGATCGGCACGATCGGCCTCATCATCATCATCTTCGTCGAGACGGGGCTGCTGATCGGCTTCTTCCTGCCCGGCGACTCGCTGCTCGTCACCGCGGGGCTGCTCGCCTCGCAGGGGCTGCTGAACGTCTGGACACTCGGTGCGCTGCTGACCATTGCAGCCATCGCCGGCGACACCGTCGGCTACGGCATCGGGAAGGCCACCGGACCGCGCATCTTCACCCGCGAAAACTCGTTCCTCTTCAATCGTTCGCACCTGCTCCGGGCACAGGCCTTCTACGAGAAGCACGGCGGCAAGACGATCATCATCGCGCGCTTCATGCCGATCGTGCGGACCTTCGCGCCGGTCGTCGCCGGCGTCGGCGCGATGCAGTACGGGCGCTTCCTGATGTTCAATGTCGTGGGCGGCTTTCTCTGGGTGTGGAGCATGCTGCTCACCGGCTATGTGCTCGGGCGCTTCATTCCCGGCATCGAGCGGCATATCGACAAGGTGATCATTCTCGTCATCTTCCTCTCGATCCTTCCCGGCATCATCGGCTGGCTGAAGGAGCGGAAGGCGGGCGCGGCATGACCGATCTCGACGCACGTATTCGCCGTGCCCTGCGTGCCGTCCCCGACCACCCGAAGCCCGGCATCCTTTTTCAGGACATCACGCCGCTCCTGAGTGATGGGTCGCTCTACGCAAGCGTGATCGCCGCCATGGCGGAGGAAGCGCGGGCCAGCGGGGCGACGCACATCGCCGGTCTGGAGGCGCGCGGATTTCTCTTCGGGGCGCCGGTGGCGGTCGCGCTGGGCCTAGGCTTCGTGCCCATCCGGAAGCCGGGCAAACTGCCATGGGAGACTGTGCAGGAACGCTATGCGCTGGAGTACGGCGAGGACGCCCTCGAGGCGCATCGCGACGCGCTCGGGTCGGGGCACCGCGTGATGATCGTGGATGACGTGCTGGCTACGGGAGGCACCGCCTCTGCCGCTGAAACGTTGGTGCAGCGACTCGGCGCGGAAATGGTGGGGCACATCTTTCTACTCGAACTGGGTGCCCTGAACGGACGTGCCCGGCTGCGAGGCCGGGCACGTGCACTACTGACCCTCTGAGGCCAACCGCGTTCAGAGCGAGCGGACGGTCTCCGCCAGCATGAGATCGGCCGTCTTCAGCATGCTGATCGAGGCCATCAGCTTGCCACGCGACTGCAATTGCTGCGAAACGGCGGCGTAGATCTCGGGCGGCGCCATCGATTCGGACGATGCACCAGCGGAAGCCTGATCCGGCGACGCATAGCTCGCGCGTTCCGTCGCCGCGGCCGCCGCGCCCTGCTCCCGAGTGGCCCCACGCACGCCAGCGATGGCGGCGTTGATGGCGGACTGCAGTGGATTGACCATGGTCTCTCATCCTCCTGGAGCGGACCCCGTGTCCGCTGTATGGCAATTCAACACCCGGTACATTTTTCCGCAAGGGGTCGCCTCACCCCAACTCGTTTCAGCCTGACACTCGCGGTTGTCTCTCCCGGCTTGTGGGGCGAGGATGGAAGCGATTTCCCTCTTCACCTCCCGCGAGCGCCATGAGTCCACAGCTCTCCCTCATACTGCTCGTCGCGGTCGGATACCTGGCCGCACATGTGGCCTTCGACTGGCTCGCCAAGCGATTCCTCCTGGTGTCGGGCGCCGAGTATCTGCTGCTCGGCATCTTCATCGGGCCGCTGGGCGCAGGCCTGCTCGACGAGAACACCGTGCGCGGGCTCACGCCAATCACGATGCTCGCCCTCGGCTGGATCGGCGTCGCGCTGGGGTTGCGTCTGCACCTGCCGACCCTCGTCCGGATTCCGGCGTTCATGTATCGCGTCGGACTGGCGGAGGCGCTCGCGACCTTCATCCTGACGGCCGGCGTCATGGCGATCGCGCTCGCCTGGTTTACCGGCGCGACACCGGCGGTCGTGCTGCCCGCCGCCCTGATTCTCGGTGCGGTGGCCACCTGCTCCGGCACGAGCGGTGTCGACGTGGTCGCCCTGCGGCTCGGACAGCGCGAGCCGATCGTTCGGCAGCTCCGCGTGGCGACGCTGACCGACGCCCTCGTCGCGGTCATCGCGCTGGCGCTTGTCCTCTGCCTAGCCCACCCACCCGGCCTTACATCGTGGGGGCGGGATCCGACGGTCACCGAGTGGGCGGTGATCACGGTGACGATCGGCATCGTCGGCGGGATGCTCGTGCACCTCTTCCTCGGGGATGAGCAGAAGGTCGATCGGCTCATGGTGGGGTTGGCCGCATCGATTCTGCTGGTGACGGGGAGCGCGGCGTACCTGCAACTGTCTCCGCTGTTGCCCGCCGTGCTGATGGGCGGCATCCTCGCCAACACGTCGCGGCAGCGTCGCATTCTCGAAGAACTGCTGGCCAAGGTGGAGCGGCCCTTCACGTTCGTGCTGCTCATCTGCGCCGGCGCGCTCTGGCAGCCGACGCTGCGCGACTGGGGCATTCCCGTGGTGCTCTTCCTGGCGCTCCGTACGGCCGGCAAACTCGGTGGGGCCCGCCTCGCGGCCCGCATGAACGGAATGCTTCCCACCTATGGTCCGACGTGGGGTCGTGCGCTCATGGGGCAGGGAAGTCTGGCTATCGCCATCGCGCTGAATCTGCTGCTGGTCGATCCAGGTCCGCTCGCGAGCATCGTCTTCTCCGCGGCTCTCGCGAGCGTGCTGCTCACCGACATCCTGTCGGCGCGCTTCGCGGATGCGGTCGCCACCCGCCTCCTCGGTCCGCTGCCGGACCCGGCCGTCGCCTCCACCGAGGCGCACTGAGATGCGGCGACTGCTGATTCTGGGCGGTCTCTACGGCGCCATGCTGTTCATTCTTCCGGCCGGCACCGATTCCTCGGCGCGTGTGCTGCTCACCTTCGGCTTCCTGATTCTGGCCGCCTACAGCGCCGGAGAGCTGGCGCCGACGTTCGGGCTGCCGAAGATCGTCGGCTACATGCTCGGCGGCCTGCTCTTCGGCCCATTCGCCCTCGGCATCGTCGAATCGAATGACGTCAAGGCGCTCGGGAGCGTCGGGCAACTGGCGATTGCGCTGATTGCGTTTCTGGCCGGTGCCGAACTGCAGTGGGCCGAGCTCAAGGCGCGCGGTCGCCAGCTCCTGACGCTCACGTCGATCGAGTTGCTGACGACGTTCATCGCCGTCCTGCTCCTGCTGCTGGCGCTGCAGTCCCGCATCCCGTTCCTCCAGGGGCTGCCGTTGCTCGAGGTGGTCATCTTCTCGTGTATCTTCGCCTCGATCACGATGATCCATTCGCCGGCCGTCACGATGGCCATGCTGACGGAAACCGGGTCCACCTCGCCCTATGCTCGGACCACGCTCGGCGTCGTGCTGCTTGCCGATGTCGTCGTCGTGCTCGTCTTTTCGCTGGTGCTCGCTGCGGCGCGCTCACTGGTGCCACCGGAGGGTGCCATCGGCATGGGGCTTGGTCTCATGGCGTGGGAGATCATCGGTGCCGTGCCGATCGGTGTGCTGCTGGGACTCGGCGTGACGCTCTATCTGCGCTACGTGCGCACCGAGCTCTTCCTCTTCGCCGTCCTTGTGGCGTTCTTCGGCGAGGAAGTCGCCCGGATTGCGCACGTGGAGACGCTGCTGACGCTGCTCGTCGCGGGATTCGTCACGCAGAATCTGAGCGGGGATGCCGGTACCGATCTGCGGCACGCGATGGAGCGTGCGGCAGCACCGATCTTCGTGGTCTTCTTTGCCCTTGCCGGTGCCAAGCTCGATCTGGCTGAAGTGGTGCGCCTCTGGCCGCTGGTCGTGCCGATTGTGCTCGTACGACTCGCCGCGCTTTTCGTCGGCACGCGCATCGGCGCGAAGGTGGCGCGGCTGCCGAAGGAGGAGACCGCCGACAGCTGGATGGGTCTCGTGTCGCAGGCCGGCGTGGCCATCGGCCTGGTGACGGTAGCCGCGGAGTCGTATCCGGCGGTCGCTGGCGAGATGCGGACGATGCTGCTCGCCATCGTGGCGATCAACGAAACGATCGGCCCGATTCTCTTCCGCCGCGCCCTTGCACGGAACGAGACCACCACTACACCTGCGACCATACCGGCCGGGCCCGCGCCGGCAATGGAAGCGTGAACCAGGACGTTTGCCGTGGATCCTGTTGCTGATCTGATGCTGGCCGCTGCCGATAGCGCGCCGCTGTCGCTTCTGGTGCGCTACGAGGGTGTGCTGGTACCGCAGCGCCCCGAGGGGCCCAGTGCGCCCGACGTCGCATTGCTTTCGTTGCTCCGGCGTATCACGAAGCGGCCGCACACTACGCTGCATCTGATCACCGCCGCGCCGGCAGCGGGAGCTGCGGGCTGGTTCGATGGTACCGGCGTCACGGTCCACGCCGCGGATGGCCACCCGCTTGCGATGCCGGCGCTGCTGGCGACGGTGCGCGCAGTGCAGCCGGAGGCGCAGTGCGTCGTCATCGGCACGACATCGGTCGACGAGGATCTCTTCCTGCTCGTCCGTGCGCCGGACGTGACGGCGCGGGTCGGGTCTGGCGCCACCGCCGCCGAGGCGCGCCTCGAAGACACGGACACGGTGCGAGGGTTGCTCGGCGCGCTCTGCTGACGGGTGCGTTGCCCCCGGTTTGTCCTCGATCTTGGTGCCGCTGTTGGTGCGGCAAAAGTCGCAGGATTTCGGGCGCCGATGGACGCAGCGGATTAGATTTTTTTTTGATCGCCCGCATAGCTCAGGTGGATAGAGCACCGGTTTCCTAAACTGGGGGCCGCAGGTTCGAGTCCTGCTGCGGGCACCTCGGCGTCACGGGCATCGAGATGCAGCCATCTCGGTGCCCGTGGCACATCCGGCAGGACCGGCGCGGCGTGCGGATTTGTCGGCGCCCGGCGTCTCTGTGGTTCGTTCGCCTTCGCAAGGATTGCTCATGTCCGTTGTCGTGCGCGGGGCCGTGGTCGGCCTGCTCGCGTGGTGCCTCTTCGTGTCGTCCGGGCACGCCCAGCGTGGCGGCCGTGGCGGCTTCCGCATCGATCCGATCCTGGTGGACCCCGTAGTCCGCGACGGTCCGCCGACGCAAGAGCGGCTGGGACGGCTCGTCGCGCTGTCCGAGGTCGAGCGCGAGTCGTACGACGTCGAACGCGCGGCGATGTTGAAGGAGACGCGCGTCGTGCGGGACAGTGCCCGGCAGTCGGAGCCGCTGGCCGCGTTGGCGTTCGGGGGCAATCCGCGCACCGGGTTGGGGCTCGACCGCGAGACGCAACTGCAGTTCGAGGCATGGCGGCATCAGCGGAAGGAACTGGCCGATGCGCAGGAGCGGCTCGACGACTGGCTTCGCAAGGAGTTCGGCAAGGACCGGGTGAAGCCATACGAAGCGTGGCGCCTGGAGCAGCAGCAGGCCGCGATGGCGGGGTTCCGGCAAGAGCTGTTGCGGCGCCTGCGCGAAGAAGGCGGCGCCTTCGGACCGTGAGGCGGTGTCGGCCAACGCTTTGCGGATGCCCGGCGTACTGGGGGAGCGGTCGGTAGACGCCGTCGGACCGGGGCAGGGATCTGCTCGCGGGTGGCGGCGTACCGGCAGACGCGCGCACGTGGTGCCGCGTTCCCTGGTACGAGGATGTTCGTCATGACCAACCGGCTTTTTCTCGCATTTCGACGCAGCGTTACCCTCATCGTGCTCGGGCTTGTGCTGCTGGTGGTCCGCGCTGAGGCGCAGGGCACCAGCGACGTGCTCACCGGCACGGTGACAGGGCCGGACAAGCAACCCCTCGAAGGCGCCATCGTCGAAGTCCGCGCAACTGAAGGTGCGGTGGCACGACGCACCACCACCAACGCCAAGGGCCGCTACGTCATCGTCTTCCCGGACGGGGCGGGCCAGTATCGCCTCACGGTGCGCGCCATCGGCTACGCACCGATCACACGGGCCGTACAGCGGATCGGGGACGACGACCGGATCATCACCGACGTCGCCATGTCCACATCGCCGGTACAGTTGCAGGAGCTCGTGGCGCGCGGCCGCCAGGCGCCGCAGCCGAACTTCGAACGTCCCCCGCCGGGCACGTCGGAACGCGTCTTCGATGCGGAGCGCAACGCCCGGCTCCCGCTCGATGCCTCCGACATTGCGGCGCTCGCGGCGCTCACACCGGGCGTCGTCACATCCGGGGCCAGCGATTCCACGCCGGCGCAGATCAACGTCGGTGGCCAGGCGGCAACGGCCAACAACGTGACGCTCGACGGCCTCACGTTCGGGGCCGATCTGCTCCCGCAGGATGGCGTGCGCTCCACGCGCGTGGTCACCAACTCCTACGACGTGGCCCGTGGCCAGTTCAGCGGCGGCCAGATCTCCACCACCACGCGCTCCGGCACCAACGTCGTACAGGGGTCGTTCACGACCATTCTGCGTGACAACTCGCTCGCCGCGGGCGACGGCACCGAGAACGCCTTCGGTGGCGCCTACGATCAGCAGCAGCTGAGCGCCGGATTCGGCGGGCCTATCGTGCAGGATCGCTTGTTCTTCTATCTGTCGGGGCAGGGGCGCTTTCGTCGCGATCCGCTCCCGTCGCTCCTCGATGCGGATGTCTTTTCGCTGCAGCGCCTTGGCCTGGCGCCGGATTCCGCCGCACGCTTCCTGACGCTGGCGCAAGGCACCGGAGCCGGCGGCGCTTTCACCGTGGGGCAGCGGCGCTCGTCCGATGCGGCCAGCGGTCTGCTCCGGCTGGATTGGCTGGTCGGCGAGCAGCATACGCTGACCTTCCGAGGCGACTATCGCGACAGCGGCACCGATCCGTCGCGCGTCGGGCCACTGTCGCTCCCTGGCACGGGGGGAACCACCGGCTCGACGGGCGGCGGTGCATTCGTCTCGCTCAATTCGCGCTTCGGCACGCGGTTCATCAACGAAGTGCGCGGCTACTGGTCGAAGGCCGACAATGCCGGTGATCCCTTTCAGGCGCTGCCATCGGCCCGCGTGCTCGTGACGTCGCAACTGGATGACGGCTCGCAGGGCATCGCGACGCTTGGCTTCGGCGGAAGCGCCGGCCTGCCGAACCGCGGCCAGACGCGCGGCGTCGAGGTCACCGAGGAGCTGCAATTCCTGCCCGGCGCCGGCACGCATCGCCTGAAGCTGGGTGCGCTCGTGGCGCACCAGTCGTTCGATCAGGACGTCACCAACAACCGCTTCGGCACCTTCTTCTTCCAGTCGCTGGATGACCTCGCCGCGAACCGACCCGCCACCTTCTCGCGGACGCTGGCGCCGGTGATCCGCCGCGGGGCATACACCAACAGTGCCCTCTGGCTCGGCGACATCTGGCGCACTTCCAATCGGTTGCAGTTCACGTATGGCGTGCGCGCCGAACAGACCACGTACGGCGGTGCGCCGGCCAACAACACCGCAGTCGAGCAGGCGTTTGGCGTGCGCACCGATCGTCTCCCCACCGATTCCCGGCTGAGCCCGCGCCTCGGCTTCACCTGGACGCTGCCCGGGCCGCAGGGTCAGCAGCCCCGGACCTTCGTGCGCGGCGGCATCGGTGAGTTCCGGAGCGTGGTACCGGTAAACCTGCTCGGCGCACTGCAGGGCCTCACCGGCCTCTCGGGCAGCGAGCAGCAGCTTCTGTGCGTCGGTGCCGACGCGCCGGCCGCCGATTGGGCGCGCTATGGCGCCGATCCCTCGACCATTCCGACCGCGTGTGCCTCGGGGCAGAGCGGCGGCGGCTTCCAGCAGACGGCCCCGACGGTGGCGGTGTTGGGCGACGACTTCGCGAATCCGCGGGCCGTGCGCGCCTCGCTTGCGGTGAATCACCGCATCTGGAGCACCTTCACGGTGGGCGTTGATGCGAGCATCGCTCGGGGCCGCGCGCAGTCCGGCGTGCGCGACCTGAACCTGCGCAGTGCGCCCGCGTTCAGCCTGGCCAACGAAGGCGGGCGCCCCGTGTTCGTGCCGGCCGGCACCATCAACGCGGCCACCGGCCAGTTGCCGATCGCGGCCTCACGCATCGATCCGACCTTCGGGCGCGTGCTCGTGGTCGAGTCTGATCTGGCCAACACGGCGACGCAGCTGACCGCGAGCTTTGGCGGCATCACCAAACGCGGCGCGCTACTGAACCTGAGCTATACCTGGTCCCGCGTCCGCGACCAGAGCTCCTTCGCGGGCGGGTCGCCGCAGTTCGGCTTCGACGCGCCGACGACGGCGGGGAATCCCAACCTGCGCGAGTGGGCCGCGAGCGGTCAGGAACGCCGGCATCAGATCGTCGGCTTCGTCACATATCCGATCACGCCGGGCTTTGAACTCACGGGGACCGTGCGCGCACTCTCCGGCTCGCCGTATACGCCGCTGGTCGGCGGTGACATCAACGGTGACGGCGGCCGGCAGAACGATCGGGCCTTCGTCTTCGCGCCGGCTGCGGTGGCAGACCCGGCCTCGGCGGCGGCACTCACCAACGTGCTGGCGGCCAACAGCTGCCTGGCGCAGCAGTCGGGACGGGTGGCGGCGCGCAACTCGTGCCGCGGTCCGTGGCAGCCGGCCTTCGACCTGCAGATCAACTGGCGTCCCGCAATGCTCGGCTTGGACCGACGCTTCACGGCGTCGCTCACCACCGTGAACCTCATGGGCGGCCTCGATCAGCTCCTGCACGACAACAACAGCCTGAAGGGCTGGGGCGGGTTCGTGCGGCCGGATCCCGTGCTGCTCGCGGTGACCGGCTTCGATGCGCCGGCACAGCAGTACCGCTACGCGGTCAACGAGCGCTTCGGCACCTCCGCCGCCGGAACGTCCGCATTCCGCACGCCGTTTCAGGTCGGCGTGCAGTTCCGCTATACGCTGGGCGCCGATCCGGTACGCGACCGACTGCGTGCCGCATTCAGCGGCCAAGGCGGCGGCGGTGGCGGCGGCGGCGCGGGTGCCGCGGGCGGCGGCGGACAGGGCGGCGGGTTCGGCGGCGGCATTGCGCGCTTGCTGGAGAACAACCCGATCAAGCGCCTGCTCGCGATCGACTCGCTGGAGCTGACGCCCGCGCAGAAGGCGACCTTGCAGCCGCTGGCGGATTCGCTGGATGCCCGCGGCAAGACGGCGATCGCCGAGTTCCAGCAGCGCGTCGAGAAGGCCGGCGCCAACCCGGACTTCGCGGCGCTCTTCGGCGGCCTGCGTCCCACGCTCGAAGCCGCGCAGCGCGCCGTGCGCGCCTCGCTCGATACGGCGCAGAAGGTCCTGACGCCAGCGCAGTGGGCCAAGGTTCCGGCCGACATCAAGACGCCGTTCGGCGGGTTCGGCGGACCGGGCGGTGGGGTGCGCCGGGGGCCAGGCGCCGGCGGCGGACCGGGCGGCCGGCCGTAAGCGCGCCCCGCCCAACGCGGCTGATTTCCGGCTGGGCACTACTGGCTGCGCCGCGGCTCGGCGGTCGCGGTGCGTTGCCCGGCGGGCGCCACACTGGCCGCGGGTCGTTGACCCCTAGGGCGCGAGCAGGGTATTTTAGGGGCTATCTGTTTTCCGCAACTCCGTCCGCAGGCTACGAATGGCAACGACCGTGGAACCGACCCCGATGACCGATCCGAATGTCGCGCCGCTCGCCGCGAGTGATGAGCTTCCGATTTCGCCGAAGACCCTGAAGAGCATCGGGCTCGGCTTTGGCGCCGTCGGCATCGTCGCGATCGGCATTTTCATCGCCGTGTCGTCGGGCAAGCGGAAGGAAGCGTTTGCGGCGCAGCAGTTGTCGAAGGCGCGCGAGGCCGCCGACGCCGGCAACCTGGGGCTCGCGTCGTCGGAGCTGCAGAAGGTGATCACGACGTACAGCGGCACGGTGGCCGCCAACGAGGCGACGATCACGCTCAATCAGGTGCGGCTGTCCAACTCGCAGTCCGCGCTAGCCATCGATGATCTGCGCAAGTTCATCGCGACCAATCCGGAAGTCGGCGCCAAGGCCGCCGCCAACGGCCTCCTCGGTGCGGCGCTCGAGAACACCGGCAAGCCGGCCGACGCCGCCGTGGCCTACAAGGCCGCCGTCGATGTGGCGCCGGCAGAGTTCCTGAAGGCCGAGTACGCGCTGGCCGAAGCCCGCGCGCTGCGGATGAGCGGCAAGCCCGACGACGCGGCAGCCGTGTACCGGATGATTCTGGACAAGCTCGCGAAGACGCCGGGCATCACCGAGGCGCAGGTGCGCCTGGCCGAGCTCACCAAGGGCAAGATGTAGACTCGGTTCGGCGGCGATGTTGGTGGTGGGGCCGATGTCGATCCGACGTTGGCCCCGCTTTCTTGGGGGCTTTTATAGTACGTATAATATGTATTATGTAAACCTACGATGGGGAAACGCGTGGAAAACTCCGAGTTGTCCAGATCCACGCGCCACGTTGCCCGCTTGCGCCCCGCTTCCGCCCGCGTCACTCTGCATCGATGACGCAATCGCCCGCCGAATGGCCGACCGTCGGACGTGCGGCTGGCGTGAGTCTCTCCGATCCGCTGGCAGACCGCGCGCTCACTCGCACCACCGGTGCCGCTCTGATCTCCGGCAACCGCGTGCGCATCCTGCGCAATGCCGAAGAGAACTATCCGGCATGGCTCGAGGCGATCCGAACCGCGCAGCACAGCATCCGCTTCGAGCAGTACATGGTGCGGGACGACAGCGTCGGCCGCCGGTTTGCCGACGCCGTCCTCGAGCGCGCGTCTGCCGGCGTCGCGGTGCGCTTCATGTACGACTGGTTCGGCAGCTTCGGCACCGCCGGCCGATCGTTCTGGCGACGCCTGCAGGCCGGCGGCGTCGAGGTCGAGGTGATGGCACCCCCCCGACTCGACCATCCCTTTGCCTTCGTCCGCCGGGATCACCGCAAGGCGATCGTCGTGGACGACCGGATTGCGTTCGTCTCGGGGCTCTGCCTCGCGGAAGCCTGGGAAGGCGACGCCGCCGCCGGCATCGAGCCGTGGCGCGATACCGGTCTCGCGCTGGAGGGGCCCGCCGTCGCGGAGGTCGCCCGGGCGTTCGATACGCTGTGGACGCTCCGAACCGGCCGGCGTGCGCCCGAGATTACCCCTCAATCAGCCGCCGGCGATGTGCCGGTCCGCGTCATTGCCAGCGCGCCAAGTACCTCGGGACTCTTCCGGCTCGACCAGCTGATCGCCGCCACGGCCACCCAGTCGCTCTGGCTGTCTGACGCCTACTACGTCGGCACGTCGGCATATGTGCAAGCACTTCGGGCAGCGTCGCAGGATGGTGTCGATGTCAGGTTGCTGGTGCCGAACGCCGGCGACGTGAAACTGCTGCGCCCCCTCTCGAGGGCGGGATATCGCCCGCTGCTGGAGGCCGGCGTCCGGGTGTTCGAGTGGAATGGGGTGATGCTGCACGCCAAGACCGCCGTCGCGGATGGTCGGTGGTGCCGTGTGGGTTCGACGAATCTCAACGTGGCAAGTTGGATCGGTAACTGGGAACTCGATGTCGCCATCGAGCACTTCGGAACCGCATCGATGATGGCAGCCCAGTTCGAAGCCGACCTGACGTACTCCACGGAGATCCTGCTGCGGCCGTCACGCTGGGGACGTCGCGCCGTCGCGGCGGTCGGAAGTGCAACGCCACCTATGACTTCGGAGGCAGCAGCTCATCCAGTAGATGAGGCCTCTACTCCCGGGCGGCCGGACACCTCACGTGAAGTGTTGCATGATGAACGAATGGCTAAGCGCAACAAGAGCAACAGGTTGGCGCGTGTGGCACGAGGCACGTCTCGCCGAGCAGCAGCCGGCGCGCTCCGGATCGGTAATGCGGTCGGCGCGGCACTGCTCGACCGCCGGATGCTCGGCCCGGCGGAGGCACGCGTGGACCTCACGATGGGCTTGGTCGCCATCGGCGTCGCCGGCATTGCGATCCTCTGGCCAAGATTCTTCGCGTGGCCGGTCGCGCTCACGATCGGGTGGCTCGGTCTGGCGACGATCGTCCGTGCCCTCGCGGCGTTTGCGCGTGAGCGTCGACGCGCCAAGGTGGAGCGCATCGCCGCTGCGGCCCACCGAGCGACGGACCCGGGGGCAAACCGCTAGCGACGCGCGGCCGATGCCGGCGTGTGGCGGGTCAGGTGTCGAGGTGTGCCGTGAAAACCAACCGCCCCTGCCCCTCGAGCCAGACATCCCGCGCCATATCGCCGCTTGTGGTGGCGCGCACGGTCAGCGGAAAGCCGCCTCGACTGGTGAAGGCCATCGGCAGCGTGCCATCCGTGACTGCGGCGATGGCGATGGCGATCGCGGCCGCCACCGTCCCGGTACCGCACGCGAGCGTCTCGCCCTCCACTCCACGCTCGTACGTCCGAATCGGCCATGGTGCACCGCGCGTGGGCTGCGCGACGAAGTTCACATTGGCGCCAGCGCTGCCCAGCGCCGCATGGTACCGAAGCTCGCGCCCCCGGTGCGGCAGGTCGATCTGCTCCAGATCGTCCACGAACACGACGAGGTGCGGCACGCCCACCGTCGTGAAGCGCATCCAGCGCTCGCCGGCGATCGGCGTGATCTCGGACACGGCAACGGGCATCGGACACGCCGGCAGATTGATCTCCGCACCATCAGGCGCCTCTGTGCAGCGGGCCCGCACGTCGCCGGCATCGGTGTGCAGGGTCAGCGTGGCATTGGCGGCGAGGAAGCCTAGGTGGTGGGAAAGTCGGGTGCTGCACAGGGCCGCGTTCCCGCACATCGCCGCGCGGCTCCCGTCGCTGTTGTAGAAGTGCATGCGCACCTGCTCGGGGCCCTCCGGCTCGAGCAGCACCAAGCCATCCGCACCGACACCGGTCCGCCGATCGCACACGGCGACCATGCGCTCCGTGCTCCAATCGGCCAGCGCGGTTTCGCGCCCGTCAAGGAAGACGAAGTCGTTCCCGGAGCCTGTCATCTTGTAGAGGGTCGGTGCGGTGGTACGAGCGGTCATGGGCGGCAGCTCTCGGAGAGACGGTGTCGTCGGCGACGCGGAGCGTCCACCGACGAGAGACGCGGGCAGGCGGTGACGCTCAGATGCCGCCGAAAAGGCTCTGCAGCCGGAGCCACCAGACCATCCAGATCGCCTCGCGCACGATCCGCTTGCTCATCTTGCTCTGCCCCTCGACGCGATCGGTGAAGACGATCGGAATTTCGCGGACGCGGAAGCCGCGCCGCCAGACCCGGAAGCTCATCTCGATCTGGAAGGCGTAGCCGTTGGAGCGGACCTGATCGAGCGGAATGCTGGCGAGCGCCTCGCGGCGGAAGCACTTGAACCCGCCCGTCGAGTCGGTCAGCGGCAGGCCGGTGATGGTGCGCGCGTAGATGTTGGCGCAGTACGACAGCAGGAGGCGCGACATCGGCCAGTTGATGACGTTGACGCCCGACTTGTAGCGCGATCCGATGATGAGATCGGCGTCGGCGATGGCCACGAGGAAGTCCACCAGATACTTCGGATCGTGCGAGAAGTCGGCGTCCATCTCGAAGATCGCTTCGTAGGGCTGCGCGAGCGCCCAGGCGAATCCCGCCAGATAGGCGCGGCCCAGGCCGGCCTTGTTGGCCCGATGCAGCACGTGGACCCGGGGGTCGGCCGCCGCCAGCTCGTCGGCGAGGACGCCAGTGCCATCGGGGGAGCTGTCATCGACGACGAGCACGTCGAGCCGCGCATCCTGCACCAGCACGGAGGAAATCAGGAGCGCCAGGTTGGGCCGCTCGTTGTAGGTCGGGACGATGACGAGCGCACGACGAATCATGCGGCGCGACGCCCCGCCGCCACCGCCGGCATCGACGTCGCGCGCGGCGGACGCGGGCGACCACCGCCCAGCGAGGACGTGGCGGCAAGCAGGAGCACCAGTGCCACCGCGGCGAGGGAGATCATCCGACCACGATTGCTCGCGGCGAGGTGGAAGCGCAACTCCACGGCCTTCGCCCGAGGCGGGATCGGCACGGTGATCATCGCCGCATTGCCCCGAAGCACCGGCGCCGGCGCACCATCGACGGTGGCGGACCAGCCGGGATACCAGTTCTCGCTGACGACCACGTAGGTGGGGCGCGAGTCGGCACCGGAGAGTTCGAGGCGCATCGATCCCGGCGCCCACTGCGTCACCTTGGCGGTCACCGGCGTCAGCGGCGGCAGCGAGGCATTCCCCTGCACCACGGGCAGGTCACCGCTCACGGTGTCCGGCAGGATGACGATGTCGCTCACCGGAAAGCGCGCGTCGGCGACCGTCGCCGCCGCCTGATCATCCGCCACCTTTACTGCAGCCGCTACCACGCGCACGTAGTCCGGCAGTGAATCACGTTCGAACAGCACGCCGGTCCGTCCCTGCGCCGTCGTGATCGGCCCCACGATCTTGTGATAGCCCGGGACGGCCTGCGCTTCGGGCAGGAGCAGATAGCGGACCGCCCAGAGATCCCAGAGATGCAGGCGCGGCAAGTTCGCGTAGATGTTCTTCCCGCCCCAGACATCGTCGTAGAAGCGGAGCTGATTGCCGTGATATCCGAAGACTTGGGGAATGCCGAGCCCCATCAGGATCGAGTGCTCGTAGACCGTCCCCGGAAACGGATCGAGCACGCGATACGGCATCGGCGTCGCGGAGAGGCGCTCGGTGATGGCGTCCTTGGCGTACAATTCCGCCGCCGGCGCGCTGAAGGCAAAGAACTGCCGATCGATGCTCCAGAGGTCGAGCGTCACGAGACTCACGAGCGCCGCCGCGGCGGCAAATCCCTTGAGACGGCGCCCGGCGATCAGCACGGCCGCGATCGTTCCGAGCAGCGCCACCACGAGGAGTCGGACACCGCCGGCCCGCAGCGCGTCGGCATTGGCCACGGCACGATCCATCAGCTCGGCCGGCGCCAGCGCTTCGGCGATCGGCTGGAGCGCACCGACGGCGCCGAGCAGTCCCAGCACCGCCGGGATGCCGAAGGCGAGGCCCGCAAACACCGGCGTCACGGCAAAGCGGCGCATCAGTCGGTCGGTACCGAAGCCCGCAAAGAGCGCCAGTGACATCGCCACCAGGAAGAACGCCATGCCGGGTGCGCGCACCTTCTTCATCATCGGCATGATCTCGTACCATGCGCGGTAGAACGGCGTGTGCGACCCGAACGCGACGAGCAGCGCCAGCACCAGCACCGCGAGGAAGCCCCAGCGGACCGGGCCACGGTCGCGATCGGTCAGGCCGAGCACCGCGAGCGGCAGTACCAGCGCGCCGACGTACTCGGTATGCAGCTTGAAGAAGTTCTGGCCCCAGTACTGTTCGAGGACGCCGTTGAACTGCGGGAGCAGCGTCGTCGCCAGCTCCTCGATCGGGAGCGAGAACGACGTGGCGTACTCCCACCCCGCGCTCGGCCCACCGGCACCGCGCGGCGAGAACGGGATGTACTCGAGGAACGGGAGTGCCTGGACCGCCGAGCACGCGACGCCAAGTCCGACGGCGAGCGCCGCGGCCGCCAAGGCGCGCACGGCGACCATGTCCGGACGTCGTTCCGGGTCGAGGAACGCCAGCCACAGTGCAAAGACGCCCGACGTCACCAGGAGGTAATACGTCATCTGGTAGTGCGGGCTGACCAGGCAGAGCCCCGTCACGGCGGCGAGCAGCGCATAGCCCCAGCGCTTGCCGTCGCGGACGGCAACAAGCAGCGCTAGAAACGCGAGCGGGGCCAGGGCGCTCACGAAGAGCTTGCCGTCATGGCCGGGCTTCACCATCGACGCGAGGATGCCGCTCAGTTGGTACGCGAGCCCACCCACCACCGCGCCGGTCCAGGTGCTGCGCAGATAGCGGAGCAGCGCGTACATCGCCAATCCGGCAATGATGAAGTGCAGAAAAAAGCCGAGGTTCATCGCGGTATCGGTCGGCAGCACGCGACGAAGCAGCGCCGTCGGATAGTAGATGTCGCCATGCATCGCGGCGATGAACGGCATCCCGCCGAAGAGGAACGGATTCCACTCGGGCACGGCGCCCGTCTCGCGCAGCATGCGCGCGCCGAACTCGCGGAAGGCGAAGCCGGCACCGTATTGGTCGCTCGACGGGCCGACGAGGAACCGGCCGGCAAAGATCGGCGCACACAGCAGCAGTGCCGCCGCGGTAAAGACGGCCGATGCGAGCACCGCGGGCAGGCGTGGCTCGAGCTGCGGCTGCTGCGGCAGATCAGACGACACGGGGCTTCTCCTTCGCTGCAAGGACGAGCGGTGCCGCGGCACCGAATTCCGCTAACGTGAACAAGACGCGCGTGGCGAGCGCGAGCACAACGGCACCGCCCTCCCCGATCGCCGGCGCCAGCAGCAGCACCAGCAACCCTTCGCGCACCCCGAGTCCTCCCGGGGCGAGCACCGCCAGCACACCGGCGATATAGGCCGCCGTGAAACCGCCGAGCGCCCGTGCGAAGGACAACTCGCCGGCCAGACCTGGCAAGAGCCCATGCGCCAGCAGCATCACGGCGCCGGCATACGCGCACCACGCCACGGCGTTCGCGAGCGCACTCGCCAGCAGCACCGACACCGGCAGGACCAGCGGCGCCGCCCCCTCGCTCGCACCGACGCCGGAGGTCCCGACCCGCTGGAGCGCCGCACCGACGAACCCCATCACCCGGCTCGACAACGGCAGTCCGAGGGCCACAACTGCACCGATGAGCAGCACGCCGAAGGCAACGCGACCGCCGGGCAGCAGATCGACGAGCTGCTCGCGCCCGGCCAGAAAGACCAGCACCGCGCCTGCACCGATCGAGACGAGCTGCTGAAAGATTGCCGCCGCCGCGGCGGCGCTCCCGGACACCCCGCGCTCGCGGGCCATCACCATCAGGCCCGCAATCGCCCACACCTTGCCCGGCAGATATTTGCCGAGGGACGAGACGAGCCAGATGTGCGCGGCGCCGCGCGGGGAAAGTGTGCCGCCCGCGGCCCGGACGGTTGCGCGCCACGCAACGATCAACGCCGCAAACCCCAGCCAGACACACCCGAGCGCACCAAGCAGCGGCCATGGCTCGAACGCCAGCTCGACGCGCGCCGCGCGCACGGTCGCCCAATTTGCTGCCACCTGCCACCCGGCGAAACCGATCACCGCAAGGCCCAGCGCCCACGGTACCGCGCGCCACAGCGGACTACGCACCGATCGCTTCCCGATACCACGCTTCGCAGCGCGCCGCGACCACATCGGGGGAGAGCCGCATCCGCCACCGCTCGCCCTCGACCCGCGCCTGAGCAAAGCGCTCCGGGTCCTGCAAGACATCGAGCGCCGCATCGGCCAGCGCATCCGCGCGGGGCAAGACACGTCGGCCGGCACCCGTCTCCGGCACCATGTCCAGCACGCCGCCACCATCCCAGCAGGCGACCACCGGCACACCGGCCATCAGCGCTTCGGCAACTGCGAGGCCGAAGCCTTCTGCATGCGCCGGGAACAGCATGAGATCGGCGGCGGCCAGATAGCGCGACACCTCTGCCGGCGCCACGGCCCCGACGAAGACGACGCGATCCGCAATGCCGTGCTGCGCCGCGAGGGCCTCGAGCCGGGACCGCTCCGGCCCGTCACCGACGATCGTGAGCGGCATGTCGCACCCGAGATCGCGGAGGCACGCCAGCGTCTCGATCGCGAGATGCACGCGCTTCTGCGGCACCAGGCGGGCCACCATCACCAGACCACCACCGCCTGTGCTCCAATCCAGCGAGTACGGCTGCACGGGCATCGCCTGCACACAGGCATCGGGGAGATAGAGCGGCACCTGCGCCTGCGCGCGATTGGCGAGTTCCCGGCTGACGGCGGTGACCACCTGCGCACGTTCGAGGACGCGCCGGCCGAGCATCCGTACCAAGCGCGATTTGCCGAGCAGCGACACATCGGTACCGTGCATCGTCAGGACCATCGGCACCTTCGGCGGCACGGCGAGGCCTGCCGGAAACCACCAGTGCGCGTGCACCACGTCGGCGCCGTCGCGCATCTCGTCCTTCACCGCGCGCCGAAACGCCACCAGCAGGCCCGCCAGCGCCACGAGCCCCGCGGGCGAACGCGCCGCGGCCTGCATGGCGCCTCGGTACGCGATCGTCTCGAGCGCGCGCGGGGCGTAGCGGATGCGGCGCACGGGAATGCCGGCGACGTCGTCCTCGCCGCCGCGGCCCTCGTCACTCGGCGCCAGCACCCGCACCACGTGGCCGCGCGCCATCAATCCGTGCACGAGCGGCAGCAGGAAGGATCCGGCGACATCGCCGGTGCTGCGCGGGAAATTGTGCGTGACGAGCGCGATCCGCACCGGCTACTGCCCGTCGCCGGGCACGCGGGTCAGGCGCTTCTGCAGCTCGCGCAGCTCCTCGCGCTGCTGCGCCACGAGATCGCCGACGAAGCCGAAGCCGAAGAGCGCAATGCCGCTGATCACCATCGTCTCGACGAGATTCAGTAGCGGCCGGAAGCCGATGCCGTAGCCGAAGCGCAGCACCAGCGCCACCACACCGGCCAGAAAGCCGACCAGGAAGAGGAGCGCGCCGGCCACCCCGAAGAAGAGCAGCGGCTTGCGGCCGAACCGGATCTGGAACCAGACCGAGAGCAGATCGAGCACGCCCACCGGAATGCGCGTCCAGGTGAACTTCGACGCGCCGTGCTGCCGCGGATGCAGCGGCACCGGGCGCGACTCGAGGCGGAAGCCGTCCACCGCCGCGATGACCACCATGAAGCGGTGCCAGTCCGGGCGCACCGGCATGTTGTCCATGACCTCGCGCCGATACGCCTTGACCGAATTGAGATCCTGCACCTGCACGCCGAAGAGCCATCGGCAGAGCCGATTGTAGACGCCGGAGACGAACGCCTTCTCGTACTTGCCCTGCTTGGTGCCGGTGACGATGTCGGCCTGGCCGTCGAGGATGGGCTGCACGAGCCCCGGAATGTCGGCCGGCAGGTACTGGAGGTCGGCAGGATAGAAGACGAAGACATCCCCCGAGGCCGCATCGGCGCCGGACCGCAGCGCATCGGCAATGCCGCGGCCGACGCGATGATGCACCACGCGCAGCATCGGATGCGCGGCCTGCAGCTCGCGCAGCACGGCGACCGTCGCATCGCGCGAGCCGTCGTTGACGACGACCACTTCGTAGCTGAACGGTGCACCGTCGAGCGCCTGCCGGCATTGGCCCACGAATGCCGGAAGGTTCTCCGCCTCGTCCTTCGCCGGCACCAGCACGCTCACGTCCACGCGGCGCGGCGCCGCGAGCGTCGATCCGGTCACACGCGCTTCCGCATGCGCGCGGGAAGGATGCTCAGCTGGTCCCGGTACTTGGCGACCGTGCGGCGGGCGATCTGGATCCCCTGCTCCTGGAACAGATGCACGATCTGCTGGTCGGTGAGCGGCTTCGCGACGTCCTCGTCGCCCACCATCTTCTGCAGCTTGGCCCGGATGGAGCGGGCGCTGGCATCCTCGCCGCTCGCCGTCGCGAGGGCGCTGGAGAAGAAGAACTTGAGCGGCAGCACGCCGCGCGGCGTCTGGACGAACTTCTCGTTCGTCACGCGGCTCACCGTGCTCTCGTGCATGTTGATGACCTCGGCGACTTCACGCAGCGTCAGCGGCTTGAGATACTCGACGCCCTTCTCGAAGAAGTCGCGCTGCCGATCGACGATGAAGTTCATCACCTTGAGCATCGTCTGCCGGCGCTGCTCGATCGCCTGGATCATCCAGTTGGCCGAGTTGAGCTTCTGCGCGATGAACTCGCGGTTCTCGGTGGTCATCTGCTTCCGGTCCTTCGCGATGTCCTGATAGGCGCGCGACAGCCGCAGCCGCGGCATGCCGGTGTCGTTCAGGTACACGTGATACCGGTCGCCCACCTTGTCCACGCCCATGTCGGGGATGACATACGTGTCGCCGCGGTTCGAATGCTTGTGTCCCGGCTTCGGATCGAAGCGGGCCAGCGAATCGGCGGCCGCCTGCACCGCGACCGGCTCGACGCCGTACCGCTTGGCCAGATCGTTCCAGCGATGGGCCAGCAGATCCTGGAACGCCTCGGCGACCAGCCGCCAGATGAGCGCCGACTCCATCTTCGCATCCCGGAGCTGCAGCAGCAGACACTCGCGCAGGTCGCGCGCGCCGATGCCGGCCGGTTCGAGGCTCTGAATCAGCAGCAGCATCGCATCCGCATCCGCCACGGTGTAGAGCGCCTCGGGCGGCACATGCGCGTACAGCGGCGTCTCGGGCTCGGCCGCCGGGGCCACGGCCGGCATCGGCGCACCGATCATCATCGGACCGCCGCGCTCATCCAGGAAGGCACCGCCCCACGGCGGCACATCGGCCTCGTCCTCGTCGTACAGATCCGCGTACGGATCCACGGTCGCGGCCTTCGGTGCGGCCGCCGGCTTCGCGAAGTGCGACGCCACGACGCCGTTGACGCCGTGGAGGATCTGCTCCATGGTCGCCTGCAGATAGCCGTCGTCACCCAGGTTGCCGAGGAATTCTTCGGCCAGCAGCCGCTGACGCGGCGTCATGTCGAGGAGCTGCAGCTGGTCGCGGAGATGGTCGTCGAGGCCCTTCGTGTCGACCGACACCGGCTCGGCCCACTCCATCTCCTCGTACTCCTCCCGCCGGCCACCCACATCGAAGCCGTTCAGCAGGATCTCCTCCCAGTCGACCTCATCCTCCTTCTTGACCGCCTCCTTCTCCTGCTCCTGCGTCGGCTGCTCCGGCGTGATCTCCGCGTCCTCCTCCGCCATTTCGAGGAAGGGATTGATCAGGATCTCCTGCTTCAGATGCTGCTCGAGATCCATCATCGGCATGTACAGCATGTCCATGGCCTGATAGAGACGCGGATTGACCCGCATCTCCTGACGCATCGACGTGTGCTGGGAAAGTCCGGTCCTCATGCTGCAGCCTCGAATCGGGCACGGAGACGGGCCGTCAGCGTGGGCCCGAGATAGAGTTCGGCGACGCGATCATCCGCCACCAGTTCGCGTACGGTGCCGGCAGCCTGCACGCTGCCTTCGTACATGATGTAGGCCCGATCGACGATATCGAGCGTCTGCTCGACATTGTGATCGGTGATGAGCACACCGATGCCGCGATGCCGCAGCCCGGCGACGATCTGCTGAATGTCGTGCACGGCAATCGGATCGACGCCGGCAAACGGCTCGTCCAGCAGCATGAACCGCGGCGCGGTCACGAGTGCACGGGAGATCTCGAGCCGACGTCGCTCGCCGCCGGAGAGCGCATACGCCGGTGAGCGGCGCACCGACTCGAGGCCAAGTTCGTGCAGGGTCCGCTCCAGCAGCGCCGCGCGCTGCGTCCGGGTGATGTCGCGCAATTCCAGCACGGCGCGGATGTTGTCCTCGACCGTGAGACGCCGGAAGATCGACGGTTCCTGCGCCAGATAGCCGACCCCGCGACGCGCCCGCTTGAACATCGGCTCACGCGTGATGTCGACGCCATCCAGGGTGACGGTGCCGCCGTCGGGCGCCGTGAGACCCGTGAGCAGATAGAATGTCGTCGTCTTGCCGGCACCGTTGGGCCCGAGGAGCCCGACGATCTCGCCCTGCTGCACCTGCAGCCCGACGTCGCTGACCACCGCGCGTCCGCGATACGCCTTCCGCAGGCCGCTGCCCTCGAGGACGCTCGTCACGACGGTCGGCCCGGCGGTGCCGCAATCGGCGGCGACCCGGTGGAGCCCGCCGTCTTCGGCTCGAGCCGCACGCCGTCCACGTGGCCGCGCACATCAACCGTTTCCACGTCGTCCCGATCCTTCTGCATCGTCACGGTGATGCGGTCGCCGCGTACGTAGGCCAGCGATCCCGCGGCCTTCCCGTCCCCCGCCCCGCGGTAGTACGCCTTCGCGTCGCGCTCGGCGATCAGTTGCCGGAGACTCGTCTCGTCGTTCAGTTGTCGAAAGAAGGCGACCACGGTATCGCCGCTGATCCAGTCGCGCTCGCTGGAGACGGAGTCCACCCGCGCGCCCACCCAGCCATGCCCCGAGGCCACCACCCGCGTCAGCGCCTCGTCCGGCGAGAAGAACGTCAGCGAGTCGGCCTTCGCGGCGTACGCGGGCCCGTCGGCGGTGGCGAGGACCCCGCGTGACCAGGCGATGCTCCGACGCGGCGCGCGGTCCCGCAGGTGCAGACGGATCACATGGCCCGTCAGCGTGCGCTCCGCGCTGATCGCCTCGGCCTGGCCGATGGCCGTGACGACGCGCAACTCCCGACGGTCCATGCCGAAATCGATCCGCCCGCCGAGCAGTTCGAAGGTGTCGCGCGCCATCGCCTTGAATCGCGGGCGTCTGCCGGTGAGCACGCCCTCCTGCCAGCCGCCGCTCGTATCCAGCGCCATCGAATCGGCGGCTGCGTCGAGGTCGCTGCGCCGCACCGTCACGGCGCCCGCGGCCCAGATGCGTTCGTCGCCGCGCATCCGCAGCCGGTCGCTCGTGATCACATAGGGTTCGGCCGCGGGTGTGGCCGCCGTCGCAGCGCCCTTCGCAGTGCTGTCGTCCTTCGCCAGGTACTTGACGGTGGTCCGCCCCACCGCCACGACCTCCGTGGTATCGCGAAGGCCCACGACGGGACGGTAGTAATCGACACTCGGCCCGGTCAGCGTACTGCCGCTGCGCAGGTTGGCCGTCCTGACCCGCCCTCGCGCCTCCCAGCGCTCGCCGTCCTTGTAATACGTGCCCTGATCTGCGTCGAGTGTGACGGTGCTGTCGCGATAGCGCACCTTGCCCACGAAATAGACCACGCGGCCGCCGTCGATCGACGCCACGCTGTCGGCACTCATCCGCACGGCCGTACCGCGGCACGAGAAGCGCACGCCGCCGCCGGCGTAGTAGTTCACTTGCGTCGTACCCGGCGGCGTGACGACGCGGCCCGTATCCCCGATGAAATCGATCTCGAAGAGACAGCGCTGGTCCTGCTGCGCCGCCGCGTCCCTCCCCGCGACGAACGGGGCGAGCAGACACAGCAGGAGACGCAGCAGTGGACGCATGCTCATTGGCCCGGCAGCAGCATCGGCTTGTCGCTGAACCCGCGCGGCTTCGAGGCCGTGACGTTGCGGAACTCGGGATCCGTCTTGAGCGAGGTGCCGCGGACGAAGTCTTTGCCGCCCGACAGCGTGAACGGCTGATCGGTCGAGATCTCCCGCGCCGCATCGTCGATGCGAAGTACCGAGCTTTTCAGCACGCGGCCATCCGGCGCCGTCAGCACCACATTCCCGTTCGCCGTGATCAGCCCGCTGGTCCAGAACATCAGCGCCGAGTCGGCGGTCAGCCGCGATCGCTGGGCGCCCTGCGCGTCGTAGAATGTCATCACCATCGTGCGCATCGCGAGCGACTGCGAGGCCTCGTACATGCGCGCCGTGTCGGCCGTGATGCCGGCACGACGGAGGCCGTCCCGCGTCACCGAGGTCTCGAACCCCGCCAGCAATTGATCGGCGCTGTCCACGACATCCGCCGTCGCGGCCGGACGCGTCCCCGCGTCGACGCAGGCCGGCAGGCCGGCGCACAGCAACGCCGCGAGTCCGGCAGCGACGCGGCTCATGTCAGATCGCTGACCCCGCCGCCACCGGGACCATCGCCGGCGTGCCGTCCTGATGCGCGAGCGCCGCCTTGACGAACGCCGCGAAGAGCGGATGCGCCCGGTTGGGCCGCGACTTGAGCTCCGGGTGATACTGGCAACCGAGGAACCACGGGTGATCCGGCAGCTCGATCACTTCGACGAGACCGCCGTCCGGCGACTGTCCGCTGAGCCGGAGCCCGAACTCGGCGAGCACGTCGCGAAACGCGTTGTTCACTTCGAAGCGATGCCGATGCCGCTCGCTAATCTCGAGGGTGTTGCACGCCGCCGCCACACGCGTCCCCGGACGGAGGCGCGCCGAGTACTGGCCCAGGCGCATGGTGCCGCCCATGTCGACGACATCGCGCTGCGAATGCATGAGCGCAATGACCGGCGTCTCGCAGGTGGCCGAGAACTCCATCGAATTGGCATCGGGCAGCTTGCAGACGTTCCGGGCGAACTCGATGATCGCCATCTGGAGGCCGAGGCAGATGCCGAAGAACGGGAGACCATTCTCACGTGCCCAGCAGATCGCCTCGATCATGCCGTCGATGCCGCGCACGCCGAAGCCACCCGGTACGAGCAGTCCGTCGAAGCCCTTCAGCAGCTCACCTGCGGCCGCCTGATCGGTGAACCGGTCGCTCGACAGCCAGATGATCTCGACGCCGGCATCATTCGCAATCCCGCCATGGCCCAACGCCTCGCCGACCGACTTGTACGCATCGGCGAGTTCCGTGTACTTGCCGACCACCGCAATGCGCACGCGGCGCGTGGGCCGCAGCACCTTCTCCAGCATGTCACGCCAGGCGGTGAGATCCGGCTCCTTCGTCTCGAGCCGCAACCGCTCGCAGACGACGCGATCGAAGCCCTGCTCGAAGAAGCGCAACGGAATCTCGTAGATCGACTTCACATCGGGACTCTCGATCACGCACTCGAAGTCCACGTTGCAGAAGAGCGCGATCTTCCGGCGGATGTCCGGATGGATCGGCCGCTCGGCCCGGCAGATCAGGATGTCGGGCTGAATGCCGATCTGCATCAGATCGCGCACCGAGTGCTGCGTCGGCTTGGTCTTGAGTTCACCGGCCGCCGCGATGTACGGCACCAGCGTCAGATGCATGAACAGCGCGTTGTCGCGGCCAACTTCCTGCCGGAACTGCCGGATCGCCTCGAGGAACGGGAGCGACTCGATGTCGCCGACCGTGCCGCCGATCTCGGTGATCACGACGTCGTGGCCGGGCGCCGTTCGACGGATGGCGTTCTTGATCTCGTCGGTGATGTGCGGCACGACCTGCACCGTCGAGCCGAGGTACTCACCGCGCCGCTCCTTGGCGATCACCGTGGAGTAGATGCGGCCCGTCGTGATGTTGTTCTGGCTGGAGAGCGAGCGGTCGATGTAGCGCTCGTAATGGCCGAGATCGAGATCCGTCTCGGCGCCGTCATCAGTCACGTAGACCTCGCCGTGCTGGAACGGCGACATCGTGCCCGGATCGACATTGATGTAGGGGTCGAACTTCTGCATCGTCACCGTCAGCCCCCGCTCGACGAGCAGCCGGCCGAGGGACGCCGCCGCGATGCCCTTGCCGAGCGACGAGACGACGCCGCCGGTGACGAAGATGTATTTGGTGGTCTTGGCAGACATCGTGGTCGCTCCCGGTCGGTGGTCAGGGGGCGCGGACAGGCCGCACCGATCGGATGGGGAACTTAACGGACGACTAGGGTGCTGTCAAAATGTGTGCCGAGCTTCTGGCACGACACTTGACAAAACGTAAGACGTTGATGGAAATGAAGTTACGAGATACGGCGAGACGGGAACGATCGGAATGTTTCACTCTGCATCGGTCACTCGGCCCGAGCCGATGGATCATGCAAGAAGTTGCATCACCTCAACGAATCGTGTTGCCGGGCCGAAGCCCCGCCAACGCCAGGAACGCCGCCATCATCCCCATGCCATCCGGCGTGCCCACCGACTCGGGGTGGAACTGCACCCCATGTATGGGGAGCTCACGATGCCGCACGGCCATGATCTCGGTGCGCGCCGGCCGATCGAGCGACCACGCCACGATCTCCAGCTCCGGGGGACAATCTGCGGCGCGGATCACCAGCGAGTGGTAGCGCATGGCGGTCATCGGGGAGGGCGCCCCGTCGAACACGCCGCGCCCGTCGTGCACGATCTCGGTGGTCTTCCCGTGCATCAGCCGATCCGCCCGGACGACTGCGCCACCGAACGCCTCGCCGATGCTCTGGTGTCCGAGGCAGACGCCGAAGAGCGGAATGCGACGCGCCGCGGCCGCCCGCACGAGCGCAACCGAAATGCCGGCCTCGGCCGGCGAACACGGACCGGGCGAAATGATGATCGCAGACGGCTGCGCCGCCAGTGTCTCCTCGACCGTCCGCTCATCGTTCCGCTGCACGACAGGCGGGACGCCGAGTTCCCCGGCATATTGGGCGAGGTTGAACGTGAAACTGTCATAGTTGTCGAGGAGAAGCAGCATTGGGACAATGTAGCGAACGACCCGGCGCATGATCGAGGTCGACAACCTTCGGAAGCGGTACGGCCCGCGCGTGGCCGTCGACGGGATCACCTTCCGGGTGGCCGGCGGCAGCATCACCGGACTCGTGGGGCCGAATGGCGCGGGCAAGAGCACGACGATCCGAGCTCTCTCCGGCATCGTGCTGCCCTCCAGCGGCACCGTGCGCATTGCAGGCTTCGACATCCTGACGCAGCCCGTCGAGGCCAAGCAGCGGCTAGGCTACGTGCCGGACGAGCCGATGCTCTTCGAGGAGCTGACGGTCGCCGAGCATCTGGCCTTCACGGCGCGCGCCTGGCAGGTCGCGGACGCGGCGGAGCGTACGCCGCGTCTGTTGACGGAGCTTGATCTGGCGGATCGACGCGATGCCTTCCCCAGCGAACTGTCCCGCGGCATGAAGCAGAAGCTCGCGATTGCCTGCGCGCTGCTGCATCGCCCCGAGGCGCTGGTGCTCGACGAGCCCCTCACCGGCCTCGATCCGCGTGCCATGGTGCACATGCGCGAGACGATCCGTAGTCAGGCCAGCGATGGCACCGCGGTGCTGCTCTCGTCGCACATCCTGTCGCTCGTCGAGCAGCTCTGCACGCACGTCGTCGTGCTCATGGCGGGCCGCGTTGTTGCGGCCGGTGCGTTGGCCGAGCTGTACGAGGCCGCCGAGCAGGGTGGGGATGCGTCCCTCGAGGCGTTCGTCCTGCGCGTCACCGCCGGAACGCCGTGAGCCAGGCGCTCGCCTTTCTGGCGCAGCGCGAGTATGCGAATGCCATTCGCCGGCGTGTGCGGCGACTGCGTGAACCGCGCTACCTGCTGGCCCTCGGCGCGGCGATCGCGTACCTCGCGCTGCTCCTGCCCCGCCAATCCGACGTGACACCGCCGGCCATGGCGGCGCTGCCGATCGAGCCATTCGTCACGCTTGCCGCGGCGGCGATGCTCCTCTGGGGATGGCTCTTCGCCGATCGCCGCACCCCGCTCGAGTTCACCGCGGCGGAGCTCACCTGGCTCTTTCCGGCGCCGATCCCCCGGCGCACGCTGATCCTCTACAAGTTGGCGCGCTGGCAGCTGCCGTTGCTGCTGAACAGCCTCCTGCTGACGCTCCTCTTTTCGGCAGATCGCTCTCCCGATGTGGCCGTGCGCCGCGTGCTGGCGCTCTGGATCCTGCTCGCCACGTTGCGCCTGCATCGGCTCGCCGCCTCGCTGGTGCGCTCCCGCTGGTTCGAGCCCGATGCGGCCGGTCGTCGCCGTTCACCTGCGATCGTCCCGGCCCTGCTCTGGCTTGGCGTGCTCGCGTGGGCGGCGATCGATGCGGCGGATACGCCGGGCATGGGCGCGGCGATCCGGCAGTTCAGCGACCATCCTGCGGCACGTGCGGCGCTTCTGCCGCTGCGGCTCGTCGTGCAGCCGATCTTCGCCGTCGGTGCAGTGACGGACTGGCTCCTTGCCATCGTCCCTGCCGGCGTGGTGCTCGCACTGCACGTGCGCTGGGTAGTGCAGTCGGACGCGCGCTACTCCCGTCTGGCCGCGCTCGCCGCGAGTGTCGCTGCCCCGGGCGACATCGACCTGCGGGAGCCGGCGTACGAGCGGGCACCGGTGTCACGCACCAGCCTCACCATCTCGCCGACCGGATCGATCGTGTCGGCGCTCGTCTGGAAGCAGCTCGCGCCGTTCACCAGACGCGACCGTCTGCTGCGCACCAGTTTGGCCGCCATGGTCGCGCTGGTCATCTGCCTTCTGCTCCGGACGGTGCACGCCGGCGAGCTCGCGGCGATCGTGGCGGCGATGCTGACCGTGATGACCGGCGCCGTCGTGATTGCGGGACCGCAGCTGATCCGGGTGGATCTGCGGCGCGAGCTCGCGCGGTGGGACATGCTGCGCGCGCTGCCGATCTCCGGTGCCGTGCTGCTGCGAGGGCTGGGCACGGCGACCGTGGTGGCCGTCGGCGCCGTACAGTTGGCTGGCCTGCTGCTGCTGGTGATGCTCGATGCCGGCACGGCGGCGGGCTGGCCTGGCGGCACGTCGTCGCTGGTGCTGCGGGCGCTGGTGCTGCTGCCGCCCCTCAACGTGCTCGGCAGCCTCGTGGCGCTGGGCGGTGCCGTGCTCTTCCCCGCGTGGAGCGCCCCGCTCGTGCGCCGCGGTGGTCTTGATGCGCTGGGTACCAATCTGCTGACGCTGGTCGGCTATCTGGCCTCGCTGGCGATGCTCATGACACTCCCGCTCCTGAGCCTGTTCGCGGTGCTGGGCGCTGATCTGCTGCTGCATCCGCCCCCGCTGGCGGCGTTGCTCGGTCTGGCGACGTACTGGGGGACGGCCGCAGCCGAAGCATGGCTGCTGCTGACCTGGCTGGGCCGCCGCTTCGAGCGCACCGACCGCGCCGTCGCCGGGCTCGGCTGAGGCGGCGTTCAGCAGCGTTCAGTGCGCGCGCGGCCCGGCGCGGCCACTCAACTGCGCCAGCACGGGCAGCACGAAGAGGGAGAGGACGGTCGAGGAGGCGAGACCACCCAGAATGACGATCGCCATCGGGCCCTCGATCTCGCGGCCCGGCTCGCCGCTGCCGAGTGCCAGGGGCAGCAGCCCGAGCCCGGTGACGAGCGCCGTCATCAGGATGGGACCGAGTCGCTCGCGTGCGCCCCGCAGGAGTGTCGCGGTGCCCCACTCGGCGCCCTCGTGCGTCACCAGATGTTCGTAGTGCGCGATGAGCATCACCGCATTGCGGGTGGCGATCCCGAAGAGCGTGACGAACCCCACCAGTGAGCCGAGGGAGAGCGTGGCGCCCGTCGCCGCCACCGCCAGCACGCCGCCGACGAGCGCAAACGGCATATTGGCCGCCACGAGCAGCACCGGCCGCGCCGATCCGAACGCCATCGCCAGCAGCAGCAGGATGCCGAGGCCCGCAAAGCCGGCCTGATAGAACAACTCCGCACGCGCCTCACGCGCCGCGACGCCGGATCCGCCCACATCCGCCAGCACGCCGATCGGCAGCCGTGCGTCCGCGCGTCGGAGCACCTGCTCCGCCTCGGTCGTGAAGGACGACACATCGCGCCCGCGCACATTGGCCGTGATCAGCTGCACGCGACGCGTGCCGGCATGCGTGATGACGGAACGCCCGGAGGTCTGCGCGAACTCCACCACCTCGCGCAACTGCAGCAGCCGCCCATCCGGCACGCGCAGCGGCAATCGACCCAACGCCTCCGACGTACGGCGCGCCTCCGGCGCCAGCAGCAGCACGACATCCACCGGGCGGTTCAGGTCGTACACCTGACCGACGACGGTACCGCGGGTGGCCGTCTCCACGGCGGCGAGAACCTCATCGTTGCGCAACCCGAGCCGGCGTGCCTCCCGCTCGCGGACCCGCACGCGCAATTCGGGCGTCACGGGGGGCGGCTCGTACTGCACGTCGGCCGCACCGCCGATGGCCCTCAGGTGCTGCGCCACCCGGCGTGCGGCGACATCGAGCGAGTCGAGATCGTCGCCAATGACGCGCACCACGACCTCTGCCGTGGCACCGGTGAGCGTTTCCTCGATGCGCTCGCTGAGGAAGCCGCGGATCGCAAAACCGGCGCCGGGAAAGGCCGCAAGGCGATCGCGCAGATCGTCCTGCACCGTGATCGCGTCGGCACCCTCGAGCGGCTGCAGATCCACCTCGAGCTCGGTGTAGTGCGTCCCCCACGTGTCCTCCGACAGCTCCGCACGGCCGATACGCTGGGCCACGGCACGGACGCGTGCGTCTTGCTTGAGCTCTTCGGTGACCCGCTGCCCCAGCCGAAACGATTCCTCGAGCGAGGTGCCCGGTACGGCGGACATGTGGATGACGAAATGCCCCTCACGGAACTCGGGCAGAAAGGTGGCGCCGAACAAGGGGAGCAGCGCCCCGGCACCGAGGCACAGCACGACCGCACCCGCTGCCACGCGCCGCGGCCGTAGGAGCAGCATCGCCAACAGGCGCTCGTAGCGGCGCGCGAGTGCACGGAGCAGCTGCGGCTCGTGCACCGCGCGCCCACGGCGGCCCAGCAGGAGCAGCGTGAGCGCCGGCGTCACGAAGAGGGCCACGAGCAGCGAGGCCATGGTGGCCAGGATGTAGGCGAGCGCCAGTGGGCGGAAGAGCGCCCCTTGCACGCCGGACAGCGTCACCACCGGCACGAAGACGATCGCCACGACGAACGTGGCGTAGACCACGCTGCTGCGCACCTCGAGCGACGCATCCACGACGACCTCGAGCGCAGACCGGAGATCCGTCGCCGCTCGCTCGCGGAGTCGCCGAGCGATGTTCTCGACATCGATGATCGCGTCGTCCACCACTTCACCGAGCGCGATCGCCAGGCCGCCGAGCGTCAGCGTGTTCAGCGAGTAGCCGAGCGCATCGAGCACGAGGACTGCGGCGAGCAGCGAAAGCGGAATCGCCGTGAGCGAGATCGCTGCCGCGGCCGCATCGGCCAGGAACAGCACCAGCACGACGGCGACCAGCACCGCGCCTAGCAGCAGCGAGGTGGTGAGGTTCCGGAGCGCCAGATCGACGAATGCCGCCGGGCGGAAGAGCGGCGGATGCAGTTGCGCCCGGCCCGCCGTGATGGCCGGTGCAATGCGCGCGAGCGTCGCCTCGACCGCCTCCGCCACCACTTTCGTGTTGCCGCCAAGCTGCGCCGACACCACGATGACGAGTCCGCGTGTCCCGTCCACGCCCCCCTCGCCGATACGTGGCTCGGCGCCCTCCGTCACGAGGGCCACATCGCGCAGACGGAGCACAGACCCCGGTGACGCACGTATGGCCGTCTCGCCAAGGGATTCGGCGTCAGCGCGCTGTCCCTCGGACCGCACCACCACACGCTGGTTCGGTCCATCCAGCACACCGGCACCGCGAACACCCGTCGCGCGCTCCGCAACCGCTTGCAGCTCGGCCAGCGTGATGCCGGCGCGTCGCATCCGATCGGGCTGCGCTTGAATCTGCAGTTGCCGGACCTCACCGCCGAAGATGGCGACCTTCGCCACGCCGGGCGTCGCGAGCAGCGCCGGCTTCACCAGCCTATCGGCGAGCGTGCGCAGGGCTGCCGGCGTCAGGGCGCCCGAGGTGATGCCGACCACGAGGACCGTACTGGAACTCGAGGTGAGCGGCGACAGGACCGGTGGTCGCACGCCAAGCGGCAACCTCGCACCGGCTTCCACCAGCCGCTCACCGACCGCCTGCCGGGCACGATGGATCTCCGTACCCTCGCCGAGCACCGCGGTGATGACTGACAGACCTTGGATCGACTGCGATCGCAGCGCCGTGATGCCCTCGACGCCATTGATGGCATCTTCGAGCGGCTTCGTCACCAGCAGTTCGACCTGCTCCGCCGCCAGACCAGCGGCCTCCGTCTGGATGCTCACCTGCGGCGGCGCAAATTCCGGAAAGACATCGAGCTTGGCGCCTGCCACCGTCCGAAGCCCGGCAATGACCAGCGCCACGGCCACGCCGATCACCACGCCGCGTCGCCGCGCGCAGACCCGGATCAGCCCGGCGAGCATCGGCTACTTGTCCGACTCGTCACCGACGCTGATGCGCGCCCGGAACTCTTCCGACAGCAACGCCTGGGCACCACGCGTGACAACCCGGTCACCCGCGCGGAACCCACGCGCCGCAAACCATCCGCCCTCGAGCGGCCGCTCGGTCTCGATGCGCCGCCGTGCAAACGCACCATCGCCCACGACGACATAGACCCACGAGAGACCATCCCACTGCACCACAGCCTCGGCTGGCACCCGCACCCCAGCGTCACCGGTGCGACGCGTGTCGTACGTAGCGGCGACGGGCAACCCCGGGCGCGCGCCGGGCCACGTCCGCTCGGCGCGATAGAGCAACGCGGGCCGACGCGTCAGGGAATCGACAGTTGCGGCCGGTCCGATCAGACGCGCCGACACGGCACGGCCACCCTCCACCTCGAGCCGCACCAGGGTCGGGGCGTCCGTGGCGACATCACTTAGCCAGACGAGTCGTACGACGGGATGATCGAGGTCCGAAAGCTCGAGCAGCGGCTGGCCCGCCTGCACGAGTTCCCCCGGTTGCGCCAATATCTGCGTCACGCGACCGGCGCGTGCGGCACTGATCGGCCGCGCGTCACCAACCGTACCCAACTCCTGCCCGGGTGCGACGGCTGCACCAAACTCCGGCCACGCCGGCGCCACGAGGCGTCCCGCCACTGCCGATCGCACCATCGAGGTGCGCGACGGATCCGTCACCAGCTCGCCCACCAGCTCTTGCTCGCCGCTCCAGCGTGCCTCGGCCAGCACGACAGTCGCCAGATCGAGGCGCCGCAGTTCCGCGGTATCGAGACGGACCACCGCCGCGCCGGTGGAGTCGGCCGCCAGCCTCGTCGGTGCCGGCACCACCGAGGCCTCGTTGTCATCGCCGCCGCCGCAACCGATCAGCAGTACACCCACAAGGCAGAGCCAACGCAATCGGCAGCGCATCAGCGCCTCGCAGGGAGAGAATCGGACGGCAGGCCGAGCGTCGGCCATCGTGCCGGTGCGTCATGCGTCCACTGCGCGGCCACAAGCTCCACCTGCAACGCCGCGCGGGCACTGCGCGCCTCCGCGGCAATTGTCGCCAGGTTTGCATCAGCTACTCCGACGGCCGCGGCCAGTGTGTCGGCGGCGCCCACTTCGCCGCGGAGATACCGCGCACGCGCACGCGTCAAGTGCTGTCCAGCGTCTGCCGTGCGCATCTGCACGGCTTGGTGCTCCGCATCGGCGGCACGGCAGAGCATCACCGCTTCATCCAGTTCCCGCAGCACCGCCACCTGCGCCGCGCCCACCTGCGCGATCGCGGCACGCCGCTGCGCCTCCGCTGCGCGTACGCCGGCCTTGTTTCCATCGAGACGAATCTCCGGCAAGCCGAGCCCGAGCGTCCACCGGTTGGTGCCCTGATCCCACAGGAAGCCGGGCGCCACCAGCAGATCGGGACGGCCTTGAGCGACGGCCGCACGCACACGTGCATCCGCTGACGCATGGTCGGCAAGGGCCACGCCGATCTCGTAGCGTCCGCGGAGTGCGGCCTCACGGAGCGCGGGCTGCGCCGCCTCATCCGGACACGCCGAACGTATATGGAGGGGGAGCCTCTGCGTGCTAGGCGACGGCATACCGAGTGCGCGCCAGAGCGCCGCCTCGGCGTCCGTTGCGGATCGCCGAGCGGCTGCCTCGCTCGTTTCAATGCGGCGGAGTTCGGTGGTGGCGCGTGCAACCTCCGACTCGCCGAGCTCGCCCTGCGTTGCCCGCTGCTGCAGATGCGCGACGAGCACCGACTGCACCTCTGCCACGCGGCCGACTGTCACTTCCTCCATCGCCGCCAGTGCGCGTTCCAAGTGCGCTCGACGCGCCTCCGCGACGATGCTCCACGCAAGTAACCGCGCGTGCATTTCGCGGCGGCTCACCTCGGCTTCCGCCAGCATG
>Ga0163144_10003142_pt1 | contig 37716 bp, 31 predicted proteins | sample OliLak19BULKMAT1_FD_123175 | JGI IMG/M metagenome (GOLD analysis project Ga0163144, IMG submission 123175) | Freshwater microbial mat bacterial communities from Lake Vanda, McMurdo Dry Valleys, Antarctica - Oligotrophic Lake LV.19.BULKMAT1 | ecosystem: Environmental > Aquatic > Freshwater >...
CTAGTTGCTTTTTCTCCATACCCTTTTCCATACCCTTTTCCATACCCTTTTCCATACCCTTTTCCATACCCTTTTCCATACCCTTTTCCATACCCTTTTCCATACCCTTTTCCATACCCTTCTCTATACCCTTTTCCATACCCTTCTCTATACCCTTTTCCAAGCCCTCTCTCAAAGTTGTTTCCAAAACATCTTTTTCAATCCACCGCGATTCTTTGAAATAATCATACGCGCGGCGATCATTTTTTGATAGGGTGTCAATTTTAAGTTTTTCGCCAGCTTCTTTTAAACCCTTAGCTTTAGAATTTTTAGGAATTTCGCTGTTTTTTAAAAAATAAATCCACTCATCCAAGGTATTTTTAGCAATGTCATTAAAGTTATTTACCTTGAGTAGATAATATTTTGGAAACAAATCTGAAACTTTTTGAATGCCGAATTTATTTTTTTGCCAAGAGTTTGGAGATAAGGTATCTTTTAGATGCCGGCCGATAAAATTACCTTGATATTCATATATATAATCTTTTCCCTGCCCCAATTGGAAATATAAGATATTTATAGAAACGACCTTTCTAATAGAGCCATATCCTTCCCCTTCTTGTACATATTCAGTAACCAAGCGAGACGCGCCATACAGTATTCTATGAAAATAATCTGTTTCTGCCTCATTTTGAATTTCAACCAGCATCAGTTCTTCTTTTTCGGTGCGAACCAACAAATCAACCCGATTAAACTTATCTTCAGCATGTAGCTTATTACTTTCACTTTCCAGAACTTCAATAATTTTTATATCAATATTCAAGAGCTCAGAAAGAAAACCTTCCAATACACCGAAATTAGCTTTATTCCGCAAAAGCTTTTTTATTGCCCAATCAAAACGAATTAGTCCTGCCATAAGTTATTAGATAAATTTAGAATACTACAAAAATAATACTATCTTAGGATAAATGCAAGAAAGAAGAATTTAGAATGACTTAGTTTTTAACAAACCATGCTTTTTTAACCAATTGTGTAGCGTTGCCTCGGTGCTGCCATAGCGTTGAGCTATGAATTTTTGTGTAGCACCGTTATTTAGCAAGGCTTCTATTTCAGACCCAAAGACATCCAATTTACTTTTTCCAGGCCCTTTGGGCCGCCCCAATTGTACACCCGCTGCTTTTTTTGCCTGCAAAGCTTCTGTAGTGCGTTTTGCAATTAAGTCACGCTCTATTTCTGATGCCATAGAGAAAACCATAGCCATTATTTTGCTCTGCAAACTATTATCCAATTGCCAAGGCCCTTTCACTGAATATACGTTTATTTTCTTCTGCATGGCAATAGACAAAACCTCCATCACCTCCAACATACTGCGCCCAATACGAGAAAGTTCACTCAATAAAAGGTTGTCCCCCTCACTTAGTTCATCCAAGATTTCAGCAATCTTGCGTTTTTTCCAAGGCACTTTGCCCGAAACGGTTTCTTCTACAAACGTTACTTTTCCCAAATCTTTCTCATTGGCTAAAAATAAAATAGCCGCCTTATTTTTTTCTAAATCTTGCTCTGCTGTCGATACGCGCAGGTAGGCAATTGTCCTTTTTTTGCTATTTTGGGTCATAATTAGATAAAAATAGGATATAGGTATTTATTTTATAATTTTTATAGCAATAAAAATAGACTATTATTTCTAATTATTATTATTAAATAAACGTTCCTTTTTTTTATAATAAAAAAACTTACGAACGGTCGTTTGTTTTTTGAAAAATAATACATACCTTAGAGCAAGCCAAAAATAGAACTGACGACAAATGCAAGATTCGGAAAAGAAAAATAAAAAAGAGGAAATTTACCAAGAAGCTGCAAAGCTATTCAGACAAAAAGGCTACAATGCCGCATCTATGCGCGATTTAGCAGAACGGGTGCAGTTGAAAGCATCTAGTCTTTACAGCCATATTGGGTCAAAAGAAGAAATTTTGGCAAAAATCTGTTTCGATAATGCACATCATTTTATTGCAGGTATGGAAGCTGTTGAAGCCATGAAAACAGATAATGCTAAAAAAATAAAAGCCTTGCTCTTGCTGCATATTCGCACAGCTATCGAAGAAACCACTTCTGTCACAGTTTTTAATGATGAATGGCGACATCTGAGCGAACCGCAGCTGGGAGAATTTATACTTTTGCGCAAAGACTATGAAAACCGCTTCCGGAAGATTATAAAGGATGGAGAGGAAACGGGCGAGTTGAAAAAAATGAATACAGAAATTTTATTGTATTCTTTACTCAACTCGGTGCAATGGTTACACTATTGGTACAAACCTGAAGGCAAAATAAAACAAGCCGAACTGGAAAAAGATATTGTAATGATGCTCATGGAGGGAATTGCATCTAGAAAACCAAAGAACAGAAAGGATTGACATCTATCATTTTCAATATTTTTTTTTTACATTAATTATGAAAACGAGCAATTGTTCGTATTTTCGATTTTGTAAAACCAACATTCTATATAGAAATGGCAACCAAAACCAAAAAAAGAGTTGAAAAAAGCATCATGCAAAAAGCCTTTTATTTGGCTTGTCAAGCCAAGGCAATGGCCTTATTGTACGAAGAAAACTTTAAATTGACATCTAAATATGTGCATGCAACCTCTCGCGGACACGAAGCCTTACAGGTTGCCTTGGGCATACAATTGAACCCACAAGATTTTGTAGCACCTTATTATAGAGACGATGCGATGCTATTGTCTATCGGTATGCGTCCTTATGACTTGATGTTGCAACTTCTGGCTAAAAAAGATGATCCTTTTTCGGGAGGGCGCACTTATTACGCACATCCAAGTTTGCGCGATGATGATAAACCCAAAATTCCACATCAATCATCTGCCACAGGTATGCAGGCAATACCTACAACGGGTGTTGCAATGGGGATTCAGTATAATGAGTTGATGGGGTTGTACAAGAATGATTTCAAAGGACAAAACCCTTTGGCAGTCTGCTCTTTGGGCGATGCTGCTATTACAGAAGGGGAAGTTTCTGAAGCCTTTCAAATGGCGGCACTCAAACAGTTTCCGATTCTTTATTTAATTCAGGATAATGGTTGGGATATTTCGGCTAATGCTGCCGAAACGCGTGCGCAAAACGCATTTGAATTTATACAGGGTTTTCATGGTATCGAAGCCCGTCAGGTGCGAGGTTACAACTTTTTGGAATCTTACTTGGAGCTGAAAGATATTTTAGATACGATTCGCCGAGAGCGTCGTCCATTTTTATTGCACGCTACAGTGCCTTTGCTCAATCATCACACTTCGGGTGTGCGCATGGAATGGTATCGCGACGATTTGGAAGCGCAACGAAAAATGGACCCCTATCCCATCTTTGTAGCGCAGATGCTGGAAGAGGGCTTTAGTAAAAAAGAAATTGAAAAAATTGAACAAGAAGCAAGAGATTTAGTTGCTGCCGATTTTGAATTGGCACTAAAAGCACCCGAACCTGAACCAGCTGATATATATAAACATGTGTTTGCGCCAACACCGATTACCGAAGAAAAGGGAATTCGTGAGCCCGAAGGTGCCGAGCTGAAAGTAATGGTAGATTGTGCTTTATTTGCTGTACAAGAATTGATGGAAGACCATCAGGAGTGTTTGCTCTATGGCCAAGATGTAGGTGGTCGCTTGGGTGGTGTATTCAGAGAAGCAGCTACATTAGCACAAAAATTTGGCGATGCGCGGGTATTCAATACGCCTATTCAAGAGGCTTTTATCATTGGAAGTACTGTTGGTATGGCGGCTACAGGTCTTCGTCCTATCGTAGAAGTACAATTTGCCGATTATATTTGGCCAGGGCTGAATCAGTTATTTACCGAATTGAGTCGCTCTTATTATCTTTCTAATGGCAAATGGCCTGCAAGTATGATTTTGCGGGTACCCATTGGTGCTTACGGTAGTGGTGGACCCTTCCATTCTTCAAGTGTAGAGTCTGTTGTTGCTAATATCAAGGGTGTAAAAATTGCTTATCCGAGTAATGGAGCCGATTTGAAAGGTTTGATAAAATCGGCATATTATGACCCAAATCCAGTTGTAATTTTTGAACATAAAGGTTTGTATTGGTCCAAAGTACCAGGTACAAATGCAGCGCGTACACCTATGCCCGACCGCGATTATGTTATTCCTTTCGGAAAAGGCAGAATGGTCATAGAAGCTGATGCTCAAAGAGTTGAAAATGAATCTACTTTGGTCTTGGTTACTTATGGGATGGGGGTACATTGGGCATTGAATGCAGCAACTGAACATGACGGCCGTGTATCAATACTTGATTTGCGTACTTTATCCCCAATAGATACTGAATTGATTTTTGAACAAGTGAAAAAGCATGGCAAATGCTTGGTCGTCACAGAAGAAGCAGTCAATTGTACCTTTGCGCAAAGTCTGGCAGCGCGTATTCAAGAAAATTGTTTTGAATGGCTCGATGGCCCTGTTCGTACAATAGGAGCAGCTGACCTTCCAGCAATTTGTTTGAATGAAATTTTAGAAAAGGCCATGTTGCCCTCGGCAGCTAAGGTGAGCAAAGCAATAGGAGATTTATTAAACTATTAGTAGCTGACAACAAGTAACACAGGTAGCTAGACAACCCTGATGCTTGATTCTTACTACTTGATACCAAAAATATAATATGAGCAAATTTCATAGCCTAAAAGTAATTGATGTCCGTGAGGAGACAGATGATTGTAAATCAATTGCTTTTGAAATTCCAGCGGAGCTGAAACAAGAGTTCCATTACCTACAAGGGCAGCATTTGACCCTTCGTGCAATGATTGAAGGGGAAGATGTTCGCCGCAACTATTCGCTTTGCTCTTCTCCTTTAGAAAATGAGTGGCGTGTTGCTGTAAAAAAACTACCTGGTGGCAGGTTTTCTACTTTTGCCAATGAGCAACTAAAAAAAGGTGATACCTTAGATGTAATGCCACCTGCAGGACATTTTTATACAGTGCTGAAACCCGAAAACAAAAAGCAATATATTGCTTTTGCAGCAGGCAGTGGTATCACACCTATGATGTCTATCATGAAAACTGTTTTGCGCACCGAAGCCGACAGTAGGTTCACTTTGGTGTATGGCAACCGCAATACTATGTCTATCATTTTCCATGAGGAAATTGAAGGTTTGAAAAATAAATACATGAATCGACTAAGCGTTTATTATCTGCTGAGTCGCGAAAAACTGGAAGAAACTATTCTAAATGGCCGTATTGGCGAGGAAAAATGCCAAGAGCTTTTTAATGGTCTTATCGATATTAAAAGTGGCGATGAGTTTTTTGCTTGTGGTCCCGAATCTATGATTCTTGCAGTATCTGACACTTTGAAAAAGGCAGGTGTTGCCGAAGATAAGATTCACTTTGAGCTTTTTTCTGCGCCAGGTAGCAATATTGGAGGCGAAAAGCGTGTTTCGACAAAACAAGATGAGGGCAAAGTGAGTGAAGTAACAGTTACTTCTGATGGAAAAACTTTTACTTTCAAATTGCCTTATGGGCAAGCAAATCTTTTGGATGCTGCTATGCGTGAAGGTGCTGACCTTCCTTTTGCCTGCAAAGGTGGTGTTTGTTGCACCTGCAAGGCTCGTCTGTTGGAAGGTGAGGTGGAAATGGAGCGTAACTATGGTCTTGTAAAAGAGGAGGTTGAAGCTGGATTTATCCTTACTTGCCAAGCTTTCCCTAAATCGGATAAAATTGTTGTCAATTTTGATGATATCTAATTTGTTAATTTTAACGAACAAGTGTTCGTTCTTTTTGTTATACATTCATAGTGCAAATTGCTATATTGCAACTGATTATTACCAATTAACAACCATCTATGGAAAACCAAAATAATATTCGTAGCCTCGAAGAAAAATTTCAAGCAAAAATTGATGCCGAAGTAAAAATAGAACCCAAAGATTGGATGCCCGAGGCTTATCGCAAAACGTTGATTCGACAAATATCGCAACATGCTCATTCCGAAGTAGTTGGAATGCTACCTGAAGGAAACTGGATTTTGCGTGCACCTTCTCTGCGTCGCAAAGTAGCATTATTGGCAAAAGTGCAGGATGAAGGTGGGCATGGTCTTTACCTTTATAGTGCAGCCGAAACCCTTGACATCAGCCGAGAGGAGTTGTATGAACAGCTTTTGACTGGCAAGGCCAAATATTCAAGCATTTTCAACTATCCTACACTCAATTGGGCCGATATTGGAGCAGTTGGTTGGTTGGTCGATGGTGCTGCAATTATGAATCAGGTGATGCTCACGCGTACTTCTTATGGCCCTTATGCGCGTGCTATGGTGCGTATTTGCAAGGAAGAAAGTTTCCACCAACGTCAAGGATACGAAATTTTACTTTCCTTGAGCAGAGGGAATGAGCAGCAGAAAAAAATGTTGCAAGATGCGATGGATCGTTGGTGGTGGCCTGCACTCATGATGTTTGGCCCACATGATAGCGAATCGACTAATTCGGAACAGTCTATCAAATGGAAAATCAAACGCAAGTCTAATGATGAGCTGCGCCAAGATTTTATAGATGCAACGGTTTTACAAGCTAATTATTTGGGGGTGAAAATTCCAGACCCTAAATTGAAATGGAATGAAGAGCGCGGACACTATGACTTTGGCGATATTGACTGGGAAGAATTTTGGACAATCGTAAAAGGAAATGGCCCTTGTAATAAGCAACGCCTGAAAGACCGCAAAAAAGCGCATGAGGGTGGTGCTTGGGTTCGCGAAGCTGCGCTAGCGCATGCAGAGAAAAGAGCAATGAGAAAGGCAGAAGCCGAAAAGGTAGCTTAAAAAGATTTTCAGCAGGTAGATTTTTAGCCGATAAAAAGTGAGAAATAATGCCGTTTGATTATCTGATTAAAAATGAAAAAAATATTTAGAAGGATATCAGTATCATCAAAATCTGCTATCTTACTTCTGTAAAGCTTAAAAAAATAACATCATGGATAAAAAAGAATGGCCGCTGTGGGAAATATTTATCCGCAGTAAATCGGGACTCAGCCACAAACATGCAGGTAGTTTACATGCTGCTGATGCTGAAATGGCAATTGAGCATGCACGCGATGTTTATACACGTCGCAACGAAGGTGTAAGTATTTGGGTGGTAAAATCGAGCGAGGTATCTGCCTCTGACCCCGAAGAGGAGTATATGTTCGAATCTGCCAAAACTAAGATTTATCGTCATCCAACTTTTTATGATATACCCGAAGAAGTTGGACACATGTAATTTAATGTGTGGATGAGTTAATATGCTAATGTGTGAATGAAATTGCAGCATACATTTAGTATAACTACATCAGACTGCTCGTTCACAAATCACTAGATTTAATTGAACCTTATGAAACAATCCTTAATAAACTATGTCCTCCGATTGGCGGATAACAACCTCATTTTGGGGCAAAAACTCTCGGAATGGTGTGGACATGCGCCTGAGTTGGAAATAGATATAGCACTCACAAATATTGCGCTCGACCTCATTGGACAGTCACGCAATTTATACCAATATGCAGCCGAACTAGAAGGCAAAGGCAGAACAGAAGATGATTTGGCCTATTTGCGCGATTGTGAAGATTATTGCAATGTGCTTTTGGTGGAACAACCCAACGAAGATTTTGCCTATACAATTGCGCGACAGTTCTTTTTTGATGTATATAATTATTTGCTTTACAAGGAATTAGTAAACAGTAAAGATGAACAAATAGCAGCTATTGCTGAAAAATCGCTGAAAGAAATCAACTATCATATTCGGTTCAGCTCTGAGTGGCTGATTCGTTTGGGAGATGGTACCGAACTTAGCCACGAAAAAATGCAGACAGCGGTAAATGACCTTTGGGATTATATTGGCGAAATGACAACAACTGATGCGTTGGATAATGAAATGATGGAAGCTGGCATCGGAGCCGATTTGAACAAAATAAAGCCGCTTTATTTCCAAAAAGTAAAGGAAATTATAGCAGAAGCTACGCTCACGATTCCTACAAATGAGCCTTTCCAAAAAGGAGGAAAAACTGGTAAACACAGTGAGCATTTGGGGCATATCCTTACAGAATTGCAATGGATGCAACGTACCTATCCTGGAGCAGCGTGGTAAGATAATTCTTTCAACTTTGAACCTTTTTGGCTTTGAACTAATATGGCTTTGTTACTTATAAATGAGTAAGTTGCAAAGCTTTTTTTATTTTGAATATCGCACGTTTCACCTCAAACGTTGCACGTGTAACGTGTCAAATGTAACGTAAAACGTTTTGCTTTATCTTGTTACACTTATGAGAATAGATACAATTTGGAAATTATTGGAACAAGTGAATGACCCTGAAATTCCAGTACTCACAGTCATAGACATGGGTATAGTCCGCGATATTAAACCTTTGGGTGCCAATGGTATCGAGGTGCTTATAACTCCTACTTACTCGGGCTGCCCAGCTATGAAAATGATAGAATTTACGATTATTGCCGAATTGGAAGCAAATGGTATTCATCCAGTAAAAGTGACAACTGTCTTAAGTCCTGCTTGGACAACTGATTGGATGAGTGCTGACGGTATGGAGAAATTAAAAGCTTATGGTATTGCTCCACCAATAGCTGGAACCAATGAAAAACGCATAGATGCGCTATTTGGAGAGGCTCCCCAACCCGAATGTCCGCATTGTGGTAGCAAGGAAACAAAGGTCATTAGTCAGTTTGGCTCTACAGCCTGCAAGGCACTTTATCGGTGCAATGACTGCAAAGAGCCTTTCGATTATTTCAAATGTCACTAATTTTAATATCCAAAACCAAGACCGAAAACCTTTTTATGACAACAATAGAATTCAAAAAGCAAGATGGCGTGGCAATTATTGCCCTCAATCGTCCCGATGTTTTCAATAGTTTTAATCGCGAAATGGCCTTGGCACTTGTTGCCGCTTTGGACGATTGCGAATACGACCCCAATGTGCGTTGTATTGTACTTACAGGAAATGGAAAAGCGTTCTGTGCAGGGCAGGATTTGAATGAGGCAATTGACCCAAACAACGGAATTACATTTGATGTGATTCTCAACGAGCATTACAACCCTATTATCCGTCGAATTCGCAACATCGAAAAACCGATAATTGCTGCCGTCAATGGCGTTGCAGCTGGTGCAGGTGCCAATATCGCCTTTGCTTGTGATTTCACTGTTGCCAGCAAAAAAGCTAGCTTTACTCAAGCTTTCAGTAAAATAGGTTTGGTGCCTGATAGTGGCGGAACTTTTTTCTTGCCCCGTTTGGTTGGCATGCAAAGAGCTACAGCCCTCATGATGCTTAGCGATAAGCTGAGCGCCGAAGAGGCAGAAAGTATAGGATTGATTTACAAGGCAGTAGATGCGGATGACTTGAATACCTTTGTTGCTGAACTGGCGGAGCGACTTGCCAATATGCCCAATAAAGCCTTGGGAATGACAAAAAGGCTTATCAATGCGGGTTTAAATAATAATTTGGATGAACAATTAGATTTTGAAGGCCGTTTGCAAATAGAGGCAGGCGATAGTGCCGATTATAAGGAAGGGGTAAACGCTTTTTTGGAAAAGCGTAAACCAATATTCAATGGGAAATAAGTAATAATGTATCATAAGAGAATGTAGTGCAAAGCTGCCGATGCAGTATAACCACGCAAGTAGGCGACGCATTTTGATAATGCGCCAAGTGTTAAAACTGGGGATAATATTTTTTTTAATAGTCCATTAGGAACAGCTTATAAATAACTTGAACAAGTTCCTCTTCGTGGTTCTGCGGGCTACGTCGTGGTCACCCCATTTAGCACCAAAACTGCTACGTTCCTTTTGTTCAATTTATTTCTAACTATCAATAATGCCATAGAACGATTGATACTCTTCTTAAAAACCGTCGGGTAGAGTAGGTCAAGGCCAAATAATTACAAAAAAAGAGGAGACCAACTTGGCCTCCTCTTTTTTTTACTACAAAAACAACAACCAAATTATTTGGGAACATTCAACATAAGGTATAACCTCCATATACGCCTACATTTTTAAATGTTGACATGTTGGACTGCCATCATAACAACCTGTCATCGAAGGGCTATCTTCGGGAGCTTGTGCTGTTGTACTGTCGACCAAGTTCCGACAAGTACTGTCAGTGTAAGCAGCGTCAGAAAATTGTTTCTCATAAGTTCAAATTTTTGATGAATGATTGATTAAAAATTATTTAGAAAACAAGATTAGTATGCCAATAATAATTAATTTATGATGAGGCAACAGGTAGCTAGATGAGGGTCTTAATTGTAATAAGTATATGATTTACATTGATAATACATATAATTATTTTAATCAATTTATTTTATTTAATCTATTTTAATAATTTATAATAATTAGTATTTCAATTTTAATTTTAATGTTTTTTACGTCACTAAAAAATACAAAAAGGGCAATTGGTTAGGATAATAATAGCGTATCTTTATAGCGAAATAATTGAATATAGAAATGGCAAAAAATAAAAAAACAGAACTATCGCTCCTTATAAAGACCGAAGAGGAGACGTTTGAATTTCAGGTAAAGCAAATTGCAGGTAAAGATTATTTTTCGCTTACCGATATTTTGAAAAGTAGGGAAGATGGGGAGCAGCTCATTTATAACTGGATGCGCAATAGAAATACGGTTGAATATCTGGGGACTTGGGAAAAATTGAACAATCCCGAATTTGATTTGCAGGCTTTTGGAGAATTTCAGCGGCAGGCAGGTTTGAATAATTTTACGCTATCGCCCAAAAAATGGATTGATGCTACAAAATCAATTGGTATTGTGTCAAAATCGGGGCGTTATGGTGGGGGTACTTATGCGCATGCAGATATAGCCTTAGAGTTTTGTGGCTACATGAGTCCCGTGCTACGACTTTATGTCAATACGGAGTTTCAGCGCTTGAAAGAGGAGGAGACGCTCCGCTTGGCTGGAGAACAAGATTGGAATCTAAAGCGTCTTTTTTCAAAAATAAACTATCATATACATACCGATGCGGTAAAAAACTACCTCATTCCGCCCCGCCTTTTGCAAGAGCAGCAAAAAGGAATTATATACGCTTCGGAAGCTGATATGCTAAATGTGGCACTTTTTGGAATTTCTGCCAAAGATTGGCGATTGTCAAACCCTGATTTAAAAGGAAATATAAGAGATTTTGCTAGTACAGAGCAGTTGTTGGTACTAGCCAATTTAGAAAATTTGAATGCAGAGTATATTCATTTGCGCTTGTCGAAAGATGAACGTTTGGCAAGATTAAACGAGGTTGCTATCCATCAAATGCAATTGTTGTTGCAAATGCCAAATATTAAAAAGGCTTTGGATAAGGGTAAGTAATGTATTGAAAAGCCTATATTTTAACCCTATCGAATTTGATAGGGTTAAAATATAGGCATAAAGAAGTTATGGTTTCTTAAAAAGGAATAACACTAAAACCTACACTAAAGGGAGCAAGGTTTGGTACTTGACCATCTTTGAACATATTCATCAAAGAATAAGTGGCATAGAGGTTGATGGGGCCATAGCCCAGCTCGGCACGCAATCCTACCAAAAAATCATTCAAGCCAAAATTATCGGCAACCTTTTCTTTGTAGCGGTTGCTACCTTTCATGCGTAGGTTTGCCCCCAAACGCACTGCTGCATAGCCACCTACTGCAATGTGGAACGATTTTGATAGTCTTTTTGGATTGGTTTCAAAATGTAACATCACAGGCAATGACATTTTTGACACAAAAAGTCTGCTTTTTTCAATATTTGCTGTAGGGGCTATATAAAACCCCTCTAAACTGTCGGTTCTATAACTAACCTTATTTTGAAAGCTATAATTATTAAAATCGAAGGACAAACCATGTTCTATATTGAATACACCATTGCCTATTTTGATGCGCTGACGATAAACATGTAGGTTTACTTCGATAGAGCGGCTATGCCGTAGTTCAAAGGTTTTTAAAGAAGCAGGCAAATTTGGGTTGCCTTCATTATGATAGGAATTAACACCCAAATCTAAGAGTAAAAATCTTGTTTTTACGTTTCTTTTGCCCAATGATAGTTTGATATTGAAGTTATTATCATCATCGGTAGAATCAATGCTTGGGCTGATATTGACTTTAGTGCTGTCGGTTACTTGACCGAAAAGTGTTCCCCCCAAAGGAATGAAACAAAGTAAGAGTATTAGCTTTTTCATATTTATATACTTAATTTTAAAAATTTGAAAATAGAATATCCGTTTCAACCTTGCGCAAAGTTGATTAAATGATTGATAATAAATAAATTAAAACGGGATTGTTATTTTGTGGATGCTATATAAGATTCTGGCAAGAAGGCATCGCGAATGTCCCTGAATTTTATTTTTCCGAAAGGAGTTTTCAGCACTTTTCCAAGCTTTGGAGCAGGAGCTTCAGATGACTCATGATTGTTAAAATCGAGGGATAAAGCTGTTGCTATGATGGTTGTATTTAATTCTAAATCAGAAGTTTTTATTATCGTTTTGTGCAAATCGACCGTCGCAAAGGGCATTGCATTCAGTTGAATTTTTGGTTTGTTATTTAATTGCTGAAGACTATCGAGCACATTTTTAAGTGAATCTGTTTTAGAATTGTGGAGCATTGGCTTTTTTAAATCGCTTGCAGGACTATCTTTTTTATCAATACCAGTTGTTTTTACTTTTGTAGGAGTCGTATATTTACGCACAGGAATTTTTTGGGTCATCTCCTTTTGTTTTGTAGCTACTTCAGTTGTTTTTGTTGGTATAATATTTTGATGAATATCAGCATCCGTTGTTTTAAAATCGGCAGATACCGCAGTTTTTTCTGTAGAAATAAACACCTTATCGTTTTCGCTCACAGGATTATTCAAAAAGCCAAAAATAAATGCTCCAAGAATCACAAAAATGGACATTGTAGGCCAAAACCACCTAAAAACTGGGTTAATTTCGGGCTTAATGATTGCCCATTTTTTTTCAAAGACGATATGTTCTTCTTTTGGCAAAACTAGGAGATTCAAGCCTTCAAGCTCAGCTTTAATATCTAGGTTTTCGGCCAAAAAACCTTCCATTTGGCGAAGTGCATCCCCCGTCAATTTGCCATCTATATAGTCTATTGCAAAAAGCTCGTAGTTATTTTTATTGATTTGCATTTCGTTAAATTTTATACCATTTCTTGAACTTGTTTGATAAAAAGCTGAAGTTTTTGCCTTGCTCTGAAAATATAAACCTTTACTTGCGATTCATTCAGATTGACAATTTCTCCAATTTCTTTATAATCATACCCATCATAATCTCGCAACAACAACACCGACCTTTGTACCTCACTCAATGTTTGTAAGCCTTTTTCCAAGAGTTCTTTTAGTTCAAAACTTTCACCTTTGTTTCTAATTTCCGTTTCGGGCAATGTTTCTGTATATTCTATTCGTTTATTTTTTCTTATCAAATCAATCATCAAACGGTAAGCAGTTGTAAAAATATAAGATTTTGCAGTATCAACGTTTACACTAGCATGATTTATCCAAAGCCGTTCAAATGTAGTTTGCACCACATCTTCAGCATCAGCTTCATGTCGAATATTTTTTAGGATAAACCTATACACCGCATCCGAATAGCTTTTTACGCAAATATTATATTCTTTTGTAGTCACCGTGGTTCTAGTATCAGTAAAAGCAAATTGTTATAGCCCTTTTGTATAGGTAAGACGTTTGAGTGGGGTTAAAGTTACAGCCCTTTTTTAAAAAGAATAAATAAATTTTAACCAGCTGTTTATGTAAAACATAATCAATTTATTTTAAATAACTTAACATTGAAAAAAAGTATAAAAATATTTTTATTTGACTCGGATTTGAACCCATCTAGCCATAAAAAAAATAAGTATATTATTAAAAATAAAAAAAATAATTGAAATTTGGCAGCTATACAAAGCCATTGTTATACTCAATAACAAAGAACGCATCAATTTGCATTTTGCTTTACCATGATAATTAACTGATTATGAATCAAAATTCCAAAAAACCTGTTTTAAATTGGTTGATTATTGTCGCAGCCTTAGGCTATTTTGTTGATATTTATGACCTTGTGCTTTTCAATGTCGTGAAGAGAGAAAGCTTGGAATATATACAGCAATTGCAGGGAGTGGATATTGACATTAAAAATACTGGGATTTTCCTTTTCAATTGTCAGATGGCAGGGATGCTTTTAGGGGGCATTTTGTGGGGAATATGGGGCGATAAGCATGGCCGTATCTCGGTGTTATTTGGCAGTATCCTTATGTATTCGCTGGCAAATATTGTAAATGCTTTTACTTTTGACATTACAACATACGCAATCGTGCGCGTAATAGCAGGTATAGGGCTTGCTGGAGAATTGGGTGCAGGAATCACCTTGGTATCGGAAACGATGGATAAGGAAAAGCGTGGTTATGGTACTATGATTATTGTTACTTTTGGGGCGTTGGGCGCAGTGTTGGCAGCACTTGTGGGAGCAAAAGGTGCTTTTGTGAGTGCAATAATAGCACAACTCACAGGTTATACCCTGCAAAATTGGCAGGTTGTTTATCTGATAGGCGGTTTTATTGGCTTATTGCTTTTGTTTCTGCGTGTGGGGGCTTTTGAGTCGGACATGTTCAAGGACATGAAAGCGCGTGAAGTAAGCAAAGGCAATTTTTTGGCCATTTTTAAAAAGAAGGAAACTGCCTTGAAATACCTTTATTGCATACTTATTGGGCTGCCTGTTTGGTTTATGATTGGTGTTCCTGTGGCACTTTCTCAAGATATTTTTGCTAAAGAACTGGCTATTGATGGTGTATTGAATGGTACTGCGGTCATGTTTGCTTACTTGGGCCTCTCGGTGGGGGATTTGGTTTCGGGGCTTTTGAGTCAGTTGCTGAGAAGCCGCAAAAAGGTAGTTTACATTTACCTATCACTCTCATTTATACTTTTACTAGTGTTTGTCTTTATGCTAAATGGCATCAGTGTTGTGGGCTACTATTTTATTTGCTTTGTCATTGGTTTTGTATCAGGTTACTGGGCTATTTTTGTGTCAATTGCTGCCGAGCAGTTTGGTACTAATATTCGCTCGACGGTGACAAATACAGTTCCCAATTTTGTTCGGGGTGCTGTATTGCCTATTACCATGAGTTTTACAGCCTTGGGCGGCTATACGGGAAATCTTTATGCAACGCTTATTGTGGGTATTGTTTGTATTTTATTGGCAGCCTTTGCCACCTATAATATCAAGGAAACCTTTGCCAAGGATTTGGACTATTTTGAGAATTTGTAAAAAAAAATACAAAAAAAAGTTGCACCTTATCTTACTAAAAATGAGGTAAGATCCTAGTATATTGGATACATACAAGCAAATAACATTTTTTTAAATTTAAATCTAAATTTGTATGACAAGCAAAATTCTTTTAAACTTATTTTGGGGAACGATTTTGATACTTAGTACCTCGTGGATAGGAGTTAACCCCAATAAAAACAGTGGTAACTTTACTGTGTATTGCCAAGGACAGTGCTCAGATAAAGGTTGTGGGCTAACAGGTGTGCTTGGGACTAAAGATGATTATGTTCAATCTTCTTCCAATAATTGTAGTATGGTTGTAGTTCAAGAAAAAAATGGGCAAAAAATTAAATCGAAAGATAAATTGCCTAGCGAATTTAAAGGTTTTACGTCTGAAGTGAGTGCCTTTTTAAAATACATAGAAACAAAGTACAAAACGACAGATTATATTATCACTTCGATTGAAGTTAATAGCGATGAAAATTCTCAAGTGACACTTTTTAATTATGAAATTGCTGGGAAACAAAAAGGTTCTGTTATGTATGCCAAAATTAGAACAGGTCCAATAACACAAATTGATTGTAATGCTACAAAATTCGATTGTCGTGAAAAATGGGTATTTGGTTCAACACCTCATGCCGAGTGCACTTGCCAAGAAGATTGTAAAATGTCTATTACTGAAATTAAAGACAAATAATAAAAAAGGTTGCCCTTATTCAGGGCAACCTTTTTTGCTATTGTTTCTTATCTGCCCAAGTTTTAAAAAAATACTGTTGGTTTTTGGGACGATTTTCTTCCTTTTCGCGCAGTGGCTCACATTCGCGCAAGCTTTGGTAACAATCCGTTGGCAATTGCTGATAGAGTTGAGTACCTTGCGTTTTCCAAGCTATCATTTCATCACTTACTTCTTTAATAATTTTTGCTGGATTGCCCACTACCAATGATTTTGCAGGAATAATCATACTGGCTGGCACAAAACATAAGGCACCTATTATAGAATTTTCGCCCACTTGTACATCATCCATGAGTACTGCATTCATTCCAACCAACACATTTTTACCAACAGAGGCTCCGTGTATAATAGCACCATGACCAATGTGTGCCCCTTCTTCAAAAATAGCTGATTTGCTTGGAAACATGTGTACAACACAATTTTCTTGAATGTTGCAGCCATCTGCTACAGAGATTTCGCCCCAATCGCCACGCAAAACCGCTCCTGGACCTATATAACAATCTGCGCCTATGATGACATTTCCAGTCACATTGGCCTGTGGATGCACAAATGAAGTTTCGTGAATAACTGGACGATAGCCGTTAAATTCGTAAATCATATCTAAAATTGTTAGTAACAAATTTTTTTGTGGCAAAGCTTGTCATTTATCTTATCTTATCTTATCTTTGCTAAACAAAAATAACAATTACATCAGCAATTTAAACCAAATTTAGAAATGAAAAGTATATTCATCTTTCTCCTATCAATATTATTATTTGCAGGTTCATGGAGAAATAGCTCCAAAAAGGCTGTAAACATTGCAACTATAGCAGATACATCTATTGTGGTAAAAACAGATACAGGTGAGTATAAAATAGTAAACGAAAAGCTAATTCCTTTGCATGATGGAATTAAAACAGCTTTTTTGATTACTGAAGACGGCAGGTTTATTGCAAAAGCAGCAGGCGGGCCAGTTTACGAATGTTACTGTCAGGCTGTTGGTATCTGTTCTATTCAGCCTGAAGGGTCTGGGACATTGAATTGTTGTTGTAGTAATACTTGTGCTAAAAAGCAGGGCGATTTGAATACTAATATATCAAGCTGTGCTTGGCGAAAGCTATCAGCAAGTGCCCTTTCAAGTTCTGACAAAATTATTTTAGATTCTAGAATTGCTATACAAGATAGTTTACCTAAAGACATTCCCTTTAATGCCGAAGGTTTTAGAGTTTTAGGGAATGGAGTATTAGAATTTGAAAAGTCTGGATTATTTAAAATCGTAGAAAATGCTGGGAAAAAGGAGGTTATTCTTTTAAAAGCTGCGCCACAAAATAATAAAGTTACATGCAATTGTACTTGTGATAGTGGGCAATGTCAAGTAACTGGAACTGGAACAGCTCTTACTTGTACAGATACAAGAGCAAGATGTATGATGATTCCTAATGGCAACCCCTGCAATGGTTGCGAATGGAAACGTGTTGCTTCTACAGGTAAAAATTAAAAAAAACAAAGAGCCAAGCAGTAAAAATATACAGCTTGGCTCTTTGTCATTAATAGAAATTTAGGCTTTCGCTTTAAATTTATTGATGGCATTGACTGTAAAATCGGTCAAAACTAAACGGCCGCTGATGCCTGCACGTGTAGAAAGTAGTTCATCCCAATTTTCGCAGCCTTCCCAAAATATTCTTTTCAGGTCGGCCATAGCTTCTAGGCTGGAGTTGGCTAGTGTGAATGCTAGTTCAGCAATAGCATCATCCATTTCACTTATTGTCTCAAAAACTTCGGCATAAAGGCCTTTTTCTCTTGCCCACTCAGCATCGAAAAACTTGGTGGCATTGATAGCCATTTGTGAGAATGCAGACAATCCCACTTTTCGAGAAATGGCAGGGCCTACTACAAAGGGACCAATACCAACCGCCAATTCGCTTAGTTTTGCAGAGGCTGATTTTACCGCATAACAATAATCGGTAGCAGATGCAATGCCCACACCACCACCAATTGATTTGCCTTGTACTCGGCCGATAATCAATTTCGGACATTTGCGGCAGGCATTGATGACATTGGCAAAACCCATAAAAAAGCGATGTCCTACAGTTGTATCTTTTATGGAGATAAGCTCATCGAAGCTAGCGCCCGCGCAGAAAGTTTTTTCGCCTTCACTTTTTAGCACAATTACTTTTATGTCAGCGTTCTGTCCTGCATTATTGATACTATCTGTCAATTCGGCCAATAATTTGCCTGGCATAGAATTGTGTGCTGGGTGAAAAAAAGTAATAGTTCCAATTCCATCACGTATTTCTGTAGACACGTGCCCCTGTTGTGTTATATCTTCCATTGTAGTTTTTTGTTTGTATTTTCTAATTGTACTTTTTATACCTTCCCAAGAAATATCTATTTTATTACTCTTCGGTTCACTGTCTCTCTGTGTGACTATTTTACCACAAAGTGCTCGCCTATTCGGCATCAAAAATACTATACCTGATTTTTCTTCTTCACCATCGTCAAAATAGTAGCTAGCGCGACCGTTTCGCCTGTTTCATCATAAATATCTACCAACCATTTCACGATACCTTTGGCAACATCTTCAGGCGTTCTTTTTTCTTGGTTCACTTTTTCTTTTACCGTCAAACGTACACCAATTGTCATACCTGGATAAACAGGTTTTACAAAACGGCATTCATCCAAACCATAATTGAGCATAACAGGGCCTTTGCGCGGCTCTACAAAAAGGCCAGCCGCTTTAGATAGCACAAAATAGCCATGCGCCACACGTTTTTCAAAAATAGTCCCTTCTAATGAAGTTGCATCAACATGTGCATAAAAATTATCACCACTCACATTGGCAAAATTATGAATATCGGCTTCAGAAACAGTGTGTTTGTGCGTAATCCAAGTTTCGCTAATACGCAAATCTTCAAAATGTTTGCGGAAAGGATGCACCTCATCTTCAATATATTTAGCACCATATTGATGTACTTGTGTGATTGCCGACAAAGTAGTTGGAGAACCCTGAATAGCAGTACGTTGTAAATAATGCATTACACCACGAGTCCCACCCATTTCCTCGCCACCACCAGCTCGGCCAGGACCACCATGTGAAAGCAAAGGCATGGGAGAACCATGTCCAGTACTTTCTTTTGCCGATTCACGATTGAGTACCAAAATACGACCATGATGTGTTGCTGCACCCAAAACAAATTCAGTTGCAATTTTATCATCAAAAGTAGCAATAGAACTCACCAAAGAACCTTTACCCATTTGAGCCAATTCAATTGCCTCCTCCATATTTTTATATGGCATAATAGTACTTACAGGGCCAAAAGCCTCTATGTTATGCACTTTATGGTTGAAAAATGGATTATTATTAACCATCAGAATAGGGGCAATAAAAGCACCCTTGTTCTTATCAGCACCCAATACCTCAAAATCATCTAGGCTACCATAAACAATTTGCCCCTCAGTTGCTAGTTCCAATACTTTAGCCCTTAGTTCTTCCACCTGCTCACGCGTAGCAAGCGGCCCCATACGTACACCATCCATGGCAGGGTCGCCCAGTGTAGTTGTTGCCAATTGTTTGCTCAGCGCAATTTGCACAGCTTCTACTAAATTTTCAGGAACTATAATTCTACGAATAGCCGTACATTTTTGACCCGATTTTACAGTCATTTCTTTGCGAACCTCTTTAATAAAAAGGTCAAATTCTTCTGTACCAGGAACTGCATCGGCACCCAAAATAGAACAGTTGAGCGAGTCGGCCTCCATATTGAAAGGGACTGCATTATTGATAATAGAAGGCAAGGTTTTGAGCATTGAGCCCGTAGCAGCAGAGCCTGTAAAGGTGACAATGTCTTGAGACATAACAGGGTCTAGAATGCCAATTCCTGAACCACAAACCAACTGTAATGCACCTGCTGGCAAAATGCCAGAAGCAATGATGTCTTCTACCATTACTTGTGTGAGGTAGGATGTCTGTTCGGCAGGTTTTACGATAGCTGGCATACCAGCTAAGAAATTCACCGCAATTTTTTCAAGCATTCCCCAAATTGGAAAATTAAAAGCATTGAGATGTATTGCCACACCACGTTTTGGCACCATAATATGATGTCCAATAAATGTACCTTCTTTTGAAAGTGGAGCAGTTTCTCCATCGACATAAAAAGGTTGATTGGGGAATTTTCGGCGCAAGCTAGCATAAGCAAACAAGTTTCCAATTCCGCCTTCAATATCTATCCAGCTATCCGTTTTAGTTGCGCCAGTCAACGCACTTACGGCATAGTATTTTTTCTTCAAATCGAGCAGATACAAGGCCAAAGCCTTTATCATTTGCCCACGCTCATGAAAGGTCATTTTGCGCAAAGCAGGATTTCCTACTTTTCTTGCATAATCAGCCATTGCGGCAAAGTCTAATCCTTCGCTACCTACAGTACTAATTTGTTCACCTGTGATGGCATTATATTGGGCATAGCCTTCGCCAGCATGCTCTACCCATTGACCCATGATATAGTTTGGAATGCGTTTCATAAATGATGTGTTTTTATAGAATTTATTATCAGGTATAACAGCTTTTTATTTCACTTTACGAACATTGTAAATAGTCATGAGGCTTTCCTTGAAATATTTACACTTTTTCGATAACAACGGCATAACCTTGTCCAACACCTATACACATGGTAACCAAGGCATAGCGTAGATTTTTGCGTTGTAGTTCGCGTGCCGCAGCCAAGATGATACGAGTGCCACTCATGCCCAATGGATGCCCAATAGCAATAGCACCACCATTTGGGTTGATACGAGCATCATCATCTTTTAGCCCTAGCTCACGAGCGCAAGCCAAAACTTGTGCAGCAAAAGCCTCATTCATTTCTATTACATCCATATCCTCAAGTTTTAAACCTGCTTTTTCTAAAGCTTTTCGCGAAGCACCCACAGGCCCAATACCCATGATGCGGGGTTCTACACCCACGACAGCCGAACTGATAATACGCGCCAAGGGTTTGAGCCCATAACGCATAACTGCAATATCTGAAGCAATAATAGCTGCGGCCGCACCATCGTTGAGCCCCGATGCATTCCCAGCAGTTACACTACCCGCAGTAGCACGGAAGGCACCGCGCAATTTCCCCAAAATTTCCATCGTTGTTTCGGGTTTTATAAACTCATCTTCTTTTACCCAAAGAGGTTCACCCTTGCGTTGCAGAATAGGCACTGCAACAATTTCTTCGGCAAAAATGCCATTATTTTGTGCAATTGCAGCTTTTTTCTGTGAATTGTATGCAAAGCGGTCTTGGTCTTCGCGACTAATACTGTACATATCTACCAAATTTTCAGCAGTCTCTCCCATGCCATCAACTCCATAAAGTTCTTTCATTTTGGGGTTGATAAAACGCCAGCCGAAACTAGAATCGAACATTTGAGCATCGCGGCCAAAAGCTGAGGAAGTTTTAGAAATTACCCAAGGGCCACGTGTCATATTTTCTACGCCACCTGCAATAAAAAGGTCAGCATCGCCTGCTTTAATAGCATGCGCAGCCTGCGCAATAGCCGACATACCTGATGCACAAAGGCGATTGACAGTTTCTCCAGATACGGTCATTGGCAAACCTGCCAAGAGCAGTGCCATACGTGCCACATTGCGATTATCCTCCCCTGCCTGATTGGCGCAACCCAAAATTACATCCTCGTAAGCATCAATAGGGATTTCGGGATGACGAGCTACTAATTCTTTGATGACCAAAGCGGCCATATCATCGGGACGAACTGTGGCGAGTGCCCCAGCAAAACTGCCCACAGGTGTACGTACACCATCTATTATATAAGCTTGTTTCATTTTTTGAAATTATCGGGTTATCGGAAGTCAGATTGTTGGAATACTGTTCTGCAAATTTTTGCTTTATTTCAAAATCACCCGCAAAATAAAGAAAAGCAATGGAATTTAAACCCCATTGCTTACAAAATTTTATTCCGCTGAAAATATCATTCAATACTTAATCTGCTTATTTATTAAAAAGCAACCCTCCCTAAAACAAATAGGCTATTTCCTATGAGATTATTTAAAAAATAACATACCCAATTTTGACACTTAGCGCATTATCATTGCTAGCTGTACATCTTCTTTTCAATTCCCCACAAATTACTATCGTGAAACGATGTTTCATGTAAATAATTTCGTTTGTCAAAGAACCTTCCTTTACGCTATCTTTATCCACTCCTGAGAACTGCGGTAAACAGTTCCTTTGAACAATGCTACCAACTTTTCGTCCTGATTAACGACCTTGATAGTATAAATTCCAATTTTGTTAGACAGACTCTCCTCTGTGGCTGTAGCAGTCAGTGTATCACCTTTATTTACTACCATCAAATGCGAAATAGACGTTTCTACTGAAACGCTTTTGACTCCATGCGAATTGGAAGCAAAGGCCAAAGCAGAATCTGCTAGCGAATAAGTAATTCCACCATGTGCTATACCAAAACCCTGAGTCATTTCGGGACGCACAGTCATTTGTAATACAGCTTTTCCAGCATCCAAGTCTAATATTTCAATGCCAAGCCATTGGCTAAAAGCATCATTATCGTACATTTTTGCTTTTGCTATTGCGTAAGCTTTTTCCTTAGTATTCATCTCAAAAAAAAGGCTTTAAAAAAAAGAGAAGATGAAAAACTTCCACCTCCTCCTTTTATAAATATTCAACAATCAATTATTTCAATACTTGGAATTTGCGTGTTGATAAAGTTCTATCATCTACTACAACAGATATAAAATAGAAGCCATTATCAAAATCAGCTACCGAAATTTCTGTATTGCCATTCATTGCTGCAATATTTTTTCTGCTGATAACTGATCCTAATATATTTGTAACTACGATTTCTCCATTCGTGATATTGTCATTCAAAGATACATTGACTTTCTCTTTGACTGGATTTGGAAAAATGCTAAAAGCTGCATCCTCTATATCATTCACAGCGGCTACCGCAGTACAAACTTGACCATGATTGAAATAAATATCTACAGAGTCTGAAAGCGTCGAATTTTCTGCATAAAATACATAGCGAAAATGACTACAACCTGAAACTCCTTCTGGATAAAGATGTGCAGCAAATGAGTATTCATAGCCCCCAGGTAACATTCTAATACTATCGGCAGAAGTTAGTGTTGTATATACACCTGCAGTATCGGCTGGAGGGCAATTGTACCAACAAGTTGCGTTCAATGTTCCTGCCATAACATCTATTTCGGTACGTCTCACCTTTAGTGTGGCGGTATCAGTTGTGTTATTAAATATCCATAAATTTTGGCTGATGTCATTGGCCGATGCACTACCTATGAGATAGATATAATGACCATTTACAATAGTACTGCCTTGATATAGAATTTGTAAATCCTGAGCATAAGTTGTTGCAATGCCCAACATACAAAATAACAACGAAAGTAATAGCTTTTTCATGTTTCTACCGATTTGTAAATTGTGTTAGTGAAATACGCTTCTTTATATAAGGGAGAAGCTAAATTTTGACCTACAAAAATAATAAAATATTGCTTTTTCTGTGACAAAAATAATAAAATACTGTCTAATGTTACGCAAATATAATAAAATGTGTAATTTTGTTCTATTCATTTGTAGTAAAAATATGAAAGGTATATATTTTTCATTGAGTTAACACATGAAAAGATATTGCTATTTTCATTATTATTCAAAACACCAATCCAACAGTTATGAAAAAGATCTTTTTACTTTTCACAGGAATCCTCCTAGGGTTCAACAGTTATGCACAATTGCCTGTAGGCACAACAGCTCAAAACAAAAAAGTAGTTTTGGAAGAATTTACTGGTATCAGTTGTACTTTTTGCCCAGATGGACACTTGATTGCAAATAATCTGACAAATGCAAACAGCGGTAACTTCTTTCCCATAAATATACACGTGGGCAATTTTGCAACCCCTGCGGCAGGTGAGCCAGATTTTAGAACCCCTTTTGGTACTGCAATTGCTAACCAAACTAACCTTTCGGGCTATCCTGCTGGAACTATCAACAGAAGAGAGTTTACTGGTTTTCAACAAAATGGCACTGGTACAGCTATGAGCCGTAGCAATTGGTCGGCTGCAACAACACAAACTCGCAACCAAGCAGCCTATGTCAATGTTGCTGTAGATGCACAAGTTGATGAGCAAACAAGACAATTACGCGTTATTACACAGTACTATTATACCGACAGCAGCAGCCTTGCTACAAACAAATTGAATGTTGCATTGCTTCAAAACAACACAGAAGGCCCTCAAACAGGTGCCGATGCTTTTTATCCTGCCAATATCCAACCCAATGGCAAATACCTTCACCAACACATGCTCCGTCATCTTTTGACAGGACAATGGGGTGTAGATATCACCAACACTTTGATGGGTGCTACACGTACCGATACTTTCCTCTATACTGTTCCAGCTTCATTGAATGGCGTAGCTTATGACCTTGGTAACCTCGAAATTGTAGTTTTCGTTGCCGAAGGCCAACAACAAATTATCAATGGCGCAGGTATGCGTGTAACTGTTTTCAACCAACAATATGCTGTCGATGGAGCACTCAATGCAATTGAGTCATTGATTGACTATTGCCCTGGTAGCGTAAGCGAAGCAGTTTGGGTAAGATTTAAAAATAATGGTGCTGCAACAATAACAACTGCCAATATCGCTTATAGCGTAAATGGTGGAACTGTATCAAACTATGCTTGGACTGGTTCTTTGGCTTATGGTGCATCTCAATATGTTACTTTGCCTGCTATCACTTTCACTGTGCAAGCAACAAATACTTTCAATGCAACTGTTACAACCGTAAATGCCGCCGCCGATAACCTTGCAACAAACAATGCCGTTTCTGATGCATTCAATGAAGCATTAGAAGGTAGCCGCCAACTTATTGTCGAGGTATTTACTGACAACTATCCAGGCGAGACTTCTTGGGAAGTTAAAAATGCTGCGGGTACAGTTATTGCTACTCACACTTATGTTGCTGGAACAGGTAGTGCAGGTGCAGGCGGGGTCGATGCTAACAAACAACACCGTCATTATGTTGTAGCTCCTGCCGATGATTGCTATACTTTGACAATGATGGACTCTTATGGTGATGGTATGGGTTACTATACTGCTACTGTTCCTTATGGTCGTGTCAAAGACTCTGTAAGTACAACTATCTTGACCAATATTGTAGGTACAAGTTTTGTAGATGAAGCTGTTGGCTACTTTGGTGCTGCTGGTGTTATCAGTGCAGTTACTATTGAGGCTGGTTTTAGCAATGTTCAATTGTTCCCTAATCCTACTTCTGGTGAATTTACAGTTACTTTTGAATCAACTATAAACAATGGTTCTATCAAAATAGTAGATCTTCAAGGAAGAGTTGTTTTGAGCAGCGATATCAACAACAGCAATTCACAACAAATGAATGTTTCTGAATTAGGAAACGGCATTTATATGGTAATTATCAACGCTGACAATAAAACAGAAACTAAAAAAATAACTGTTCTTAAATAATTTGTTCAGATGAATTTTTTGGATTGATATTTGTCTTCCAAGCCAGACATCTGCTTTTTTCGGGCTTCTTTCTGCTATCAGGGGGAAGCCCGAATAAAAAGAGGCATGTTTTAGTTTAAAACTCATAAAAACAAACAAATTATGAAAAGATTAGCTGCTTTTTTCGCTCTCCTATTTGTTGTAAGTACTTCATTTGCACAGGAAAAATTACCCAATGTTATACTGAAAGATATCAATGGCAACTCCGTAAATTTGAGTGAACTTTCGAATAATGGAAAACCTATTGTCATCAATTTTTGGGCAACTTGGTGTGCTCCTTGCAAAAGAGAATTAAATACAATTCATGACCTCTATGAGGATTGGAAGGAAGAAACTGGTGTTAAAATATATGCAATCTCTGTTGACGACCAAAGAACTGTAGATAAGGTAAAACCTTATACAAATGCACAGGGCTGGGAATATGAGGTTTTGCTTGACACAAATGGCGACTTGAAAAGGGCTATCGGTGTTAATAATGTTCCTTTTACACTCTTGTTGGATGGCAAAGGAAATATTGTATGGAAACATAACAACTATAATCCCGGCGACGAAAATGAACTATACGAAAAAATAGTCAAACTTTCAGCCGAGTAAATTTTAATTCATGAAATCTGTTAACCTATATATTTGGGCTGCGTGTCTATTTGCAGCCCAATTTTCTTATGCACAATTTGATAACCTACAACTTGGTACTGTTACTGGAAATATAGAATCGACCTTTCAATATTACCAGCCCGATTCGGTTATCAATGCTCAGGTTCCACCTGAAAAAGGTGCGCTCAATTCTTTTGCAAACATTAACTATCGCAACAGCTTTTTTAAAGCTGGTGTTCGTTTCGAGAGCTATTTACCCGTTTTGCTTGGCTATCCGCAACGTTTCAAAGGCTCAGGTTTGGGTTATCGTTATGCAGGTTATTCAAGCAAAAGTCTTGAAGTTACTGTTGGAAATTTTTATGACCAATTTGGGAGTGGTATGGTCTTTCGCTCCTTTGAAGAAAGACAATTGGGTATAGATAATGCAATGGATGGCGTTCACTTAAAATATCGTCCTTATAAAGGCATAGAACTAACTGGTCTCATTGGTAAACAACGTTTTGAATTTGATAGTAGATTGGTCGATGGACAAGGCATCGTAAGAGGTATCAACGGAGAAGTTGATTTTCGTAGCCTCTTCCCTGTTTTAGACAGCATTGGTTTGCAAATCACCGCAGGTGGTAGCTTTGTTAGCAAATTTCAAAAAGACCAAAATACGCAATTGGTACTACCAGAAAACGTAGCTGCCTACTCGGGTCGACTTAAAGTGGACTATAAAGACTTCTTTATTTCTGGCGAGTATGTTCTCAAAGAAAATGACCCTTCGCAAGATAATGGTTATATCTACAAAAATGGATACGGTGTTTTAATAAATGCTGGCTATAGCCAAAAAGGTTTTGGTATCCTTTTCCAAGCCAAGTCTATTGATAATATGAGTTTTAGATCTGATAGATCTGCTGGACTTACCGACCTTCAGGTTAACTTTTTGCCAGCACTCACCAAAACACATACCTACAATCTTGCCGCAACACTTTATCCTTATGCTACAATTCCAAATGGAGAAATTGCTTATCAGACAGATGTTATGTACACAATTCCGAAAGGCTCTCTTATAGGTGGTAAATATGGGACTAAAATTAACATGAATTTCTCTACTGCTTACGATATTAAAAGAAATACCATTGAAAATGATAGCTTCTTGAGAGGATATTCTTCTACTCCTTTTGGTATGAATAGTGATAGCCTTTTCTTTAGAGACTTTAATATTGAAATTAGTAGAAAATTCAACAAAAAACTATTTGTAAACTTGGTGTATTATAACCAAGCTTTCAATGCTTCGGCCAATATTGTGGCTCAAACATTGGGCTATATTTATACCAATATTGCTGTGGTAGATGTTACTTACAAATTGAGTAAAAAACACAGTCTGCGCGGTGAGTTGCAAGGTCTTTGGACCAAGCAAGACAAAGGCGATTGGGCTACAATTGTTTTAGAATATACAATCTCTCCACACTGGACTTTTGGTTTTATTGACCAATGGAACTATGGCAATGATTTATTGGCACAAAGAGTGCATTATTTATTGGGTTCATTTTCTTATATCACAGGTTCTACAAGGTTTATGCTGAATGTAGGAAAACAACGTGCTGGTATCTTTTGTGTTGGGGGTATCTGTCGTCAAGTACCTGCTTCAAATGGCTTCACTTTCAGCTTTACACATAGTTTTTAATAAAAATATGATGTTATGAAATATTCAATTTTTTATCTTTTAGCAATTGTTGTTGCATTTGGCTCTTGCGATAGAGTTGAAAACCCGATTCCAGGCGATGCAGCCAATTATGATGTTACTTTGTTTCCAGGAAATTACGCCACAGCGTATAGTTACCCAACTTTTGGGTCTAATTCTAACAATAATATCAATGTTTTAATTGAGGATTATACAGGTCATCAGTGTGGCAACTGTCCAGCGGGTGCCATTGCCGCAAAAGGTGTAGAAAATGCCAATCCTGGCCGTGTTTTTGTTGTAAGCGAGCATGCTGGTTTTGGTGGAATATCGCAATACCAAAGGATACATACACCCAATGAGCCTGAATATCCAAAATACGGCAGAAATTTTACAAATGAAGCTGGCTTGACTTATGCCACTGCAATTACAGGTATATTGGGCAATCCTTATGGTATGATTAATAGAAAACCAGTAGCAGGAAGCTCTTCAGCAAGCCTTTGGATTCCTTACGGGCAATGGCAAACAAATGCTGAAAATATATTACTACAAAATAATCTACGCGCCAATATTCAAATGGCTGTTAATTATTACGATGAAACAGATGCTTTGTTTGTACATATAGAGGCTGAATCGAAAACAACATTGACTGGCAATTACAATTTGGTTGTTTATGCTATTGCCAAAGATGTTGTCGATTGGCAAAAAAACTATGCTGTTTTTCCTAATGATGTGGAGTTTTATCATCATCACAATGTGCACATTGGTAATGTAAATGGTACATGGGGCGACCCTGTTTTTTTAGGAGAAATTGCTTCTGGGGCAAAAGTAAGAAAGGATTACACTTATAAAATCAAAGAAAACTTCAAAGATTTAGAATATGCTGTCATTGCTTACCTAATGAATGCCGATACTTATGAGATTTTGCAGGTAATCATGGTAGAACCTTAGTAGCGGCTCAAAAATAGTTCCCACTGGCTAAGGACAAACAATTTTTATTTTTTTAAATCTTGTATTTATGAAAACGTCAATCAAAAGTCTTGAAACCAAAGCTGTAAAAACAGTTAAAAATGCAATCACTGTCTAGGTGCTACTAGTTGTCGTAAAATCATGTCTTGGGAAGGTGTAGAGCCATATAGGCCTTATATTTCCACAAAAAAAGGGCTTTTGGTGTCCCCAAAAGCCCTTTTTTTGTGGTCTTTTATTTATAAAAAGATTTTCCTTCCCTAGCCATCTTGCGCAACAATGGAGAACAACGGTATCTATCCTCATGGTATTCATTATATAAAACATCCAAGCGGTTTACGCATTCTTGCACACCAATTTCGTCTGCCCATTTTAACAGGCCTTTTGGATAATTTACACCATTGGTCATAGCCAAATCTATATCTTCTTTAGAAGCAATATTCCAAAACAAGGCATCAGCAGCTTCGTTTATAAGCATAGCCAAAACACGATTGAGGATAAGTTGCCCCAACGCTTCATCTTTATTAGCTTCAACTTGTACTGCACCCTCGGCATAGCTGTAATGCCCACGCCCCGTTTTTCGACCCAAGTATCCTGCTTCTGCCAACCGTTTTTGGGTAAATGTTGGCTTGTAGCGAGGGTCATAATAAAAGGCTGTAAAAACGGTTTCTGTAACAGTATAGTTGATGTCATTGCCAATATAATCCATCAGGGTAAAAGGCCCCATGCGGAAGCCGCCCAAAGTAGTCATTGCCCAGTCGATTGTGGCAATATCGGCCAAACCTTCTTCGAATATGCGCAATGCCTCGCCGTAGAAAGGACGTGCTACACGGTTTACGATAAAACCTGGTGTGTCTTTGGTCAAAACTGTCAACTTTTCCCAACTGTCAATAATTTCTTTTGCTTTTGCAAGCGTTTCAGCACTTGTCTGTACAGCTGGGATAATCTCGACCAACTTCATGAGTGGTGCAGGATTAAAAAAGTGAATACCAATGACTCTTTCTGGTTTTTGGCAAGCCGCAGCAATTGACGCAATAGACAAAGAAGATGTGTTGCTAGCCAAAATACAATTGGCATCCACAATTGTCTCCAATTTTGCAAAAACAGACTTTTTTACTTCAATATTTTCAATAATAGCCTCAATGATGAGGTGAGAACCAGCATAATCCTCCATTTTATCGGTACTGTAAATGCGTGCCAACAGTTCATTTTTTGCCTGTTCTGTCATTTTTCCCTTTTCGACAACACGAGCCAATGCTTTTTGCATTTCAGCCATTGCTTTTTCAACAGCCTTCATGTTGCTATCAAAAAGTACTACCTCATGTCCGTAAGTTGCCGCTACTTGTGCAATGCCACTACCCATAGAGCCAGCTCCTAGAATGCCTATTTTCATATTAGATTGTCAGATTAGTATTTGTTTTATCTCAAATCCTGATAAGCATTTGAGGTTAAAGTTCATTTCTATTATTTTTTTCAGTGTTTATAACACTACTGTCAGTGCAGTAATTATTACGCTACCTGACGGTTTTTTAAAAAGCGCATCCATCGTTCTATGTCATTATCAATAGTTATAAAAAGACTGTCTCAAACTGTTTTTTTAAGCTTCTCTCATTGCATTTAGTCCACGTCTGAAAACACTATACTGAGGATAGCCATACTTTTTGGGTTTCGCTAGTTTGGTGCGGCTCTCATCTATTCCAACTACACAATATATTGCATGGTATTTTACAACGGTTGAGAAAGCCCCTCTCTTTGCACTGAGCTTTGCTCATTGGAGTGGGGTTGGGCTGAGTTTTTGTACTTAGAATTTAATAACTGGGCCAAATAGTTACCTTTTTTATGTTCACAGATTTCTTTTAGAAAATATTAGGCAAGACCCAAACGCTTCAAGTAGCTTTGCCAGCCAATTTGACGGTATTCAGCTGCTTTGGCAGCTGGATTTTCTGCTTTATAAATACCACGACCTACAATCATGATATCAATGCCACGTTCCTCAAACGCTTCTTGAGGCGTATTATATACCTGACCATGTGCATCTCCTGTTTCGCTAAGGCTGATACCAGGCGTAAGCATCATGAGACCCGCATCGCGCGGACGTTTATTTTGCCCAACAATACCCACTACCACATCTTGATGTTTTTGTGCAATTGCTAAAGCCTGTTTGGTATATTCACGAGAAGTGAGTGTATCTTCGGTTGACATTTGTGCCACTACAATCAAACCTGTATTTTCCAATTTACCTGTTGAGCGCAAGGCATCTATACTCGAAGAACCTGCCACCACATGCACTGTAACCAAATCGGCCCAGTCGGCAATATTTAATGGTGAGGATGTAAACTGCTGCATCACAATATGTCCAATGTCAGCAAATTTACGGTCTTCAAATAAAAGGAAATTATGCTTTTTAGCCAAATTTTTCAACGAAACAATAAGGTCTGCATCAAAATCAGAAACAGTATCAATATGCGTTTTTAGTGCACAAATATAAGGCCCTACTTGGTCGGCCAAGCGCAATAACGCTGCTTTAGAGTTTACATCAGCCGAGCAACAAAGGTTCGTTTGTTTGCTCTCTATGATGTCGATAAGACGACCCGTAATTTTGTTCGTTGCATTCACCTTGATGGTAGAATAGCTCAACTTGGGGACAGCTGTACGTTGCAAACGCAATTTATCATATCCTATTTGATTGTATTGAATAAACTCCAAAGTTTGGTCATGTGCCTCTTTATCTACTTTGTTATGTTTGTACAACACTTCCAAAATTTCTTCTATTGTATAAACGCTCATAGCATGGTAGCCCTCTTTTTCTAAAGTAGCCACCCCACCTTGCATGCGGTCAACAATTGCAATAACATGTTCTACGACCAATCCAGCTTCTTCTATTGCCTCCAAGGTTTCAATCATGCTAATACCGCTACTGATAACATCGTCGATGACAACACATTTTTGACCTGCATGAAAAATACCTTCTACCAGTTTTTTGGTGCCATGTTCTTTAGCCTCTTTACGTTTTACCACCATTGGTTTTCCGTGCATCATCGACATAGCCGAACTTAGCGATAAAGCTGCGTATGGAACACCACAAAGATGGTCAAATTCCAAATGTTCTATCATTTTCCACAATTCCTCACTGATATCTTTCAAGGTATCGGGATAAGCGATAATTCGACGAAAATCGAGGTAAAATGGCGATGATAAACCGCTTTTTAGTGTAAATTGACCGAATTGCAATACGCCCAATTCAAACAATTTCAAGATTAGATTTTCTTTGTCCATAAAATTTTATGTGGTGTTGATAAGCATTTTTTTTTGCGCTGCAAAGCTAACACTAAGAAAGGGAAAAGAGGAAAGACAAAAGAGGAAAGTTTCTTAATGATGCTCTTTTTATTAAAAACCAAGTCATTCATTCCGTCCTATCTACTATTTATTGTTGAAGCAAGTACAAATATTTTCTAATATTTATCACGTTTCACATGACACGTTTAAAATGACACGTTACACGTGCTTAAATACTTTGTATCTTTTTTTCTATTCCTACATTATATTCCTATATCCAAAACAAAATACAAATCCTATTTCAATATGAAAAATTTTTTCCTTCTCGCATTTATAGCTATTTTCTTGCTTTCAGCTTCTTGTAGCAGCGATAAAAAAATAGTTGTAGAAACATCTAAAATTCAAAGTTCAGATAATTTAATTGCAACAGAAAGCGATATTATTGAGATTAAAAATCAAAATACCGAAGTTGCCACAACAAGTACTAAAGTAACTTCTGATGAAGAACCAAGAAAATTGTGTACTGGAAAACCTTATAGTGAAGTTCTAACAGAAGATAGTCCTAGCAAGGTAAACTTTGATGCTTTTAGCCCCGATGTACAAAGTTTTAATATACTTCCAAGTAAAGAAAATGTTCTAAAAACGGCGTCTGGAAATAAGTTCATCATTCCAGCGTACAGCTTTTCAGGCAAAGGCTCTGTTACCATCAACATTCAAGAATACATAGGAAAAGAAGCTGCCTATACTCAACAGCTTACCACAATGACAACTGCTGGGGGCTGGCTCGAATCGGCGGGAATGTTTTATATAGAAGCCTTTGCCAATGGCAAAAAAACTGATTTGCGCTCAGGCGCTGAAATTATACTAGAAACAGCAAAATTGGTCGATGCTGAAATGGGCATTTATTATGGCGAAAAAGCTGAAAACGGCGACGTGTATTGGAATTACGATTCTTTGGGTACTACCCTCGTGCCTATAGTTGCTTTAACGCGTGGTGTATTTAAAAAAAGTGCCGAACTTGCTTTTTCTGAACAATATAAATTTGATAAAGCTCAGATGATTGCCCTTTTGGGAAAACATTGGGATGTAAATGCTTCTTTTGACTGCGATGGAAATATAATTGGAACAACTAAATGTGGTAGTTCTCCAGAAATTCTACAAAATATTGCCTGCAATGTTTTTTTTGACCTGATACCCACTATGAAAAAAGAACTTTTTAGTGGAAACTTTCAGCGAATAAATACATCATTCGATTTTACGATTATGACCCAAAATGAGTTTATTAAAACCCAAAATGAAGCATTGTTAAAATCTGAAATGGCAAAAGCTGTTCAAAATTTCACACCAAGAAATAATGATGGTCGTAAATATTTTACCATCGGAAGTTTGGGCTTTGTTAATTTAGATAAAAGTATTCGTTTGCCCGATTTTACACCAAAAGAAGATGTGATAGTGCGCATGGAAAATGGTTTGGAACACGTAAAACTTTTATTCAATAAAAAAAATATGGTACTCTCCCCTGAGTTGCACAATGGTTCTTATATATTCAGAAATGTACCTGTGGGTACCGAAATAGAGCTTGTGGGAAGTTATGCAAAGGGTACACAAATATTTTATGCAAAGGAGTCTCAAAAAGTAACTAAAACTAACCATAGTTTTGTACTAAATTATGAGCCTTGTGATAGTGCTGAGTTGAAAGAAAGATTAGCCGCACTTAATTAAAAACTACTTATATCATTTTTGTGGGCGTTGGTTCAACTATTGAGTTGAGCCAACGTTCTTTTTTTAGCCCAGCTACCTGCGTTTTATCAAACAAATTTTAACAAAATCTGTACAGAGCGGACTTATAGGAATAAAAAGCAAAGATAGGGCTTTTTTGAAAATACTACATAATCATTCAAACTATGTTCAATACCTTCCACAGTATCGAAAACGGACGCTATGCAGGACGTATTTTTGAACTCTTCGGAAAAGAGCGTGTAATGGCGGAATTGGAAGAGTTTCTTTCTTTTGAATTCTTTCAACGTAGTGGTGGCGGAATTGGCATAACACGCATGATTCGCGCTATGCAGCTTTCTGGCTTGGTTAAATAACAAAAACTTGCAATAGATTGGGAGCTTCTCTCGAAAGAGGGAAGCTTTTTTGCCCAAATATAAGTTACCCTACTTCGGATGCTCCTATTCATGCGTAAGTAAAATACCTATTTTGTATAAATAGCAATAAAACCGTTGCACACTTGGTTGAATTATTGGAACTTTGACGTATGAAAAGCCTCATGATAGAGGCTCACACTATAAGAGTTTCATAGTTTTAGTTTTTTGTAGGGTAAATTTTAGGGAAAATTCAAACGGCGCAGTTGGGGAACTGCGCCGTTTTCTATTTTATTGATTTATAATGCCTTAGGTTAAATACCTATTTTACACAAATAAGCAAAAAACCGTTGTACAGCCCTTCAAAAGGCCGCATCTTTGCATCAACAAATCTGCTATATGCAAAATGGGAAGATTATTGTTAATCTTTTGTTTACAATAATGACCGACATTTTTTTGATTTTAAAAATCAAAAATCGTAAGAAGCAGAAATTTAGACTACTCACAAAGTTTTTAAAAGAGGGCGACTCCCTCTTCATTAAGTTTCATAGTTTTAGTTTTTTATAGGGTAAATTTTAGGGAAAATTCAAACGGCGCAGTTGGGGAACTGCGCCGTTTTCTATTAATAAACTTCCCTATTTTAGTTTCTCAATAGTATTAACCAAAAAAGTGAACCTGCTTATGATAACAGATTCACTTTTTTTTATGCCACAACAAGCACCTAAATTATTTTATTCCCACTCAATCGTTGCAGGTGGCTTCGATGTGATATCGTAAACAATACGATTTACATTTTTTACCTCATTTACAATACGATTAGAAATACGCTCTAATACATCCAAAGGAATACGCGCCCAATCGGCTGTCATGCCATCTACACTTGTTACAGCACGTAGGCCAATTGTATAGCTGTAAGTGCGTTCATCACCCATTACACCTACCGTTTTTATACCAGTAAGTACCGCAAAGTATTGCCAAATTTCTTTGTCTAAGCCTGATTTTAAAATTTCATCGCGGTAAACCCAATCAGCTTCGCGCAAAATTTCCAATTTATCTTCTGTCACCTCACCTATAATGCGAATGCCTAAGCCTGGTCCTGGAAAAGGCTGACGATTGACAATATGTGAAGGCAAACCCATTTCGCGACCAGCAGCACGTACCTCATCTTTGAACAAGTTGCGCAGTGGTTCTATGATTCCAGTGAAAGTCATATTATCGGGCAAACCACCTACATTGTGATGGCTTTTTATAACAGCAGAATGCCCTGCACCACTCTCAATAACATCGGGATAAATAGTACCTTGCACCAATAATTCAATATTACCCAGTTTTTGAGATTCTTGTTCAAAAACCCTGATAAAAGTTTCTCCAATAGATTTACGTTTTGCTTCTGGTTCAGTTATCCCAGTCAAATTATTGAGAAATTGCTCGCGAGCATCTACAGCAATGAGGTTAATATCAAATTGCTCTCCAAATACTTTTTTTACCATTTCAGCCTCATCCTTGCGCAAGAGGCCATTATCTACAAAAACACAGGTCAATTGTTTGCCTACCGCCAAATGTATGAGCATAGCCGCTACAGAAGAGTCCACACCACCCGATAATGCACAAAGCACTTTTCTATCGCCAATTTCAGTACGCAAAGCAGCAATCGATTCTTCTACAAAATTGCTCATTTTCCAATCGCCGCGGCAAACGCAAATTTCGTATAAGAAATTTTTCAACATTTTAGTTCCTTCAGGTGTGTGCATCACCTCGGGGTGATACTGAAACCCATAGATACGTTTCACATCATTGGCATAAGCTGCTACATGACAAGTATCGGTACTTGCAATTGTATGATAACCATCGGGCAATACAGAAACATGATAAGTATGGCTCATCCAACAAGTTGTTTGAGTTGGCACATGTGTAAAGATGGCATGTGGGCGAACCGCCAAATCTTTTTTGCCATATTCACGTTGCGATGCAGCCTCTACCTTTCCTCCATTGAGGTGGGCAATAAGCTGTGCACCATAACAAATACCCAAAACAGGAATCCCCAACTCGAAGATTTCTTTATCAACCGTAGGTGCTCCCTCTTCATAAACTACACTTGGGCCACCCGTGAAAATAATCCCTTTAGGATTTTTAGCCTTTACATCGGCCGCGCTGATTGTGCAGGCAACAACTTCGCAATAAACATTTGCTTCGCGTATACGGCGGGCTATCAATTGGTTATATTGCGCACCAAAGTCCAATACTAAAATTAATTCGTGGTTCATATATTATGACAATGAGATGTTTAAATTAAATGACAATTTACTCAACACTATAGTTTGGCGACTCTTTTGTGATTTGAATAGAGTGCGGATGGCTTTCGCGCAAACCTGCATTGGTGATTTGAATAAACTGAGCTGTTTCATGCAATACTTCTATAGTTTTTGCTCCACAATAGCCCATACCCTGTCTTATACCTCCAATTAATTGAAAAATAGTATCTTCTACGTATCCTTTATAAGCAACACGTCCCTCTACACCTTCGGGTACCAATTTCTTGGCATCATGTTGGAAATAGCGGTCTTTGCTGCCTTTTTCCATAGCAGCGATAGAACCCATGCCGCGATACACTTTGAATTTTCTACCTTGGTATAATTCAATAGCACCTGGACTTTCTTCGCAACCAGCAAAGATGCTTCCTATCATGCAAAGACTTGCTCCTACCCCCAAAGCCTTGATTAAATCGCCAGAGTATTTGATGCCACCATCGGCAATAACAGGTACGCCGTAGGGTTTAGCCGCCTCGGCACAATCGTAAACAGCTGTGATTTGCGGAACACCCACACCAGCTACAATGCGCGTGGTACAAATAGAGCCAGGCCCAATCCCCACTTTTACCGCATCGACACCTGCCTCAATAAGAGCCAAAGTAGCCGAAGCCGTTGCTACATTTCCGCCAATAATTTGAAGTTCGGGATAGAATTGTTTGATGGAACGAATCATATCCAACACTTTGACGGAATGACCATGTGCTGTATCTACAATAATAACATCCACACTCGATTTTACCAACTGAGCAACACGCTCCAAGGTATCGGGCGAAGTACCAACGGCAGCACCTACCAACAAACGACCTTTTTCGTCTTTTGCAGCACTAGGATAACGCTCCGATTTTTCTATATCTTTTATGGTAATCAATCCACAAAGGTGGCCTTGGGCATCTACCAATGGCAATTTTTCTACACGATGCTTGCGTAGAATTGCTTTCGATTCTTCGAGTGTAGTACCTACTGGAGCTGTAACCAAATTATCTTTGGTCATCATTTTTCCGATTTTTTGGTCATAATCTACCTCAAAGCGTAGGTCTCTGTTAGTGAGAATACCTACTAAAATTCCATTATCGTCACAAATTGGAACACCAGAAATTTTGTATCTGTTCATTAAAGCTTCAGCTTCATGAACAAAATGCTCTGGTGTAAGGAAAAATGGATTGGTGATAACAAAGTTCTGAGAACGTTTTACCTTGTCAACTTCTTCTCCTTGTTCCGCGATGCTCATATTTTTGTGAATAATGCCAATACCTCCCTGCCGAGCCATGGCAATAGCCATCTCTGATTCGGTAACGGTATCCATGGCAGCACTAGCC
>Ga0163144_10003143_pt1 | contig 37675 bp, 23 predicted proteins | sample OliLak19BULKMAT1_FD_123175 | JGI IMG/M metagenome (GOLD analysis project Ga0163144, IMG submission 123175) | Freshwater microbial mat bacterial communities from Lake Vanda, McMurdo Dry Valleys, Antarctica - Oligotrophic Lake LV.19.BULKMAT1 | ecosystem: Environmental > Aquatic > Freshwater >...
GCGGCAGATCCCGGAGCGCGGCGCCGGTCTTGGTGCCGGTGAGGGCGTCGGTCGCGCGGTAGCCCTCGATGGGCTGGCCGACGACGAGGAATTTTTCGAGGGCGACGGCTTCGTCGCCTCCGGGGATGGACTTGGGCGGCGCGGCGACCGGAGAGACTTGGGCGGTCAGGCTCGCGGTGAGAAGTGCGACGACGGCTAGGTAGGTTTTGGTGTTCATGACGAAAAGTGAGGAGTCAGTTTGAAAATGGACGGAGGAGAAATTGGAGAGGCGGAGGGGGGCCCACGGAATACACGGAAGACACAGAAATTTTCGGAGATCGGAGAAATCGGAGACGAATTCCGCCTGACGGGGGACTACGTGCTCGGAGGAGGAGCGATGGGGAAGACTTTGGTTGTGACTTTGGCGGAACGGGCGTCCGGCGGTTGGATTCAGAGCGGGCGGGAGAAAGAAAAAGATTGTGAAGAAGGAAAAAGAGGGTGCGGAGGGGGCGTGGGCTTGGATCGCAAATAAATTTGCTCCTACGGGCGGAGGAAAAGACGCCACCGCCAGGGTGGGCGACATGGGCCGTGCGGCTAAATCAGAAGGTGTAGGCGAGGTTCAGGAAGAACTGGCGCGGGGCCATGGGGTGGAAGACGCCGCCGGCGGAATCGAAGTATTTCTTGTCGGTAAGGTTTTGGATGTTCAGCGCGACGCGCCACGATTTGAGGCGGTAGGAGACCACCGCGTCGTAGCGGACGTAGCTGGGGAGGAAGAAGAGGTTGGCGTTGTTCACGAGGCGGTTGTCGGTTTGCAAGAGGCCGCCGCCGAATTTCAGGCCGGCGAGGTCGCCGGTCTGAAGTTCGTTGGTGCTCCAGAAACTCGCGGTGTCGCGCGGGACGTTGACGACGCGTTTGCCGATGAGGTTGACGTTGGTGTCTTTGGTGATGGTGGCGTCGTCGTGGGCGTAGCTGGCGAGGAGTTGGCGGAGCGTGCCGCGCTCGCGCTCGGCGGAGAAGGCTCCGAAGGCGAAGAGCACGATGAGGAGCGGGAGGATGACTTGCAGCGTGAGGGCGGCGGTGAGTTCGCCGAAACGTGCGAGGGCCGTGCCATCCTGCGCCGGGCGATGCATAAAATCGTTCATCGTGTGCGCCTCCAGCCGGACGCTGACGCCGACGAACGGCTCGATTCCCTGATCGATGGCCGTGAGCGGCGAGGCGGGCTTGAACGCATAGAGCCCGTAGTGCGCGGCGGAGTGCGGATTTTTTTGACCCTGTCCCAGCCAGCGGGCGTTCTCGGCGGCCTGCGCAGAGGCGCGCTCAGCCGCGAGAGTGCGCTGGTAACGCACGCCGCTCCCCACCGCTGCGATGAGCAACGCGAACACGAGTGCGGAAGCCCATCGGAGACGGCCCCCGCGGGGGAAGATACGACCGGCGCGGTTTGGGCGTGCAGAGTCGAAGAACCGAGCGCGAAGAAAATAAGCGACAAACGAAAGCGAGAGGGCATGGCGAATCTGAGTTGGGTGAAGCGCAGGCACGCCGACGCGGCGTGCCTTGAACGCACAAGGATACGAGTGCGCACCGCAGCTAGGGCTCGGTGCGGGACCTTACAGGTTCAACTCAGGCGCTCGGGGGCGCTTGGGTGGGCGGTCGCAGATGCCGAACCGCCGCTACCCGCTTCGCATCAGACGGACGGGAAACAATTGCCTCAACCACGCGTTCGACCGTTGGGAGAGCCGCCAAGTCACACTGGACGGAAACGCCGTGGGCGAAGAGCGTGACTACACAGCCAGTCGCATCACCGGAATCGCCGTGGTCGTGATGGTGGTGGTTTCCCGTCTGGTGCCCGTGAGCACACGCAATCGGTGCCTGCTGGTGCTGGCAGAAGGCTTCGTGCCAGTCAGGCCGCAACGCCAGGACATTCAGCACCAGAATCAACGCAACGCCGAGCGCCGCCGTCAAACGACCAGACAGGGAGTGGGATTGAATTGTGGTGCCGAACATGGCGTTGAAAGCAGGAGAGTATCAAAGTCGTCAAGTGCCCTCGATCTCGCAATCAACACGTTGCCGGAACGCAGTCGATTCGAAAGACTCCGGCGAGCATCGAAGATGCCAAGGGGTGAAGAGGTGAAGATCTTCCAATATCAGAGAGAGTACCAGAAGGTAGTGTTTGTGCCGTAAAAATATGTCGTCCAGGGACTAAGCTACGACTTATCGGATCTCCGCGGGGTTAATCGGTTCATTCGCTGTGGGTCCGATACCCCGGAGCGTGCTCCGGCTTGGTTGGTCGGACGGGTTTGAGGGCGAATTGTTTGACGGCCGGTCGAGTTGAAGTGGTCTTGGCAAATGCCCCGGAGCTTGCTCCCGGGATGGTTTTCATTGCCGTCGATGACCTGCGCCCCGAGCTCAGCGCCTACGGCTTCGATTCCATCAAGAGTCCCGATATCGATCGAATCGCCCGAGCCGGTCTCGTGTTCGACCGGGACTATTGCCAGCAGTCCGTGTTTTCGCCCTCCTGGTCGAGCCTGATGACTGGCGCGCGGCCGGATACGACCAAGGCGTAGGGTCTGGAGACGCACGTTCGAGTGGCGATTCCGCAGGTCGTGACGCTCGGTCAGTCCTTTCGGCGTTCGCGAAGGACAGGATAGAGGACGGTCAGTTTTCCGGAGGGAGCCTGCCGCCGGTGATCTTGAAGGCAAAGGCGTGCTGGCAGGGGGCGTTGTCAGGGTTCAATTCTGGGGTGGTGATGGTCAATGATGTCCCGGAGACCTCCGCCTTCAGGGTGTCGGGCAGACCGAGCAGGGTGACGGTGGAAGTGGTGCTTACGGACACGTTGCGAAGAACGAGCTGGCGGCCGGGCCAGCCGGCGGTGATGGCGTAGAGGGCGTCGGGCTTCTGGGTGTAAAACACCTGTTTGACCGCGTTGCCATCCCTGGGGGTCTGGCCGACCTGGTCGAGCAGGTTGTACTTGACCATGTATTCGCCGTAGGCCTGTTCGGTGCGTTTGCCCTCGGTCCACTGGACCGCGCGACCGGCGGTGCGGGTGCCGTAGATGGCCTCACCGTTGACCTTGAGCCAGTCGCCGATCTCCAGAAGGCGCTGCTCCATCAGGGGTGGGATCGTGCCGTCGGAGGCGGGTCCGATGTCGAGGAGCAGGTTGCCGCCGCGGCTGACTAGGTCGATCAGCACGAGGATGAATTCCCGGGAGGTCTTGTAGTCATCGACTCGTTCTGCGCGGTTGAGGCCGTAGGAGTGGGCCATGCCGCGGCTCTCCTCCCAGGGATGGGTGCCGTCCTGAAGGCCCGCGGCGTATTCGGTTGTCCAATAACCGCCATGTTTGTGACGGCTGTCCTTGCCCCAGCGGTCGTTGATCACCACCTCCCCGCGAGACGGTGATTCGTTGAAAAGCCAGGCGAGCAACTCCTCGCTCCTCCAGTCCTTGGAGGGCATATCCCATTCTCCGTCGGCGAAGATGATGGCCGGAGCGTACCGGGAAACGACATCCTTGAACTGCGGCATCATGTGCTCGGCCACGTAACGACCGCGATCCTTCAGCCAAAGCGGATTGAACCACTCATAAAGGGAGTAGTAGAAGCCGAATTTCATGCCCTTCGCGCGAGTGGCCTCGGCGAGTTCCGCCATCAGGTCTCGGCGGGGACCGGTTTCGAAGGCGTTCCAAGCACGGCCCCAATGACGGCTGGCCTCGGTGCTTGGCCAGAGGGCGAAGCCGTCGTGGTGTTTGGAAGTCGGGACGACGTATTTTACACCGGAGCGCTCGAAAAGATCGGCCCACTGACGGGCGTCAAAAAGTTCGGCGGTGAACTTGGGAGCGAAGTCCATGTAGTCGAAATTCGTCCCGTAGTTCCTGGCGTGAAAGTCGCGCCAAACCGCATCCTTGGGGGAGTTGCTCATGATCCGCCGCCAGTACCACTCGGCGTATTCCTTGGGTGCGCCCCAGGCGGGCACGGAGTAGACGCCCCAGTGAATGAAGACCCCGAACTTCGCGTCGAGGAACCACTCGGGCGTGGGCCGTGCGTCGAGGGATACCCAACTGGCTTCGTAGCGCGGGGAATTTTCGGCGGCGCTGGTTACCTGGGGCAGTCCGGCCATGCCGACGCCGAACATGAGTGCAAGTCCGAGCCAGGCGCGGGCGTGCTGGGGATGAGTCGAGTGCATGATGGGAGGAGAAACGAGAACGCTGCGATGCAGCTGATTCTAGGATAAAGTCGATCGGAAGGGAATGGAGATTTGAGGCGGAGTGATGCCGAATCTAGACAAGATCCGCTGAGAGAGTCGCAAGTGACGCGCAGGCGGCTCACTGCAAATACGTTAATCTGCCTCCGTTCGCCCATGCGCTTCGCATGGGATCCCCCAACCCTTATCCGCTCGGTTCATGAAAGAATACGCCTCTTCAGACCTGAGAAATTTCGCCGTTCTTGGTCACGCGTCCGCCGGCAAGACCATGCTCTCGGAAGCCATGCTGCTCTGTTCGGGAAAGATCGGCCGACTGGGCTCGATCGCCGCGGGCTCGACGGTTTCCGACTACCACGCCAGCGAAAAGCAGCACCAGATTTCGGTGCACTGCTCGCTCCTTCACACCGAATGGATGGATCGGAAATTCAACATTTTGGACACGCCCGGTTACGCGGATTTCATCAGCGAAGGCCTGGGCGCGCTTCGAGTGGGGGATTTCGCGCTGATTGTGATCAATGCGGCGCACGGACTTGGTGTTGGCACGGATGCCGCCTGGGAGTATGCAAACCGTTTTGGAATCCCTAAAATTCTGGTCATCAACGGACTCGATAAACCCAACGTCAAGTTCGACGAAGTGCTCGCCGCTACGCGTGAGCATTTCGGGCAAAATGTCTTTCCGCTGGGTGTGCCGATGTCCACCGGACCGGGGTTCAGCCAGGTGCTCGACGTGATGCGCAACGAGATTGTCGCCTATACCCCGGGCGGCAATGGTCGCTACAATGAGGTCCCTGCCGCGGCCCTCTCCGAACGGGTGAAGAAGCTCCACCGCGAGTTGATCGAGTACGTCGCGGAATCCGACGACACGTTGATGGAGCGGTTTTTCGAAAAGGGGTATCTGGCCGAGGAGGAATTTCGCGCCGGGTTGCATCAGGCGATCCAGAAACAGGTGTTCGTACCGTTGTTCCCGGTCTGCGCCGAAACCAATGTCGGGGTTTCGCGGCTGATGGACTTCATCGCCAAATATGGTTCGTCCCCGCTCGATCGCGCGGAGGTTCCGGCCAAGGACGCCAGCGGTCTGCCGGGTGCTGTGACCTTGTCCCAACCCGAACCGGTGGCCTACATCTTCAAGACGATGAATGAACCGGGGGTGGGTGAACTTTCGCTCTTTCGGGTCTATTCGGGGACGGTGCGCTCCGGTGCCGAAATGGTGAACTCGGGTCGTGATTTCACCGAACGCCTGGGGCAGATTTATCTTCTCAGCGGACGCGAACGCACGCCGGTGACGCATCTGAACGCCGGTGATCTGGGAGCCGTGGTCAAGTTGCGGGACACGCATACGGGTGACACGCTTTGCAGTCCCCGTTTCCAAGTGGTGCTCCCGAAGGTGGACTACCCCAGACCCGATATTCACGCGGCCCTCAAACTTCGGTCCAAGGGGGATGAGGACAAACTCGCGGTCGGTTTGGCCACGTTGCATCAGGAGGACCCGACCTTCCATTACCGGGTGGACGATGAAGTGCATCAGACGGTGGTTTCCGGACAGGGGGAAATGCACCTCCAAATCATTGTTGAGCGGCTGCTTCGCCGATTTGGTGTGGTCGTGACCTTGGAGGAGCCGAAAATCCCCTTCCGCGAAACCATTCGTGCCAGCGCGGAGTCGCTCTACCGGCATAAGAAACAGACCGGGGGAGCCGGTCAATTTGCCGAGGTGGCGCTCAAGATCGAACCCGGTCCGCGGAACAGCGGAGTCGTCTTCACCCAGTCACTCGTGGGGAACAACGTTGACCGGGTGTTCGTCGCGTCGGTGGAAAAAGGAGTGCAGACCGCGTGTCGCGAAGGGATTTTCGCCGGCTATCGGGTGACCGACGTCAAGGTCGACTTCCACGATGGCAAAATGCATCCGGTCGACTCGAAGGATATCGCATTTCAGGTGGCGGGTTACCACGCGTTGAAGGAAGCCTTCAACGCGGCTGCGCCCGGTTTACTCGAGCCGATCTGGGAGGTCACGGTCACGGTTCCGGAGGAGTCGGTGGGTGGTGTGTTGGGTGACCTGACGGCACGCCGCGGGCACATCCTTGGTGTCGAAGCCGACGGTCATTTCCAAAGTATCCGGGCCCATGTGCCACAGCGGGAACTTTACCACTATAGCACGGTGGTCCGTTCGCTCACGGGAGGCAGAGGCCGTCACGTTGCCGACTACAGTCACTATGCGGAGGTTTCCGATGATCAGATGCGGAGAATGCTGTCGGAAAAAGGGACGCTCAACGACACCGAGAAGCGTTGAGCCGGTGTTATGCTCCGGTGTGAGGATGCGGGGGTGAACATTTGTCGCTTGCACCCTAGGCGTGGGGTTGCGGTCATGGGGTTTTCATCATGATCGCTCCAGAAACCTTTTCCCACATCGAGAACATCAAGAAGCGCGCCGGGCATCTCTGGAGGTTTCTTTGACGTCGACCAAAAACAGCGAGAGATCGAGGCGATGGAGGCGCAGATGGGCGCGCCTGAGTTCTGGGACAACAATGATCGCGCGCAGAAGCACATCGGGAAACTCAATGGTTTGAAGCGATCGGTCACGCCGGTGGCCGACTTTCAGAAGAAGTTGGCGGACATTGACGTCATGATCGAGTTGATCGACCTGGCTTCCGACGCGGAGAAGGAAACCTATGCGCGCGAGATTGACCAGCAAGTCGCGGGGATGGTCGCGGAACTCGACCAGATCGAAATCGGTGCATTCCTGACCGGCCAGTTCGACCGTAACAATGCCATTCTCTCGATTCAGTCGGGGGCAGGCGGCACCGAGTCGAACGACTGGGCGGACATGCTCTTCCGCATGTACTCGCGCTGGGCGGACCGCCGTGGTTTCACGGTCGAGGTGCAGGATGTGCAACCCGGCGACCAAGCCGGGATCAGCAAGGCTACGATGTTGATCAAGGGCGAGCACGCCTACGGCTACGTCAAGGCCGAGCGTGGCGTCCACCGTTTGGTCCGCATCAGCCCTTTCGACTCCAACCAGCGGCGGCATACCTCGTTCTGCGCGATCGACGTGGTCGCCGAGATCACCGACGAGATTAAACTCGAGATTCCTGAGGATGAGTTGCGGATCGATGTCTATCGCTCCTCCGGCAAGGGTGGACAGGGCGTCAATACCACCGATTCGGCGGTTCGGATCACGCACATTCCCAGCGGCTTGGTGGTTGTGTGCCAGAACGAACGTTCCCAGCTGAAGAACAAAGCCTCGGCGATGAGCATCCTCAAGGCCCGGCTTTACGAGAAACGCCAGGATGAGCAACGCAGCGAGATGGAGCGGTTCTACGGCGAGAAGGGTGAGATTGGTTGGGGCAGCCAGATTCGCAGCTACGTCCTGCAGCCGTATCAGATGGTCAAGGACTTGCGCACGGGCGTGAGCACCAGCGATACCCAAGGCGTGCTCGATGGCGACCTCGACCGGTTCATCACCGCCTGGCTCCGGGCCGGCTGTCCCCGACACCGAAACAAAGAGATCCAAATGGAGGATTGATCTGACGGGGGCGCTTGACCGAAGAAAGGAGGCAAAGCTCGGACGGAGGACGCCTGAGCGACTGTTCCAAGGCGCTCAGGTGCGCGCGGACCCTCTGGCATGGGGCCGTTCGAAGATCCAAGGTCTAGGGGAAGGCGCCTCCAGGGGAGGTGGACGAAAGCGGATGGACATGCCGCGCCGCTGCGGGGCCGCGGCGATCGCGCCGAGGACCTCCCGGTTGTGGCCGTCGGACGGCTCCACCTGAGGGGTCGGCTCCGCCTTGGCCAGAAGACGGCGTTGAAAGCGGGCGGGAAGAAGTGAAGTGAGGGAGTTCACGACAGGCAGGTGAAGGTCGACAGCGAAAGGTCAGTGGATGATCCCTTCTTTTACGTTGATTTCGGCACATTGGAGTCATGGTTTGCGGCGATTTTCGAAAAAATCGATCTCGGTGGGTCCGGACATGGCGGTTTGCGCCGGAACGGGGTACTTCGACAAGGCCTGCCTCCGCGTTCTCTCAGTTCCTCAGGGTAAAGGAATCATGCGGTATCGCCGTCAACGCGTATCTGTAGGTTCATTCATTGGAGGCAGTCTCAGTCACACAAAGTAGTTAACTACTTTCGCAAGCGTCCGGTGAGGCCGAGAATCAAGACTTAGACGACCGGAGTCGCGATGAACGAAAAGAGCAGCGAAATCGCGAGCGGTTCGTCGAGCGAAGTCATTTGAGCGCCAGCACGACGGCCCCGGCGGCGATGAGTCCGCCACCCAGGAGCGTCTTGGCGGTGAGCGATTCGCCGAGAAAGACCGCCGCGAGCACGAGGACAAAGACGACGCTGAGCTTGTCGATGGGCGCAACCTTGGAGGCTTCGCCGAGTTGCAGCGCGCGGAAGTAGCAGAGCCACGAAAGGCCAGTGGCGATGCCCGACAGGCCGAGAAACAGCCAGGTGCGCCTGGAAAATTCCAACAGCGCACTGGCGGGATTGGTGGCGAGTGCCACACCCCAGGCGAACACCAGGACAACCGACGTGCGCACCGCAGTGGCGAGATTGGAATCCACGCCGGCTACGCCTTTCTTGGCGAGGATGGCGGTGAGCCCGGCGAACAGGGCTGACAGTAAAGACCATGCAAGCCAGTTCATCGCCGACCCTCCTTTACGACCAAATGTAACAGCCTCGGTGATGGATGGACGACCTTTCCAGGAAGCGACGTGGTGAAGTTCATTTGGCAGTCACTGAGGTCGACCCTCCCGGTTAGACCGTCGAGGTGGGAAAGTGAATCACGGTGGTCTTGGGTATCGACATGATCAATATAAAAGGGGGGCGCAGGGGAGACGCAGCCTCCCCGAGGCCGCCTACAAGGCGGAGTTCGTCTCCTCCGATTTCCTTAAGTTGACGCCCATGCGCGGCCGCTCGGTTCGCACCGTCTACACCATCCCTTTACCCACAAGAGCACGCAGAGAAGCGGGATTCGATCTTTGTGTTCTTTGCGTCCAATTTGAATCCTCCGCCAGTAAATCAACGCGGTCCCGGCCTCTTAAGCGTAATCAATTGCCAATGAATTATTTGAGTGCGGTGCTGAGGGCTGAACGGATTCCGAGTTCCGTTTCAAGAACAACTCGTAGGATCGAGTTTTCGCACATCTTGGTAAATACGAAAAAGCCACCCGGGATTTCTTTGGTTATCGTTCACGGCCTCGATTGCATTTGAGGACTGACACATTGAGCGAGGGCGATTGTGATGATAGTTGTTATCTGCCTCCCCTTTTTTGCCTTCCTATGAAAAATTGGTCTAGAAAAGAGTTTCTTCGTGCATCGTTGATCGGCGGCGGAGCCTCGCTGCTTGCGGGGCGCACTGCCTTGTTTGCCCAAGGAGCGCCGGCGGTGGTTCGCCCAGGCAGCGCCAACTCGGAAATCCGCGTGGCGGTCGTCGGCATCCGTTCCCAAGGCGGCGGTCACATGAAGACGTATTACAAGGAACCGGGAACGCGGTTGGTCGCGATCTGCGACGCCGACAGTGCGGTGCTGGCGATGCGGGCGGCGGAAGCGGCGAATGAGGGGATCAAGGTCGCGACGTATCAGGACTACCGAAAACTTCTGGAGGACAAGTCGATCGACGCGGTGGTGATTGCCACGCCAAATCACTGGCACTCCTTGATGACGATTTGGGCGCTGCAGGCGGGCAAGGATGTCTATGTTGAAAAACCTCTTTCCCACAATGTCTGGGAGGGTCGTCAGGCGGTTGAGGCGGCGAACTACTACCGGGATCGCATGGTTCAGTCCGGCACGCAGAACCGTTCGTCCTTGGACATCGTCCAGGCGATCGAGTACGTGAAGTCCGGTAAGCTGGGCAAGATCCAGCATGCGCGTGGGCTGTGTTACAAGCGTCGCGAAAGCATCGGCAAAACGACCGGTCCGCAGGCCGTTCCCGCGAACATTGACTACGATCTTTGGACGGGCCCGGCCGATTTGGTTCCGCCGCATCGCAACGGGTCCCGCGGTCCGGTGCACTATGATTGGCACTGGTTCTGGAACTACGGCGGCGGCGATATTTCGAATCAGGGTATCCACCAGGTGGACGTGGCCCGCTGGTTCCTTGGAGAGGACGGACTGCCGCCGAGCGTGATGAGCATCGGTGGCCGTTTCGGCGAGCCGGACGACGCCGAGACGCCGAACACCGAGATTTGTGTCTTCAACTACAAGAAGGCTCCGTTGATCTTCGAGGTCCGCGGACTGCCGATGAAGACGGGTATGAACGCGATGGATGCGTACAAGGGATCCCGCGTCGGTGTCATCGTGCAATGCGAAGGTGGTTATGTGCAGATTTCCGAGAGCGGCAACTCCACCATCTACGGCAACGATGGCAAGAAGATCACCGCGTTTACCGAGGGTGGGCTCGGGCGGCATCGGACCAATTTTGTCGATGCGCTCCGCAGCCGGAAGCGCGAGGTCCTGCGCGGCACGATTGATAACAGTCACATCTCGACCGCGCTGTGTCACTTCGGCAACATCTCCTACCTGCTCGGGGCCGACAAGAGCAACGCCGCGATCGCCGAGGCCATCAAATCGGACCCGCTGACCAAGGAAACGTTTGAGCGCACGCTGGACCATTTGAAGGCCAACTCGGTCGATGTCGGAACCACGCAGACCGTTCTGGGCCCCCTGCTGATGATCGACGCGAAAAAGGAGCAGTTCAAAGGCGCCGACCGCGCGTTGGTCGCCAAAGCCAACTCGAGCCTGCTGTTGAAGCGCGAAGGGCGTGGTGCCTACAAGATCCCCGTGATCAAGTCGGGCGGCGCGAGCTGAGGCTCCGGACCGGGGGCCTCCCCGTAGCGGTTATTTTTGCACGGCGCCAGCGGGTGTGGTCAGGATCAGATACACCGCTGAGCGCCAGCGTTCGATGCGATTGGCATCCGTCGTCGCGGGAATGGCGTTGATGGCCGTGACGACATGGGCCGTCGCTGCGCTCGGCAGGGTGCCGCCGGCCAGAATCAAACTGAGCTGGTCGACGAGGAGTTGCGGGGTCGCCGTCAGGGCAAGGGTCGGGGCATCGAGCCGGAAGCCGATCGTCCGATTCGGCGTGTCGGTCCCCAGTCCCCGGTTCGCGTAAAGGTAGCCGCGGAGGAAATTGGGAACCGTGATGGCGGTGTTATCGGTCAGGATTTGAAACTCCGGTGCATGCAGTCCCGCCTGGGCGAGCAAGCCCGGCTGCACATAGGCGGGTTCATAGAAGTTGAAGACTGTCGGCGCCTTTACGGGCGTTTGCGCCAGATTGAAGTCGGTATTGCCAGCGGTGATTCCAATTCGTCCGCTGTTGGAGTCGCCTCCCAATCCGCGCAGCAGGGCGGTGACTCGCAGCGCGGGCTCGCGCAGTTTTCCGTAGGTCGCGGAGGCGGCGGCGGAGATCGAGCGGGCTTCGTAGTCGGAGAGAATCGCCCGGACCACGGCTCCGAGGTCGCCGCGGACGCCCGCGCCGTTGTTCGCAAAGACCTGCGCCACGCGATAGACATAACCCGCGCTCGGGTTGCTCGTCACCAGACGCTGGATCAGCTGGCGGGAGATGAACGGTCCGGTGTTGGCATGATTGAAGAGCGCGTCGAGCGTGTCCTGCAGGTCCTTCAGTCCGCCTTGGTTCGCTGGAAGCTGCTGCCCACCGATGATGGTCTTCGTCCCGGAATCGTGGTAGGTCGGATACATCCTCATGGGTTCGAGATAGTTGGCGGTCGCGCCATAGAAACTCGGATTGCTCGCGGTTGAGGCGAAGGCCCAACCGGTGAAGACCTTGGCCGTCTCCGCGATCGTCTGCTGGTCGTAGACCGGGATCGGGGAGCCGTTCAGATCGAGCATGAGGGATCCGTCCGGATGCAACCGATTCAACCCCACGGAGAAGAGCTGCATGACTTCGCGGGCGTAATTCTCGTCAGGAAAGCTGAGCTGGACCCCCTGACTGTTGAAGTTCGCCTTGGCGTTGCGAAGATGGCTCAGGTACACGCCCATCACCGGACTGAGCGAGACCTCCTCGAGAAGGGTGCGGTAGTTCCCGAACGCGTTGCGCGCGAGCATATCGTAGTACGTCGCGACTCCGGTCGGGGTTCCAGCCAAGGCCTCATTGTTTTCCGAAATCACGAAAATCTGGCTGAGCGCGAAGGCGACCCGCTGGCGCAATTGATCCTGTCCTTTGATGGCGATTCGCCACCACGCAGCCTGGCGACTGGATGAACTGACCGCGGTTTGTCCGTCGGGCTGCATGAACTGGGTGAAGTCGCTGTTGGTTGTGACCAGGTGCTGTGACGGAGGCAGACTGGCTTGGGTCGTGATCCAGTCGTTGAGGGCGGAGCGGGGCCGGCCCGCCAGGGCGTCGATTTCCGCCCCCGTTGGACCGAATGTGGACTGCATCAGGAAGCGAGACGCATCGGATGTGGTCAGTGGTGCATTCGGCAGCAGGGGAGGAGCGTCCGGCGGCACGAAGGCGATCGAACCCGTCGCGTGCACGAAGGATCCGACGACTTCACCGGCGGGCAGATTGACGGTTTGGATCGCGACAAAGACGCGGCCTTCCTGAAGTGCGAGCAGCACGTCGGCGACCGGCAGATTGGCGGTGGAGCTCAGATTCCAGCGCAAGGCAGTGACCTGGCCGTTTGGCAGGCGGAAGAGTTCCACACCGACCTGGGTTTTGTCACCCATGCGCAGATACGCGACGGTCTGCATCGAGGTGAGCCCCAAAAAATTGACGTTGACGGTGGCGAACGTATTGTCGGGGCTGAGACGGAGGCTGGCCGTACCGGCCGCAGTTGAGCCGGTCACACCGGTGGGCACCCGGAGGCTGGAGACGTAGAGCGTGCCCTGTTCCATCACCAAGGTGAGGGTTGCCGACGCAGGGGCTCCCAGCGTGTAGAGGTTGCTGGAGAGCAAACTGACCACCACGGTTCGATTGGCTCCGGTGGTGGGTGATCCCGCTAACGGTGCGACCTCAAACGTTCCGCTGGCGACGCCGGCGGGAACGGTGAATGAACCGGGTAGGGCGGGATAGTCGACCCCGGCGATGGCGGTTCCCTGGACAGAGTAGTTGACCGTGAGTGCCTCGGTCAGTGAGCCGGTGCGCGTAAACGTCAACTGGGCGGGCGGTCCGCCGCTGGAGGACGCGGAGGCGACGGTGGCCTGGAGTGTGACGCTGGCGAGAGCGACGGGCGTGGGTGTGGGTGTGGGAGTCGGACGTGGCGTTGGCGACGGTGTCGGACGCGGTGTCGGGGTTGGAGTGGGTCGGGTGGTAGGTACCGGCGTCGGTGTCGGGCGACTGGTCGGTGTGGGACTTGGGGTGACGGTGGGCAGAGGGGTTGGGGTGGGGCGCGGTGACGGTGAGGGGGTGGGCGTGGGAGAGGGAAGAGGAACCGCGGTGGGCGTGGGACGCGGCGTCGGTGTTGGCGTGGGGGTAGGGAGAGGAGTCGGCGAAGGAGTGGGAGTGGGCGTCGGCGAAGCGGTCGGGGTTGGGGTTGGGGTTGGCGTGGGGGAGGGGAGAGGAGATGGAGTAGGGGTGGGTTCAGGCTCCGGCGTCGGTGTGGGTGTTGGAACAGGTGTCGGCGAAGGTGTCGGAGACGGAGTCGGAGCGGGCGTGGGTGTGGGCGTCGGACTGGGCGTCGGTGTTGGGGATGGGGTGGGCGTTGGAAGCGGTCTCGGCGAGGGTGTGGGTGTGGGTGTCGGTGTCGGTGTCGGGGTGGGCGAAGGCGAGGGCGCAACGGTCGGGGTGGGAGTTGGAAGTGGTGTCGGAGTCGGGGTGGGGGTCGCGGAGGCGATGAAGAGGGGCAACGCCGCGCTGTCGGTGGTGGCGACGCGATAGGACGCGTCGGAGAGCAGGCGCAGGATGACCGTGCGCTGAGGCGGACTGGACGACGGAGGGAGTGGGATCAGGGGCCTGATGTCCACGAGCGCCTCGCTGGCACCGGCGGGAATGACCGCCCTGTACGGGACACCCGCGAAATCGATCCCGGCATTGGCGGTGCCTTCGAGGGTGAAGTGGACCGTCAATGGGACATCGAGGGAGCCACTTCGTTTGAGGATGAAGGCTCCGAAACGACTGCGATCGACCGCGGTGATTTGCGAGGAGACGGTCACGCTGACGGTGGGTTTTCCAGGCAGGGTCAGATCATAGACCTCGACGAGGGCGACGCCTTGGGAGCCAGCCTCCCCGTTGACCACGATGGAGTAACCGCCGGGAGGAAGATCGACCAATAACGCAGCATCCTTCGACGACGCGTGGCTGAATCCGAACGCTCCGCTTGCCGCCGCCGCTGCCGCAACGGGAGCGCCGCCATCGAGGACGTTCCAGTCATCGTTGCCGGCGATGACCTTGCCGCTGGTATCGATGACGGTCAGTTTCGGATCGGCGAGCGCGTTGGTCACACCGAAAGGTGCGAGCGAAGGCCCCACAGCCCGCACGAGAACGCGTCGCAGATCCAGACCGGGAGCGACGGTGAGGCCTGAAATGACGATTGGAGATCCGGTGTTGACCTGCGCCCGGGTGGAGAGATTGAGCAGCCGAGCGGTTCCGGAAACGTCGTAGATCTCGACCAATGCGAGCCCCTCGCGTTCATCGGCGCCACTTACCCGGACAGTGTAGCCCCCTGGGGCCAGCGTGACCAGAACCGCTGCGTCGGTCCCGGCCGCAAGGGCGAAGGCGCCGACGGAGCTGAAATCGGAGGACGTGGCGCGGCTCGTTCGATCGGCGTTGATCCAGTCGTCGTTTTCGAGAATCCGGTTCCCGGTGGCGTCGAAGAGCTCGAGTCTCGGATTCTCCAATACTCCGGTGATGCCGGGAAACTGGGCCAGACTGGGGCCGATCGCCCGGATCAGCACCTGTTTGGGCGGGCCTCCCCCGATCACGAATCCTGCGATCAGGGCGTTGGCTCCCGCGCCGGCGCGGGCTCGCGAAGAAAGGTTGAGCAGCCGTTCATCCCGCGATTCGGAGCGGGCGACGATCGCCGACCACAGGAGGGCGAGAGCGAGGATCGGGCGGGTGACGACACGGAGTACGGGCATGCGCCGATATCGGCAGGCCCGATCTTGCCCGGAGAACCACAAAACCGGCCGGACCGGTCAAAAAAGGATGAAGTCCTTACACCTCGAAGCGGGTTTTCCGGACACCATCGGGCGAATCGCCCGCTGCGCCGGTTGCAAAGTGCACGCGAGAGAAAAGTCAGTGATGCCCTGGGGGACGCGGGTGAATCGACTGGGTGGGGTCGGGCCTCTGATTGAAGGCTTCTCCTCGAAGTATTTGATTGCGCACGACAGGCTAATCCTGGCAGGAGCCGCGTTCGCCCGGCCGATTGGTACGGCCTGACGGCTCCGGGTTACATGCCCGGGAAACCGCCCTTGCCCTTCATCGCCTCCATCTGGCGCATCATTTTCTTGGCTCCACCGCCCTTGAACATCCGCATCATCTTCTGCATCTGCTGGAATTGTTTCAGCAGCTGATTGACCTCGACCACCTTCACTCCGGCACCCTTGGCGATCCGCAAGCGTCGATTGCCGTTGAGAATGTCGGGCTTGCGGCGTTCCTGCTTGGTCATCGAATGGATGATCGCTTCGGTTCGCGCCATGGACTTCTCGGCGTCGCCATCGAGTTTGATGCCGTTCATGCCCGGCATCATTCCGAGGATGCTCTCCATTGAACCGAGCTTCTTGATCTGCTGCATCTGCGAGAGAAAGTCCTCGAGGTTGAAGTCCGCCTTGCGGAGCTTTTCAGCCATCTGTTCGGCCTGCTTCTGGTCGATGTTTTCCTGCGCCTTCTCGACGAGCGAGACGACATCGCCCATGCCGAGGATGCGCGATGCCAGGCGATCGGGATAGAACGTGTCGAAGTCGGCCGGTTTCTCGCCGGTGCCGATGAATTTGATCGGGACTCCGGTGATCGCCTTGATGGAGAGCGCGGCGCCACCCCGGGCATCACCGTCCAGTTTGGTCAGGATCAAACCGGTGAGTTGCAGGGCCTCGTGGAAGGTCTTCGCGACATTCACCGCCTCCTGACCCAACGCCCCGTCGGCGACCAGGAGGATCTCGTCCGGTTGCACCCGGGCGCGCAGCTGTTTGACCTCCTCAATCAGATCCTGATCGATCTGCAGTCGGCCGGCGGTGTCGAAAATGACGCAGTCCGCGGACGTGGCCTTGGCCGCTTCAAGCGCCGCCAGACCAATGCGGGGGACATCCTTGGAGACGCGATCGGCGAAGAACTCGATCTCTTCCTGGCGGGCGAGAATCTCCAATTGATCGATCGCCGCCGGGCGGTACACATCGCACGCGGCCACCAGCGGACGGTAACCGCGCTTCTTCAGGAGTCGGGCCAGCTTGACGGTCGACGTCGTCTTTCCGGAGCCATGCAGACCGACCATGAGGATGCGCAGCGGGCGGACCTCCGAGAGAGACGTGGCGCCTTCACCGAGCAGGCGAACGAGTTCATCGTTGATGATCTTGACGATCTGCTGACCCGGCGTTATTCCCTTAAGCACATCCTGGCCAACGCATTGAGTTTGGACTCGCTCGACGAACTCACGGGCGACCTTGAAATGGACGTCCGCGCCGAGCAGAGCGGTTCGCACCTCCTTGAGGGCCTCCGCCATGTTGTCTTCGGAGAGTTTGCCGACGCCGCGAAGATTGCGCAGCGCGTGGGAGAGTTTGTCGGTAAGAGACTCGAACATGGGAACGGTGACCCTGCAGGACTGAACACGATGAATCGACGCAAAAAAGGCAACTCCGGCAACTCGGACGGGAAGCGGCCGCCGTGGGAGGCCGTTCGATGGTCAGAGCCGGGTAGGCGTCGAGAGATCCGCTGCCCATTGGCTGTCCTAACACGTTCACCGGGTTAAACTTCTTGGCTTCGGAGAGGGCCTGGCCGACGGCAGGCGACTTCGTCCTGTAAATTTCGCTGATCCTTCGTAGCGTCTTGGGTCTCATCGTCATGATTCTTCCGAAAACGAACCGCCTGACCCCCGAACAGCTTGCCGAAGTGACGCAGATCGTCGGGGACTTTGGCTGCCGCATTCAACCCATCGTCGGCGCGGTCAGGACCATTTATGCGATTGTGGGCGATGAGCGTGACGACCTGATGATCACGCGGCTTGAAGGTCTCAACTTCGTTGAGCGGATCGACAAGATCCAGTCGCCCTTCAAGCTGATGGACAAGCGCTCCGATCTCGCGAGCCATCGGATCCATCTCGGAGGGATGACGCTTGGGGACGAACTTCTGATCATCGCCGGGCAGTGCACCATCGACCCAAAGAACCCGACCCTGCTTTATGAGACCGCGGCGGCAGTCAAGGAGGCGGGGGCTCACGTGCTGCGGGGTGGAGTGTGGAAGCCCCGGACCAATCCGTACGCCTTTCAAGGCGATGCCAAGTCCCTCGATATCCTGATGGAAGCCCATCGGCGCACCGGGCTGCCGGTCGATGCGGAAGTGATGGACGAACAGCAGCTGAAGTTGGCGCTGGATGCCGGGGTGCACATGTTGCAGGTCGGGGCGCGCAATGCGTTGAACTATTCGCTGCTGCGGGCGATCGGGCGGGCGGTGGCGGAGCGCGAGACGGTGGTGCTGCTCAAGCGTGGACTGCACATGGGACCATTGAACGAGTTTCTCTCAGCCGCCGAGTACATCGCCTCGTTTGGCAACCCAAACATTCTGCTTTGTCCCCGAGGGACCTCTCCGACGCTGGACGGGTATCGGAATCACCCTGACGAAAGTATCACCCCGCTCCTCAAGGAAAAGACCTGGGCCCCGGTCGTGGTTGATCCCTCTCACTCGGTGGGACGTGCGTCGTATGTCCCGGCGTGCGCCTTGGCGGCGGTCGCTTACGGGGCGGATGGCCTCTGTATCGAAGCCCACGTCAAACCGAGCGCGGGTATTGGCGATGACCCGAAACAGGCGCTGACCCCGGAAGTTCTGGCGGAAACGATCTCGCAGACGCGTCAACTTTGGACGCTTCGTCGCCCGGGAAAAGTGGAGGCGCTCGCGTGACCCATGGGCTCGCGTTGGTTCGCGGTGCCGGGGTGCTTCTCTCCCTGGCTCTCGCGCTCCCGGCCGCGCCGTTGAAGCCGGTAGCGTCGGTGCAGTTGAAAAGTGGTGCAGAGGTGCGCGGCGAGGTCCTCTCGGAGAAACCGGACCGCGTGGTCATCGATCTTGGCTTCACGCTTCTGGCGATTCCCCGGGACGAGATTGAGTCGATCCAGGCGGAGGATGAGTCCGGCACTCTCGTGGTCGAGTCGTCGTTGGCCGAACTCTTCCGGATCGTGGCCGGTTCCCCGACGCTCTCCGTGAAAGAGAACGTCGACCGAGTGGCCGAGGCCGTTGTGCAGATTCGCACCCCGGTGGGTCTGGGATCGGGATTCCTGGTCCATCCCTCCGGTTACGTCATCACCAATGACCACGTGATCGCCGGTGAGTACGCCATCACGGTCACCCAGTTTCGTCGCGGTCAGGGTGAACTCGACCGGGTGCAATTCAACAAGGTCCGCGTCGTCGCGCTCGATGCGCGTCTCGACTTGGCCCTGCTGAAGATCGAGGACGCCGGGGAGACGGTGTTTCCCTCGGTTCCCATCGGTGACTCCCATGCGACGACGGATGGACAGGCGGTCTTCGCGATCGGGAGCCCTCTCGGCCTCGATCGAACGGTTTCCAGCGGCATCATCAGCCAGCGGGCGCGTGCCTTGCAGGGGCAGATTTATCTCCAGACCACAACCCAGATCAATCCCGGCAACTCCGGCGGGCCGCTCTTCAATCTTCGGGGCGAGGTGGTCGGGGTGAACAACATGAAAGCGATGGCCATGGGGATCGAAGGACTCAACTTCGCGATTCCGGCAGCCGTGCTCAAAGACTTCCTTCGCAACCGCGAGGCCTTCGCCTTTGATCCCCGCAATCCGAATGCGGGTTACCGTTATCTTTCGCCTCCTGAAACCGTGAGAGGTCCGGCTTCGGCGACCCGCGCGAAGACCCTGCCGTAATTGCGGCGATGGGCCGGGCTGGTGGAGGTGTATTTCCCTATTCCATGCGATTCACGTTCTCTCGTTGCCCGGCGTTCGTTGTTGCCTTGGTTGGCGGATACGCGGCCCTCCTCGGCGCGCCGCCCTTGGCGCGGTTGGTTTCGGAGGACGCCGCCGTTGTGATGCTGTGGCACAAGGTGCCGGAGCTCTCCGCCGCGATCAACGCGTCTCCCCTGGGGAAAATGACTGGTGACGAGCAGATCAGGCGATTCTTCGCTCCGCTGCGCGAACAGCTGAAGTGGGACGAGATGATCGACAGCCTCAAGGAGCGCACGGGTTACACCCTCGAGCAGTTGATCGGACTCGTGGAGGGTGACGTTCTGGTGGCCCTCAATGACTTCTCCCACCTGCTGGATGTGAAGACCCAGAATCAGCCGCCGCTGATCGTGGCGGTGGAGGTGGGGACCAACTCCGGCACGGTTGAGCGTCTCTTGAAGGAGCACTTCGCGAGACAGGTCGAGGAAGGGAGCGCGCAGGTCACCGAGGAGACCTTCTCTGGCGCGGTCCTGCATCTTGTTCAGCCGATTCGGAAGGATGAAGTGGAAGGTGCGAATCCGAATGAGGGTGCCGCGACCACCGCTGGCCCGGCGGTTTCACCGCCTGCGCTCCGCCCGTTTGCGTGGGCGGTGGTCGACGGACTTTGGGTGCTGAGTCCCGTGAAGGAGGCGCTGATGCAGTTTGTCGACGCGATTCAGCGCGGCGGTCACGAGCGGCCCCTCGAGCGTGCGGCGCGGTATGTGGGTCTGCAGGAAAGGACCGGGCAGCACCAATTTTGCCTGCTCGTGCATGTGCCCCCGATTTTGCCCAGTCTCCAGACGGCCTTTGAGATGAGGGATCCGAGTGAAGAGCCTCCGCCGATGGGAGTGGATCTGACCCGGATCATTTCCACCTTGGGTCTCGATGCCTGGGGCGATTTTTACCTGACCAGCCGGATCGATGACGATGCCACCGTCAGCCACTACGGCCTCACGACGACCGACGTGCGCGGACTCCTGAAACTGGCTGAGCCTGGGGAGGGCGCCTTTCCCAAACCGGCTTGGATACCGGCCCAATGGACCTCGGTCAGTTCCTTTCGTTATGACCTCAAGAGTGCCTACAAGGCCTTCGAATCGATCCTGCGGGCGGTGAGTCCCCAGCTCGAGGGAGTCGTTCAGGGCTCCATTTCCCAATTGAACAAGCAGGCCAATCTGGATCTGAAACGGGATTTGGTCGGCAGTTTCGGCGACGTAGTGGTGCAGGCTCAGTTTGTCGGTGCCGAAGAAGGCTCAGTCGCCGGCGGTCTGCAGACCACCGGCCAGCTCTACGCCGTCTCGTTGGGCAATGCGCCGGCGCTCGAGCGGTCAATTGTTGCACTCAAGCGCCTCGCGGGTCCCGCCGTCGAGAAGGCCATCGTGGCGCGCGAGTACCTGGGGCAGACAATCCATGGGATGACGCCGGCGGGAGGAGCGGGCGGTCCGACTCCCGGTCCGGGCTTTCATTATGCGATCACCGATCGCACTCTCTTCGTCGCGGTGGGCGCGGTCGGGCCGCTTGAGGCCGCGCTCCAGAATCTGGACGGTAGGGGTGACTCTTTTTGGGAGAAACCAGGTGTACGAACCGCCCTCGCCTGCGTTCCGGACTCGGCCAGCGCCTTCCAGTATCAGGATGTCGCGGTGTTGGTCTCGGCCATGTTCGAAGCGTGGTCCGCACAGGCGAGCGCCGCTCGGGCGCGGGGAAATGAGTCCTCGGTGTTCACCTGGGTTGATCCGACCGAGAAACCGGGCATGGATGTCCTTCGCCGGTATTGGGGTGAGAACGTGACCTACAGCTTTCGCGACGCAGACGGTTTCCACATGGTCACCCGCCTGGCGCAGCCACAACCATGAATCGCCCCCGTTCGCTTTCCCTCGCTGCTGCCGTGCTCGTCTGGTTCGCGGTCGCCGACGCATTCTCGGCCCCGATTGCGTCGGCTCTGGGCGACTCCATCGAACTCACCGGTCCGGAAGTCATCAAACTGGACTGGAATATCCGGGCGCTGACCGCGGTCGATCTGGATGGAGACGGATTGAACGATCTGGTCGTGGCGAACAATGACCGGGCAGCGATCGAGTTGCTCTTCCAAGTCAAACCGGGCGTGGCTCCGTCCGCGGTGGCTCGCAAGGTGGTGACGAACCGCTGGGAACCCATGCTGGAGGACGCGCGTTTTCGCAAAGTCCGCGTGACCACTGGCATCACGGTCCTGGACTTGATCGTGACGGACCTCAATCACGATGGCCGCCCCGACCTGGTCTACACCGGTGAACCCCAAGCGCTGACCGTGCGCTACCAGCAAGCCGGCGGTGACTGGACTGAACGGAAAATCAGCGATGCTCCCCTGCCACTGCCCTTTGTGGGCAGCATGCGATCGGCGGACCTTGACGCAGATGGACGGATGGACCTTGTGGTTTTGGGACAGAAGGAATTGGCGGTGTTTTACCAGGGTTCCGACGGGGAGCTGCTGCCTCCGGAACGGTCGGCGCTCTCGGATGAAGGTCCCTATGGTATGGAGATTGTCGATGCCGATGGGGATGGACGACTCGACCTGGTTCATCTCAGTGCAGCCAGCCGCGATGGGTTGCGCATTCGTCTGCAGACGGGCGTTCGACAGTTCGGTCCCGAGCAGGCGTTTCCGCTGAAACCGGCGAGGAGCACGCTGCAATTGCTGGCGCGGGCGGATGGACGCAGCCCGGCCGTCTTTGCCTATGCGCAGGATCAGACGGGACACATCGGAAAATTTTCGCTCTCGATTCAGCCACCGGACCCGGCCCGACCCCTGGCGGCGATGCGCCCTCGCGTCTTCACTCCGCGAATCAATGTGAAAGTGGCGGCCGCTTATGCGGTGGGCGATTTCGACGGAGAGAACGGCGTCGACGTGGCGGTCAGCGACCCCGATGGAGCCCAAGGACTGCTTTATCGACGACTGAAGTCCGGAGGATTTTCATCGGCCGAGCGTTTTCCCTCGCTGTCGGATGGTCGCAGTCTGGCGGCGGGCGATTGGGACGGGGATGGACGAGCTGAGCTTTTTGTGGCCAGCACCAAAGAACAGACCGTCGGGATCGCCTCGCTGGAGCGGGACGGTCGGTTCGGCTACCCACAGCCGCTTCCTGCCACGGGCAAACCGTTCGCGCTGTCGACGGGAGATCTGCGGGGAGATGGCAGGCTTTGGCTGGCGATCTTGCGGGACGATCAGGGCAAGCGGGCGGTCGACCTCTGGACACGACGACCCGAAGGGCCCGTCCGGGTGACAAGCGTGCCCGTGATCGGAACGAAGACGGATCCCAAGGCCGTGCGTTTGGTGGATATCGATCAGGATGGGCGACTGGACATCCTGGTGTTCACCGCCTTGGAGCCGCTCAGGGTTTGGTTGCAGGAGGATCCGGACGTGGACGGCCGGCCTCAGTTTCGGGATGCCTCGAGCGTGGCGGCTTTTCGCAAGGGTCTGGTGGACAATCTCGAATCAGCAGCCCTGACGATGGCGGACTTGAATCACGACGGACGTGCGGAACTGCTCGTTTCCCGGGCGGGTTTCGCCCGGGCGCTCCGTCTGGGTTCGGACGGACAACTCACGGTGGTCGACCAGTTCAATGCCCGCGATGCCGGCGGAGAGATCGCAACCGCCTTCGCGGTCCCTGCGGCCGGCAAGGACGCCGCGCCCTGGGTGGTTCTCTATGATCGCAAGGGAGAGCGCCTCGAAGTGCTCAGTCCGGATGCCAAACGCGTTTATCAAGTCGTGGACACCCTTCCGGTCGGCAAGATTGACGTGGTCGGTACCGATGTGCGCGTCGACCCCAGCACCGGCCGGACTGAGATCTTCATTTTCGGCAAGGACCGATTCTGGTGGTTGCCCCTCGGCACGCCCGGGCTCGCGGTGCGCGACGAGAAGAGCTACGCGACCGATCTCCCGGACGTCGGGTTCAGTGACGTGATCGTCGGGGATCTGACCGGAGATAAACGTTTGGACCTCGCCTGCGTAGATCCCAATCAAAACGTCATCGAGTTCCTTAGCCGTGACGCGGAGGGCGAGTGGCGGAGCCGACTGCACTTCCAGGTTTTCGAGACCGACGAACACGCGAGCCAACGAAAAGGCGGACCTCTTGAGCCGCGCGAAACGATCATCGCTGATCTGACTGGAGACGGTCGTAATGACGTCGTCCTCCTCGTGCATGATCGCGTGCTGGTCTATCCGGCGAAGTAACGTGCGAGGACCCGCGGTCGCGAGCTTGCGCTCCGCGGTGCGTTCGTTGATTTCAAAAGGATGCGCATATCACTCGTCCTTACTGTCGTGGGAGGGGATCGACCCGGTTTGGTGGAGTCGGTGGCCGCGGTGGTCGCCGACTCCGGGGGGAATTGGCTGGAGAGCCGCATGGCGCGACTTGGCGGGCAGTTCGCCGGAATCGTCCGGGTGGAGTTGCCAGCCGAGCGTGAGTCGGCGCTGCGTGAGGCTCTCGCCGCGGACCGGACGCGAGGAGTGACGGTCACGATTGGCGCGGTCGATCCGGCGGTGGATGTTGCCGGGACCGGAGGAGGTCTGGCGGCGCGATTGGAGCTGGTGGGCCAGGACCGGCCGGGAATTGTCCGGCAAATCAGCGGGGTGCTTGCGGCCCACGGCGTCAACGTCGAGGAGCTGACCACGGGGACGGAAAGTGCCCCGATGTCCGGTGGACTGCTTTTCCGGGCGGTGGCGGAGGTTTCCCTGCCGTCCGGCGTGAAGCTTGAAACCGTGCGGGCTGATTTGGAGGAGATCGCGGCCGATCTGATGGTGGATGTCGTTCTGAAGTCGGCGAACTGACCGAAAATCGGTTTGGCACCCGTGGTCCGGCGCTTCGCCCGGGCATTGCTCAGGCGACGGTTGACGGCTACGGGATTTCGTAGATTTCGGCGAGGGTCGCGCCCACGCCGTTGGCGACGCCTGTCACGTGGACCGTGTAGGCGCCGGGCGGAAGGGCGAGGAGAAGCGCGGCGTCCCTGCTCAAGGCGATGAGTGGGAACGCACCGACCTGATTGAAGATCAGGGGGAGCGAAACGTCGTCACTCCAGTTGTCGTTTGTTCCAAGCAAGTTGCCGTTGCTCGAGAAGACTTCGATCTTTGGATCGGCGAGCGTGTTGGTCACACCGAGAACGCTCAGGGTTGGACCGACGCCGCGGATCAGCAGGGCGCGGGGGGCATTTCCCTTGATCACAAATCCAACAATCAGCGCTTCCCCGGCGGCGGTAAGGCGACTGAGGGCGGAGAGATTGGTCAAGCGGGCTGCGCCGGTACCGGAGTCGAGATCGTAGACCTCCAGCAGGGTCGTGCCTTTCGCCGCCGTCGCTCCCGCGGCATGCAAGGTATAGCCTCCGGACTCGACCGTGGTGAGCAAGGCCGCGTCCTTGGAATCGACCGGGAGGGGGAATGCGCCGGCCTGACTCATCGCGGTCGCCAAGACGGGGAGCCCGGACCAATCGTCATTTTGACCGAGCTGGGCTCCCGATGAACTGTAGAGGGTGAGCCGCGGGTCCGGGAGGAAGTCTTTCAGTCCGAACATTCCCAGTGAAGGCCCGGTGGAACGAATTAGGAGGGTCTTGCTTCCGCCGCTTACCGCCACCCCGACGATCAATGCCTGATCTCCAGCGCCCGCCGACGCACGGACGGAAACGTTGGTGAGCCGTGACGCCGGTTCCTTTACTGTCAACCGAGCCGGTTCGCTGGTGACGGCCCCCGAACTGTTGCTTACCGTGCAGCGAACGCTGTCCCCGTTCATCGCGAAGGCGGAATTGAGGACCTGCAGCATCGGCGAGGAGGCTCCGAGAAAACGACCGGAAGCGTCGAGCGAGAGGTCGATCCATGGGCCCTCTCCTGAACGTGAGTGCCACTGATAAACCAGAGGCCCGGTGCCGGCGGCCGTGACCGCGAAGGAGGCCACTTCACCGACGAAAACTGAGACCGCGGATGGAGGGGTGACGATCGTGGGGGCGATGACCAAGGGTGTGACCGTCAGGCTGGCGGTTTCCGAGGTTGCGGATCCCAAGGCGTTGCTCACGACGCACCGGAACTGGTCGCCGCTCATCAGAGTCGCCGGGTTGAGGATGGTCAGCCGGTCTGTCGTCACTCCGCTGAAAGTCGCGTCCGTCTGGACATTGATCCAGAGGCTGGCGCCCGCGACCAGTCGCTGCCACCGGTAGGTGAGCGATCCCGTGCCTGACGCACTCACGGCGAAGGTCACCGGGACGGTCGCCATCGTCAGCTGATTGTCCGGTTGTGTGTGAAGTTGGGCTGCGGAGGTGTAGAAACCCTTGCTCAGGGTGAAGTGGACGTTGTCGGCGACGAAAAGGTTTCCGGAAGAGTCGAGTGCCACGGCGATTGGAGTATGGAACCGGGCATCGCTGCCCGTGCCTTCGGAGAAACCGCGCGTCCCGGCCAGACCGCCGATGGTCGTGACCAAGCCCGCGGGCGAGATCCGACGGAGGGTGGAGTTGGTGCCCTCGGCGACGTATATATTGCCAAAAGAGTCCGTCGCCAAACCGTTCGGGTAGAGAAACCGGGCATTGGATCCTGTGCCGTCATTGCTGCCGCTGAGACCGGCGAGCCCGGCGAACGTGGAAACGACGCCGGCGGGGGAGATGCGACGGATGGTGTGGTTGTAATTGTCTGCCACGAAGACATTGCCGGAGCGGTCGGCGACGATGCCTCCGGGGTTGTCGAAGCGGGCGCCAGCGCCTTGACCATCGGTGCTCCCGTTGAGCCTGGGGGAACCGGCGAGGGTGGAAACCACACCGTCCGCGGTAATTTTCCGAATGGTGAAGTTCGAGCGATCGGCGACGTAGGCATTGCCTGCAGGATCGAGGGCGATCGCGACTGGGAAATTGAAGCTCGCCGCGGTGCCCTTCCCATCCAGCGCACCGGTGTTGCCGGCTCGCCCGGCGAAAGTGGTGACCACACCCGCCTGGGTGATTCGGCGAATGGTGTGGTTGAACGTGTCGGCGACAAAGAGCGTGCCGTCGGCAGCGATGGCGACACCGCGGGGGTAGAGAAACCGCGCCTGTGTGCCCGTTCCGTCCTCGTTTCCTCCGGAAAGGGCGAGCCCGGCGAAGGTCGTGACCACACCGGCCGGCGACACTTTCCGAATCAGGTGGGAGCTTTCGTCGGCCACGTAGAGGTTACCGGCCGCATCGACCGCGAGACCGTTGGGGTTCTTGAAGCGAGCTTCAGTGCCGGTTCCATTGATTGCGCCTCCGACTCCGGCCTGGCCGGCGAGGAGGCGGAACGTATAGAAATCCACGGCGTTGGCCGCCTCGATCACCGCCAGGGCGACGATCTTCGAAACCACAGTTCCCGATGGGTTGGAGACCTCGACGAAGTAATTGCCGGAGTCGGCGGTTCGCGCGCTCGGAAAGCGGAGCGATGAACCTGTGGCCCCAAGGATGGCATTGCTGCCCCGGTACCATTGATAGGTGGCGGCCGGGGCGGCGTTGACCACGATGGTGAGCGTGGCGGATTGCCCCACCGTGACGGTTTGTCCGGCGGGTTGAGTGACGATGGTGGGCCCGTAGCGAGGGGCCTCGACGGTGAGCAAGGCGATGGTGGACGTCGCGCTGCCGGCCGCATTGGTGGCCACGCAGCGAAACTGATCGCCGCTCATGGGAACCGTCGTGGCTTGCACCGAAAGCGTGGCCGTGGTCACCCCGCTGTACGGGCTGCTCGCTTCCGGGAGAAGATTGACCCACCCGGTGCCTACCTGCGGAAAGCGCTGCCATTGCAGGGAGAGGGGAACGGTTCCGATCGCCGTTACCGTAAAACGGGCGGTCGTTCCGGCGGAGACCGTCTGGTTTGACGCCTGGTCGGCAAAGGTGGGAGCACTCGCAGTCGATTGGGCAAAACCCGATGGGATCAGTCCGGCGGCGATCAGGAGGAGGCCCACGACCGCAATCTGAAGCCGCGCGCTGAGTCCTCGCTTTGTCACTTTCCGCTCCGTGAAAACCAGACTGCCGCGCTCGAAAATTAGGGAATGCGGGGAGAGGGGAAACAACATGCGAAACGAGACGACGGCCTGGAGCTGTCCAGTCACTTGCATGCGACGGATTTCACAAGCCAAAAATCAGTTGGCTTGACGCTTGAGGCGGTGAATTGACGCAGATTTCACAGAATGCGTTGGATGAGCGCTTTCCGATGCAGGCCGGACGCAGCGGTCCCGGATCGCCAAGGAATGTTGGCAGCATCCTATCGTCAATGAGCGAGTGCATAACTCTATTTTCAGCAACGGATAGCGTGTACGGGGAGCCGCGCCCTTTGGTTTTTCCGCTTGAAGGGGCAGCGCCAAGATCCGTGCGATTCCTGTTTCTTCGCTGCGACTCGTGAGATAGTTCTTCAACCGCGATTCATGCCTAATCTCGACTTCCGAACCACCAACACCCTCTGGTGCAGCGTCTTGGTGGAAACCTTGGCCCGTCTCGGTCTGACCCACGCGATCATTTCTCCGGGATCGAGATCGACGGCGTTGACGCTGGCTTTCGCCCGCCATGGGGCGATTGAGTGTATTCCGGTCTTGGACGAACGATCGGCGGCGTTTTTCGCGCTGGGTTTGGCCAAACAGCGGCAGCGTCCCGTCGTTTTGGTCTGCACGAGTGGTACGGCGGCGGCCAATTACTTCCCGGCAGTGATTGAGGCTCATGAGGGCGGGGTCCCCCTGCTCGTGCTCACGGCGGATCGGCCTCCCGAAATGCGCGCCTGCAATTCGGGTCAGACGATTGATCAGCAGAAGATCTTCGGAGACTACACGAGGTGGCAGCATGAACTCTGCGTCCCGGAGGCCGGGGTTGAGAGGCTGCGTTACCTGCGTCAAATGACGCTGCATGCGTGGGAGCGCGCCTCGGGTCCCTTTCCGGGCCCCGTGCACGTGAATGCGCCTTTTCGCGATCCGCTCGCGCCGGTCGAGAATGCCTCGCCGGGACCAATCGCGGAGGTGTCATCGGAGGAGTTTTTCGCCCACTTGCAGGCTCCGAACATCCACGCGAGTGCCGCCCTGTACCGGTTGCGTCCGCAGACCGCTCGCGGCGTGATCATCGCCGGAGCGGCTGCACCGGCGGATCCTGGGGCCTACGCGCACGCGGTGCTGGCTCTTGGCGCGGCCTCTGGATGGCCGGTGCTGGCGGACGTGCTTTCACCCTTGCGAACCCATGCTCCGGCGGGCTCGGGCGTCGTCACGACTTACGACACGTTGCTGCGCCGGGAAGCGCTGGCCCGGGATTTGAACCCGCGTCAGGTCCTTTGCCTCGGTGGTTGGCCCACGAGCAAGGTCCTGCGGGGCTGGATTGAGCGCAGCCAGGCGGAGATCGTACTGGTCGCCCCGGGCCCGGCGAATCGTGACGCGGTCCACGGGAAAACGCGGCAGGTCGTTGCGCAGGTCGAATCGCTCGCGATTGAAGGCCGGCCGCCGGCGGACGATTCCTATCGCCAGGCTTGGTTGCGGGCGGACGCGGCCGCGCGGGTGCGCTTGGATACCGCCATGGCGGAGGGTGCCACCGGTTCATTTGAAGGCAAGGCGGCTTGGCTTCTGGCAAGGGCCCTGCCGCCCTCAACCCCGGTCTTTGTGGCCGCGAGCATGCCGGTGCGCGATTTGGAGTGCTTATGGCCGAATCTTGGAGGAGGGCAGCGCTTCTATTTCAACCGGGGAGCCAATGGGATTGACGGCACGCTCTCGACGGCGCTGGGGGTGGCACACGGACATGCCCCCGCGGTGTTGCTGACGGGGGATCTCGCGCTCCTGCATGACACCAACGGTTTTCTCACGGCTGCAAGACTTCGGGGTTCGCTGACCGTGGTGCTGATCAACAATGATGGTGGTGGCATCTTCGAGCATCTGCCGGTGGCGGCCTTTGATCCCCCTTTCGAGCAGTTCTTCGCCACGCCTCAGCGGATCGATTTCGCAAAACTCACCTCCGCCTATGGAGTCGAGCATCGCTTGGTTGCGGATTGGGGGGAGTTTGAGCGGCTGGTCACGACCCTGCCTTCGTCCGGAGTGCGGGTGCTTGAGATCCGCACGGACCGGAAACGTGATGCGGCGTATCGGAAAAAGCTCTTCGCGCAGATCTCGGTTGAAGTGGAGAAAGTCTCTTTGGCATCCGGTTGAAGGACGGAAGCCGCCGAATTCAATCACCCTGGCCGGGTCGGGCCAACGCGCGCGGTCAGAGCTGCACGGGAAGCCCGATCTCGATGATTTGCGTCGGCAGGATCTGATAGTAATCCTTCACCGGCGTGGCGTTGCGACTGAGGAAGGCGTAGAGGTTCTTCTGCCACTCGAACATGCGTGCATTGCCTCCGCTGATGATCATCTCGCGGTTGAAGTAATAGGTCGTGCCCATCGGCTTGACCGGGACCCCTTGGGCTTGGATACGTTCGACCAAGCGGCCGACATCCGGAGATTCCATGTAACCGTAGCGCCCGATGGCCCGCCAGACGCCTTCGCCCAAGAAGTCGAGGCTCATGCGATCGTCCTCGTCGACCTGGGGGACGTCCTGGGTTGTGATCGTCAGCAAAACCACGGTTTGCTGCAGGCACTTGTTGGCCTTGAGGTGATGGAGCAGGGCGAGAGGAGTGCCCTTGGGGGTGCCGACCATGAAAACCGCGCTGCCCGGGACCCGGACGATGTTCTTGCTGCGTGCGATGCTCGAAAGTTCAAGCTCGGTAATGGCGCTTCCGTAAACCCGCTCCTGGATCTCGCTTCTTCCGCTTTTCCAAGTGTGCATGATCGCGAACAGGACGGCCGCAATCGCCAGCGGCAGCCAGGCGCCGTGCGCGATCTTGGGAAGGTTGGCGACGAGGAATCCGACGTCGACCACCGCGAAGCCCAGACACATGGCCAGAGCCGCGGGCCAGGACCAGTGCCAGCGGCGACGGGCGGCGAAGTAGAGCGTGAAGGTCGTTGCGGTCATGGCTCCGGTGACTGCGATGCCGTAAGCGCCGGCCAATGCGGAAGACGATTGAAAGAGGAGGACGGTGGTGATGGAGCCGAGGGCCATCAACGTATTGACCAAGGGGACGTAGATCTGTCCGCGGTACTCCGCGTTCGTGTGCAGGACCTTTAGGCGGGGAAAGAACCCGAGTTGGATGGCTTGGCGGACCAATGAAAAAGTGCCGGAGATCAGGGCCTGGCTGGCGATGACCGCCGCAAACAAGGAAAGGACCAGCAAGGCGGTGCGGGGAGCGCCGGCTGGCGCGAGGGAGAGGAACGGGTTCCCGTTGTCGTAAGGATGGGACAGGACATAAGCTCCCTGTCCGAAGTAGTTCAGGGTGAGCCCGGGAAGGACCAGAAAGTACCATGCGCGGAGAATGCAACGCCGGCCAAAATGGCCCATGTCGGCATAGAGAGCCTCGACACCGGTGATCGCGAGGACGACTGAGCCAAGGATCCCCGTCGCCTCCCGCGGATGGTTCTGCAGCAGGAACCAGGCGTGCAACGGGTTCAGGGCCCGGAGCACCTCCGGAGTTGTTACCAAATGGTAGATACCCAGTCCGCCCAGCGTAAGGAACCAGACGGCCATGACCGGGCCGAACCACCGTCCAATGGTCTCGGTGCCCTTGCGCTGGACAGCGTACAAGGTCACGAGGATGGCGATGCTGGCCGGCACGACGAAGGGCTGGGCTGCGGGCACGATCAGCTTGATGCCCTCGGCCGCGCTGAGAACGGAGATCGCCGGGGTGATCACCCCTTCCCCGCAGAGCATCGCCGCGCCCAACAGAACGATCATCACCCCGGGTGTGATCCGGCGCCTTCCGGAGGAGGCCTGGTCGAGACCGCTCAACGCGAGCAGCGCGAAGATTCCGCCCTCTCCCCGATTGTCCGCCCGCATCACCACCGTGGCGTACTTCACGCTGACCACGATCATCAGGGACCAGAAGATGAGCGAGAGCACCCCAAAGACGCCGCCGACGCGATCGGCGGGCGCGAGATGGTCGATCGACTCGCGAAACGCGTAAAGCGGGCTGGTCCCGATGTCCCCAAAGACGACCCCCAGCGCGCCGAGGACAAGCGCGGCGCGAACCGGGGATTCTTTGGACGGTGACATCATGCCCCGGAGAGAATCCTCAGATATCGGGCCGCTCCAAGCCGATTTCTCTTCATCGCAAACGTTTGCTTGCAATCGCGGTGCATTGACCTCGAACCGGAAAGCCACAGCCTTCTCCCATCATGATCTCTCCGGACTGGAAAGTCGCCAAAGATTACTCGCACATCCTCTATCACAAAATCGACGGCATCGCCAAAATCACGATCAACCGGCCGCATCGCCGAAACGCCTTCACGCCGGAGACGGTGAGCCAGTTGTTCGACGCTTTTTTGGATGCCCGGGAGGACTCGACCATTGGCGTGGTCTTGCTGACGGGTGCCGGGCCGCACACGGACGGCAAGTATGCATTTTGCGCGGGCGGTGACCAGACGGTTCGCGGGCATGCCGGTTATGTGGGAATCGATGGGGTCCCCCGGCTGAACGTGCTCGATTTGCAGAAGCTCATCCGGTCGATGCCCAAGGTTGTGATAGCGCTCGTGGCGGGGTACGCGATCGGCGGCGGTCATGTGCTGCATGTCGTCTGCGACCTGACGTTGGCGGCGGACAACGCGATTTTTGGACAGGTGGGACCTCGCATGGGCAGCTTCGATGCCGGGTTTGGGGCGGGTTACCTCGCGCGCCTGGTGGGTCAGAAAAAGGCGAGGGAGATCTGGTATCTTTGCCGGCAATACGACGCCACGCAGGCGCTCGACATGGGTCTGGTGAATGCGGTGGTGCCCGTGGACGAGCTGGAGGCGGAGGGCGTCAAGTGGGGGCGGGAAATCCTCGGACACAGTCCCCTGGCCATCCGGGCGCTGAAGAGCGCCTTCAACGCGGAGTTGGACGGGCAGAGCGGAATCCAGGAACTGGCGGGGAACGCCACCATGCTGTATTACATGACGGATGAGGCGAAGGAGTTCCATCGGGCCCAGCGTGAGAAACGGCCGCCTCAGGCGAGGAAGTTTCCGTGGTTGCCCTGATGGCTTGATTGGAGGACACCGACTTCAAGTGGTTTCGTGCACGCCAGCACGGTGGACCGTGCGTGAGCGCAGAGGCAAGGGGCAGGGGGACAAAAAAATCGGCCGTATCCGGGATGGATTCGACCGATTGGAGGACAAGGGTGATCCCGGCCGGTGGCTGGGATCTTGTCAGCTGCCGATGGTTATTTTTTCAGCGAGGCGCGCAGGTCTTCGAGTTGGCCGGCCGAACCGAGGAGCTCGTTGCGGCTGGCGATGAACTTGGCGTACTCCTCGATGAAGATCTTGCCCGGTGGGCGGAAATCGAACTCGGTCGGCTTGTCGCGGAAGAACTCGCGGTGCACCCGGGTCCAGACGAGTCGTCCATCGGTGTCGATGTTGATCTTGGTCACACCCAGCTTGGCGGCCGGCAGGTACTCGTTCACATCGACGCCCACGGAGTTCTTGATCGAACCACCCGCTGCATTGATGCGCGCCACTTCATCCTGAGGGACGGACGAGGAACCGTGCATGACCAGCGGGAAGTTGGGGAGGCGAGCCTTGATCTTTTCGAGGACGTCAAAATGGAGGGACTGTTTGCCCTTGAACTTGAACGCGCCGTGCGAGGTGCCGATGGCGCAGGCGAGTGAGTCGCACCCGGTGCGTTTGACGAACTCTTCCGCCTCGACGGGATTGGTCAGCGTGGCGTGACCGTCCTCGACTTTGATGTCCTCTTCGACACCGCCGAGCATGCCCAATTCAGCCTCGACCGAGATCCCCTTGGCGTGCGCCGCGTCGACGACGCGTTTGGTGATCTCGATGTTCTTCTCGAATGGGTCGTGGGATGCATCGATCATCACCGAGCTGAAGAAGCCCGAATTGATGCAATCGTAGCAGGTGGCCTCGTCGCCGTGGTCCAGATGGACCGCAAAGATCGAATCGGGAAAGATCTCTGCCGCCGCGCGGATGATCGCCTCGAGCATCCGCTTGTCGGTGTAATTGCGTGCCCCCTTGGAGATCTGGATGATGAAGGGTGCTTGCGACGTCATGGCCCCTTTGAAGAGACCCATCGCCTGCTCGGCGTTGTTGATGTTGTAAGCACCGACGGCGTACTTGCCGTAGGCGTGTTGGAACAGTTGCGCGGTGGTGACGATCATATGCGTTGGGAGACTGAAAAGGTGACAGTAAGCGGTTCCGGATGACCCCCGACAAGGGTTTATTCCGCGCAATTGTGGTCATTCCCTGCGCGCATCTTGAACGCGGGGTCAACTCTGTGGCATGGGTAAGGCAATCTTGGTGCGTTTAACTGCACCGGTTCGACGATCAGCGGGCAGGGAACTCGAAGTCCGTCTTCTTCTTGTCGGGTGAGAGAACGAAGTAGGCGCTGAACGTCGTGCCTCGTTTGGACATCAACCCATCGATCAGACCGGTGCGTCCTGTTTCAACCAGGCGTTCGACTTCTTCCACCGGAATTTCTTTTCCGCAGATTGTTCGTTTCATTTCGAAAACGACCCGTGGCGAGCCGTCGCTGTTGGGTTTGGCGACTACAAATGCTTCCGCCGTTTCATAGAGATCGCCTCCGTGGGCTTTGCTTTCGCCGAGCTTGCGGGCCTTGTTCAGGTCGAGGGGAGCCTTGGCTTTGCGCGGGGCCCGCGGAGTGCCGTCCGCGTTTTTGGTCGCTTCTCGTGGCTTGCGAGGGGGAAATTCCCAGGCGATTTTCCCGCCTTGGCGGAGGAGGAAGGCATCGAAAGGACGGCCCTTCTTCGAGGTGAAACCTTGGATCAGATCGGTTTTCTGTTTTTCCACCAGTTGGATCGCCTGCTCGCGAGAGATGGGCTTTTGGCACATCAGGCGACCCACCTTGAAGATTTCTTTCCATCCGTCGCCGTCGCGTTCGCGCAGGACGTAGTTGGTCGGCGCTTCGCAGAGTTCGGCCTTCGTCTTGGGATCGACCCAGAACGGTTCGAGCCCGTTCACATCGACTTTGGTGCCGAAATCGAGCTCGGCCTTCTTGCGCCCGGGATTCTTCTCGTCGTCGACGATCCGGATTTTTGAAGGAAAGCGATTGCCGGTCTTGGCGGAGACGAACCCGTCGATGGGCCCGATCTCGCCGTCGGCGACGAGCTGGCGGATTTCGGTCTCTTCCAGCTTTCGTCCGCTCATGACCTTGTAAACCATGAGCGTTCCGTCCTGCGACTTGAAGCCCCGCAAGGTCTCGAACATCGGTTTGCCATCGGTGGGTGAGACAATGTCGGTCAGGCGCGAGTTGGATTCGTCCTCCTCGAAGGTTTTGGTTCGGTCGACGATCCCCTTGGTCACCTCGACGATCTCGGCCATGAACCGATCCCGCGGGAACTGATTGTGCTCCATCTGCCGGAGCTTGTATTCCCACTGACCCGTCATGTCCGGCTTGGTCAACGCATCGGCCTTGACCGCGGAAAGGAATTCGAGGAGCGACTCGGCCTTGGTCGTCGGAACCAGCTCGCGTTGGTTACGTTCCATATACTTCTGATTGATCAGGCCATCGATGGTGTCGGCGCGCGTGGCAGGTGTGCCCAGCCCCCGTTCCTTCATCGCTTCGGCGAACTCCTCATCATCGATCAACTTGCCGGCGCCTTCCATGGCGGAAAGCAGGGTCGCTTCCGTGTAGCGCGGAGGCGGCTTGGTCGTTTCCGTATGGAGCGTCGGCTCGGCGGTGAGGGCCCGGTGGTTGTCGGCGGGAGTCAGAGCTGGCAGCGCTTTGGAGTCCGGGGCGTCGTCGTCGACGGTGGTTTTCCCGTAAACGGCGAGCCAACCCGGGGAGGTGAGCACCTTTCCCTCGGTCTTGAAATCGTGGCCTCGCGCCACCGTGCTGATCCGCGTGGTGACGTCGAATTCGGCCGCCGGGAAAAACGCAGCGACAAAACGGCGGGCGATCATGTCATAGATCTTCGCCTCCATCTCATCGAGATTCGAAGGCTCGGTGGTCGTCGGGATGATCGCGAAGTGATCCGAGATCTGGGCGTTGTTGAAAATACGCTTGTTGGGACGCAGCCAGCCTTGGCTGAGCACGGTTTGGGCGTGCGTGGCGAGTCCGCCGGCAAGATTCTCGAGGGTCTGGCGGCAGGTGGGAATGTAATCCTCCGGAAGCGCCCGGGAGTCCGTACGCGGATAGGTGATGACCTTGTGGCGCTCGTACAGGGCCTGGGCGATCTGCAGCGTGCGCCGCGCGGAAAGTCCGAAACGATTGTTGGCTTCACGCTGGAGCGTGGTGAGATCGTAGAGGCGGGGACTGATCTGGTTGGACGCCTTTTTTTCCTCCGACACCGCGGCCCACGGCTTGCCCTGGCAGGCCGCGAGCACCGCCTCGGCCATCGCCCGGTCCCAGACACGATCGATCCGATCGTGTTCGTCGTTCTCAGCCTTCTTGAAATTGGGCCGTTGATAAACGCCCTCGTAGGCACCCTTGGTAAGCTGAAATTGGGCGGTGACCCGCCAGTAGGCGCGGGGCTTGAAATTTCGGATTTCGAGCTCCCGATTAAAGACGATCGCCAAGGTCGGTGTCTGCACGCGTCCGACCGAGGCAACGTTGCCGGCGCGCGACCCGAACATGCGCTTGGTGATGGCGCGCGTGCCATTGATGCCAATCAACCAGTCACTTTCCGATCGGCAGCGGGCGGCATCGGCCAGGCCGGCCATTTTTGAGCCGTCGCGAAGATTGCGGAAGGCTTCTCCAATGCCCTCGGTGGTCATCGTTTGCATCCATGCGCGTTTCACCGGCAGCTTGCACTTCGCCAACTGGTAGATGTAGACGAAAATCAGTTCGCCCTCCCGCCCTGCGTCGCAGGCATTGACCACGAGGTCGATGTCCTTCCGCTGGAGCAGTTTCTTCAGGAGGTCGAAACGGTCCTTCGCATCCGCGATCGGTTTGAGGCCGAACTTCTCGGGAATGATTGGGAGCGTCTCGAGGCGCCAGAAGCCATATTTCTTCTTGTCGATGTCCTCCGGCATCTCGAGTTCCACGAGATGGCCGACGGCTGACGAGATCACATAGGTCTCGTTTTCGTAGACGTCGCCCTTCTTGGGCACCTTGCCGAGCGCGCGCGCCAAATCGGCTGCCACGGAAGGTTTTTCGGCGATGACAAGAGATTTCATGAACGGCGAGGCGTTAGGCTCCACCGTCGATGATTTCAAGGATTAGTTTGCAGACGCGATGATCACAATGCCCCAAAACGGGTGCAATCGACGCGCCGGCCAACGCGAAACTGGGTTTGGTTTCGCAGGGGCCGGCAGACGTCTTTCTTTTGATGCCGGACTACCCCGCGACCTTGGGCGTGGACGCGAGCGAACTGTCGAGGGCGCGGATCAGCTCGGCGATCGTTTCGTCGGTTTCGTCGCCCATGTTGGAAATTCGGAATGTCTTGCCCTTGAGTTTTCCGTACCCCCCGTCGATCACGAGCTGGTGTTCCGATTTCAGGGTCTTGTTCAGAGCGGCCAAGTCGTAACCGAGCGTATTCGCAAAACAGTTCAGCGACCTTGATCCGTAGCGGGGCTCCGGGAACAGTTTGAAACCTTTTGCCAGTCCCCACGCCCGAACGGTTTCGTTCAGGCGGAGATGGCGGGCGTGGCGATTGGCCACGCCCTCGGCTTCGATATCCTCGAGCTTCGACTTGAGCGCGTAGATCAGCGGGATGACTGGCGTGCTCGGGGTCATGCCCTGCTCGTGGTTTTTCTGGAATTCGACAAAATCAAAATAATAACCGCGATCCGGGGATAACGCAGCACGTTCCAGTGCCCTTTTGGAGACGGTGACGAGGGCCAGTCCGGGTGGCATCGCCAAGGCTTTTTGCGAGCCGGTGAGGATCACGTCGAGGCCGAGCGCATCCTTTTCAATCGGCAGCACGCTGAAGGAACTGACCGTATCGACGATCGAGAGGACCTCGGGAAACTCTCGCAGCACCGCGGCGAGCGCCGGCAGATCGCTCATCGTTCCGGTGGAGGTCTCATTGTGAATGATCGTGACGGTGTCGTAGTCACCGGTCGCCAGCTCCCGTCGGAGAGCCTCCGGGTCGACCGGCTTTCCCCATTCGAATTTGAGCGCTCCGGCGGCCCTGCCGACACGCAGGGAGACATCGTTCCACTTGTCCGAGAACGCGCCGTTCATGCAATTGAGCACCTTTTTGCGGGTCAGATTCCGCACGGCGCCTTCCATCACTCCCCAGGCCGAGCTCGTGGAGAGGTAGACGGGGTCCTTCGTGGCGAAGAGACCTTGGAGTTTCGGCTGAATGGTGTTGTAGAGCGCCACGAAATCGGTGCTGCGATGTCCGATCATGGGCTGGGCCATGGCCTGAAGCGTCTTCGTGGAGACCGCAATCGGGCCGGGAATGAACAGTTTGTAGCTCATGGATGAGGGAAGGTCAGTTTGGGGCTAAGGGCTGGCAACGGAAGCCGGAAGAAAAGAAAGTCGTTTCGGCGGGTCGGAAAGTTGCCCCAGCGGGCTGATGGACTTGACTACATCCC